>Ga0247810_10000870_pt1 | contig 23829 bp, 24 predicted proteins | sample UWRJL119311C1_FD_179918 | JGI IMG/M metagenome (GOLD analysis project Ga0247810, IMG submission 179918) | Plant litter microbial communities from Arlington Agricultural Research Station in Wisconsin, United States - UWRJ-L119-311C-1 | ecosystem: Environmental > Terrestrial > Plant litter >... | reverse complement strand
CGTGGTACAGCACGGCGATGCGATCGGCGAGTAGGTCGACGACCGCGAGATCGTGGCTGATGAAGAGCGCGGCGAAGCCGAACTCCTTCTGCAGCTCCGAGAAGAGCTCGAGCACCCGCGCCTGGACCGAGACGTCGAGCGCGCTCGTCGGTTCGTCGGCGATGAGCAGCTTCGGGCCGAGGCTGATCGAGCGGGCGAGGCTCGCGCGCTGGCGCTGGCCGCCGCTCAGCTCGTGCGGGAAGCGGTCGACGTAGGCGGTCGGCAGTTGGACGGCGTCCAGCAGTTCCATGACGCGCGGCCGTGCGTCGGCGGGGCTGCTCGCCCTGCCGTGGACGACGAGCGGCTCGGCGATCGCCTGGCCGATGGTCAGCAACGGGTTGAAGCTGGAGGCCGGGTCCTGGAAGACGAAACCGATGTCGCCGCGGATCGGCTTGAAGTCCTTCTCGCGGATGCCGTTCATCTCGTGACCCAGCACCTGGAGCGAGCCACCGGTGACCCGGGTCAGCCCCGCGATGGCACGACCGATCGTGGTCTTGCCCGATCCGGACTCCCCCACCAGGCCGAGGACCTCCCCGGGTTGGATGGTCAGACTCACACCGTTCACCGCGCGGAAGCCGCCGCGACCCAGGCGGCCGGCGTACTCGATGACGAGATCCTCCGCCACGACGACCGGGGCGACATCCACGCGAGTGGACGCCCGCTCCGCCGTTGCCGCACGCCCGCTCCCCAGCTTCGGGACGGCGGCGAGCAGCTTCTGTGTGTACTCGTGCTTCGGGGCGGCGAACAGTTCACGCACCGGGGCCGTCTCGACGACCTTGCCGTTGTACATGACGGCCACGTGGTCGGCGAGATCCGCGACGACGCCCATGTTGTGGGTGATGACGACGATCGCTGTGCCGAAGTCGTCACGGACCCGGCGCAGCAGGTCGAGGATCTCGGCCTGGACGGTGACGTCGAGCGCGGTGGTCGGCTCGTCGGCGACGATGATCTCCGGCTCGAGGACGAGCGCCATGGCGATGACGACGCGCTGCTTCTGACCGCCCGAGAACTGGTGCGGGTAGTAGTCGACGCGCTTCTCCGGGTCGGGGATGCCGACCGTACGGAGGATGTCGATCGCTTTCGCCTTGGCCTGCTTGCGCGAGTACTTCCCGTGCGCCCGCAGTCCCTCGGCGATCTGCCACCCCACCGTGTAGACGGGGTTGAGCGCGAGCGACGGCTCCTGGAAGACCATGGCGACATCCGTGCCGCGGATCTCCCGCAGGCGGCGACCGCTCAGGGCGACGACGTCGGTGCCGCCGATGAGGACCGCACCGCGGGTGACGGCCGTCTCCGGCAGGAGGCCGAGGACCGTCTTGGCCGTGACCGACTTGCCGGAGCCGGACTCGCCGACGATCGCGAGCACGGTGCCCGACTCGACGGAGAGGCTGACGTCGTCGACGGCGACGACGTCCCCGCCGTCCGTGGCGAAGGTGACCTTGAGGTTCCGGATGTCCAGTGCCGTCGTCATCGGGTCGTCTCCGTTCCAGCGAGGTCGGCCGCGCCACCGGGGACCACGGTGGCCTCCGCCGTGAGTGCCGGGGTGCCATCGGCCCGCCGGCGCGTGCGCAGACGCGGGTCGGCGAGATCGTTGAGGCTCTCGCCGACCAGGGTGATGCCGAGCACGACGAGCACGATCGCGACACCGGGGAAGATCGAGGTCCACCAGATGCCGCTCGTCACGTCGGAGATCGACTTGTTGAGGTCGTATCCCCACTCGGCCGCCGAAGTCGGTTCGATGCCGAAGCCGAGGAAGCCGAGGCCCGCGAGGGTGAGGATCGCCTCCGAGGCGTTGAGGGTGAAGATGAGCGGCAGCGAGCGGGTGGCGTTGCGGAAGACGTGCCGGAACATGATGCGCAGGGTCCCGGTGCCGATGACCTTCGCCGACTCGACGTAGGCCTCCGCCTTGATCCGCAGCGTCTCCGCCCGGATGACCCGGAAGTACTGCGGGATGAACACCACGGTGATCGAGATCGCCGCAGCGAACACACCGCCCCACAGGCTCGACTGACCGCCGGAGATGATGATCGCGGTCGCGATCGCCAGCAGCAGGGTCGGGAAGGCGAAGACGGCGTCTGCAATGACCACGAGGACGCGGTCGAGCCATCCGCCGATGTAGCCGGAGATGAGGCCGAGGACGACGCCCGCGAAGATCGACAGGACCACCGCGACCACGATGACGGCAAGGGCCGTCTGGGATCCCCAGATCACGCGGGACAGCACGTCATACCCGCCGACCGTCGTGCCGAGGAGGTGCTCACCGCTCGGCGGCTGCTGCGCGCCGAAGCTGCCGTTCTCGTCCCGCAGCTGGCCGAATCCGTACGGGGCGATGAGGGGCGCGAAGATCGCCGTGAGGATGAACACGCCGACGATGACGAGGCCCGTGACGAGCATGCCGCGCTGCAGGCCGACGCTCTGTCGGACGTGGTGCACGACGGGAAGCCGCGCGATGAGGGAACGGACTGGCGTGGCCATCAGTACCTCACTCTCGGGTCGATGAGCGCCGCGATGACATCGACGATGAAGTTGGAGAGGGCCACGATGACGGCGAGCAGGGCGACGATGCCCTGGACGGCCACGAAGTCACGGGCGGCCAGGTACTCCGCGAGTTTGAAGCCGAGGCCCTTCCACTCGAAGGTCGACTCGGTGAGCACCGCGCCACCGAGCAGCATCGCGATCTGCAGGCCGATCACGGTGATGATCGGGATGAGGGCGGGCTTGAAGGCGTGGGTCCGCACCAGGCGGAACTCGCTGACACCACGCGAGCGGGCAGCATCCACGTAGTCCATGTTCAGCGTGCCGATGACGTTCGTGCGCACCAGGCGGAGGAAGACGCCGGCCGTCAGGAGGCCGAGCGCGACCGCCGGGAGGACCGCGTGCTCGAGCACGTCCGTCACGAGCGCCGGGTTGCCGGAGCGGATGGCGTCGATGAGGTAGATGCCCGTCGGGTTCTCGACGCGACCGAGTTCGAAGCCCTCGCGGGACCCGACGCGGCCGGAGATCGGCAGGACCTTCAGCCAGACACCGAAGATGAGCTTGAGGAGGAGACCCGCGAAGAAGACCGGGGTCGCGTAGCAGAGGATTGCGAAGACGCGGAGAGCCGCGTCCTGGCCGCGGTCGCGGAAGTAGGCGGCGACCATGCCGAGCGGGATGCCGACGATGAACGCGACGACGAGCGCGTAGACGACGAGCTCGAGGGTGGCGGTCCCGTAGGTCACGAGCAGTTCGGTGACCGGCTGGTTGTCGCTGATCGTCGTGCCGAAGTTGCCGGTGAGGACCTGCCCGAGGTATTCGAAGTACTGGACGATGATCGGGCGGTCGTAGCCGGCCTCAGCGATCAGTTCCTGCAGCTTCGCAGCCGGGAGCCGGTCGCCGAGCGACGCGGTGATCGGGTCACCGATGGTCCGCATGATGATGAACACCATCGTGACGAGGATGAAGACCGTCGGGATGATGAGGAGGAACCGGGTCAGGATGTACCTGCCCAGCCCGCCGCCGGCCGGACGCCTCCGCGGCGTCTTCGCCGGGGTTGCTGTCGTGGTTGTACTCATGTCTGCCAATCGCGCTCGGTGGGACGGAAAGGGGCGGCCCGCATCGGATGCGGGCCGCCCCTCGCTACTGCGCGTGAACGACTCTAGTCGTCGTTATCGCGCCAGCGTGCCGTAGCGGAACTTGAACGAACCGTCGAGCGTGGCGCCCGTGACGTCCTTGCCGGTGACCGCGATCTGCGCGCCCTGGAGGAGCGGCAGGGTCGACAGGTCGGCGGCCACAGCGGCCTGGATGTCCTCGATGAGGCCCTGGCGCGTGGCCGGGTCGGTCTCCGTCTGCTGCTGCTTGATCAGCGCGTCGACCTCGGGGTTGCTGTAGTGGTTGGAGAGGAAGTTCTCCGACGCGAAGAACGGCGTCAGGTAGTTGTCCGCGTCCGAGTAGTCCGGGAACCAGCCGAGCTGGTACGCCGGGTACACGTCGGCCGTACGGTCCTTCGCGTACTGGACCCACTCCGTGGCCTGCAGGGTGACGTCGAAGAGGCCGCTCTCGTCGAGCTGGCTCTTCACGAGGGCGTACTCGTCGCCGGACGACTCACCGTAGTGGTCGGGGTTGTACTGCAGGTTGAGCGCGACGGGCGTCTCGACACCGGCCTCCTCGAGGATCGCCGTGGCCTGGTCGACGCTCGGGGCGCCGTCCTCGCCGTACAGGTCCTTGAGGACCTCGGTCGCACCGGTCAGACCCTCGGGGACGAAGGAGTACAGCGGCAGGTAGGTGCCCTTGTAGACCTGGTCCGAGAGCTCCTCGCGGTCGACGAGGCTCGCGACCGCCTGGCGGACGGCGAGCGCCTTGGCCGGGTCGGCCTCGGCGGTCGTCGCGCCGAAGGGCTGCGTGTCGAAGTTGAAGACGATGTAACGGATCTCGCCACCGGGGCCGACGACCACGTTCACGTCGTCGTTCGACTCGAGGTCGGCGACGTCGGTCGGGGTCAGGCTGCGGTGGGCGACGTCGATCTCGCCCTCCTGCACGGCGAGCTTCAGGTTCGAGGCCTCCGCGTAGTACTGGAGAAGGACGCTGGCGGTCTCCGGGGCGCCGAGGACACCCTGGTAGCCGTCGAAGGCCGCGAACTCCACGGCCTCGTTGAACTTGTAGCTCGTGATCGTGTACTGGCCGGCGAAGGCCTCACCCGCGACGATGTCGTCGTCCGACGTCACCGAGTCGGCCGAGAAGACCTCCTCGTCGATGATCGGGGCGGCGGGGCTGGACAGGATCTGCGGCCAGGTCTGGTCGTCACCGTTAGTCAGCGTGAAGACGACGGTCGTGTCGTCCACGGCCTCGACCGAGGCGAGGTTGCCGAGCAGGTAGGACGGGCCGTTCTCATCCGCGATGGTGAGCTGGCGGTCGAAGCTGAACTTGACGTCGGAAGAGGTCAGGTCGTTGCCGTTGGCGAAGGTCAGGCCTTCCTTGAGGACGACCGTGTACTCCGTCGGGCTCGTGAACTCGGCCGACTCGGCGATGTCAGGAACGACGTCCGAGCTGCCCGGAAGCGAGTTGAGGAGGAACGGGTAGACCTGGTTCATGATCGCGAACGAGCCGTTGTCGTACGAGCCGGCCGGGTCGAGCGCGGTGACCTTGTCGGTCGTGCCGACGATGATCGCGCCGTCGGAGCCGCTGTCGCCGTCGTTGCCGGCCGGAGCGCAGCCGACGAGCACGAGTGCTGCGGCTGCGGTGGTCGCGACGGCGGTGAGAACGCGCCGGCCGCTGATGGTTGCGGATGTCATATCCGGTGAACCTCTTCCTATGGGATTGATCGATGCGCTGCACACGGAGGACCGCCTACACGCATCGCAGTGGAACAGGTCTAGCACGCGCTGTGAGAGCGCTGCCAGTCGGGGCGCTGCCATCGGTCGGATGTTTACGAAAAAGCAACATTGACCCCCGATCGAGGGTGCGAGTCAGTCCGCGCGGATGAGCCTGCGGTCCGCCTCGGTACGTACGAGTTCCGCCTGCAGGGAGGCGTACCGGTCGGGTTCCGCCGCCTTGTCGAGACGCTGCAGCGCACCGAGCAGATCCTTCTTCTGCCGCAGCAGGTCGCGGTCGATGAGCGCGACCGCAAGACTCTGGCAATAGGCGGCGAGGAAGTCCTCGCGGGAAGGGATCGGCGCGACCCCGAGCTGCTGCACGAGGGCCCGATAGTGCGCCGGGACCTCGTCGGCGAGCACCTGGAGCCAGCCCGGGTCGTCGATCCGGTCGACGGAGGTCGCGATCGCGTCGCGGACGACGGCCAGGCTCTGATCGCCGAAGCGCACCGCACCCACGCGGGCGACGAGGTCACGGCCGACCGCGGTGGGGTGCTGAACGATGGCCATGAGCGCGTCGCGCTCCAGACGCGTCGAGGGGTCCGTCGGCAGTTGCATGAGGGTCGGGCCCTGCACCGGCGCCGGCTGCTCCGGGGAGCGGTCGCCCGCGGGGGCGTTGGGCTGCTGCTGCTTGGGCGGTGCGCTCCGACCGGCCGAAGCGACCGCGCGGCGCACCTCGTCCATATCCATCCCGAGCCAGCCGGCGAGGTTGCGGCTGTAACCGTCGGACAGGGAGCGGTCGCGGATGCCGGCGATCACCGGCGCAGACTCGCGGAGCGCGCTCACGCGGCCCTCCACCGTCTCCAGGTTGTGGCCGGCGAGGACGCGCTTGACCATGAACTCGAACATCGGGCGACGGGTCTTGACCAGGTTGCGGATCGCGTCGTCGCCCTTCGCTAGGCGCAGGTCGCAGGGGTCGAGCCCGTCCGGCGCCACCGCGACGAAGGTCTGGGCAGCGAAACGCTGCTCCTCGGCGAAGGCGCGGCTCGCGGCCTTCTGGCCGGCCTCGTCCGGGTCGAAGGTGAAGATGACCTCCCCCGTCCCGGTCGCATCCCGGTTGTCCTGGTCGCCCATCATGCGGCGCAGGATCTTCACGTGGTCCGTGCCGAAGGACGTGCCACAGGTGGCGACCGCCGTCGTCACGCCGGCGAGGTGGCAGGCCATGACGTCGGTGTAGCCCTCGACGACCACGACCTGCTTGCCGCGCGCGATGTCGCGCTTGGCGAGGTCGAGCCCGTAGAGCACCTGGCTCTTGTGATAGACCGGTGTCTCGGGGGTGTTGAGGTACTTGGGGCCCGAATCCTCCTCGAGCAGGCGCCGTGCGCCGAAGCCGAGCGTGGCACCGGTGACGTCCCGGATCGGCCAGATCAGGCGGCTCCGGAAGCGGTCGTACACGTCGCCGCGATCGCCGCGACCGAGCAGGCCGGCCGTGACCAGTTCGTCCTCGGTGAAGCCGAGAGTGCGCAGGTGCCGACCGAGGGCTCCACCGCGCGGGGAGAAGCCGATGCCGAAGCGCTGCGCCGCACTCGCGTCGAAGCCGCGCTCCCCCAGGAACCGGCGGGCCGGCTCCGCCTCGGGCGATTGCAGCTGGGTGACGAAGAACTCGGAGGCCGCGGCGTTCGCGGCGAGGATGCGGGCGCGGGCGCCGTGGTCGCTCGCCTGGCCGCCGTCCTCGTAGTGCAGCTCGTAACCGAGCTTGCCCGCGAGACGCTCGACCGCCTCGGAGAAGGTGACGTGGTCCATCTTCTGCAGGAAGGTGAAGACGTCGCCACCCTCGCCGCAGCCGAAGCAGTGGTAGAAACCGACCTGCGGCCGGACATGGAAGCTCGGGCTGCGCTCGTCGTGGAAGGGGCAGAGGCCCTTCATCGAACCGCCACCGGCGCCCTTGAGCGTCACATAGTCGCCCACGATGTCGGCGATGTTGGTGCGCGACCTGACCTCATCGATGTCGCTGCGTTTTATGAGGCCGGGCACGGGACGATCCTAGTTAGGCGGCGACCCGCGCGCCGGGGCCTGTACACCGTCACTCGAGGCCGTGCGCGTGGGCACGGTGCCAGGCCATGGCCGACTGGTCGGTGAGCGAGGCCACCTGGTCGACCACCACCCGCTTGCGCGCGGCGTCGTCGGCGGCCGCCTCCCAGTCGCCGGCGAACCCGGGGTCGAGGGCCGCGGGGCCCTGCGCGTAGATCGAGTCGGCGAGCGTCGCCAGGATCTCGCGCTGACGCGTGTACAGCGGCTTGCGGGCCTGCGTCGACATCACGTTCGCGGCGACGATGCCCTTGAGCACGGCGATCTCCGCGGCGATCTCCCGCGGCACCACCAGGTGAGCGTTGAACCGGACGAGCGACCGCTGCGGGTAGGCCTCGCGCGTCGCCTGCGTGGCGGCTCCCGAGAAGCGTCCGATCAGTTCGCTCGTGAGGTTCTTGAGCCGGGCGTGGGCCTGGCGGCTCGCATCCCAGTTCTCGATCCAGAAGGGAAGGCTGTCGAGGCGGTCGAAGGCCGCGATGAGCTCGTCGTGGCTGAACTCGCCGCCGATCCAGACGACCATGGAGTCGACGAGCTCGTCGTGATCGACGCGCTCCCCCAGCGCGGGGACGTCGATGAAGTCGCCGACGATCGCGTCCTCGAAGTCGTGCACCGAGTATCCGACGTCATCGGAGAAGTCCATCGCCTCCGCCTCGATGCAGCGCTGGCGGTCGGGGGCACCGCGACGGAGCCACTCGAAAGCCGTGGTGTCGTCGTCGTAGAAGCCGAACTTGCTGCGACCACTCGGGTCCGGGATGCCCTGTGCGCTGGGCCACGGATACTTGCAACTGGCGTCGAGCGAGGCACGGGTCAGGTTGAGCCCGTAGCTGTGGCCGTCGGGGCCGAACACCTTGGGTTCGATGCGCGTGAGGATGCGCAGGGTCTGGGCGTTGCCCTCGAAGCCGCCGACGTCCTCCGCCCAGTCGTTGAGCGCCTTCTCCCCGTTGTGACCGAAGGGTGGGTGACCGAGGTCGTGCGCGAGGCAGGCGGTATCGACGATGTCCGGATCGAGGCCGAGGCTGGTGCCGAGCTCACGCCCGACCTGCGCCACCTCGAGGGAGTGCGTGAGGCGGTTGCGCGCGAAGTCGGCGGCGACGGTGGGACTGAGGACCTGCGTCTTCGCGGCGAGGCGGCGCAGCGCGCTCGAGTGGAGCAGGCGGGCCCGATCGCGGGCGAAGTCGCTCCGGCGGCTCGAGTGACTCTCCGGGAACCAGCGCTCCGTGTCGCGTTCGGCGTACTTCGGGTACTCCGAGTCAACCGCCACTGGTGTCGCCCTCGCCCTCGGTGAGCTCGGCGCGGTGCGTCTCCTGCAGCTCGCGGCTGTCGAGCCAGCCCTGCGGCAGGGTCGGCTTCTTCGGGGTGCCGGCGCGGCCGCGCTGGCCCTCGGCATCCGCTCCGGGATAGGGCTGGTCGGCGTCGAGGCGCCCGATGAGGTCGTCCATCTCCTGCAGGCTCTTCACCGTCGCGAGGGAGGCACGCAGGTCCCCGCCGACCGAGTAGCCCTTGAAGTACCAGGCGACGTGCTTGCGGATGTCGCGGCAGGCGCGGTCCTCGTCGCCGTCGAAGAACTCGGTGAGCAGTTCCGCGTGACGGCGGAACGCCCCGGCGACGAAGCCGAGGCTCGGCTCGGCTTTCCGCTTGTCGCCCTTGAAGGCGCTCGCCAGGTCGCCGAACAACCACGGGCGCCCCAGGCAGCCGCGGCCGACGACGACGCCGTCGCACCCGGTCTCCTCGACCATCCGCAGGGCGTCCTCCGCGCTCCAGATGTCGCCGTTGCCGAGGATCGGCGTGTCGGTGATCGTCTCCTTGAGCCGCGCGATCGCCGACCAGTCGGCGGTGCCGCTGTAGAACTCCGCGGCGGTGCGGGCGTGCAGGGCGATGCTGGCGACGCCGGCGCCCTGCGCGGCCTTCGCGGCCTCCAGGTAGGTCAGGTGATCGGCGTCGATGCCCTTGCGCATCTTCACCGTGAGCGGCACGTCGCCGGCCGCCTGGACGGCGCCCTCGACGATCTCGCGGAACAGGTCACGCTTCCACGGCAACGCCGCTCCACCGCCCTTCCGCGTCACCTTGGGCACCGGGCAGCCGAAGTTGAGGTCGATGTGGTCGGCGCGGTCCTCGGCGACGAGCATCGTCACGGCCTCACGCACCGTCTTCGGGTCGACGCCGTAGAGCTGGATGCTGCGCGTCGTCTCCGACTCGTGGTGCCGGATGAGGCGCATGCTCTCCGGCGTGCGCTCGACCAGCGCGCGGCTCGTGATCATCTCCGACACGTAGAGGCCGGCGCCGTACTCGCGGCAGAGCCGGCGGAACGCCGTATTCGTGATCCCCGCCATGGGCGCGAGGACGACCGGCACGTCGAGGGCGAGCGGGCCGATGCGCAACGAGGGCGCGGGGGCGGTAGAAAGGGACATCGGGACAATTCTCCCAGAAACGAGGGACGCACATGGCTGAGGGACGCGAGAGGGTCGCCGCGGACGCAGCAGCCCGCGGAATCGACGTGGAGATCATCGAGCGCCCCGCGGCCCGATCGCTCGAGGAGGCCGCCTCCGTGCTGGGCATCACGCCCGCCGACATCGTCAAATCGCTCGTGGTCAAGCGGCACGACGGCACCTTCCTGTTCGCCCTCGTCCCCGGCGACCGGCAGATCTCCTGGCCCAAGCTGCGCGCCCTCGTCGGCGTCAACAAACTGCAGCTCCCGGCCCCCGAGGTCGCCCTCGAGGCGACCGGCTACGAGAGGGGAACCATCACCCCGCTCGGCAGCACCACCGCGTGGCCGGTCTACGCGGACGAGCGGATCCTGGGGCGCCGGGTGTCGATGGGCGCCGGCGAGCACGACTACAGCCTGTTCGTCGAAGCGGACGCCCTCGTGGCCGGGCTCGACGCCACGGTCGCCGACATCAGCGACTGACGGGGACCTTCACCGCGGCGGGCCGGCCCAGCGCCCGGTACTCCCAGCCGTTGGCGCGGTACCTGTCCGCGTCGAGCGCGTGGCGCCCGTCCACGATCCGCCTGTCCGCGACGAGGAAGCCCATGAGGTCCGGGTCCGCCTGACGGAACTGGTCCCACTCCGTCAGCAGCGCCACCACGTTCGCCCCCAGCAGCGCCTCCCCCATGCTCGACGCGAAGGTGAGATCCGGGTAGGCGCGGTGGGCGTTCGCGTTCGCCTCCGGGTCGTAGACCGAGACGATCGCGCCCTCCAGGTAGAGCATGCGGGCGACGTCCAGAGCCGGCGCATCACGGACGTCGTCCGAGTCCGGCTTGAACGCCGCCCCCAGCGCGGCGATCCTGACCCCCGTCAGGTCACCGCCGGCGAGCTCGCGGATGAGGTCGACGGTGCGCAGTCGCCGGCGCTGGTTGATGTCATCGACCTCGTGCAGGAACGCGACGGCGCGCCCCACCCCGAGCTCCTCCGCCCGGTGGGCGAAGGCGCGGATGTCCTTCGGCAGGCAGCCGCCCCCGAAACCGAGACCCGGCTTGAGGAACTTGCCGCCGATGCGCCCGTCGTAGGACAGCGCCTGAGCGAGCACCGTCACGTCGGCTCCGGCTGCCTCGCACACCTCCGCCATCGCGTTGATGTACGAGATCTTGGTAGCCAGGAAGGCGTTCGCGGCCACCTTGACCAGCTCGGCGGTCGGCAGGTCGGCGATGACGACGGGCACGCCGTCCGAGATCAGCTGGGCGTAGACCGTCTCGAGGCGGAGCTGGGCGGAGTCGGTCGCGACGCCGAAGACCAGGCGGTCGGGGTGCAGGGTGTCCGCGATCGCATGCCCCTCCCTCAGGAACTCGGGGTTCCACGCCAGGTCGACCATCGCATTCGTCCGTCTGATCGTGTCGCGCAACCGCGTGGCCGTCCCGACGGGCACCGTGCTCTTGCCCACGATGAGCGCCGGCCGGTTGATGCGCGCGGCGAGACCCTCGATGGCGGCGTCCACGAAACGGAGATCGGCCGCGTTGGAGCCGGCCGCCTGGGGCGTGCCGACGCAGACGAAGTGGACGTCACCGAAGTCGGCCGCCTCGTCCAGGCTCGTCGTGAAGCGCAGGGTGCCGGCGGCGATCCCCGCCCGCACAAGATCCTGCAGCCCTGGTTCGAAGAAGGGGACGGTGCCCTCGGTGAGGCTCCTCACCTTGGACTCGTCGACGTCCACACCGAGGACCTCGAAACCGAGGAACGCCATGGCCGCCGCGTGGGTTGCACCGAGGTACCCGGTGCCGATCACGGTGATGCGAGGTCGCTGCACGGGTCAAGCGTGCGCGCGCCCCGTGAACGGGCGGCGACGCCGTTGTGACATGTCGCTAGACGTTGTCCGAATCGAGGGCGCGGTTGACGAGCGCCTGCTCCGGGATCTCGCAGGAGTCGCCCTCGCACACGACGGCGTTCGGGTCGCCTACGATGGTCAGCTTGTTCATGCGCGCTCGTCCTTGACCTGCTGGAGGACGTTGGCGAAGGTCGCCGCCTCCTGGGCGCCGGAGACACCGTACTTGCCGTCGATGACGAAGAACGGGACGCCCTGGATGCCATACTCCTGCGCGAGCGCGACGTCCTCCTTGACGGCGGGGAGGAAGCGGTGCGATTCGAGCGCCTCCGTCACCTCGGCCTCGTCGAAACCGAGCTCGACTGCGATCGCGACCAGGTCGGGGATGCGGCCGACGTGCTCGCCGTTGACGAAGTAGGCCTTGAGGAGGCGCTCCTTCATCTCGATCTGACGGCCCTTCGACTTCGCGAAGTGGATGAGCTCGTGGCTGATGACCGTGTTGGTCTGGTGCACGTGGTCGTAGTCGTAGTCGAGGCCGACGCTCTTGGCGATGCCGGTGACGCGCTCCAGCATCTGGTGGACCTGGTCCATGGGCAGACCCTTGCGCTGGGCGAGGTAGTCGGCGGGGCTGCCATCGAAGTCGACCGGCGTGTCGGGGGCCAGCTCGAAGGAGTGGTACTCCACCTCGACCTCGCCGCCGAACGAAGCGGCGCCCTCCTCGAACTTGCGCTTGCCGATGTAGCACCACGGGCACTGCACGTCCGACCAGATGTCAACCTTGATTGCGTCACTCACGTGGTGCCCAACGCCCCCGCCCCACCCCCTATTCCCCCTCCTCCTTTCGGAAATTCAGGAATCGGTGTCCGCCGGGTGCGTGTCGAGCGCTTCCGCGGCGGCTTTCGGGGTGGAACTCCTGAGTTTCCGAAGTCGGCGAGGGCGGAGTGGATCGTCGCCAGCACGGCGGGCCAGGACTGGAAGACCCGCACGGCGGGGACACGGTGCGGCACGAGGTGCATCCGGAGGATCGCGGCGTCCTTGTCGCGGTCGCGCAGGAAGGTCTCGCGATGGAACTCCTCCCCGTCCACTTCCAGCCCGATGACGCCGTCAACGACGAGATCGATGCGCTCCACGTCGTTGAGCCGCACCTGCGAGCGGACGTCGTGCCCCGCTTCCGTCAGCCTCGTCCTCGCCAGGGACTCGGGCAGACTCTCGCACCGCTCATCGAGCGCAGCCCACGCGATGCGCCGCCCAGGCGGCACCCCGAGCATGAGCGTCTCGACCTCGAGACGGTCGACGCGCCCGGTGTGCAGCGCCCAGTCGAGCACGGCGATCACCTGCTCGCGCGACTCGTCGAGGATCACCCTGTGCAGTGCGTCGAGCAGGCCGACGGTCACGGCGGTGCCTCCGCCGACCGGGGCCCAATGGAGGCGCACCCCGGCTATCCGAGGCGCCGGCGGGTGGAGACGACGGTCGGTCTGCGATCGCAGGCGGGCCGCGTTGCGCGGCACCGCGACGTGGAGCAGCGTGGCATCCAGCACCCACCCACCCAGCGCCGCCACGGCCGAGATCCCGGTGAGCCGACCGCCCACGCGGACAGCCCGCACTCGCGGATCCATCAGCGGCAGTACCGTGTACCACCCCTGCCGCGCGCGGCCCACCTCGCCGCGGCGGACGGCGTCGGTCAGATGGTGGTCACGTGCGCCGAGGGCGACGAGCTGGCGTTTCTGCGCCATACCTCCGAGGCTGCGGACGAGGGTCGCGATATCCATGCCGGCGAGAGTGCCGCCCTGGCCGCTCGCACGGTGACCTGCCCGCCGGACTGTGCACAGCTTCCCTCCCCCGCCGCCTGTTGCGGAAACTCAGGATTCCGAGGCCCAGAACACCGAGAAACCGTTTTCCGTTGCGCGGGCGGCACCCGGTTCCTGAGTTTCCGAGGCAACGGGTCAGAGGGTGAGGTGGGTGTCGATGTCCTTGACCTTGAGGCGGGCCAGCGCCAGGTTCGATTTGGCGCGGTCGAGGACAAGGTAGAGGAAGACCTCGGGTGTCGAGGCCAGCGGCCGGATGATGTGGTACTGGCTGGAGAGGGTGATGAGGATGTCCTCGATCTGCTCGTCCAGACCGAGCGACTTGACGGTCCGCAGCTTCGCGCGGACAACCTCGGTGTTGCCTGCGGCGGCGACGTCCAGGTCCAAGCCGGATCCGGCGGTGCCGAGCACCATACCCGATGAGCTGTCGACGAGCGCGGCGCACATGGCGCCGTCGATGCCGGTGAGGGACTCGAGGGACTCGGTGATGTTCGACACGGATGACTCCAATGGTTCGGTGGGTGTTGACGGTGACACGGGGCGTCTCATCGCCCCTCGCCGCCCCCGAGGAGGGCGGAGAGCTTCTCGACCGCCGCACGCGAGACGGACAACCCCTTGCCGAGGGTCTCGTCATCGTCGAACAGGGCGGACAGGACGATGGGGTGACCCGGCACGCGACGCTGGATGACGTGGCCGGTCGGGGAGGCGATGACCAGGTAGTCGCTGGAGCCGATCGCGAGTTCGCGGGCGACCGCGTCGCCGAGTGCCTGCATCGAGCTGGCCATGCTCGCGAAGCGGCCGCCATCGCTCGCCGCCGGAACGCGCACGATCTCGAAGCCGTCGTCCGTCACGAGCATCGCGTAGACGAGGGACGGGCAGACGTCACGAAGATCCATGAGAACCCGTTCGCCGGCGGCGATCGCCGCCGGATCACCATGGATGGCCGTGATGCTCACGAGTGCGCCCCCGCCAGCGCTGCGCGCGTCTCGAGGTTGACGATGAGACTCATCAGGGCGAGCCGCATGTGGCCGGGATCGCGCGGATCGACAGGGAGGACCGGGATCACATGGCCGGGTCGAGCGCGCCCGATCGCGTCGGCGTAGTCCTCGACCTGCGGTGCCGGCGAGAGGTCCGTGCGGGTGACCCCCACCACGACGGCACCCCGCGCGTGGAGCTCCTGGAACTCGTCGAGGTACTCCAGCACGAGCGCGATCGGATCGTCGGCATCGTTGTTGACGAGGAGGACGAGTCCGCGGGCCCGCTCGGCGAGGATCGTCCACATGAAGGAGAACCGACGCTGGCCCGGGACCCCGTAGAGGCGCACCTTCTCCTCGGGTCCGATGGCGATCTCGCCGTAGTCGAGGGCGACGGTCGTGGTCGGCTTGTCGAAGGAGGCGCGGTCGGTGTTGAGCGCCTCGGTCGCCACGACCTCGATGTCGCTGAGCGACGAGATGGCGGTCGTCTTGCCGGCGCCCATCGGTCCGGCGAAGAGGACGACATGCTCGGACACGGTTCAGAACCCGAGCCGAGCCCGGAGGCGTTGGATGAGCCCCCCGCGGGAGGGTGCGATCTCCGGCGCAGCGACCCCCTCCTCCGACGGCACGCTCTCCAGGACACCCATGAGGCTGAGGGCGTTCACGATGGCGCTGGCGTCCCCCTCCGGGACCCCCGCAGCCGTCGCGAGCTCGCGGACGGTGAACCATCCGTTGCCGAGCAACGCCGTCAACCGCATGTGATCGACGGTGTGGCGCATCGTGGTCAGGTTCGGCCAGCGCACGAGGTGGTGACGGTCACCGGCGCGCAACCACGAGGCGGGGCGGTCGGCGAAGGAATGCAGCCCGACACTCCAGAGCAGGATGTCGAGGTTCTGCCCGGGGAGGGAGAAGGGCGCCGGATCGTCGTCCAGCACCGGGACCGTCTCGACCCCGACAGCGGTCGGTGCGATCGGAAAATCCTTCATCGAGTGTTCCCACGCGAAGGCGTGGTGGCGGAAGTCGACGAGGATCGTGCCACGGTCGGGAGGCATCAGCCGGAGGATCATCGGAACGGGGATCTGCAGGACCGAATGGACGGCGATCGCCGCGACACTCCACCCGGCCGTGTAGGGCAGATCATCCGGCCCGGCATCCAGACGACGGGACCCGCTCGTCAGACCCGTGGGCCGCCCTCCGACAGTCGCACCCATGTCCACCACCCCGTTCTCCCTCGAAGGGAACGCCCGGCGAACCCGGCTCTGCCGACCCGACAGGTGGAGTTCGTTCGTCACAGGCTAGGGGTGTACCGACCTGTCTGTATAGACGAAGGAAGCTCGTTACCCTCGAACTGGGGTCACGCGCCGGCGAGCACGTCGAGCGCGTGCTGGAGGTCCGCCGGATACCGGGAGGAGAACTCCACGGGCTCCCCCGTCGCTGGGTGGCGGAAGCCGAGGCGCATCGCGTGCAGCCACTGCCGTTCGAGCCCGAGACGGGCGCTGAGCGTCGGATCGGCACCGTACATCGCGTCGCCCGCGCAGGGGTGACGCTGGGCGGCCATGTGCACGCGGATCTGGTGGGTGCGCCCGGTCTCGAGGTGGATCTCGAGGAGGGACGCGGAAGGGAAGGCCTCGATCGTCTCGTAGTGCGTCACCGACGGCTTGCCGTCCGCCGTGACCGCGAAGCGCCATCCGGCACCGGGGTGACGGCCGATCGGCGCATCGATGGTGCCGGTGAGCGGGTCCGGGTGCCCCTGCACGACGGCGTGGTAGATCTTGGTGACCTCGCGGTCATGGAACGCGCGCTTGAGCTCGCTGTAGGCCCGCTCGGACTTCGCGACGACCATGAGTCCGCTCGTCCCGGCATCGAGTCGGTGCACGATGCCGGCCCGCTCCGCCGCACCCGATGTGGAGATCCGGTAGCCGGCGCCGGCGAGGGCGCCGAGCACGGTCGGCCCGTCCCATCCGATGGAGGGGTGGGCGGCGACGCCGACCGGCTTGTCGATCACGACGATGTCGTCGTCGTCGTGGACGATGCCGAGGTCGGCGAGGACGACCGGCTCGATGACGGGGCCGGTCCGCGACTCCCAGGTCACCTCGAGCCACGCGTCGGCCCGGAGGCGATCGGACTTGCCGAGGCGCACGCCGTCGAGGAGCACTCCCCCGGACTCCGCGATCTCGGCCGCCTGGGTGCGCGAGAACCCGAGCATCCGGGCGAGCCCGGCGTCGACGCGCTCCCCGGCGAGACCGTCGGGGACGGGCAGGCTACGGGTCTCCATCAGGAATCGCTCGCAGTCGTCTCGGGCTCGGCCTTGGCAGCCTTGCTGCCGTCGAAACCGATCCCGCGCAGGCTCAGGAGGATGAAAAGGCCGGCCGCACAACAGATGGCGACGTCGGCGAGATTGAAGATCGCGGGGAACGCCCACAGCTGCAGGAAGTCGACGACATGGCCGACGCCGAAACCGGGGTCACGGAACAGCCGGTCGTAGAGGTTGCCGGTCGTCCCGCCGAGGAGGAGGCCGAAGACGGTTGCCCACGCGATCGACCGGATGCGGCGAGCGAACACGATGATCACCACGACCACCAGCGAGGCGATGATCGCGAAGACCCAGGTGGTCCCGCTCAGAAGCGAGAAGGCGGCACCGGGGTTGAAGACGAGGTGCAACTGGAGGAACTCCCCGAGGAACGGGACGCGCTCCCCTTCGCTCAGCGACTCGAGGACGGCCCGCTTGGCGAGCTGATCGAGAGCGAACACGACAACGGCGATGACGCCGAGCACGGCAAGAGTGCGCCCGCTGGGGCGCACCTTGACCGTGCTCGGCGTCGTGTCGTCAGTTGCCGCCAAAGCCCGGGTATCCCTGGGGCGCCTGCGGGGCCGGAGGCGCACCGAAGGCAGGGGCCGGGGGCTGGACCTGCGGAGCACCGAAGGAGGGCACCGGTCCACTGTCCTGGCGGGGAGTCACGTCCTCGTCCTGCGACGGGAACGGCGCGGGGTACGCGGGCTGCTGCGGCGGGGCCGGGAACAACTGCGGGCCGGTGACAAGCGCCGCGTCGGGGGCCGGAGCCGCGGGAGTCGGGGCGGGAGCGGGAGCGGACGGTGCCGGAGCGGCCGCGACGGGGACCGCCTCGAGCTCGCGGAGCTGACCCTCGATGTATCCCTTGAGCTTGGTGCGGTAGTCGCGCTCGAAGTTGCGGAGCTCGTCGATCTGCTGCTCGAGCGAGCGGCGCTCCTGCTCGAGGCCCTGGACCTGCTGCTCGAGGCCGCCGAGCTGCGCACGCTGCTGCTCCTCGACCTCCTGGAGGGCGCGGGCCGCGGCGGCCTGACCCTCGGCGATGAGCGCGTCACGCTTCTCGATGCCCTCGCGGACGTGCTGCTCGTGCAGGGTGCGGGCGAGCTGGAGAAGGTTGTTCGTGTCACCGGTGGTGTCGGCGTACGTCGGCGCGGGGGCCGCGACCGGAGGCGCGACGGGCGGTGCCGGCGGAGCAACGGGGGGCGCGGCGACGACAGTGGGAGCCGGGGCGGCGGCCTGCGGCGCCTGCCCGCCCTGAGTCAGGCGCTGACGCAGCTCCTCGTTCTCCTGATTGAGACGACGGAGCTCGACGACGACCTCATCGAGGAAGTCATCCACCTCGTCCTGGTCGTATCCCTCACGAAACTTCGTGGGCTGAAAACGCTTGTTGACCACGTCTTCCGGAGTCAAAGCCATGCCGTCACCTCTTAGAACTTTTGTTAAACCACGGGTTGAATGTTGGCCGTTCGCCAACGGTACCTCATGGGCGACCGCGGGGCACAGCGGTCGACGGGTATTGCGTTTAAGCCTACCCCGCGTGTATCAGCGGATGAACGCCGCGGCGATGTAGCTCAGCACTATCGCAGCAAGAAGCACGATGGTCCACGCGAGGTCGATCGCGACGCCGCCCGCCCGCAGGGGAGGGATCACCCGGCGCACGAGCCGGATGGGAGGGTCCGTCACCGTGTAGGCGGCCTCGGCGACGAAGAGCACGGGGCCCTTCGGTCGCCACTCCCGGTTGAACATCTGAACGAGTTCGAGGATGAGGCGCACCCACATGATGAGGATGAAGATGCTCAGGGCGGCGTAGATCGCCCAGAAGATGAGGTTCACGTCCGCCTACGGGCGTCGACTACTGCTGGGCGAAGAACGAGGCGTCGACGTCGGACTCGACCTCGGCCTGGTCCCCGCTCACCGCGACGTGCGCCGGCGAGAGAAGGAAGACCTTGCTCGTGACGCGCTCGATCTTGCCGTAGAGGCCCTCGGCGAGACCGCTGGAGAAGTCGACGAGGCGACGCGCCTCCTGCTCGCTCATCTGGGCGAGGTTGATGATGACCGGAATGCCGTCGCGGAAGCTCTCGGCGATGACGGTGACGTCCTTGTACGCGCGGGGGTGCACGGTGAGGATCTCGTTCATCTCGGGCGTCGCCGCCGGACGCGAGGAGGTGCGACGCAGCTGCGTGACGGGAGCACGGTTGGCCGGCTCGCGGTGCTGGGCGACGGGAGTGGCCTGGGCGGGCGCGCTGGGCGCGGCCTGGTTGTTGTCGTACTCGAACTCCTCATCGGCGAGTCCGAGGTAGACCATCGTCTTGCGCAGTGGGTTGGCCATGATGTTCCTCCGTCGTGGTGCGTCTGTCCGAGGTTAACCGCGCTCGGGGCGGTTTCCCGTGATTGCCGTGCCGATCCGTAGGTGTGTCGCACCTTCGGCGATCGCCTCGCGGAAGTCGCCCGACATCCCCATGGAGAGGTCGGTCGCCTGCGGAGCGAGGGTCCGCAGGTCGTCGGAGGCGGCGCGCACGCGGGCGAAGGCGGCGCGTGGCGCCTCGTCGAGGGGCGCGACCGCCATCAGTCCGCGCAGAGTGAGCGTGGGCACGGAGAGAACCTGTTCGGCGAGCTCGAGCAGGCCATCCGGCTGGACTCCGCCGCGACCGGGATCGTCGGTCAGGTTGAGCTGCAGGAAGACGTCGACCGGGCGGCCCGCCTTGGCCAGGGCCGAGACGAGCGACGCGCGATCGACGGAGTGGACAGCGGTCGCGTACTCTACAGCCGCTGCGGCCTTGTTGCCTTGCAGCTGGCCGACGAAATGCCACCGCAGGCGGTCATCCGAGATCTCGGCCGCCTTGGCGGCCGCCTCCTGGTGCCTGTTCTCACCGACGTCACGAACACCGAGGTCGACCAGTTCGCTGACCAGGGATGCCGGGTGGAACTTCGTGATGACGATGGTCGTCACCGACGCTGGATCCCGGCCGGCGTCCCGTGCTGCATCGGCGACGGACGTCCGGACCGTCTCCAGGCGCTCGGCGAGCGTCGACACGACTACTTGAGGAAGTCGGGGATGTCGAGACCGCTGTCGTCGTCATCGTCGAACCCGCGGGTGACCGGGGCGACGACGGGCGCCTGCTCGGCCGCGGGGCTCCACGGCTGGGTCGGCGTCTCGGCGGCAGTGGTGACCGCGCCAGCGGTCGCCTCGGGCGCGACGTAGTTCGCACGGCGGCCCTGGCCCTCCTTGCGGACGGGCTCACCCCCGTCGAAGCCGGCGGCGATGACCGTCACGCGCACCTCGTCACCGAGGGTGTCGTCGATGACGGCACCGAAGATGATGTTGGCCTCCGGGTGGACGGCCTCCTGCACGAGGCGCGCGGCGTCGTTGATCTCGAAGATGCCGAGGTTCGAGCCACCCTGCACGCTGAGGAGGACGCCGTGCGCCCCGTCGATGCTTGCCTCGAGCAGCGGGCTCGCGACAGCGAGCTCCGCGGCCTTGATGGCGCGGTCGGCACCCCGGGAGGAGCCGATGCCCATGAGGGCCGAGCCGGCTCCCTGCATGACCGACTTGACGTCCGCGAAGTCCAGGTTGATGAGTCCGGGGGTGGTGATGAGGTCGGTGATGCCCTGGACGCCCGCGAGGAGAACCTGGTCGGCGGTGGCGAAGGCCTCGAGCATGCTGATGCCGCGGTCGCTGATCTCGAGGAGGCGGTCGTTGGGCACGACGATGAGGGTGTCGACCTCGCTCTTGAGAAGAGCCACGCCGTCCTCGGCCTGGGCCTGACGGCGCTTGCCCTCGAAGCCGAAGGGCTTGGTGACGACACCGATGGTCAGTGCGCCGATCGAGCGGGCGATGCGGGCGACGACGGGGGCACCGCCGGTGCCCGTTCCGCCGCCCTCGCCCGCGGTGACGAAGACCATGTCGGCACCGGCGAGGGCCTCCTCGATCTCCTCCGCGTGGTCCTCGGCGGCACGGCGGCCGACCTCGGGGTCGGCGCCTGCGCCGAGACCGCGGGTCAGCTCACGACCGACATCGAGCTTCACGTCGGCGTCGCTCATGAGCAAGGCCTGCGCGTCGGTGTTGATGGCGATGAACTCCACGCCACGAAGGCCGAGCTCGATCATGCGGTTGACGGCGTTGACGCCACCACCGCCGATGCCGACGACCTTGATCACGGCAAGGTAGTTCTGCTTCGATGTCACTGTCCGGCCTCCGCTGGAGAACTTTCACCCTCAGGTTGAGAGTTAAAGTTATGTCCAGTATGCATTTCCTTCTTCGAAGGGTATGCGGGCGATGCGCGGGCCGGCCGCAGGACGACGGCGTGTCGTTCAGGATCGGGGTCTGACCACCACGGCATCCGGTGCGGACACGTCGAACTCGAGCGGGAGAGACGCGTCCTGCGTCGCCAGGATCCCGGTCAGGACCCGGGACTTGTACTCGGATCGGTCGGCGCTCCCCCAGCGCACCGCCTGCACACCGCCTGCGAGGGTGAACACGACGTCATCCGTCGTGGTGGCGGAGATCGAGTCGACCCGGGCGAGCACGTCCGCGGGCAGGGCGAGCAGCACCTCGACGGCCGCGTTGAATCCATGATCGTCCGCGGAGGCCTCCGCCGCCTCGATGAGCGGAAAGCCGACCGGCCTCTCGACGGAGGTCTCGATCACGATGCCCGCCGGGTCCACGATCGAGAACTCGCCATTCTGGACGACGGCGGCGATCGCCTCCCGCTCCACGATCCGCACCTGGAGGGTGTCCGGTGGCACGGAGACGGTCGTGAACGATCGGATCAAGGGGAACTCCCCGAGCCTGTCCGAGATCTCGTCGATGCTCACGAGCGCGAGCGGCGTGCCCATCTGACCCGAGAGGGCCTCCTCGATGGCCGCGGCGTCAAGACGCTGCGTCCCCGACACCTCGACCCTCTGGAGGGACAGGAGCGGCGAGAACACGGCAGCGGTGACGCTCCCGGCCAGCAGGGCAACGGTCGCGATCGCGGCGATCAGCACGACACGGCGCGAGCGTGTCCGCCGGGTGAACCGGCGCATCTCGGATCTCTCGGCAGCCTTGCGCTGCCGGGCCGCGCGGCGCACCATCGCCCGGCTCTCCCGAGCAGGGGTGACCTGCGAGGGGCGCGGGGCGTCGGCGTGGTCGACCTTCTCGGCCCTGACCTTCTCGGGTTTGGCCTTCTCGGCCCTGGCGCGTCGGGAGATAGGCGTGACGCGCGCGGGCTTGACGGGCTTCGCGGGCGGCTCGGGTGGCCGTTTGTCGAAGCCCTCGGGCCGCTTCATCAGGCGCCTTCTGGCGCCGGCTGCGCCTCGAGCGAGACGAGGACCTGCGGGATGATGCGGTACACGTCGCCGCAGCTGAGCGTCATGATGAGGTCGCCCTCACGGGCGACGGCGGCGGCATGGTCGGCCGCCTGCTGCCAGTCGGGCAGGTATGCGACCCGGCTGCCGTCGGCGAAGCGCTCCGAGACGAGTGCGCCGGTCACACCGGGGATCGGGTCCTCGCGCGCACCGTGCACGTCGAGGACGACCGTGTGGTCCGCGAGGCGCTCGTAGACGGCGGCGAACTCACCCGCCATGAGCTGGGTCCGGCTGTAGAGGTGCGGCTGGTGGATCGCGATGACGCGCCCCTCACCGACGACGGAACGCGCCGTCTGCAGCGCAGCCTCCACCTCGGTCGGGTGGTGGGCATAGTCGTCGAACACCCGGACCCCGCGGACGGCCCCGTGCAGTTCGAAGCGCCGCTCGGTACCGCCGAAGCGCTCGATCCCACGCAGCGACTCCTCCGCGTCGAGGCCGAGCCCGACCAGGACGGCGAAGGCACCGGCGGCATTGATGGCGTTGTGGCGGCCGGGAACGGCGAGCTGGGCGGGCAGCTCGACCCCCTGCCAGTGCAGCGTGAAGGACACGGGGCCCTCGTCGCCGATGGCGGAGATCCGCACGTCGGCGTGGTCGGCCTCACCGAAGGTGATGACGCGTCGGCCCTCGGGCAGTCCGGCCAGGACCCGCTGAACGCCGGCGTCGTCGCTCGAGGCCGCCACGAACTCGGACGCTCGCGCGGCGAAGTCGACGAAGGCCGCATCGAAGGCGTCGTGGTCGCCGTAGTGGTCGAGGTGATCGGCATCGACGTTCGTGATGAGGGCCACGGCCGTGTCGTAGAGAAGGAATGAACCGTCGGACTCGTCCGCCTCCACGACGAAGAGGTCGTCCTTGCCCCAAGAGCTTGACACGTCGAGAGACTGGATCACCCCGCCGTTGACGAAGCTGGGGTCTCGTCCCTGGGCGAGCAGGGACGTCACGATCATGCCGGTGGATGTGGTCTTGCCGTGCGCCCCGGCGACGGCGACGAGCCGCTGGCGGTTGATGAGCCAGGCGAGCGCCTGCGAACGGTGCAACAGCGGCAGGCCGCGCTCGGCCGCCGCGAGGTACTCGGGGTTGTCGGGCCAGAGGGCCGTGGTGAAGACGAGGGCGTCGGCGTCGCCGAGATTCGCGGCGTCGTGGCCGATCGTCACGGTCGCTCCGAGCGTGCGCAAGGCCTCGGTGTTGTGGTTCTCGCTGCGGTCCGAGCCGGAGACCCGGTGGCCCGCGGCGAGGAAGAGTCGGGCGATGCCGCTCATGCCGGAGCCGCCGATGCCGACGAAGTGGACGGAGCCGAGCTCCGCGGGAGGCGTCTGGCTGAAGTCGGGCTTGATCATCTCGAGGATTTTACCGGTGGTCGTGGGTCACTCGCCGCGCAGCGCGCGGTGGACGAGGGCGAGCATGCGGTCGGTGCCATCCAGCACACCCGCGTGCCCGGCGCGGGCGGCCATCTCGGCGATGCCCGCGCGGTCCCCGAGGAGGGGCACGAGATTCGTGCGTACCCAGTCGGGGGTGAACTCGGCGTCACCGACGAGGACGGCGCCGCCCGCGGCGACGACGTCGGTCGCGTTGAAGCGCTGCTCCCCGTTACCGACGGGATACGGCACGTAGACGGCCGGAATCCCGACGGCGGCGAGCTCGCTCACGGTGGCGGATCCGGAGCGGGAGACCGCGAGGTCGGCGACGGCCAGCGCGAGGTCCATCCGGTCGCAATAGGTGAGGAAGGTGAATCCGGGCAGACCCGGGTCCGTCACTTCCGTG
>Ga0247810_10000869_pt1 | contig 23857 bp, 20 predicted proteins | sample UWRJL119311C1_FD_179918 | JGI IMG/M metagenome (GOLD analysis project Ga0247810, IMG submission 179918) | Plant litter microbial communities from Arlington Agricultural Research Station in Wisconsin, United States - UWRJ-L119-311C-1 | ecosystem: Environmental > Terrestrial > Plant litter >... | reverse complement strand
CCCCTGATAATTTACCACGTGTAAAGGCAGTCATCGATTGGCCGTTACACGTGGTTTTTTTGTTGACAAAAAAAGGTACAAAAGAGGAAGTGTGAAGCGTACAGCAAAAAGGGATAACAGGAGAATTCTCTATAACTTTTAAAAATCTACTTCCGAATTGTGCCTCGAAACTGAAACGAATTAAAAATTGGCCGTTAATTACTTCCCGCAGGCCGTGTAATTCAGCTCTGTTCCTGCACTAACTTTGTTAAATGAGCATTCCCCGCTGGCTTAAGCGTACGATCAAATGGACCATCGGTTCTATTCTCAGCATTGTATTGCTCATTAGCGGCGCGCTCTATTTTTTCCACGATGAGATCGTGAACTACGTGATCGGTGAGATCAATAAAAACCTGAAAGCGAAAATCGAAGTTTCCCGGGTTGACATTACTTTCTGGAAAACCTTCCCGAATGTTTCGCTCGACTTTCACAATGTGTTTGTGCAGGATGCTTTGCCAAATGCGACCTACCGCGACACGCTGCTGTATACGGACATGATCCGCCTGAAATTCAACCCAATGGATCTCTGGAACGAAGATTACAACGTTCAGTCGATAGACATTGCACCGGGAACACTGCAGCTGAAAGTCAACCAGCAAGGCCAGGTGAATTACGATATCGTCAAAGCATCCGAAAGCTCCGAGGCTTCCAAATTCGAGCTCACACTGGAGGCCATAAATGTGGAAAACATGCGCTTCATCTATTCGAACGCACTCCAGGAGCAAACCTATTCCACTACCTTTTCCCAGCTCGGGCTAAGCGGAAAGTTCACGGATGAAAAATTCAATCTGCATACCGAAGCGGCTTTCCATATCAATAAGATCCAGAACGGAAAAATTCCGTTTATCGTCAACCAGCCGGCTACAACTATTGTCGATATCGAAGTAGACCAGGTTAAAAACACCGTTTCGCTGCCCAACGGCTTGCTGCATCTTGCCGGCTTGCCGTTTCATATCAGCGTTTTTGTCGACAGCTCTTCTGTTCATGCATCCGTAAGTGCCAGGAATCTTGCTTTGAAAGATGTTGCCAATCATTTATCGGTGAAGGAAGCTGAAAATGTAGATCGTTTCCAGGGATCCGGAACGGCTTCTTTTTTCCTGAAGCTCGACAGCGATCTTGGCGCAGAAGCTTTTCCGCTGATCGATTGCAGCTTTAATGTCAAGAATGGAAGACTCGTGGAACCGAGCCAGCACCTGGTGCTCAATTCCATCCAGCTCGACGGCAATTATTCCACGATGAAGGGCAAGGATAAGGAAGAGCTGAACCTGAATAAGATCGCTTTCTCTACCGTTGGCGGACCCTTCCAGGGAAATCTTGCCATCCGGAAGTTTTCAGCTCCGCGTTATACTGGCAAAGCCAAGGGAAGTCTTGATCTTGCCGTTATTCATTCGCTTTTCCGCATTCCGAAGATCGAAACGCTGACCGGTAATGTAAAAGTAGATACCGAATTTGCACTGGCAACCATCCAGGATAAAGACGGAAGCCAGGTCGTGGATGTTGAAAAAGGCTCCGGTTCTGCTGTGATGACCAACGTTCACCTCAAAATGCTGGAAGACGCCCGGAAATTCGAGCACATCAACGGGAAGCTGATCCTTGATCAGCACCAGGCGGCACTCGAAAACCTTTCCGTTATACTCGGACGCTCAGATATGCTGCTGAACGGCCATTTCGACCAGATCGACCGGTTTTTGCAGGATAAATCGAATCTCAGCATTGCGGTGATCGCTCAAAGCAAGCGGATCGATCTTGCCGATTTCAACAGTACGACCAGCGGAACTCCTAAAAAAGCCGTCACGCCTTCTGCCCGGGAGTGGCTGCTTCCAACGATGATCGACGGAGATGTTCGCCTGGATGTTGGAACAATTATCCTGGACGATCATAAGTTCCTGGACGTGCACGGGAATATGACGGTCGGAAACCGCAGTATCAAAATCGCCCAGCTTTTTGGCCGTAATGCCGAAGCAACGGTTCAGGGAACACTCGCCGTTGTGGAAACACAGCCCGAGTACTTTGAGATGGCGACCAACATTTCCTCGAAGAATATTCACTTCTCGCCGCTTTTCAAGGAATGGCATAATTTCGATCAGAGTGTGATCACAGCCGATAATATTTCAGGAAAAGCTGAAGTAATCGTCGATTTCAAAGCCCCGTTCGACATGCGGAACGGTGTACTGAAAAACGATATCAAAGCGCTTATTCAGCTGAAGGTGACGAATGGAAACCTGAAAAACGTTTCCGCCTTCAAAGACCTCACGGCAAGTCTGAAAACACCGAAAACGCGACTGATCCTCAATAAGCGGGAGATCGAGGCGCTCGACGGCAAACTCAACAATATTTCCTTCGAAACGCTGGAAAACACGATCTACATCAAGAACAGCACGATCATCATTCCTTCCATGGTGATCAAATCTTCCGCTATCGACATTACCACCGAAGGAACACACAGCTTCGATAACCGCATCGATTATAAGTTTGCGTTCCGGTTCCGGGAGCTCAAGCTGCAAAAAGACGATTCCGAATTCGGCGAGGTCATAGACGACGGAACGGGGATCCGGGTTTATGTGAGGATGCACGGAACACTCGACAACCCGATCATCGAATGGGATAAGCAGGGAAAAAAAGACCAGCAGAAGGAGAACCGCGAAAATGCGAAGGTCGAAGCGATCTCTATCCTGAAAACGGAATTTGGCTTCCGCAAAAACGACACCGCCGTGAAGCAATACATTGAGAAAAAACAACCGCATGAAGACTTGCGCATCCAGTTTGGAAAAGAAGAAGACATAGATCCGGTGGAAGAAAAGAAAAAGACCAATAAGCTGCTGAACAACATCAAGCAGAAAACCAATAAGCTGAAAGAAGGGCAGGAGAAGAAGGAGGTGGAGTTTGAAGTGGACTGATGGCAATTGTTGATCTGTTTTCCATCCTGTTAACGTTTTCTCTTGTTAGGCATCCCGATAGTCGTCAAGTTTTCGAAGTATCTGTAACAGTCTGCGAGTGCTCTTTAGCTGATGATTAATTGAAAAGACGCCTGGTTTTCCTTTTCGGGATGCGATGAATCGCACAATTGATCCATCTTTTATTCGTTTATAGTACATTCGTAAGCAGCGAAACAAACCAATGAATTTATACTCGAACAAACAGAAGTGGAAAATTGTGCTGATGATCGTGGCACTGGTGCTTGTGGCCATTTCTCTTTGGGCTTCCAATTCAGTTGTTCAGCGGGTGAGCGACCGTGAACGGTTACGCGCCAAGCAATGGGCGGATGCGATCAAGAAGAAAGCAGAGATCGTAGAGTTTACGGACCGCGCTTTTACACAGCTGCGTGAATACGAGCGCCGCCGCATTAAATTGTGGGTCGACGCAACGAAAGAAATCTCGAAGCCTATTCCCGGCGACGCCATTCCCGACTACAATTTTCCGCTCAGCATTATCAACGAAAACAAAGATATCCCGGTTATTCTCGTAGATGACGAGAACGTTGTTTCGGCTTATAACAATGTCGATTTCGATACGACTGCTATACGTCCGCTTTATCCCGATGCAGGAAAGAAAGAGCTCGTTAAATTGTTCGAGGACAGTTTGCTGAAGCTTGCAAAAGACTGGAGCGGAAGTCATACCGTTTTCCGTATCGAGGTAGTTGAAGGCTTGACGATGTCTTATTTCTACACGGATTCCAAGCGAACACTTCAGCTTGAACGTGAGCGCGATTCCCTGATAGGCGCTTTCAACAAGGAGCTGATCACCGATTCGAGACTGGTTCCCGTTGTGCTCTACGACAAAGACGCCGAAACACTGATCGCATCCAACCTTTCGAAGAAGAAAACCGACAGTCTTCACCTGAAAGCAACGATCAGTAAACTGGCCCTGATCAATGAGCCGATCGCGATCTCATTCGACAATAAGAACGAGAACCTGCTTTACTACGACGACAGTGCCGAATTGAAGCTGCTGCAATATTATCCTTACATCCAGTTCGGAATTATCGGGCTGTTCATCCTGATCGCTTACCTGATGTTCAATACCTTCCGGAAAGCGGAGCAGAACCAGGTCTGGGCGGGAATGGCAAAAGAAACGGCCCACCAGCTCGGCACACCTTTGTCATCGCTGATGGCCTGGGTGCAATTGCTCGAAGCCCAGGATGTGGACAAGGATATCATTTTTGAAATGCAGAAAGACGTGGAGCGGCTCGATACCGTTTCGCAGCGCTTTTCCAAGATCGGCTCCGATGCGCAGCTCAAACAGACAGATCTCCGTGATACCGTTCAGAATGTCGTGAGCTACCTGCGGCCGAGAATTTCGGGTAAAGTATCCATGGACCTCATTATGCAGCAGGATCCGATCCCGGTGAACCACAACACTTCGCTGATCGAGTGGGTGATGGAGAATATTCTGAAAAATGCCGTCGATGCCATGGAATCTTCGGGAGCGATAACTGTGGACGTTCACACGACGGCAGAATGGGCGCACATCGACATTACCGATACCGGGAAGGGATTGCTTCCAAAACAGTTCAAAACGATCTTTCAGCCGGGCTATACGACCAAAAAGCGGGGTTGGGGACTAGGTCTTTCACTGGTGAGAAGAATCGTTCGAGAATACCACAAGGGAAAAGTGTTCGTTATGCGCTCGGAACCGGGTAAAGGGACAACTTTCCGGATCAGCCTTCCTCTTTAATTATGAATTATAAATTGGAAAATTATAAAGGACGACACTTAGAGAGTTTTCAATTCCTCACTTTATAATTTATAATTTTCAATTCCCGTGTTACTTTTACGCAACAGTGTATTTCCCTGTAAAACGAACTATTTTGTTTAATCGAAGAAAAGCAGCGGCTACAAGTGAGGCAGAGCAGATCCGGCGGGCTCAGCAGGATCACCGGCATTTCGGGGTTTTGTATGAAGCTTACTTCGAACAGATCTATCGTTTCGTGTTCAAGCGCCTTGGGGGCGACGAAGCTGTTGCGGGCGATCTTTCCCAGCAAACGTTTATCAAAGCGATGGCAAACCTGGCTAAGTACGAAGACCGCGGACTGCCTTTCAGCGCATGGCTTTACAGGATTGCTCAGAACGAGGTGAATATGTTCTTCCGCGCACAGAAAAAACAGTATTACGTAGAAATCAACGACCGGCAGCTTTCAGGACTACTGGAAGAATCAACCGGGGAATCGACCTTTTCCCAGTCGGACCTGGAACAACTGATCACAATAATCAATAACTTAGAGGAAACACAGGTGGACATCATCGAGCTGCGCTTTTTCCAGGGATTAAGCTTTAAAGAGATCGCCGACATCTATAACATAACGGAAGCCAATGCAAAAATGCGTTTGTATCGACTCCTCGAGAAGATCAAACACCAATGGAAGCAAGAGTCATGAGAAAGTTCAAATTACATACGGATACGAACGCGTCTGACCGGCCGGCAGGATCACAGGAACCTACAAAGGACCAGATTGCCCGTTACAAGGACTTTTCAAGTGTGAATCATCGCTATGATCGCATTACCAAAAGGCCGAAGAAACCATTGTACCGAGATCCGAAATTGTTGCTTCTTCTGCTTATTATCGGAATTGTGTTCCTGCTGATCTTCCTGGAGAAGGAAATTTGAGTATGTCCCGAACAACTAAAATTGAAAAGTAGTTAGCGAGACCAATACCGCGGGAGCGTTCTCACTTATCCATCAGGTTTCTGGGTAAACCAAGTTCACATTCGCTCTAAATTGTACACAGTACTTCATTCGTTACTGCGTCCGACGACCGGGTGATTCGTGGTAAAATATACGCAGGATTGTTTTCAACCCCTGACACAGGGCTGTCATAATCCCATATCATCTTTGCGGCGTAATTAAAATTCGCAAGATGGAAAAACAAACATTCGACCCGTGGGCCTGGGGTAAAGGCACCAATTCGGTGCAAGCCGTGGAAGTGAAACAACCGGAAGCAACACTTTATTGTTCGGGACAGGTAGCACTCGATAGTAACGGCATTCCGAGTAGTGCCGATATGAGAAGCCAGCTCATGCAGACAATTGCTAACCTGGAACAGCTCATCAGTGAATCGGGCTATGAATGCAAAAACATTGTTCGACTGAACGTTTATACCACCTCCGTACAGGAGTTTTTCACTACCTGCACGGATGTTTATGTTCCCTTCATTCGGAAACATGGAATTCAGCAGGCAACGACTTTGCTGGAAGTAAAAGGCCTTTTTGCAACACTGACAGTAGAATTAGAAGCTACTGCCGTGAAGTAAAAGCAAGAGAATAACAGGAGTTCTTTTTAGAGCTCCTGTTTTTGGCGTTAAAAGAGCAACCAGGGAAAGATCCTAGAAGTAAATGCGTGTTGTCTTATAAGCCGGAGTATACAGCATTCCACTCTCAGATACTTCCTCGCGGACAAATCCCAGCTGAAGCAAGTGCTCGATTCTTTCTGAAAATTCAGTGTAACTGGCATTGAATTGCGGATAGGAACCAAAAAATCCTGAATAATAATCCTGAAGGCTTAAACCGGTTTGAGCCTTTAAGAACATCAGCAGGTAGGAGCTGAAATTGTCGATTCCCGAAAGGTCGTAAATACGAAGCGCTCCCTGCATCTTTTCCTCTTCTTCTATCACGTAAAGCAAACTGCTCAGGCTGTGTACATAACTGTGATCTTTATCCCGTAAATCGATCTTTATCCTTTTGCCAGACACTGTTATGGTATGAGAAGGATCTTTCCCTTTTCCCAAGGTAGTTACTTTCTATTCCAGACGAGCCTGAACCCGGGACTTTAATTCCAACAATGATGCTCCCGAAAAGTGGAAATCATATTGTTCCGGTTCGCTCGCTCCGTTTTCAGCTCCTTCGAATGTTCCGAACAGGAGCGAGTCGGTTGTCGTTTTGAAAAAATGGTCCGTGTTATCGGAACAAATAAATATACTCTTTACGCTCATCGAAAAGTATCAAAACCCTTCCATATCCGGAAGCCTGGTTGCTATGAACGCTTTCCTGACGGCTTCTCCAACTCCCGGAATAGCGACGTGAACAATGTAAACTCCCGATGAGACCGGAATTCCGGTGTTGTTGTTCAGGTTCCAGTCGAGATAAGTTTGCGGGCTGTCTTTTTTAAACTGATTGATCTTCTTTCCGGACACATTGTAGATCGTTACCGTACATTTTTCCGGCAGGTTCGTGATCTTGATCCTCGTATCGACCTTGTTGCGCTCGTATTCCGAATAAGCATAATAAGGATTCGGAACGATATTGATGAGGTCGAGAATGGATGCGGAAGCGGCCTCATTTTCCCTGTCAGTACCGTAATTGCTCATCGACCATCCATAATGCGGATAACCGCCATTGCTTCCGGTTGCAGTGAACACTTCGTATTCCTTGTTGATCCTCACTTTCATTCTCACATCGGAAGACAACAGCGTTTTTCCTTCGGCAAGCAGCGGATTGAAAACCCACATTAGATTGGTATAAGCATTCCTGTAGCTGGCATTCGTTTCCGCAGCGAACTGATCGTAAACCCAGTTATTCGTTCCGTCATAATAAGGACAGGCCGTACCGTTGATGCCTACTCCGAATACATAAACCGGCTGCATTCCTCCAAGAACAGGAGTCTGATTAATGTCTGTGAGAGTGGATGTCGGGTTCCAGATCATGTCGTTCCCGTTTTCAGAGCTGAGGAATGAATTTTCACCAAAGGCCATGTGAAGTCTGTAGCCTGATTCAACGTCGATGGCATATCCGGGGAACCAGCCCATTCCGGTGCCCGAATTATCGGGATTTCCATCCTTGTCGACGCTTTGACTTGCTCTCAATGTTCCGGGAATGGCGTTTCCTACGGAAAGACTTTGTTCGGCACAGAGATCCAGTACTGCGCAGCGTGTCCATTTCGACCGGTCGGAGGTGATCACAATATCCACTCCGGAAGCTCTTGCCAGTGTCGCCTGTGCGAGTGTTCCGAGGGAAGCAGCGAAAAACGGAGGGAATACGATGGGCATGTAATCGCACTGCCTGCCCACGAGCGAGAAGTGTGTGATGCCGCCGTTCAGAAATGTCGAATACCTGCCGTTCGGATCAATTCCCGAAGCAGCAGTATAGCAGGTCGGATTCAGGAATCCCGCATCAGGATTGTCGTCTGCAGGTGTTGGTACGTAGGTTCCCGACCGGATCCAGTTGGTGGGATAGAACGCATCGTTATCCTGGACAAATGCCAGCCATTTCCGGGAGGAATCACTGAATTCGATAGTCGCGCCGATAGGTTCGGGGAAACGCCTGTAATCTGTCTGGGAGGGAGTAGAAGCAATGTAAGGATGCTGTGTAAACTGAAGCGAAATTCCCCATTGCGGCAGCAGCTGCTCGTTGTCGAAGGAAATGGCATGATCGGAAGAGACCGATTCAAGCAGCTCCCCGTTCTTTTGGTCATAGCGGTAAAGGATCCACGATGATGAATCGATGTCTCCCGTAGGATGAGGTATCAGCCTGCATTCGAAATAGCCATTTGCAACATTCAGTGGATCGATCACTTTCACATTCACCGGTCCGGCTGAAGGCTTGTAGGTCAATTCGGGCAGGGTTCCATTCGCCACGACAGCTTGTTCGCTTTGAGACGTGAGATCGGTGAACAGCATGCCGTTACCTCTTCCGTCGAGCCGTGTAATGGATGGCTGAAAACCGTAATCGGCAAAGAAGGCAGTTCCGTTTGCTTCGGCTGCCGGGTTGTGAGGAATTCCCCTCACCGGCTTTACTTCGCCTATTGCAGCTTTACGGCTCGCTATAAAAGGTAGTTTCTGTCCGTCCAGCCCATCTGCACTCGTCGGATCATACGTTTTGTAGTTATTGTAAGCGTAAGCAACGGCTATGAAATAATAGTTTTTAAAATTGACCAGCGTCCGGTCGCCCGAGGCGAAGAGATCTTCCGTAACACGGAAAGAATGCCGGATCCCTTTGTTTTGTCCGTTCACTTTTTCGCTAGGAATGGAAGCCTGCAGCTCTTCGTCGAACTCGAAATTGATCAGTCTTGAAACATTGTCTTTGATGTCGCATTGCGCAACCAGGCGCGATTTTGCAGGATCTTCGATATCGGAAAGCGAAACATCTTCGGATTTCAGCTGGTAGATCAGGTAGCCCTGGAAATGATAGAATTTGTCTGCAGCGGTATCTTCAGCTACGATGAAAGGATCGAATTCCTCGTATTCTTCATTGTAATTGTTGGAAGCTGAAGAATTGGAAAGTGTAAGGATCAGCTCATTTTCCAGTTCCTGGATCCCGAGGTCGGGAGAATTCGGACCGTCGAGCACCCGAAAGCAGTTTTCAAATAAAGCCTGGGCTTTGTCGTCTGCACGCTTAAGCACTTGTACCGAGGCGAAAGGATTTCCGGAATTGGCACGTGCCCACGCCACGCCGACCGTAATGTTATTGACCGCGCCGGGTCTCAGCACAAACGGTCCGGCGGATTGTAGAAACCTTCTGTCGTAAGGAACGTTGTTGGCCGTTTGCTCTGTCCAGTCAGGTTGCGGAACACCTCCTGTTCCCCAGGCCATCGGATCGGTATCTCCGGGGAACATAAAATCGCACGGTACGCTGGTATTGGCGGCAGGATCTGAAAGATGGCCGTTACCACCATAGTAGAACGGCGTATTGTCTTTCCATCTTCCCCGTAGGAAATTGTAGTAATCCAGAGCCGTGGAAGGATCTGTCTGCGCGGGATGAGCACCTCCGCCTTCATTGATATAGTATAAAAAGCGACGCATTCCGTAACGCTCGTTATCGGCAATTCCATCTCCGTAACCGATTCCGTTCAACGCTTCATCCGGACCAATCCCAAATGCATTGTCGATGGAATCGTTGTCCTGGTAGGGACCTTCGAAAAAGTCGACCCCAACTGCGGGCGGAGTATTTCCATATCCTTTGAAACCAAGATTATCCCCATCGAAATTGTCCCCGTTGTAAACGTATCCGAGTCCCCGGCTGACATCGCAACCAACGTAATCATCGTAAGGATCGCCAAGCGCTCCATCTATAAAAACGCCGAAATAAGTATTGTAAAGAGTTTGGGTTCCGCGGTTGATCAGCTCATAGTTGTAGAACGTCATGTTGTTGATCTCGTCGTTCGTGGAGAAGCAAAAAGCCTGGGCGCGGATCTCCATTCCGATAGGATCGCCGCCGGTTTCTGTGTGGATGTTTCCTTTGTCGTTCATGACCCACCAGAAATTGAGATCGCCGAAAAGCGAAACTCTTCGATCTACTTTACAGACTTTTTCGCCTTTGAAATCATACCAGGGATAATCTCCTTTTTCCCATTCGTAAGTACCGTTATCGTCGCGGTCGTAAAAAGGAGCCAGGTAGTAATCCTGTCCTTTTGTAATATCTCCGTGAGCGGGCCATGTCTTCATGAAATCGGGAACGACGTACCCGGGAAAATTGAGCGCCTGGAGATTCGTTCCGTTTTCCTGATCTTCCTGTCCGGCGGTATACCAAGCATCGAACTGCCGCACGAGATCCTGCTTGGTAACAAAGTGCTCATCGTATTTATAGCAGTCGGAAGCATCGATCTCTGCACCTCCCTGGGATAGCGGACCTGTCCAGTAATCCTGTCCCGTTCGGTAACGCAGCGCTGCGAGCTTCAGCTGCCCGTTTACATCGGTTCCTCCGAGCCATAGCGCAGAAGTAAACAATGCCATTATCCCGGAATTTTTCGGAATCTCGTAACGTGAAAAATTCTGATTGGGAACCTGCCAGAGATTTCCGGCTGTGTGGATCATCGCGCGAACGTTGTTGAGCTCCATGAAAGTGCTTCTGTTTGGCGGACCGCAGCTTGCTCCCTTGGAAACATCATTGACAGCTGGAATAATGGCATGTTCTTTCCCCCGGAAAGGCTGGGCCAGGAGAGCTACGCAAAGCATAGAAAAAAGAACAGAAAGAAATAACTTCATAAGTTGCAGAGCATTCGATCAACCAAAATACGTATTTTTTCTACCACATAGGAATATAGAAAACATAGGTTCGGTTTAGTCACTTGTTTTTATGGAGATGACACAGATTTAACGGATTCACACAAAAAATAAACAGCGATGTGGTCTACAGAACTGGCCGTTATCTTGGCATACAAGTCCCGAAGTCGATCAGCAATTGATAGATATCGGTAAATTCTGCGAACGATAATTCTTCGTAAGTGTCATAAACATCGTGGTAATGCTTGTTCGGCCCCATGGTGTAAAGGAAGAATGCGGGCACCCCGGCTTCGGTGAAAAAGTAATGATCGGAATTGGCCGCCGGACCGCGTGAGCCCACTTTTACCAGAAACTCCTGCTTTTTATTGATGTCCGTGAGCACTTCGAACTGTTTAGGAAATAGGGTGGCATTGACGACCGTTACTCCTTCTTCACCGCTTCCCATAATATCGATGTTCGTCAGGAAGCTAATATTCTTCAGGGGAAATAATGGATGATCGACATAATAATGGCTTCCGATCAACCCGGCTTCTTCGCCGGCGAAAGACATGAAAACGACGTTTACATCCATCGGATTCTGAACGAAATAATGCGCAAGCTCCAGTAGCATGGCCGTTCCGCTGGCGTTGTCATTCCCACCGGGAAAATAAGCTTCCTGGCCCATACGGCCAAGATGATCGTAATGTGCTGTGTAAACAAGGTATTTCTTCGATTTTTTCTTTGCAGGTGCATAAGCGATCACGTTTCTCGCTGTATGATTTCTGATGACTGCATCAACGGAATAAGCGGCCTTCCAGGAGTTTTTGCTTACATCGAGTGCGCTCTGCTGAACCTGGAAATAGGGGTGAAGCGTTTGTTCACTGGCTACCGACCAGGTGAATTTCGTGTTTACGACTTCGAGCACTGTTAAAACATGTGTGAGCTCTTCAGACAGTTGCCGGGCTTTTTTCAGCGTGTCTCCGCCAAGAGAAGATAAGTTGATGAGAGCTGCTTTTTCCGAACCTGAAGCACCGCCTGAGGGAAGCAGCAGTTTTAATTTGTCCCGAAGCAGTGTTCCATCCATAATTTCCTGGATGGTAATTTCCACCACTGAGATTTCGATGACTGTGCCGCCGCGACTTCCCGGATCGACAACGAAGTCAACTCCCGGGACCAGGTCTTTCCCATCAATAGTCAGGGACATTCTATCCGGGAACGCATTTACAGGGAAGGAAAAGGGTTGAAAAATTCCCTGCTTAAAGAATTTACAGCCTGCTTTTTTGTATTCGGCGGCAATGAATTCCGCAGCGATCGAATCTCCGCCATTGACATAGCCACGGCCTTGAAATTCGGGTGAGCATAAGGTTTTTGTTACTTCGCGGGCACGTTCCAGCTGGGCGAACAACCCGAACGGCAAACAGCAGCAGATCAGCAGCAGCTTACGCATAGCGGCGCTCTACTTTCTGAACGAACTCCATTACCAGGTCGCTTCTTTCATCCCAGTCGAAACGATTGGCATAGCTGCTGACCTTGCGGCGCGCTTCATTTTTCGACTCCAATTGGTCGAGTGCTTCTATCGCTTCCGAAAAAGCGTCGTTTGATCCCTGGAATAATTCCTGGACGATCTGCATGCGCTCATTGAAGCCAAAAGCTCCTTTCAGGGTTTCAAGACGAACAGCCATCAGTTTTGCGGCCAGTGAATCTTCGTCTGTTTTCAGGCGGCGGTAGAGTGGGTGAATACTTTCATTCGATTGCTGGACCTGCGGCTGAATTTCGTCGTAAGGAGCAGCAGGCTCTACCGGAGACTGGGAATAAACAGGACGATCATCTGCAACAACAGGCGCTTCTGTTTCTTTTTCCACGACCGGCTCTTCGATCACCGGTTCCGGATTGATAATGGCTGATTCTTCTTCGGCAATCGGTTCGTGAGCAGATGCTGTAACTGGTGTTGCTACCGCTGCCGGAGCAGCTGGTTCTTCTGCCGGAATGAACATGGAAGCGGATTCGTCTTCCTCATCATCCATGGAAAAAAGGTCAAATCCTTCCACTGCGGAATCCGATTCCTGCTGAGCAAAAGTGACTGCTTCTTTCTTTGGTTCATTCACCTCCGGGGCTTCTTCAAAAAGGGCAAAGCTGATATCCGGTTCGTGCATCTCTACGGCGGCTTCGGTTGTTACCATTTCCTCTGCAACAGGTGTTTCTGCTACTGTTTCGATCGGCTCGGTCATCTGGATGTTGTGCGATTCTACATGAACCGGCTGCTCCATCGGCTTGCCGAATACTTTGGCTTCGTAAGATTTATAGCGCAGAACGATGGCGCGCTCGTTGAGCTGGGCTGCGGCAGAAGCAAATGCTTCGATCTCTCCCTGCGTTGCGCTTCCTTCTTTGATTTTCACGATCAGCTCACTCAATTCACCGATCAGTCCCTGCATATCTATAGTCATCTTATCCGAATTTCAGTTTCTGCAACAGGCGTCCATTAACAGGAAGCACTATTCTGCAGCCTAAAATTATTCATATCACGCGGGTAATTTCCGGCAGTTCAGGATAGTTGTCTAAAGCCGATTGTTGAAAACACTTTTTTACCACACATGGCACAGATTTACACAGAACAAATTTCGCTTACCTGCTTGTTGCCGTTTTGCTTTCCAGGATCCGGAGTCGTCTTTAGCGCTGTTTTTACAACAAAGGACCGGCGGACACAAGGTTATGTAGTTCATTAACATTTTGATTTCGAATAACCTATGTCTCTATGTAGTTGTAGCCTGAAGCCGGGCTTCGACCAATTCGCATACTTTTGTATGGTCAAAAGCCTCCATGGCCTGCTGCAAATTTTTCTTTTTGAAGCGGTTTGGGTCTTCTGTGAATTCAGTGATGGTCAGTGCAAGGTCTTCAGACGAAAGCGGCTCGAATAAATACCCGAGCTTTCCATAGTGCAGTAATTCCGGTGTTCCGCCGGCGTTGCTTCCTATGACTGGTGTTCCGCAAGCCATCGCTTCTATGGTTACCATTCCGAATGTTTCCGCTTTGGAGGCCATAACGAATGCATCGATGGATTTATAAAATACTTCGGTATCTTTCCTGAAGGGCCTTACGAATACGCGGTCCTGCAAGTGATTCCGTTCAATGAAAGCCAGCATGGATTCGTGGTAATTTTCTCCTTCGTTATGCGTTGGCGCTCCAAGAAGCACAATTCCCAGTTGTTTATCCGGAACCTGCTGAATCGCTTCCAGCAACAGCAATTGTCCTTTCTGCGGATCAAACCTGCCGGCGAGTCCCAGCAGCAACCCTTTTTCGGGAACGTCGAGCAATGCCCTGGCTTCTGTTTTTGTAAGAGGTGTCTGAAAAGGAGCAAGGTCCAACCCCGACGGAATGTGAATGATCCGGCCTTTTGGCATCCTGGTCATCGTTTCGACCTGTTCTTTCAGCCAGATCAGCGGACAGCTCCAGGTATCCAGCCTGCGAAAACGAAGGGTATGCAACAATCCTTTTTTTGCAACGCCCAGTTGCATTTCCATGAAATAATGAAGCTTGAAGCTGTGTTTTTTCCGGGATTTTGCGTTGGCGGCAACACTCATGTCCCGCACGTCGCGAATGATGAGGTGCTTCACTTCCCATGCGATCAGAAGGCGGGAAAGTCTTTTAGCTGCTTTGAAATCATAGTATTTGCGGTGTTTGGGAATAGCAACAAAATCGATGCTGTCGATCCTGCAGTAGCGTTCCAGCTCGGTATTCTCCCTTCCGAAAACAACTACGGCATGGCCACGCTCTTTCATCCAGCGGGCGTTTCGCCATTGATTCATTTCCAATCCGCCCCAGCTGTCGGACCCACACAGGTAAGCGATTCTTTGCATGGGACTAAAATTAGGTATTTTACAGTTGTGTCCCGGGGATGCACAGAGGAATCTGTTTTTAAACTGACACGGAAACTTGCAGCATACCTGTTTTTATCTTACCTTGAGATGGGGAAATGGCTTATTGGAAGAAGTTGTTATAGGATTCCAAGAATTGCTTTCCGCCGCTTTATCACCGCTTTATCTCCACTGTAACTCCGCTGTATTCCCGTTATTTCTCCATCAACTGTAGCTGTGTGGTATCTGTTTGACACCAGTGCTCCAGCAATGGGTAAGGGTTGGTCCACAGGAGATCTTCCTTTGCTGATCACAGCGGGCCGGTACGAATGTGAAGCAAACTTTACGCCAGATGCCTGAAGGCGGGGGAACATGGAAAACTTTGGGTTTAGTTATGGGCCGAATCCCCGATTTTTCGCATCTTTGGAGCTTATAAAGATCATGAAAGCATTTTTACGCAAGCCGTCAACTGTATTTTTTCTGTCAATGCTAGTTGTTGCTGCTATCCTGTTCCTGGTGCCCATCAACCTGTTCGATGGCGAGATCACGTACCACGATGCGCAGGGGAATTATACGAATGAAGCAAAGCTCAGTCTGAGTTATTTTATCGGTATCGGCGCATCCGAAGCCGATTTGCGCGATGTGGTGAATTTTAAGCTGCATTTCGAAGGCTACCTGCTGGCAGGTTTATTCCTGGTGGCTTTTCCTTTGCTTATCGCCTACAGGGTGAAAATCGCCAACCAGCAGGAAAGCCGTAAGAAAAGATCACCCAAGAACAAATGAAGAAAGATCCCGCAAGCTGGTTGATGCTCGCCTTACTGGCTTGTATCTGGGGCGGCTCGTTTATACTGATGAAACGGGGAATGCAGACACCCGATGGCGATCTTATTTATTCGGATACGCAGGTTGCTGCACTGAGAATGGTGATCGCCGGTGTTGTGATGCTTCCTTTCGGATTGCTGTCACTGAGAAGAATCAAACACCCGAAGCAGGTACTGATGCTGATAATAGTCGGCTTTTCAGGGAATTTCTTTCCTGCCTTCCTTTTTACCTTTGCGGAAACAAAGCTTTCTTCCGGACTGGCAGGAATGCTCAACAGCTTTACCCCGTTTTTTACGCTTATCATCGGCTGGATCATCTTCCGGCAATCGCTGAAGCTGCGTCAGTCATTGGGATTGCTGGTTGCTTTTGGCGGAATAACGATGCTGGTGCTTACGGGATCGGGAGCTTCCAATTCGGGTTCCTGGATCCATGTCGGCGCGATCGTGCTGGCAACTGTGTTCTATGGATTAAGCCTGAATACGATCAAGCACACGCTTTCTGAATTCAAATCCTGGGAGATCACTTCGCTCGCTTTTTCGTTTGTAGCTATTCCTGCGGTTCTTGCTGCCTTTTTTACGGGAACGTTTACAACGATGCAACACAACCCGCACGCCATGGAAGGACTGGGATATATTTCGATTCTCAGCTTGCTTGGAACGTGCCTGGCGTTGCTGCTTTTCAATAGTATTATTGCGAGAACATCGGCTGTTTTTGCCAGCTCGGTCACTTACTTTATTCCATTCGTGGCAGTGCTTTTCGGCACGCTTTACAACAATGAATCGTTTGAAATGCTGCAGCTCGTGGCGATGTTCGTAGTGCTTTCCGGGGTTTACCTGGCTAATAGCAAAGGGAAGGTTTAACCACATATGCACATAGGAAACATAGAGTTAGTTTGACACTAGACTTTTTACCATCTGTCGGTAGTCGCACATGCCAAAGGGATGCAAAGCATTTTTGCAAGGATATTATTTGTTTGGAAGATTACAAAGGATTAGTGCTTTGCAGCTTATTCAATCATCAGCTTTTCGGAAGATCCATCCTCGAAGCGAAGGAGGTAATTGCCTGCTGCGACTCCTGAAAGCGGAATGGCCACCTCGGAAGCTGCTTCGGCTGAGAACAGGATTCTTCCTGTAAGATCAACCAGCTGAACAGTATGATCCTGTTCGTCGTTCCAGGAAATGAATACCTGGCTGCCCGCCGGATTTGGAAAGATCAGTTTGTCGGATTCCTGGTCTATAACTACTGACCGGATTTCCGAGTAACTGAATTCGCCGTTGGCATCGGTCTGTTTTAAGCGGTAGTAATTGATCCCGTTTTCCGGGAAAGCATCAATTTCCAGGTAATTGTGCTCGCTGCTGGTAGTTCCTGCACCTTCGACCTGGAAAAGAGCTGTCCAGCTTATCCCGTCTGTGCTTCGCTCAATGGTGAAGAAAGCGTTTTCCGTTTCGGAAGCCGTAGCCCATTTTAATTCGACTACGCGTTGTTTTTTTACGGCGTCGAATGCTGTGAGCTCTACCGGAAGCGGGCTGGCATAACAGTTTTTGCTTCCAATCGTGTAGTATCCGTCGAGGGTTAACGCGTAGCTGTTGAAGAGCACTTTGTCTCCCGACATAGCATTTGCCGTTGTAAGTAATGTCCATGCTCCTGTTTGAGCCGGGCGGTAAAGCAGCACATAATCCGAAGCGAGCGCCGATGAAACCACAGGAGAAACACCGCCGTCACTCATGTCGAATTGAATGTTCACGGTGTTTGCAGCACCTGTATTGGTAATGTCGACGTACCAGATCCGCTGCCAGCGGCAAGGCGCAGTCGCTCCCGTACTTCCGGTAAGACCGGCGATATCGGTTGTGATGGCAGCATTTACGGGCGTTCTATGTCCGGCGAGGATATAATCTCCGACATCAAATCCCGATACGGAAGCAATTCCAAGCCCGCCGCTTACCGAAGCTGCAAATGCAGCATTGCTTCCCACTGCACCTCCCGGCTGAATGGTGTCTTTCCCGATCCCGGCTACTTCGCGGTCGTAATCGCCGTTTATGGCATCGTCGCCTGCGTATTTATCGTTGATCGTGAGAGGACTGTTGTATTTGGCAGACAGGTAATTGTTCACGATAATGCGGGAGGCTTTATTGAGCGCTTCCCGGTAGATCACAACTTCGGAAATATAGCCTGCGAAAGGACGGTCGTCTGTTAAATGTGTAGATCCGATCAGGAGGGGAGAAGCATTATCTGCAACCATGCTGCTGGTTTCATAAGCGGTCCTGTGAAGATCTTCGCCTATATAAAGTTTTGTTCTCGAGGCAGCGGGCAGTGTTCCGTCGTAGATCACATCGAGCAGGTAATTCGTGTTGTTGCTGAAGGTTGCCGTAGACGCAAAACGATCGTTATTGGTCTGGATGTCGACATTGAATTTGCTTCCTGTCCAGTAAAACAGCATGAATGACTGGTGAACTCCGACATCGACCCTTTTCGAAACAATGGCATTCGTAGCCAGGCTCTGTGGCCTGCTGATGGTGAAAAAACTATATCCTGCCGTGTTATCGAGGATGGGAGAATCGGGACCAATCAGCTTATCGTTTTGCCCGGAGGCCGAATTATTGTCGAACTGAAGAGCTGGAAAGCCATTGATGATTCCGGGTTGGTAAAGCGGCTGCTGTGCTACAACAGGCTGCGAGACATCGATAGTATTTCCGGATTGGTCGTTCCATCCCGAAACGGCAGCTCCGGTAACCGTTGTCGACGTTCCGGCATCTGCCTTGAGCCAGAGTACGTTATTCGCAGCTGTACCTACGCCTCCCGGTCCCGTTTGTGAAAACGAGCATGTTATTATTAAGGAAGAAGCTATCAATAGAACGATTCGCAAGGATTAAAATTTAAGTACCTAACTAAGAACTACGAAATTAGTACTTTATGGCTTCCCCAGCGTTAAAAGGTTACTAATTAACATTGTTAATGTGCATTGAGGAAATATTCACACAGCTGTTCAGATAGCCATGTATCTGTCAATTTAACAACGAGTTATAAGTATGAGTTCAACACTTCCCGGGGATTCCCGGTAAGTAAATCAAACTTCCTTCTGATGTCCGCCATTCGGCGAACGATTTGCTCTCTTCTTTTGCTCCCGACAGCGGTCGGGACAAGCAATGATCAAAAGAAGCAAAAAATCAAGGTGGTTCATTACACTTGGCCCACACTTATCAGTGTGAGTTTGAGGAGCGAGAGTGAGAAGGGAAATCTTTCTCTTTGGGTGAGCCATTTTATACACTCCTGCAATGCGAAAATGCCAGGGATCTCCTAAGGAGCTATCGTCATTTTTGGCGCATTCCAGCACGCGGATAAAACCCTGAAAGGCCGGGGTTGGTTCCCTTATTAATCTGGCTTTGTTTAGGTATTAGTCACCAGGCTTTCGATTTTTCGCGAATCAGCCAGCACGCGGATTTCGTAAACGACTATTAACTTTTGATTATAAATACTTCGATGCTTCGCGTCTGGCCAATCCCGAAAGATTTTGTCTTTCAATGATTTGCCCGACCCTTTCCGGGTTGTATTTTGACAACTGACGCAAGCTCCAGCCAATGGCTTTCTGGATGAAAAATTCCTTGTTGCTTTTCATTTGTTCAATGAGTGATTCAAGGAAAGCACTATCGACATCGTCTTTGTGCTTCAGCTGGTAGATGAGACAGGAACGCTGTAGCCAGAACGATTCTGCATACCGCCATTTTTCAAACGTTTTCCGTGCCTGATCAGGGAATAGCATTTCCCATTTTCCGAGGTAATTGCTGGCAACTGCATCCACGCTGTCCCACCAGGATTTATGACTGATGATCCATTCCAGCTCAAGGCCATCTTTCGGATCATACCAGCGTTTCGGCCAACTGTTAAGCCAGTCGATGGCGAAGTATTGAAATTCGCGTTCGGGCTGTTCCCACAAGTTACGGATGAGCGTCCAGCGTTCCCGGCGATCCTCAAGCAGGATCAATGCTTTTAGAAGAGGTTTCTGAAGATCGCGTCTCTGCCCGCTGGTCATTCCGAAAAAAGGAAAGTGATCTTTCAGGTAGGCGGATGATTGGATGGCTCTCGACTCATTACGGGCGCCGGAGAAGACGTGCTTCAATTCTTCCGTAATGTCTTTGAGATGACCGTTTTCCATGATTTTTGATCGTTATTTTCCGGCAAAACTAGAAAACTGCCAGCTTTGTGATCAGCTGGCAGAAAGCAATTTTGATCATTTGTACTGAAAGATGTCAGCCATCTTTTCATTCGAATTGCGTGAAACATTCAGGTCTACCAGTTTTCCGTTCGAAAGGCTGTAGACGAGTCCGTGAATGTCCAGTTCGTTTCCTGCTGCCCACTCGTCCTGTATAAAAGAGATCTTGCTGAGATTGCTCACCTGCTCTATAACGTTAAGCTCTACCATCCTGTCGCCCCGCTTGTGCTCGTCTGTAATGGCATTCAGCTCGTCGCGGTTGGCATGGTAGGTATTTTTGATATTGGTGAGCCAGTTATCGAGTAAGCCGAATTTGCTGTTCGTCATCGCTGCAAGGACTCCGCCACAGCCGTAGTGGCCCACTACAAGAATGTGCTTCACTTTGAGGTATTTTACCGCGTAATAGATCACGCTTAAAACATTGATATCGGTGTTGTTCACCTGGTTGGCAATGTTTCGCTGAACGAAAATACTTCCCGGAAGCATGTTCGTGATCTCGCTTGCCGGTACACGGCTGTCGGAGCAGCCTATCCAAAGATATTCGGGCGTTTGCCCTTCGGCCAGGTGCTTAAAGAAATCAGGATCTCTTTTCAGCGTGTCCTCTACCCATTGTGCGTTTCCGTCAAATATTTCCTGAATTGAATTCATGTCGTTTTGGTGTAAAATTATTATTTAATCGTGTTTTGAGGAATGATCTCCACATTTATATTTTTTGTTTTGGCGGTTCCGTGGAACTCGTCAATCGTTTCGGTAATGTCGCTGGCCAGTATCTGAACGTTCGATAAGTCGATCTTCAGACTGCTGTTCTCAGGTACTTTGTTGAGGGCTTTGATCATTGCAGCCTTCTTGGCGAAAGAAGTGAAATCCGGGAATCCGAGCTTGTAGGCCGAATCTTCTTCCTCTTCTATCAGTACAAGCTTCGTTTTCTTTACTTTTTTAATCGTTAAACGCTGTATAACCGCGATCAATCCTGAAACGGCAAGTCCGGCGGCAACACCCGTGAGCAGGTCCATTGTCACAACGAAAACCACTGTTACCATGAATGGGATGAATTGCAGCCATCCGCTTTTGTAAACGGACAGGAAGATCTTCGGCTTAGCCAGTTTATAGCCTACCATGAACAGGATCGCTGCCAGGGAAGCATAAGGAATAAAATTGATAGCGCCCGGAATACTCATCACGGCAACAGCTATCAGGATTCCATGAATAATGGTCGACAGCTTCGATTTTCCTCCTGCATTTACATTCGCGGAAGTTCTCACCACGACCTGTGTCAGCGGCAAACCTCCCAGTAAGCCGGAAACGATATTTCCTGTTCCCTGTGCCAGCAGCTCGCGATTCCCCGGAGTAATGCGTTTTTCGGGATCGAGCTTGTCCGAAGCATCTACGCTTAGCAGTGTTTCCAGACTGGCAACAACGGCGAGTGTTATCGCTACGATGTAGACTTTGCTGTTTCCCAGTTGTGAAAAATCCGGGAAGATGAACAGCTCAGAGACCGATTTCCCGCTCACGCCAACATCTACGCGGTGATCGGCGATCAGCTCCCATGTGGTTCCCTGGAAAAAAAGCGTAAATACGATCCCGAGAAGCACTACAACAAGCGGCCCCGGAACGAAGCGCAGAACGGTTTTCTGTACAAAAGCTTTATCCCAGAGGATGAGTATTACGATCGATACTGCGGTAATGATCATGGCAGTTGGAGCTGTTGTTTCGAAGAAGCTTTTCACGATCTCTGAGAATGTATTCTCGCCGTCGGGCTGAAAAAAGTTCTCATCGCCTTCCGGATCTTTGTCGTAGCCGAGTGCATGGGGAATCTGCTTGAGGATGATGATGATGCCGATTGCAGCAAGCATTCCCTTGATAACGACGTTCGGGAAAAATGCAGAAATAAATCCTGCCCGGACCACGCCGAGTATGAGCTGTATGAATCCCGCCATAACAACGCAGCAAAGGAAGAGCTCGAAGCTTCCGAGATCGTGAATGGCTGTGGCAACAATGGCTGTTAAACCGGCAGCCGGGCCGGAAACACCGATCGAAGAGCCGGAAATGAGTCCAACGACTATTCCCCCGATAATTCCCGCGATCAATCCTGAGAAAAGAGGTGCTTCTGATGCCAGGGCAATACCCAGGCAGAGTGGAACGGCTATGAGAAATACAACTAAGCCTGCCGGAAGATCTACCTTCCAGGTCTTAAATAAAGAAAACATGTGTGTATGAATTAATGTAAGTGAATCGGAATAATCAACTACGTTAATTCTGGCGGGGAAAAAGGTGTGGCTTGTAAAGGATGATCAATGAAGATCGCAATATGTGTATTGACTGTTGTGGTTACGGATGCGGGGAAAGCCGCGAACACTTCTTCATGGCTGTTCCAGTAAAATTCTTTCGTTTTCAGCTGTTCGTCATCTTCCGGGCTGTCTTCTGACTGATCGTCTGCATCTCCGTCTTCATTCGAGCTTTCTCCGGAGGCAAGCAGCTCCGAGCTATCTACAAATTTCAGTACAACATCGAGCGATATTGCTGAGACAGCGAGAGCTATAAGGAGACTGAACACGAATTTCATCGGTGCCAAGATACTACTTTTGAAATAAAAAAATAAGCCGGGAAACCGGAAAAGCGATAAAAAAACGTTAAATTAGTTACCGTGGTATTGATTTCTACTTTTATTAATTGGCTAGTTTAGTGTATTTTCGCCCTTAAAATTAACGTAATATGTTTGGTCCGGAATTTTTAGAGCAATTGAAAGTGCTGAAAGGCGCAACCGACAGCGGAATGTCGAAATTATCCCAGATCGTTGTGGCTGGAAATGCCGGAAATGGCCTTGTGCGGCTGAAGCTGGACGGAAATTACAAATTGAAGGAATTTCATATAGCTACAGAGCTTCACATGATGGAAAAGGATGATCTGGAAGATTACCTGGCCATCGCCCTCGAAGATGCCATCGACCAGGTTACCGCTTTAAGAGAGAAAGAGCTCATGAGCTCACTGATGAATCTTGTGCCACCAAATCCGGGAGAATGACAAAAGCTGAACTTCGGGATAGCTACCGTCAGAAACGGATGCAATTGTCGCCGGGTGAGCTCGACCGCCTTTCCGAAACCATCGTTGAACAAACACTGACTCATTTTCAGCTGGAGGATAAAATGATCTCCCTTTTCCTTCCCATCGAACGCCAGAAAGAAGTCAATACCTACCTGCTCTGGGAAAGAGCAAAGAATATCGGTGCAAAGATCGCCGTTCCGAAAACGAATTTCGACAACCTTGAAATGCGTCATTACCTATTCGAAAGTACCGACCAGCTGGAATTGAACGAAAAGGGAATTCCCGAGCCTAAAAAAGGAAAGCTGATCGCTGCCGACCGGTTCGATATTGTTTTCGTTCCTTTGCTGGCAGTCGATAAATCGGGGAACAGGGTGGGCTACGGAAAAGGATTCTACGATCGCTTTCTGAGAAAATGCTCGCCCTCCTGTCAGTTCATCGGGCTGCACTATTTTGGCCTGGAAGAAGCGGTTTCGGATGTGCTGCCAACCGATGTAAAGCTGAATGCGCTGGTCACGCCTGAAGGAATTGTGCGCTTCGATTAATAAAGCTTGCCGGTCGCCACCGATAAATCAATTACTGAATAGACTTGTAGTTCATAATCCACGTACTGTCTGAAACATCGCGGAGCAGCGTCCAGAAGTTGGTGTCGATGAAAAAATCCATGTCAAGATCTCCTACGCCGTAACGATCGTAGAGGTATTCTTCCTGCTTTTCGGACGGCTTATACATTCCCAGGCTCCAGCCTTCTTCACTTCCGCCCTGGAATGGGTAATCGGAGTAGCGGACTTTCCACAGATTGTCGAGCGCGGGGCAATACGGAACTTTCTCCAGCAGCACACTGTCTACGAATACGCCGCCGAATATATTTTCCTTCTCGAAGTAATTGATCCTTTTCGGGTTGAAAGGGCTGGGCCAGAAACCGGATAAAATGCGAATGAAATCGTCGCGGTTAATGACTTTCTGTTCTCTCAGCGTTCCGTCTGTTCC
>Ga0247810_10000867_pt1 | contig 23911 bp, 18 predicted proteins | sample UWRJL119311C1_FD_179918 | JGI IMG/M metagenome (GOLD analysis project Ga0247810, IMG submission 179918) | Plant litter microbial communities from Arlington Agricultural Research Station in Wisconsin, United States - UWRJ-L119-311C-1 | ecosystem: Environmental > Terrestrial > Plant litter >... | reverse complement strand
AATCCTAAGAATATTGGAGTAAAGAACTTCAGAGTACATTAACAACTGTTATTGGTGATGCCAATTATGATATAGGACATTTGTTTGGAGCTTCCGGAGGCGGTGGTAATGCAGCTTGTATAGGTTGTGTTTGCAATAGTCCAACACCATCAAATGTTATTGGTAAAGGAAGCGGATATACCTCGCCATCTAACAATAAACCTCAGGGAGATACTTTTGATATTGATTTTGTTGCCCACGAAATGGGACATCAATTAGGAGCCAATCATACTTTTTCTTTTGATGGTACCGAAAGAACAGGTATGAATGTAGAGCCAGGAAGCGGATCTACCATTATGGGTTATGCAGGTATAACAAACTATGATGTTCAGGATAATTCAGATGATTATTTTGCCTATACCAGTATTTGGCAAATTCAGAGCAATCTTGCTACAAAAAGCTGTCCGGTAAATACGGCAATAGCAAATAATCCGCCCGCAATTATTGCCGGCTTAGATTATACAATTCCAATAAGTACACCATTTATTTTAACGGGTTCAGGGTCTAATAGTGCTGCCGTAACTTATACCTGGGAACAATTTGATAGTGCAATATCATCATCAACGGCCAATAGTAATAGTGTTGCCTATCCCACAAAACCTGACGGGCCATTGTTTAGATCTATAATTCCGTCTAGTTCTCCGGTACGTTATATGCCGGCTTTAACCACTGTTCTTGGAAATAAATTAACCACAACCTGGGAGTCTGTTTCGTCTATTGCAAGAACGTTGCATTTTACTCTAACAGCAAGAGATAATGGAGCTGAGGGACTGGCGCAAACGAATAGTGATGAAATGGTAGTGAATGTGGCTGGTAATGCCGGCCCTTTTGCAATAACCTCACAAAATACTAATGATGTAAGCTGGCAAATAGGATCATTTCAAACCGTAACCTGGAGCGTAAATAATACCAATACATTACAAGGCTCTTCAAATGTAAATATAAAATTATCTATAGATGGCGGATTGACATTTCCGATTGTTTTGGCTTCAAATACACCAAACGATGGTTCCCAATCTGTTCAGATTCCAACAAGTGTAGAAGCTTCAACAAATTGCAGAGTTCTGATTGAACCAATAGCTAATATTTATTATGCCATAAATAGCCAGCCGTTTGCAGTAGGTTACACCTCTACGACAACTTGTGATTCTTATAGCTTCGGAAACGCTTTTGATATTCCTTTTGCATCTACTTTTACAACCAAAACGGTAAATGTACCTGCTTCGACAGGAACAGTTTCTGATGTAAATGTGATGGTGAATTTTACACATGAAAGAATTTCTGATGTCGAAATTCAAATCGTAAGCCCAAAGGGAACAATAGTTAATTTATATAATAATAAAAGCTGTGGCGGAATCCAGTCTACTTTAGCCTTACAGTTTGATGATGCCGGAGTTCCTTTAGATTGTTCTAAAATCACCAGCCAGATTGTTATTCCGGTAGATTTGTTAAGCGTCTTTAATGGGCAGGATCCTAAAGGAACCTGGACTTTAAGAGTTCGTGACGCCGTTACAGGCAGGTTTGGGAAAATAAATTCAGCTTCGGTAAATATTTGCAATCAAACTTTTAGTTTAGGGCAGCCTAGTGAGGTAAAAGTAGAATTTGCAATACATCCAAATCCAACCAGAGGAAATCTTACCATTCAGCTCGAAAGCGATTCTTTACAGAGAATTGAGGTTTTTGTGCACGATATGGCAGGCCAAAAAGTCTATTATAATTCTTTTGATAAAGCGCATCATTTTAATCAGAACATCGATTTAACAAATCTGTCTGCAGGAATGTATTTTGTGACCGTTATTGATGGAGATGACAGAACTGTGAAGAAATTGATTGTTTATTAAACTTTTAAAATTCCAAAAAATAAATTCCAAATTCCAATAGCTATAAAAGTTGGAATTTGGAATTTATTTTTTGGAGTTTCCTCCAAAGATCAAGTTTGGAATTTCCATTTAAGGTTTGGAATTTGGAATTTTATCCCGATGTTTCGGGATTGGAATTTAATTTTAAGAGTTCGCCATTGCCATACAAACAATACTAATTTTAGCTCCGGGAATTTTTAATAAAGCTTTTGAGCATGCTTCGAGAGTGGCGCCGGTGGTTAAAACATCGTCCACAATTAAAAAATGTTTGTTTTGATTTTCTTCTGTAAAAATCACATCAAATATGTTTTCGATATTATCAGACCTTCCAATAAGGTTCTTTTTTGATTGCGTTTTCGAATATTTCTTTCGATATAAGATAGCATCATTGTAGGTAATATTTAAACCTTTGGCCAAAGCTTTTCCAAAAGTGGTAACCTGATTGTAGCCGCGTTCCCTGAATTTTTTAGGATGTAAAGGAACAGGAATAACAACATCAAAAGGAGTTTCTAAAGCGAGTTCTTTTAAATCTTTTACATACCAATTTCCCAAAACGGTTCCGATCTCTTCGTGGCCTTTATATTTTAGGTTATGAATAAGTTCCTGAACAATTCCTTTTTTGTTGAAATACAAAAGTGCCGATGCATGTTCGATAGCAATTTTGCCATAAAATTTCTTAACTGCTTCATTTTTTGAATCTAAATGATATTGGGTAAGAGGCAATTCATGACGGCAAACGGTACAAAATACAGTTTCGTTGTTGATCAAAATAGCATGACATCCGGCACAAACTTTAGGAAAAAACAGGTCAATAATATAATTAAACACAAATAGACAGAATTTAGTTACAAAAATAACGAAATCAATGTCTCAATCTTTATAATTTTTCTTTTTTTTAAACGTACTTTTTATATTTTTGCATCACTATGGCAAAACAAGAAGATTTATTTAAGAATGTGGTTTCGCACGCAAAAGAGTACGGATTTATTTTTCCGTCAAGCGAAGTATACGATGGATTGAGTGCAGTATATGATTATGCACAAAATGGTGTCGAGTTAAAAAAGAATATCCGTGAATATTGGTGGAAATCAATGGTTCAGATGAATGAGAATATTGTAGGCCTTGATGCTGCAATATTGATGCATCCAACAACCTGGAAAGCTTCAGGCCACGTTGATGCTTTTAATGATCCGTTGATTGATAATAAAGATTCAAAGAAAAGATATAGAGCAGACGTTTTAGTAGAAGATTATGCTGAAAAGTTAAATGTAAAAGCTGAGAAAGATTTTTTAAAAATTGCGGAAAAGCTATTGCAAAATAATTTTGGAACTGATAGAATTTTTTATTTTCAAGAATTTAAAGTCACTTTGGAGTCCTACGAAAGAATAAATAAATTAGTAGATAATTTTTGGCTTCTTTTTTTATATCGAAAAAATAAGATTGGTCTTAATGTTAGTTTTGAATCATTTGATACATCTAAATTTAGAATATTTATTACTGAATATTTAGATTATTTAACTTTAGATAGTCATTTTAATTATAGAGTATATAAAGAAGCTAAAGAAATTTTTCTTTCAAATAACTTGACAGAGCAAGATCTTAATGATGATTTTTATTCTTCTATAAATAGATTGTACGAAGAAAAAGGTATGTCTGATCTGGCAGATTTAGATGATAAATTATTAGAAGAGTTTAGATATATAAAAAAAATTGCTAATTATTTAAAATCTTTACAGCAGAAAGTTTTAAATAATTTATTGCAGAGAAAAGAAATTTTATCAAGGCTTGCAAAAGGTATGACTGATGATCTTCAGGATGTAAAAGCTTTAATCGAAGAATTAGAAATTGCTGATCCTGAAACCGGTTCTAAAAACTGGACAGATGTAAAGCAGTTCAATCTAATGTTCGGAACTAAACTGGGAGCTTCTGCAGATTCTGCAATGGATTTATATTTACGTCCGGAAACAGCTCAGGGTATTTTTGTGAATTTCCTGAATGTTCAGAAATCAGGTCGTATGAAAATTCCTTTTGGAATTGCTCAAACGGGTAAAGCATTTAGAAATGAAATCGTTGCAAGACAATTCATTTTCCGTATGCGTGAATTCGAACAAATGGAAATGCAATTTTTCGTTCGCCCGGGTGAAGAAATGAAATGGTACCACCATTGGAAAGAAACACGTTTAAACTGGCATTTATCTTTAGGATTAGGAAAAGAGAATTACCGTTTTCACGATCACGAAAAATTAGCGCATTACGCAAATGCTGCGGCAGATATCGAGTTTAATTTCCCTTTTGGTTTCAAAGAATTAGAAGGAATTCACTCTCGTACTGATTTTGATTTAAAAGCGCACGAACAATATTCTGGTAGAAAATTACAATATTTTGATCCGGAACTGAACGAAAATTACGTGCCATACGTAGTAGAAACTTCAGTTGGTTTAGATCGTATGTTCCTGGCTGTTTTTGCAACTTCATTACAAGAAGAAACTCTTGAAGACGGTTCTACAAGAACAGTTCTAAAATTACCATCAGTTTTAGCACCAACCAAAGTGGCTATTTTACCATTGGTTAAAAAAGATGGATTGCCGGATATTGCCAAAAAAATCATTGATGATTTAAAATGGGATTTCAGTGTGGCTTATGATGAAAAAGATGCTGTAGGGCGTCGTTATAGAAGACAAGATGCTCTTGGAACTCCGTTTTGTGTTACAGTAGATCACCAAACAATCGAAGACGAAACAGTAACAATTCGTCATAGAGATACAATGAAACAGGATCGTGTAAAAATTTCTGAATTGAAAGATATTATCGAGAACGAAGTTTCTATGAAAAACTGGTTGATGAAAATGTAATTTTCTTAAAACTACAATATAAAAAATCCCAAATTCCATATCGGAATTTGGGATTTTTTTAATTTTACAAATGCATTTCATCGGACTTTTTTGCATTTCATCCTTATGTGTTAACATTTGTTTGCAATGTATTAACAATGAAATACTAAAATAATTGAAATTCGTATTTTTAATTGCGGATAAACCATTAAAATAAATTTTTTCAAAAGTATTGATGAAACTAGAGGGATAGTTGTCGGGGATTCATGAAAAATCAACAAAAACCAATATTGAAAAAGTATTCGTATATTATTATTGACGATGATGCTGAAAGTATTTTGAAAACCAGAACAATTGCAGAAGGTTTTTCGGAGTTAACTTTTCTGGCCTCGGCTACGAATTATCATGACGGTTTGCATTTGGTATTAGAACACCGGCCTTCGATTATTTTTTTAGAAATTGATCCCGTAGAAATATCCAGTAACCTCTCGCTCGCTTTTATAAATGAGCTTTACAGGTTCTTATCCCTATTGCCCAAGATAATTGTTACGACAACAAAAAAAGAACTGGCATTTGAGGCCATTCAATACGGCGTATTTGATTATGTTTTAAAACCGGCACAGTCAATCGACTTACTAAAGGTAATTTTAAAACTTGAAAAGACAATTCCGGAAATGAATACTGTCGAAATAAGAAATGAGATTATTTCTCCGCTTCCATTAATGCAAAAATCGCAAAATATAGATAAGCCGCTTATTTTGTGTATTAAATCCTATGGTGATTATCGCTACATAGATGCCGCAGATATTTGTTATCTTCAGGCTGATAATAATTCGACAGATATTTATTTGAATTCAGGGGAAATGATCACTGCTTTTAAAACTTTAAAGCATTTTGAAGCCATATTATCGCACCCTTTTGTTCGAATTCATAATAGCTATATCATCAACAAAAATTACATTGCGAGAATTCACAACGGAAACTCAGTTTGTTACATCAGAAATTCGATTAAAAAGATCCCTTTTTCTAAAACCTACAAATCGAATGTCGACTTAATTATCGCAGATTTTTCTATAGGAAATTACTTAGAAGTCTAAAAATTAGGCGTTTACATAAATTTGGTACCCATTGACTATCAATTGGGTATGTTCTACCATAAACCTGTTTTTTTGTATAAATTTTTTTTGAATCCGGAGTTAGTTTTACACCATGATTCGCACAAAGCGATGATTCTCCATAACAAAAAAATCAACATTTAATACCTCAGATCATGAAAAAAGCAGCTTTAACATTCGGATTATTTTCTTTAGTAATGGTAGCAACATCATTCGCTACTCCTGAAACTATAAATTTTTTAACAGCTTCAGACTCTATTAAAATTGTACCTATAGATGGAGGTGCTACAGGTAAGCAAAAGAAAGGTGATATCATAGCGTATATAGATGGAGGTGCTACCGGTAAACAAAAAAAAGGTGATATAATAGCATATATAGATGGTGGTGCTACAGGTAAACAAAAGAAAGGTGATATAGTAGCATATAACAATGCAAGACAATTAACTTTTGCTGGTGTTAATCAATCTATCGGAACAGATAAAAAAGTAGATTAAGCTACAATTCTAATAAGTTTATATTAGGCTGTTAATTTTTAACAGCCTTTTTTTGTGTCTATAGTTTTAGTATTTTTGGTAAAATTCAAAGACACAAATTGAAAAAGAAATGTAAAATAATATTAATTTTATTCTTCGTTTTATTGGCATGTACCAAGAAAACAACATTAGATAAAAATATAATTTCCTCTGTAGACAGTCTTCCTACGTATCTTTCTTTAGCAAACGAAAATAATTTGCCTTTAAAGATCAAACAAAACTATTGTCAAAAAGCTTTGACCATAATTTTAAACCAAAAAGATGACTCACTTAACAAAGTAAATCTTTTTAAAGTTGCTAATCGCTATTACAACATGAGCGATTGGAAATCATACCTCAAAACAACCAAACTAATTTTAGACAGGGCACAAAAATCTAAAGATTCAGTGCACATGGCCAAAGCTTATATGTACTTAGGAGATTATTATGAATCACAGGCAATTTCTGACAGTGCATTTTTGAATTATTTTCAAGCCGAAAAACTTTATATAAAAATAAATGATCAATACAATTTGGCAAAAACGTTTTTAAATAAAGCAAGCCTGCAATATAATGAAGGTGATTTTTTTGAAAGTGAAATAGGGGTTTTTAAAGCGTTACGCAGTTTAAAAAAACAGCAAAAGGTAAATGATCTCTATTATGAAAGTTATAATCTATTAGGAATTTTGTATAATGAACGGGAAGAATATACAAAGGCATTAGAATTTCAAAACAAAGCTTTGGCAATTTTGCAGGATAAATCAATATTCGCGTTTTATCAGTATAAAGCAGCTTCACTCAACAATATAGGCTTTATCTATATGAAAATGGGTGATTATAAAAGGGCTAAGTTTTTCTTCGAAAAAGGATTGGCACAAGAAAATCTTTTTGAAGACAGAGCAAGTTTATATGCAATTCTGCTGGATAATCTGGGATATTCGAAATTCAAATTAAAAGAACAGGATCAATTGCCGGATTTGTTTTATAAATCTTTAAAAATCAGAGATAGCCTTGATCTTACTTCAGGAGTTGTTTCGAGTAAAATTCATCTGTCAGAATATTTTGCTTTCAAAAAAGACACCTTCAAAGCATTTCAGTTTTCAAGACAGGCATTGGCTTTGTCGCGTACATCAAATAAATTCGTCAATACACTCGAAGCGCTCAAGCAAATTGCTATTGTCGATCCTAAAAATGCATCTTCATATTCTAGAGAATATTTTAAGCTAAATGATAAGATGGTAAAATCAGAACGAAATATGGGAGAAAAATTCTCTCGCATTGAGTATGAAACCAACGAAATAAAAGATCAAAACTCAAATCTGCAAGAGAAAAACAAGACCCTTATCTACGTTTTTAGCATCTGTACCTTAATAGGTTTGTTTTTTTATGTTTATAAAACACAGCAGGCAAGGAACCGGGAATTGCTCTTTAAGCAACAGCAGCAAATTGCAAACGAAGATATTTATAATTTAATGATCTCGCAGCAAAACGATATCGAGCTCACCCGTATTAAAGAAAAGAAAAAGGTAGCCCAGGATTTGCATGATGGCGTATTAGGAAGGATGTTTGGCGTTAGGATAAGTCTGGATAGTTTAGATAAAGTAGATGAGGAAGAAGCAGCTCCAAAAAGAAAAAAATACTTAACAGAACTTAAAAATATCGAGCAGGATATTCGTGAAATTTCGCATGATTTAAATAGAGAGAAATCCGAATTAATTAATAATTTTATTGCGATTTTAAACAAATTGTTCGAAGACCAACAAAACACTTATGAAGCAGAATTAATAACCTCTTTTGATTCTAATATCAAATGGGAATTGGTTAGTAACGCTGTTAAGATTAATTTGTACAGAATTGTTCAGGAGGCACTTCAAAATTGTAATAAATATGCAGATGCAAACACTATCAAAGTGGAGTTTAAAAGCGAAATAGATCATCTGGTTTTGTCCATTGCTGATGATGGAGTTGGTTTTAATGCCAAAAGATCAAAAGATGGTATAGGTTTGCATAATATTCAATACAGAACTGCAGAATGCAAAGGTACAGTAGCTTTAAAATCTGCCAAAGGAGAAGGAACGCTTCTTTTAATTAAAATCCCTATCGATCAGAAAATTAACCTACAAAATAGATGACAATTGATTCAAATGCCTCAGATTCTCAATTAATTAAAAAGAATATATTAATTGTCGATGATCACCCTTTTATTATCGAAGGGTATAAAAATGCGATAACACGTTACAATCCTCATCAATACGAATTTTTAATTTCGCAGGCACATGACTGTAAATCTGGGTATGATTTAATCGAAGATGAAAAAACGCCACAGTTCGATGTTGCTTTTTTAGATATTAGTATGCCGGCTTATGAGGAAAAAGATATTTTTTCCGGCGAAGATCTGGCAAAACTCATCTTGAAGAAAATGCCAAACTGCAAGGTTATTTTACTAACGATGTATACGGAGTTGCTAAAAATTAAAACCATAATCAGAACCATTCAACCTAATGGTTTAGTTATTAAAAATGATCTTACTTTCGACGAATTGCTTTTTGCATTTGATAAAGTAATGAAAAATGATAAATATTACAGTCAGTCGGTTCAGAAAATAATCAATCAGTCACCTCATAATTCTATTGAAATAGATGAGTTCGACAAGCAAATTTTGTTTCATTTATCAAAAGGAACTCAGGTAGAAGATATGCCGCAGTATATTCCGATTTCTATTAATGCAATCGAAAAGCGTAAAGTAAGCCTGAAAGAACTGCTTAAAGTAAAATCAGGTTCTGATGAAGATTTATTAAAAGAGGCAAAAAGTAAAGGGCTTTTTTAAAATGAAATTCCAAAATAAAAAAATTCCAAATTCCAATTGATAATCATATCGTTGGAATTTGGAATTTTTTTATTTTGGAATTTAAAAGTTTACTCGCTCAAAGCATCCCAGCCACGAGCTTTCAAAGGAATTTGAGTATTGGCGCGTGTTACTAAATTGATTCCTTCGCTTTCATCTGCCATATGACCAATAATAGAGAAATTTGGATTTCCTTTTATCTTGTCAAAGTCATTAATGTCAATTGTAAAAAGCAACTCATAATCTTCGCCGCCATTAATAGCAACTGTTGTACTATCAATATTAAACTCTTCGCAAGTCGAAATAAATTGCGGATCCAGCGGCAGTTTATCTTCGTATAAATTACAACCCACTTTTGATTGTTTGCACAAATGAATAATCTCAGATGATAATCCGTCAGAAATATCGATCATCGATGTTGGCTTAATCTCAAGGGCGTGTAGTAAAGTACGAACATCTTTTCGTGCCTCAGGTTTTAACTGGCGCTCGATTAAATAACTATACATATCAAGATCAGGCTGACTGTTTGGGTTGACCTGAAAAACCTGCTTTTCGCGTTCTAAAACCTGCAATCCCATATAAGCAGCGCCAATGTCACCGGTTACTACAAGTAAATCGGTTTTTTGGGCACCATTTCTATATACAATTTCATCTTCGTTTGCTTCACCAATAGCTGTAATGCTTATGATTAATCCTTTTTGCGATGAGGTAGTGTCTCCGCCAATAACATCGACTTTATATTCTTTTGCAGCGTGCGTAATCCCTTCAAATAATTCTTCTAAGGCTTCTAACGGGAAACGATTAGAAACGGCAACAGAAACCGTTATTTGCGTTGGTCTGGCATTCATTGCACAGATATCAGATATATTTACAACAACTGCTTTATATCCTAAATGTTTTAAAGGCATATAAGCCAAATCAAAATGTACACCTTCAATTAGTAAATCAGTAGAAACCACTACTTTTTTGTCTTTAAAATCAAGAACAGCAGCATCATCGCCTATACTTTTTAAGGTAGATTCCTGAGTAACATCAAAATTTTTGGTTAAGTGTTCAATTAAGCCAAACTCGCCTAATTGCGCTATACTGGTACGTTGCGGATTTTTATCTTCGATCATTTTTTTTAAGTTCCAAAGTTTCTAAGGCGCAAAGGTACAAAGGTTTTATCGAATTTAACCGGAAGTTATTTCCAACCGCCTTATCTCTGTGTAAAGATGCATGACAACACATTTATGTCTCCTGAATTTTATTCTTTTGCAAACAGCATTTTTTTTCGGATCTTTAAGAGAATTAAAAAAACAGAAAAAATGAAAACATTCGATATAATTACCTTAACCGTAAACCCTTCGGTAGACAAAAGCACCCATTTCTCAGGCCTGATTGCCGAGCAGAAAATACGATGCGGAACACCACAATTTGATGCAGGCGGAGGCGGAATAAATGTTTCGAAAGCTATTGCTCGCTTACGCGGAAATTCCTTAGCTATTTTCACATCAGGCGGACCAGTTGGCAAAATGCTAAAAGACTTAGTAAAACAGGAAAAAGTAGATTTTGAAGCTATTGAAACCCAAACAGCAACCAGAGAAAACTTTATAGCCGTTGATGATAACACTAATTCTCAATATCGTTTTGGGTTTACCGGAGATGTTTTAACTGATTCAGAAGTTCAGAAAGTTTTAGAAACCATTTCAAATCTAAAACCAAAATTTCTAGTCGCAAGCGGAAGTTTAAACGAAGGTTTATCGACTGATTTTTATCAAAAAGTAGCTAAAATTGCCAAAGCATCAAATTCAAAATTAATTGTAGATACGTCAGGAGAAGCCTTAAAGAAAGTTCTGGAAACGGGAGCATATCTCATAAAACCAAATGTTGGTGAACTCGCAAAACTAGTTGGAGTAGAACGCCTGGAAATGGAAGAAGTAAATGAAGCTGCCAAAAAAATCATTGCCAAAGGCGGAGCCGAAATTGTCGTAGTTTCTTTAGGGCCACAAGGGGCTGTTTTGGTTACAAAAGACGATTACGAATATGTTCCTGCGCCAAATGTTGCCAAAAAAAGTACTGTTGGTGCCGGAGATAGTATGGTAGGCGGAATGGTTTGGGCACTGTCTCAAAATAAAAGCCTGAAAGAAGTCATTCGCTGGGGAGTTGCCTGCGGATCTGCTGCAACAATGAACGAAGGAACGCAATTATTCAAGTACGAAGATGCACATCGTTTGTTTGAATGGCTTAAAAACAAATAAAGATTCAATCGAAGATTTAAGAAAAACGAAATGTAGCCACAATCTATATCCTAGAGGCGCAGATTGTAGACATGCGTACATTGTAGAGACGCGCAGTAACCATAAAGTAAACCCGACAGGTTTTTAAAACCTGTCGGGTTTCGCACTTAATGACATAAAGATTTTAATTGTAGAGACGCACAGTAACCCCATTTTTTATTCCTCTATTGTTCTTTTTACACAACGTTAATATATTGTGGTTACGTTGTGTGAGACGCACTGCTGTGCATCTCTACGTTTGTCAGCAGGAAAAAAAATAAATCTTTTTTTTCCTGCTGACAAACTGTTGTCACCGACCCTCAATACTTTTGAAGTATTAAAAATAATTAAACTTTAAAATTATGAAAACATTAGCTGCCCAAGTAATTACTCCCGAAGATTTGTTGAAACACTGGCAAGGTCACCGTGCCCTTACACGTCATGTTATCGAGGCGTTTCCTGAAAAAGATTTTTTTGAATTTTCGATAGGAGGAATGAGAACTTTTGCTAAACTGACAGATGAACTTTTGGCCATTGCAGTTCCCGGACTTAAAGGAATCGTAAACAAAGAAGTGAAACCATTTAGCGAAGAAGCATCAGAAAAATTGATTTTTAAAGCGCAATATCTTGAAAAATGGGACGAAGCAACTGCAGAAATCAACAAGTATTGGGAGAAATTATCAATTGAAGATTTTAATGAAAACTTTAATCTTTTTGGTCAATACGAATTTCCGGTAATTCAGAACATCCTCTATTTTATTGATAATGAAGTACACCACCGCGGACAAGGATATGTGTATCTAAGAGCTTTAAATATTGAACCTCCTTTTTTCTGGGAAAGATAGTATTTTTGAAGATTGACTGAATAAAAAAACTCCTAAACTGAAGTTACTTTCATGTTTAGGAGTTTTTTTATGATAATCTCTCGAGATAATTTTCGACTAATTCCCGGATTCTGGTTTTGAGTTTTTCGGGTTCTATAATCGAAGCATAATCAGCATACATTAAAAACCAGCGTGGAAAACCTTCCTGGATATCTCGGGCCATAAACGTCATTTCGATTTGGTCACCAACATCTTTTTCAGAAACATAACCGTGGTATTTTTGTTCAAATCGAATATAATTGATGATTTTTTTCGAAACTAAAATTCGAACCTTAATCGTGGGAATTGTTTCATTTTTCTTTAAGTACGTTTCTAATGAATCATGTTGAATCGTAAAACTGCATTCGGTTTTTTGAATACCCACAATTCTGTCTGTTCTAAACTGGCGATAATCTTGTCGTAAATGGCAATAACCCAGAAAATACCAATTGTTATGATCATGAAAAACGCCAACAGGTTCAATGTTTCGATTACTTGCTTCTTCAGCCGTTTTGTATGAAAGAAGAATTTGTTTTTTTTCTGCAATACTTTCAAACAAAATGGCCAGCGTATTAGGCGAACTATCATGAAATAGAGGTTCCTGATTTTGCATCAAAATTTTAGATTCTATATTCGAAAGCCAGTCTTTATCAGTACTTCTTAAAACCGATTTCAGTTTATACATCGCCGATGCATGATGAGATCCCAAAGAAGGATCTGTAAATTTCTGCATCAATTTTTCGGCAGCGATAAAACTGCTCACTTCTTCACGTGTAAACATAACGGGAGGCAATCTGTAACCATCCATTAAAGCATAACCCACTCCGGCCTCGCTATAAATAGGAACTCCAGATGCTTCAAGAGTTCGTATATCACGATATATGGTTCTTAGACTCACTTCAAAACGATCGGCTAATTCCTGCGCCTTTACAATTTTTTTAGATTGTAACTGAATAAGAATAGCAATAATACGGTCAAATCGTTTTGGGGTTTCGTCCATTTTTTCTTTTAGTTGAAGATTCAAAGATACAAAGGTTCGAAGTTTTGAAATAAAAAAAGCTGTCCCAAATTGAGACAGCTTTTTTTGAAGATTTAAGCGATATAAATCTAGAATCTGTATAAAAGACCAAATTGTGGTTGATCGAAAATGTTTTCAAATAAATTAATGTTTAAATTAAAAGTATCTGATGATGGTCCATTTTCAGGAGAAACACTGTTATACGCTAGTACATTAGCCAATGTAAAAGTTACTGCAATGTTTTTGGTCACAAAATAATTTAATCCAACAGTAATATCTGCTGTAATACTATTATCAGTGTCATCTTCAATTCCTTCAATTTTAGTCTTATTGCTTCCAAAACCTAAGCCAGCTTCAGCAAAAGCTTTAAAACGTTTTTTGTCTAATTCTAAAAAGTAGTATCTAGCAAAAGCACCAACTCCGAATACGTTGGTTTTTGTTTCCGGAACAGTAGTTTCTACTTTTTTACTAGAGTAATCTAATTTTGCTCCAACGGCAAATTTGTCATTTAGTAAATACCCGAATTTTGGACTAAATCCGTAATAATCTGTTTCTCCACCTGTACTAATTTTGATAGATCCCTCTAGAAACATATCGCCTTTTTCAAAAGTTACGCCTTTTGCAGAGTTCATTTCACTATCAACCTCTTGTTGTTGCGCGTTCGCAAATGAAAAAGTTAACATTGATAAAATAACAAAAAATTTAGTTTTCATAATAATTGCTTTTAAAAGTTGTAAGATTAAAATTATGTTTTTAGATTTAAAACTTTTGCGAAAGCAAGCAATTGCATTAAAAATGAAGTTATTGAGTTAATAATCCTACTTTTTTATAAGTATTTACGTGTTTATTTTTGAGGTTTCATTATGATTTAATTAGTATTAAAGATTGAAAATCGGGCAATAATTGTATGAAAACCGCCTTTTTTAGACCAAAAAACCCGATAACTTTTTGCTATCGGGTTTTGGTTCAATTTGTTTAAAAAGGTTACTTTTTAATGAATTTGCTTGAGATAGGTTTTTCACCGTCATTCAATTCGATTATATAAATTCCGGAAGGCAGCATGCTGACATCTATAGCTTGTTCTGTTACGTTCCCTGTTTTTATAATTTGGCCACCAATATTGCTTATTTTGAAAAAAGCAGCTCTGTCATTACTTGCCTTTATAAATAAATTATCATGCGATGGATTTGGATAAATTACATAACGTTGCGATTTTGAATCATGCTCCTCTATTGAAAGGTTAGCTGTAGTTAACGAAATTGGATCGCTTGAAGCGGAAATGTTTTTAGCATAATCTTTTGCTTTTATGGTATATGAGTAAACCGTTTCGGCACTTAATCCAGTCAGCGTATAATTGGTTACGTTCGTAGTGCCAATTAAAGTATTTCCTTGGTAAATATCATAACCCGTAACCGCTATATTGTCTGTTGATTCTTCCCATGATAAAATAGCTGAGGTTGTAGTAATATTTGATACACTTAAATTTTTTGGTGTGCTTGGAGCTTCAAATTCAATAATAGGATCTTTGATATCCAATATATAATCTTGAATTGCTCCATTGTAAAACTTTTCACAAGGAGACGGAATCCCATTTTCTTTTAAAGAAATTCTCATCTTTGTCCTTCCAGGAGTTGCGGTAACTGGGATTGTGAATTTTTTGATTGCTGTAAATGTTTCAGCAGTAATAATGGTACTGAAAATCAATTCTCCATCGTCATCAAAGTCTGAATCTCCATTCAAATCAATCCAGAACGCTAATCCGCTGGGTTTAGAGCCGGAATAGTATTTAGAAACAGATACACTTATCGTATTTTCTTGTCCGGGAATTACAAATCCTCCTGTGCTTTTAAAGTCACTATACACCCCAGATGAGGCAGAATTATTAATTTTACCTAGTGTAACATTAGTAATATTATCATTGTTTTGTGCGGTACTTCCCGGAATGCAGTATTTTGGTATAGACACTGTGGTAACAGAAAGAGGACTGCTGGATGTTTTGTTCAAACCCCTGTCTCTGGCAACTACAGTAAAAGAATAGGCTGTCCCTTCTTTTAATCCTGTCACATTATAATTAGTAATTTCCCCTGATACAGAATAAAGTAAATTTGCGCCATTATAAATATCGTAATACGTAATATATTCATCATCTGTAGCGGCGGTCCATGACAAGTTTGTCGTAGTTGTTGTTGTTTCAGTTGCTATAAGCTGAGTTGGAGCCACTGGAGGAGTTGTATCTTTTAATGTCGTAACCGAAATAGCAGCTTTGACCGATTTATTGCCGAATTCATCTATAGCTTGAACACTAAAGTTATACGTAACATTATTTGCAAGTTTAATTATGGCTGCTTTAGTATCTTTTACTGTTGCAATTAAATCAACATCATTATAAATTAAATAGGATATACCGCCACCGTTATTAGTCGAAGGATCCCAGGAAATGGTGATGTTTGTAGCCGTTATTGTTGTTGCTCTTAGATTTGCAGGTGTTGTTGGGCTTGTTGTGTCTTTAGGTGTTGTTACTGAAACCGGAAGACTTGATTTTGATAAAAGTCCGTTTGAATTTTTAGCTTTTACAGTAAATAAATAAACGTAGCCTTGAAGCAATCCTGTAACATTAAAATTAGCTGTTGTTGAAGTTCCAATTAAAATATTTTCCTTATAAATTTCATAACCTGTTATATCTGCATTGTTTACTGGTGCTGTCCAGGATAAGTTCGTAGTTGTCCAGGTCGTGCCGGATGCAGTTAAATTTGCAGGTGCTTCCGGTGCATTCTCATCTACTGTATTATTTATTATGTCAGCAGTATAATCTTCTGTTTCGCCGTAATTATAAGTGTTGGTGTAATCTCCACAAGGCGATGGAACTCCTGCTGCGCCAGCATCTCTAACAGTTATCCTAATTCTGGTTTTGGCTGTAATAGCATTAACAGGAACCGTAAAAGTTCCTCTTACGGGTGAGTTTGTTGTAACTTCTTGAGACCAAATCAATTCTTCCGAATCATAAAAATCCATATCGCCGTTATAGTCAATCCATGCAGCATATCTTAACCCAAATTGAGTTTTTCCGCTAATCCACTCTTTTGGTGTAACGGTAATAGAATAAGTTTCGCCTTTTTTTAATTCTGTCGCAATATTTGTAGCGTCAGTATAGCTAATAGCAGAAACATTTGATTTTTTGTCGATAGTTCCAATTTGAACTCTTCCTATGTATTCATCAAATATTTGACTGTAGCCTTTAGACACACAATATGCAGGATTTGTTTTTAAAGTAACAACATTGCTTGATGCTGATGAATTTCCAGCTGCATCTTTGGCTTTTACATAAAATGTATAATTTGTATTTGGTGCTAACGTAGTTATTCTGAATTCTAAAACATTTAGAGTCGTTGATAAATTGCCATTTACATAAAGTTCATATCCAGTGACTTTTTTATTATCTGTTGAAGCAGTCCAGGATAGATTTACTGATGTATCGCTTATTTCAGATGCTGTCAAACTTGCAGGTGTGGTTGGCGGAATTGCATCAAGAGTTTCGCATACCAGTGGGATTGTTGCGTTCGAAATATTTCCGGCTGCATCTCTGGCTTTCACGGAGAATGAATAAAAATTATTTGCTTGTAACCCTGTTATTGTATAGTTTGTGTTAGCTGTATTTCCAATTAGTAAATTTTCTCCTTGATAGATGTCATAAGCTGTAACACCTTCACTATCTGATGAAGCCGTCCAGGACAAATTTACTGATGTGGTTGTAGTGCCAGAAGAGGAGAGGTTGGTTGGAGTCGTAGGGGGAATAATATCCAGGGCTCTAACTGATACAATATTACTTTCTAAAGAACTGTTTAGTGCCGCATCAGTAGCCTTAATTGAAAAATTATAGGTAGTTGATTGTTTTAATCCTGTAGCGTTGAAAGTTCTTGTGGCTCCGTCTACTTTTGCCCATAATGTAAAAGTGTTATTGTATATCGAATAACCGGTAACGCCAACATTATCTGTTGAACCGGTCCATGATAAATTAACTGAAGTTGCGGTTATATCTGATGCTGTGAGATTTGTTGGTGTTGTAGGTTTAGTTCCGTCTGGCGTAGTAACCAAGATCAAATTGCTTGATGAAGAAACGTTTCCAGCCACATCTTTTGCTTTTACACTAAAGGTATAAGAAGTTAATTCTGTTAACCCTGTGATTTTAAAATATGGAGCAGATTGATCTGATGTGCCTATCAGAACAGTTCCATTATATATCTCATAATAAGCAACTCCAACATTATCTGTTGAGGAAGTCCATTGTATGGAACAGGTTGTGGCAAAGGTTTGATACGCTTTTGCATTAGTTGGAGCTGTAGGAGCTTCGGTGTCTGCGATTTGAAATGAAAATGAGTCTTTGTAATTAGCGTGTATAAATAACGGCATTAAGAACAGAATCACTAAAACTAATTTGAATTTTTTTTGGAGTAAAGTTCGTTTCATAGGCAGAGTCTTGAACAATTTCTGATTTAATAATATGTTTTTTTAGTATGTAATTTTTGTAGTAAATCTATTGTTTTTTATGCATTAAAAAAATACTATTAATTTTTTTTGTTTAAAGCAAATTTGAAACAATGAATTTTGAAAACAACAAAAAACCCGACAACTTTCGTCATCGGGTTTAATCTATATTCTGTTTTAAAATTAAGCTTTAAATTTTCTGAAGGATTGAATCATTTCATATAATCCAAAAGCCACTGCTATTTTGCCAATTATGAAAGGGAATAAACTAATAAAACAATTGAATTTTAAAATGCTTTCTCCAGATTCATAATATTCATTTTTGAAATCGGTAATTAAGAAAAATCTAAAATAGCCATAAATAAAATCTGGCCAGTTATGTAAATTAATAGTTTTATTACTGTTTTCAAGGATATAAAAGGAAGAAAAAAAGGCTAGACCAATTATTAATGTAAAACATAATGCCCAAGTCCAATTTCCAAAATTAGAAGACCATTTTGTAGCCCAAAGGATTGACGTGTCCTTGAAGTTTTTTGAGAAACTTAATTCTTCATAGTGAGCTGCAAGTTCATAATTTCTATAATTGTTAAAATCAATCCGGTTTTCTACTTTTTGAGATTCTTGCTTTATTGCTCTAAGAGTTGTTTTCCACTCTAAAATTTTTGATTTATCTTTTAAATATGATTTATCTATAACTTTATTTATTTTCATTTCATCAAAATAAGCCCCTCCTCCAAATTTGACTTCAAATAGCTTTATTATATCAAATTCAGCATTGAAAAAGGAAGCTGATTTTTCCAAATTACATCTGTTTATATCTAGTGTTCCTATTTTTGAATTATCAAAAGAGGTTGAGCCGTTAAAATCACAACGAAGGAATTCTAGTTTTGATTGATCTTTTTTTCTAAGATCGCTAAAAAGACTTGTATCTAAAAAAGTACAGAAAGTAAAATTTAAGAGGGAAATATCTGAAATAGCGAATTCTAGCTTTTTAAAATTACAACTTTCGAATTTGCAAAGATTATTTAGTTTATTATCTGTGAATTCAGAAAAACTCGAGAATGTATTTATTGAAAAATTTAAATTATTAATTGTATTACTGATGAAAGATGTGCGACCTGAAAATTCATTACTAAAAACAAACAGTTTTCCTGTTTCTTTAAAAGTATTGTTAGAAAACAAGAAGCTATTTTTAAATTTTGAAAAGGAGAATTTAAATTTAGAATTAATATCAGTACAATTATTAATTTCTAAACTTAGAATCGTAGAACTTGAAATTGAGAAGTCATTTATAAAACTAGAATTTTGAATTGTTATTTCTCCTGAATCACAATTTTTAAAATTACAATTGTTAAATGTACAATCTTTAAATGATACTGATTTATCTATATTGGTTAAGCTAGGTGATATACTAGAATTATAAATTTTGAAATTTCCAGTTATAGTACAATTAATAAATATTACCGATTTAAAATGTTTTAGGTCAATAGCTTGAAAATTAATAATCCTATCCTTTATCTTATTTGAGGTATTTAATAAATTGTAAAATTCTTCAGCATTTAGTAAAGTCATATCTTTTTTAATTATTGATAAAAATAAACAAAAAACCCGACAACTTTCGTCATCGGGTTTAATCTATATTCTATTCTTTATATTCTTTATTCTAAAACAAATCTAATCATTAAGTTTCAAAACAGCCATAAAAGCTTCTTGAGGAATCTCAACGTTTCCTACTTGTCTCATACGTTTTTTACCTTTTTTCTGTTTCTCTAGTAATTTACGCTTACGCGAAATATCACCACCATAACATTTTGCGGTAACGTCTTTACGAAGCGCTTTAATCGTTTCACGCGCAATAATTTTAGCCCCAATTGCAGCCTGAATCGGAATATCAAATTGTTGTCTTGGAATTAATTCGCGTAATTTCTCGGTCATTTTTTTACCAATGTTATACGCATTGTCTTCGTGAATCAAAGCAGAAAGAGCATCAACCGTTTGAGCATTCAAAAGAACATCCAGTTTTACCAGTTTCGAAGTTCTCATTCCAATAGGAGAGTAATCAAAAGAAGCATAACCTTTAGAAACTGTTTTTAGACGATCGTAAAAATCGAATACAATTTCCGCCAATGGCATATCAAAATTCAATTCAACACGTTCTGTTGTCAAATATGTTTGATTGGTAATTTGACCACGTTTTTCGATACACAAACTCATTACGTTTCCAACGAAATCAGATTTTGTAATGATGGTTGCTTTAATATAAGGTTCTTCAACTCGGTCTAAACGCGAAGGTTCAGGTAAGTCAGAAGGATTATTTACAACAAATGGAACTTCTGGTTCTTTTTTGGTATAAGCCAAATACGAAACGTTAGGTACAGTAGTAATTACTGTCATATCGAATTCACGCTCTAAACGTTCCTGGATAATTTCCATGTGAAGCATTCCTAAGAACCCACAACGGAAACCAAATCCTAAAGCAGCAGAACTTTCAGGAGTAAAAACTAGCGAAGCATCATTTAGCTGCAGTTTTTCCATAGAAGAACGCAAATCTTCATAATCTTCAGTATCTACTGGATAAATTCCGGCGAAAACCATTGGTTTTACATCCTCGAAACCAGTAATCATATTAGTAGTTGGTGTTTTAGCATCTGTTAGTGTATCACCAACTTTTACTTCTTTGGCTTCTTTAATTCCTGAAATTAAATAACCAACATCACCAGCAGAAATCACATTTTTAGGAACTTGATTTAGTTTTAAAGTTCCAATTTCGTCAGCAAAATATTCATTGCCTGTAGCCATGAATTTAATTTTTTGCCCTTTTCTGATTTCACCGTTTACAACCCTAAAGATTACCTCGATTCCACGAAACGGATTATAATGCGAATCGAAAATCAAAGCTTGTAATGGCTCATCAACATTTCCTGATGGAGGTGGGATTTTTTCGATAATGGCAGCCAGAATATTTTCGACACCAAAACCGGTTTTTCCCGATGCATGAATAATATCTTCCAATTTACATCCTAATAAATCGATAATATCATCACTAACTTCTTCAGGATTAGCACTTGGTAAATCTACTTTATTCAAAACCGGAATAATTTCAAGATCATTCTCAAGAGCCAAATATAAGTTAGAAATCGTTTGTGCCTGAATACTTTGTGCAGCATCAACAATCAAAAGCGCCCCTTCGCAAGCTGCAATAGATCTTGAAACTTCGTATGAAAAGTCAACGTGACCAGGAGTGTCAATAAGATTTAAAATATATTCTTCTCCTTTATAGGTATATTCCATCTGAATGGCGTGACTTTTAATGGTGATTCCACGCTCACGTTCCAGGTCCATGTTGTCAAGCAATTGAGCTTTCTCTTCACGAGCTGTAACGGTTTGTGTAGCGCCCAATAAGCGGTCTGCCAATGTACTTTTACCGTGGTCAATGTGTGCAATAATGCAAAAGTTACGTATCTTCTTCATTTTAATATTTCAATTCTCTTAGCGAGTTTTAAGTAATTTTCAGGGTATAAATTTGCGCTGTAGCAATTGCTGTTGAGCGTGTTATTAAGCCGCAAAGATAGCGCAAAGTTTTGGATTCTGGAATGTACTTGTCCGATTTTGAGTTTTGAGGCCGGAAAGCTGTTTTTAAAGACATGAAATTATGCTAATACGTTCATTATCAATTATAATTTTGTACCCAAAAATGTAAGGATTATCTTTTTTATTGCCTTCATAAGAAAACATCTTTGCTGAAAAAAAAACATAACTAAGTTTTGTTTGAATAATCTGTATTTTTTGTGCGAATACTTGTCGATTTCTGAAAATACAACTATACTTGTAGTCATTGTGACTATAATAATAATTGCGTTATAGTTGAAATTTTTGATATTGCTTTTTATGAAAAATCTGTGCGCAGGATTTTATTGCAAAAAGTACATCAAAAGAAAGAGTTTATTTTTTACTAATAATTAAAATCAAACAAATTATGAAAAAACAAACCATGCAGCTTACTGAAAAATTTGGCAGGCTTAGTAAAGATGAAATGAAAAATATTATGGGCGGTGTAACTCCCGTTGGCAGATTTACTGTTCCTAAAAGTATTTGCTCGTCCGGTTACGGATTGGTGGCTACAGGTTGTCAGGGAAGTTCTTATCCTATGCTTGACGGTTATACCTGTGTCTTAATGTGTTTCTAATCAGTAAAATTAGTATAAAAAAAGAGGTGTCTGTTTCCTGATACCTCTTTGTGTTTTAGAATTCAAAACTAAATCCTTTTTCAGTAAGTTTTTTATAAGTATCAGAATCAAATTTGTACAATTTAGCCGCTCTGTGCGATACAGCTTTTTGTTTTTCATCGAGTTCAACAAGCAATTTCATATGGAGAATTTTTCTTCGGAAATTAGATTTGTCTAATTCTATTCCTAAAATTTCTTCATACAAATGCATTAATTGCAATAAGGTAAATTTTTCCGGTAAAAGATTAAAACCAATTGGTGCCTGACGAACGCGATTACGCAGCTGCATCAAACTAAAGTTCAGGATTTCGCTATGGTCGAAAATTAATTCGGGAACCATATCAATCTTGTGCCACTTTGCCTCAATGACAGATAAACTTGCTTTGATATTATAATCTTCACGATTGACCAAAGTATAATAACCAATAGTAACCACTCGTCTTTCAGGTACACGATCCGGATTTGTAAAAGCTTTTAATTGCTCTAAATATATGTTATCCAGACTCGTAAGTTCATACACAATGCGGTGTGCGGCATCATCAGCGCTTTCTTCTCTCTTCATGTATCCGCCCAAAAGTCCCCATTTTCCTATGCTTTCTCCTTCAGCGTGTTGTACTAAAAGTACTTCGAGACTTGCTTTATTAAATCCAAAAATAACGCAGTCAATCGTCATTCCGTCTATTTCCGGAGTAGTCGTTTTATTAGTAGTATCCGAAATGTTTTTAGAAGATAAAAAAGTCATTTGCTAAGATTGTCGATAGTTTTAAAATTCAAAATTGAATCCCTTTTCGGTGAGTTTATTGTAAATCTCCGGATCAAATTTATACAATTTAGCAGCTCTATGCGAAACATCTTGCTGTTTTTCGTCTAATGCAACTAATAATTTCATGTGAAGAATTTTTCTTCGGAAATTAGATTTATCCATTTCTACGCCTAAAATCTCTTCATACAAATGCATCAATTGCAATAAAGTAAATTTTTCAGGCAAAAGATTGAATCCAAGCGGTGCCTGGCGTACTCTGTTTTGAAGATGTTTTAGACTATAAGCCAAAATTTCGTTATGATCATAAATCAAATCCGGAATGCTATTGATCTTATACCATTTGGCATCAGAAGCTGTAAAACCTGCTTTAATATTATAATCTTCTCGTTTTACCAAAGCATAATATCCTATAGTGATAACGCGTCGAAGAGGGAAACGATCCGGATCTCCAAATGCTTTTAGCTGTTCTAAGTAAATGTTATCCAGACCCGTAAGTTCGTTTAGTAAACGATGCGCGGCATTGTCTGTACTTTCCTTTTTATAAATCCATCCTCCAGGAAGTCCCCATTTTCCTTTACTGATACCTTCTCCGTGTTGTACCAATAGTACTTCTAAACTCCCTTTATCAAATCCAAATATGACACAGTCAATCGTGATCGCATTCATTGCGGTTTGTTCGGCTTTTAAAGCTGAATCGTCGGCTACATTTTTGACCATATGCTACTTAAATTTTAAACAAATTAAATAAATAAAATGACTAGTTGCTTTTATAAATCCTTTATATTTTTTTTAACGAAATAATTTTCTGACAATCAGTCGTTTGTAATTTGTTAAAAAAAGCCATTCTTAAATTATAATTCCTAAACGGCTGATTGTCAAATTGCTAATTCGTTATTTTTTTGATATTTTTTTATTCTATTTAAGCCAATATTTTATTGTATTCATAAAAATGAGGATCCAATTATCAGAATTGAAAAAATATAACCCTAATATTTTGTTAATATAGAAAAAATGTTTTACACTTGTAGTCAAATTAACCATAAGATAAGTTCAGTTTGACTATAAGTTTAAAAAGGACAAATCTATAACTAACTTAAAATA
>Ga0247810_10000866_pt1 | contig 23941 bp, 23 predicted proteins | sample UWRJL119311C1_FD_179918 | JGI IMG/M metagenome (GOLD analysis project Ga0247810, IMG submission 179918) | Plant litter microbial communities from Arlington Agricultural Research Station in Wisconsin, United States - UWRJ-L119-311C-1 | ecosystem: Environmental > Terrestrial > Plant litter >... | reverse complement strand
GAGAAAAAGTACTGGCCCCCCAAACCAAAAAAAAAAAAAAAATATGGCCCGCCTCGCAGCATTGGCGATGGTGGCTGATGGGAATAGCACGGATGAGTTCCCAGACATTGACGTCCTGGTCGCGAGGGCGGCGCGTGATGGGAAAGCGAAATTGTCAGCGCCGACAGTGAAGGTGGATGGCGAGGCGGCTGCTGGAGGGAAGAAGAAGAGGGTGTTGGGCAGGAGGGACGATAATCCGCTCTTGAGGCCGTGGGGGAGCGAGGTGAAGCAGGGGAAGGGGAGAGCGAAATGGGAGGATGTGCGTGAGGTTATCCCAGAGACGCAGGTTGAAGAGCGCGGGGTGGAGAAGCTGGCGCGGACGGCTGGGAGGAAGGTGACGAGGGGGGCGAGGGGGGGGGATGAGGTTCTTGCTCTGGAGCCGAATGGCGTTGAGGCGCGAAAGGCTTCAAGGCGGAGGAAGATGGAGAGGACTCCAGAGGTTGAGATCCCGGAAACGCAGCAGGAGGTGCAAGGTTCGGATTCTGAGGCGCCAGTTCCTCTGATGGCGTCGAGATTGAAGAACTGCGCAGGGCGGAGTAAGAGGGTAGAAAAGACTCCTGAGATTGAAATCCCGGAAACGCAGAGAGATGTCGAGGTTTCAGATTCTGAAGAACCCGTTCCTCCCACAGCTTCGAGATTAAAGAGTCGTGCGGTGCGGAGTAAGAGGATAGAAAAGACTCCAGACATTGAAATCCCGGAGACACAGCAGGAGATTGGGTCTATCTCTGAATCGGATGCACCTGTTCCTCCCACAGCTTCAAGAATTAAGAACAGGATGGTCAGGCCTAAAAGAAGAGAAATATCAGCTGAACTTGAAATTCCAGAAACACAGCAGGACGTAAACTCAAGAAGAGCGCGACCCAAAGCGAGAAGAGTGAAGGAGCAAGATAAGAATCCCATTATGGAAATCCAAGAAACGCAGCAAGAGCAAAATACTAGCGCCAAACCATCAAAATCCAGAAGATTAGTAAAACGACATATCACGCCGCAATCTGAATCTGATGATCTAGCCGATCCTATTACTACTTTAAAACCCAGAAGCAAAACTTCTACGAGTAGCAAGAGACTTGAAACTCCGGAGCTAGACGAAGATGAGCTTTCTATTTCCAATAAGTCATCGAGAAGTACAGGAAGCAGGGTGCCTTCGAAAAAGCATCTATCTCGAGCGGCAACCGAGTCCGAAGACGAAGATGTTTTTTTCAGTCCTCTCGACGAGGAAAGCGATGGGATGTCGGATTTTGTGGTGGACGAGAGCGAGATTGAAGAGCGGCAGGCTCCTCGATCGGCGAGGAGGTTGGTGAAAGGGATAAAACCACAAAGAGAAGAAAAGCAAAATAGGAAAGACTTGGAGGATTTAATGAAGGACTTAGATGTGAACGGTGATACCTCAGATCCTTTTGGGGCGCCAATGAGAGATGAGAAAACGAACGAGAGGAACAGTAAATGGATGGAGGCCTTTAAAGAGCATGCCGATGAAGGCAAAGATGATTCCAAAAGCAAGCCATCTTCTCAAACTAGCACCGACATTGACGACCACTTCACAATCAAGTTGTAAGAAACTCCTTAGAGGTTTTGTGTTTTCTGTTGCTAATGAATTGCAGTACACCACCCGGAAAAAAAGCGAGAAAGGTTTCCAAAGAGCTGCGCTTCACAACTCCTCCAGGAAGCCCAGAACTCAAACCCAAAGGTTTACAATCTCCCAAAAAGATCCAACGCATACCTTCAACTCCCCACGGACCATCCGTGGATGATTTTTGGAGCCAGGATGTGGTCAATGACTGGAACGACGAATACTCGCCTCGCAAGGCTCCCAAACCACCACCAACATCTCTCTTTTCTAAAAGCAATACAATATCGGAAGAAGCTCTCTTCTCACCAAAGAAGAGCCCTGTGAAGCAAAATCGTATGATAAAAGATGCTAAAAAGGCATTTGCAGAGCGTAAACACCTTTTAGCGGAAACATTTCTCATAGAGCTTGATACCGTCATTACCAACAGCCAGGTTGCTAAGCTTGCCGCTTCGACGGGAGGCGTGAAAATCATCTGGAGCAAGAAATTGAACACCACAGCCGGACGGGCAAACTGGAAGCGCGAAACCATTCGTTCATCCACAATAGTTGGACCAGACGGCAAGCCACTGATCACATACAGACATCATGCAGCCATTGAACTCGCCGAAAAAGTCATCGACGACGAAGACCGCCTCCTGAATGTCATTGCGCATGAGTTTTGCCATCTGGCCAATTTCATGATCAGCAACATCAAAACGAACCCGCATGGCAAAGAGTTCAAGGCATGGGCATCACAAGTCTCCCGCCATTTCAAGCATAGGGGCATCGAAGTTACCACCAAGCACTCCTACACCATCGACTACAAATACATCTGGGAATGCGAGAATTGCGGACTAGAATTCAAGCGACACAGCAAAAGCATCGATCCAGCTCGCCATCGATGCGGTGGCTGCAAGGCAAAACTGGTGCAGACGAAGCCTGTGCCGCGGAAGGGGATGGTGGTGAGCGAGTACCAGTTGTTTCTGAAGGAGAACATGAAGGTCGTGATGAAAGAGAATCCAAATAGCCCTCAGAAGGAGATATTGGGATTGGTAGGTAAGCGATATCAGGAATACAAGGCGGGAAGGGCTGCTGCTGAAAAGAGTGAGAGTGTTGTTATAAGAGAGGTTGATGTTACGAGTAAAGAAGGGACGCCAGAGGAAGATGGCGTGGATCTTGTATCAAGGAAGCTAGACTTTTTGGACTTGAGTAGTCCCTGAGCTTGAACTATATGGAAGGGTAACAACATCAAATTCAAAGTCGTTTGATAAAATGCTAAGCTACCTGTCTTAAATCAATCTTGAGCAGTGATCATCTGCATCATCACATCGTGAAATGTCATATTGTGAACCTTCCCATCTCCATCCATTTTTCCAAGTCATAAAATCACCATACACGCTTAAAACCTATTTTCCGTTCCTATCAGCTGCACTAAAGTCTCGCGCAGATCCTCAAACCTCATTAAACAGTCCCCAGTCCTTGATCTTAAACGTCTCCCACACCTTGGCCGCATACTCCACCGCGTCGCCAATCAGCCGTCCCTGCTTGCCCAGCTCCAGGTCAACGTCATCTTCCGAGTACTCGCCGCGGATGTGCGGCACGTTGATGGTGATCAGGATATCGGTGCTTTCCTTCTCCAGCCGGATGAGGTTCAGCACGATGGCCGTGAAGTCTGGAGAGGGGCTGGAAGACTTGGGGTCCGGAGGCGGGGTTTGCGTTGCTATTAAGGTGTAGGCTGGCGTTCCCTCTCTGTTGCATCGTTACGGATTAGCTCGATTCAAATTTGTTTTACTGGTGCTTGTGGCGATGAGGTGAGGGAGTTGGGCAAAAAGGAGAGAGGAGAGGTCATGTGATATGGAATATAAGGGGAACGTACGGTAATTTAGAAAAGACGGTATTGGCCGTGCTCCAAACCTTGACGGTATCGTCGTTCGAGTCAACGATGTCCTCCAGATGAGTAGTCATAGCTGCGCCATCGACAGCTGGTCCCGTCCCCGGAAGCCCAACTCGCTCGGTGATGTCGAAGATTATGCTGGTGAAGCCTTCTTTGTCAAGATAGACTTCTTGGTGATCGGGTACTTGTCGGATTGTGCTTTGTGCAGTTAGTTTTTGGCTGATTCAGAGGATTGAAATGCTGTAAGGATGACTTGGGACGCGGGAGGGGGGTGGTACCTGACATCGGCAAAAGTAGAGGGGAGGTCGACGATGAGGGCGCCGCCGAATAATGGGGTGCTTGTGAATGTTGCCATGACTTGACTTTAGATCTCTGGGAGTTTATGGAAATTCTTGGGGTATCTAAGCAGGGAGAGTAGATATTCGCACAACTTGGTTGTTAGGTGGAGTTTCTGGGTGAGCCTGATATTCCAAGCTGCCAAGTTTCTGGGTGTCGTTGCTATCTTTTCTGTCAATGCTCGCCCTCTCGCTTGTTTTTGCTGTATTCCTGAAGGAGTCGTGGGATGAGTCCTCTTTGTGCAGACTTGGAAGATTTTAAGTAATAAGGTACTTAATGAGTCAATAATTATAATTAAAAATCATGGATATGCTCATATAGGTTAGGTAGTTGCAATAAAAGTCTGTCTGACGTTGTATATGGCAGTTGATTGGATGCCTTATGGCCTTGTGGAAAGTGGAGAACTCTTGACCTCAGAAGATTCAACCAAAAAAAAAAAGATCAAGAAATGGAGAATACAAAAAGATGGAAAATGGTCCGAGGAACTTCAAGAAAAATACAAAAAATGAGATCTGATAAATCAGAGATTTGGTTACAAAGATTGGATGAATGGAGTATTTTGGGCATGAACCACGGTCATCTCTGGTAAAAGGCAAGAAATGAATTCTAAGATAGTTTGTCCCACTCCAGGTAACCAGAAATCATTTTGCACTTTATATAGTACGTGGTGTACTCCACCTTCCAGAACCAATCAGGGCCAAGAAAAACCAAATTCCAGAATTTCAGATTCTACATGAATTATTTATGCATATACAACATAGCAATGGTCTGTGTGATGATTTCTGCACTGGTTACTATTTTAGATTAAGTCAACATTGGTGGATGTTGAAGTATTGATCAATATGCATGCAACAGCTCTTCCACCCTGCCGAAGCTCAACGACACCTCATTGAACCCCGCGATTACTACCAGAGACCTTTAAACTTCAACACCTTCCTTAATTCCATACCACTGCAGCGCTTGAGAATAATATGGCATCCACTAACGCAGCTTGTATTTTTTGCAAGATCATCAAAGGTCAGCGCCTTTCCATATATCCCTAGTTCTTGAATTGACAAGCTACCAGGCGACATCCCCTCCTTCAAGCTCTTTGAGTCCGACAAAGTCCTGGCATTTCTCGACATCCAACCTCTAAGCAGAGGCCATGCAGTATGCTGTTGCCCTACGCAAGTCAAAGACCTAGAACTGATGTCCGTCTAGCTCGTGATCCCCAAATTCCATGGCGAGAAGCTGGCTGATATTCCGGATGACCAATTGAGCGAGATCTTGGTATGTTACCTTGGGAAACACATAGGCAGAAGGGGAAGCTGAGAGTTTTTGCAGCCGGTAGTTAAAAAGCTTGTTAAGGCAACGGGGGCGGTGGACTACAACATCTTGCAGAATAACGGTCGGATTGCACACCAAGAAGTTGATCATGTAAGTTACAGCCAAATAATTGAGATGGAGGCATCTTACTAACCGGCTCTAGGTTCACTTCCACATCGTAAGCTATATATGATTTTGTGGCAGATGCCTGGCCGCTGACATCAGTTTTAGATTCCAAAGCCAAACCAAGAAGAAGGCTTGTCGATATCATGGCCAGCACAGAAGCCTGAGATGGATACCTTGAAGAAACTAGCGGAGGAGCTGAAGGCGAAGATTTGAGGCTCTCAGTAAATGGAAATATCAGGTATACTTGATCCAATGGAGCCTTAGTTCTTTCCATTCCAAAGCATTATTGAGTTAGATGACCATAAAGTGGTAGATCTAAGATAATATAAAATAACTATACAACAGTCTGGCTTAAAACTTGTTCTCTAATGGATTTTCTTTACTGGAAGTTTCTCTACTATTGCTACACTTCACATAAGCCTCATCAATTGGTGATTCCAGACTTGTTTTCGGCTTTTTAATGGACTGGTATTTCTGTTTAATGCTAGCGCAAATTGTGGTCGTAGCGAAATCTACTCTTCTACGTTGTATACGATTAGCATCCATGATTCCATAGTGTTAGTCATTATGAAGAGCAAAGTGATGCCAATCTAGACTTCTGCCTCTACTCCAGACTTGAGTTAGCAATGGAATAGTGAACGGGTAGCATATTCTAGTAAACACCCACACTTATTGCAACTATCAATCCCACATCTAGAGCGAAATTTGCAAAGTTCCCTAATATGCTGATACACATTTTTGGAGCGTACAATGTAGATTGCAAATAAGATGTGGCGAAATGGGCCCCGTTTCAGAAGGTATATCCCTATGATGCTTCCCACACTTTTTTTTAGTTTAATCATCTTCATACAGATCATTGTCCTCATTCTGGGGTTTTGCGCCGCTAGTTATGGGGCCTTTTTCCTCTTGTTTCCGCCACAATCCTGCCAAGAACTGTACAGTTAGCCAAACTTCCCTGATTCCTTACTAAAGGATGGAGAGGCTTACGTCATTCGTGCTTGCCTCCTCGATACTTTTATCCTCCCTAACCTTGAGAAACCGAGGAAATCGTAGACTGAGCCCTTTCTCATCACTGACCAGTCCAATGGCAGCCGTATACGTTGGGCTGATAGTAATATCCGCAAACGCCATTTCCCAGACCTCCTGCGGCTCAAACCAAACATCTGGATGTCCACCCTCATATTCCACGTACCCTGGCTTACCGCCTAAGACGTTATTGCCTTCGTCCTTGTTGTATCTTTCTTTGTTTGCTTTGTAGAAAGTATCTGTAAAGCCACTTATACATTTACAAACTGCTTCAAGAGACCCAGTTTCCTCATTTCTTACAGCAAGTAATATTGGCGACCAGAACTTTGCTTTTCGTCCTTGACCATGCCATGCTGCGACGGGTATAAGATCAAGCGTGTCAAATGTGGTCGAATAGTCTTTCTTGACCTTCAGCCACGAATCAAGTCGTTTGTCGGGCTCATATGTTGCAAGAAGTGCCTTTCGTCTTGTGGATTTCTTTGGCGGATTCTTATCATTGTCTGTGTTTTTCTTTCCCTTGCTACCTTTTGCTTTGGTAGGGCTTACAGATGCATCTTCTACCACAAAGTCCTCTGGCAGGGGTGCATTTGTCAGATTGTCAAGTATTTTGACCATAATTCCTTCACACTTAACATCAGTCGCATTTTTGAAAAATTCTAGAACCGTTTCAGAATCCTGAGATGTTGCATCGATGTTTTTGACCCAAGTGAATTGATTGGGAATCTCTGTGAACAGGCTTCTCAGCAATTCTCGTCTCTCTCTGAAAGGTCGCTCAAGCAAGGACTCTCCGTTAAGATACATGAGGTCGAACGCGAACAAGCAAACTTCGATCTTGACGCTTCCTATGGCAACATCCTTCCTCGCACGGTTCGAAAGCGTTTGGAAAGTCTTCAACTCGCCAGAGTCTTGGTCTACAGCAACGACCTCACCTTCCATTATGAAGCTATCAACACCATCACCTCGAATTTTTGGGATTAATGCGACAAGATCGGGATACTTGTCCGTCATAAGCTCGAGATGTCGCGAGAATATGGATACTTTCCCGTCAGCATCACAATGGACCTGTGCTCTTTGACCATCATATTTGTACTCGCAACTAAAGTCTCTACCTTGAAGCTTGGTGAGCATCTCGGAAAGGTCTCGAGTGATGCTGCCCAGCATAGGCCTGAGTGGAATATGCAATGAAAGACCACATCTGATGAGAAGCTCATCGCAAACCCCAATCTCTAATAGTACTGGGATAAGGTCATTATAATTGGGTCTCTTCGCGAAACATGCTTTTACGATCTCCTCTGGCTTAACCCAAACCTCGGCAAGAGCATCTTTCTTAAGCTTAGCAAGCTCCTGTAGTGATTTGAGAGGAAAGTCTGATCCGGCAGGGCGTGATAACAAAAAAGCCCGTGACAGTGCAATAAGCATGGTGGTCTTAACAGCTCCAATACGGAGCTTGAAATGTGGTTAGCAACTAGTTATATATGCCTAGAGCAATACAACTTACATGCTGACACAGAGTTCTCACAATATACCGACTCTCCTCGGGTCCCCTAGCATCCTGGAGAAGCTTGTTCACTACACTTTGTTTCACTTCACCACTGCCCGTTCCTTGCGTATTTGCAATTTTCACCAGAGATTGGAAAACTCCTTTAATAGTTAAAGGTTTGGCCTTTCGAAGGGTGAAGCTCTGCTTCTTCTTGGCCTCAAAAGCTACATCACCTGCATCCCCCACTTTGTCATACAGAGCTTTGAGAGATTTCCCATCTAAACCACAGACCGTCTTTAATGCTTTAGAGATGGCGGATCCGCCTAATCCGAGCTCCAAAGAGATATATGGGGGAGAGATCGAGTTTGTGGCTAACCAGACCTAATGGATTCATGTCAATAGGCAGGAATGGCGTTGATAGAATAACACGAATCATAATACATGGAAGAAATAATGTGAGAATTGTGGTAACCATGAGTGTATTGAATATAACGTACGGTTGGCAACAAACTACTAGGATCTCCTTCAATAAGAACTCTCAATAAGTTAACAAGAGTGTCTACTATCTTTATCCGGCTCTGGGTAGAATTGACTAATACGAAACATCGTGTAAGAAGCGCGTAAGAGGCATTCCCTCCTTCAGCAGCCCAATGGTTTTGTAAATCAGCCACATACTTTGAAGGCTCGAAAACTAGCGGACTTTGATCAAAGGGAATGTTCGACGTGATGGTATCCTCTATAGAAGCTCCGGACTGCAGTGAAAGTGTGTTTCTCCCTTTCGACTCCACAGGAAGTGAGATGGCAGTTTGCGTGGATGCTTCTCCTTGGAGTACCATTGGGATGTCATCCAAATTAGCATTATTAGTAGCGACAGTTCTTATACTCTCCTTTGAGTTTTCAACGGCTGCTACACTCCCGGTTAATTGTTCTAAAACAGCATCTGGTTCGGGTGCCAAAACAGTATTGCTTGCGGATGCTTGACTATTCGTCATTATCCCAGCATCTTCTTGATCCCATTGTGCCTGCAGCTTCCTCGCCAATTGCTCATCTGTCAGTGGTATATCTTCGTGATCATCCTTGTCTGCGGCAAGCTGAGAAGGGGCATTGTTGTTCTGCTTTCCAAAAAAGAAGTCCAGGTTTCGCACTGGCGTAGGAGACGCCTTTGAGCTATCATTGAGCTTTCGCCTTTTCACTGGAGTACCCATAACACAACATATGTGGTTCTGTGCCAATCAAGGGGCGAAATGCGCAACTCTTCAAGTACTGCGCGGAGTAATTGCGATTCCTAACGTTGCATAAAGGTAATATCAGTCTCCAATAGATGCCGTCATAGACGCCTGGATGTCATCGTTATTGCTAGAGCTTGTTGATAAGCTTGCGATGGAAGCTGGGTATTTTGCTCTGAAGGTCTTAAATTCATCGAACGGAGGCAGCTTTAGATCTATTGGATTATATGTTATATTAAATGGAAAGGCTCCAATGTGAACTGTAGTATCAATAGCGCGTCATAATGTCGCGGTCGTGTTCCGCACATTTCGCCAAGACACGTGTTCCATGTCAAGAGCTTGACAGATATGAGAACATAATACTATACTCTCCCAATCCGCAAATATGGACTCTGAACCAGATACTAGGCTTGAGGATTACCTTAGCGATAAGTATGTAATAATCTGAGGGAATGCTATGAGCTCCAGGATTTGACTGACTTCATTTCAGGTTTCAGAAGCCTGCCGACTTCAATGACATCGATAGCTTACTGGAAACTGTCTCCATCCAGAGACAGCAATTAGACGATCAACTCCGCGATGCTCGAACCAAATTGGCAAAGGCAAAAAAATCCTCGCAAGACAATGCAGCTCGAGTGCTCAGAGATGCCCAGGAATTTGAACGGCAGCAGAGCGATGTCCAACGCCGGATTATGCTGGTTACGTCTTCAGACAATGTAGACGAGGCCACAAGGCGGCTGAATGGTCCTATGGATAAACTCAGAAAGGTAGATTTGGCAAAGCAGTATGTCGAACTTTTGAAAGAGGTGAATGATTTGGTCTCCGATACGCGATCACACTTGCCTGGCAATCCAAAAGAAGCGCTCAAGCCTTACGACCAGCTTAAAAGTCTTACCATCACATTGCGTCAAAAACAAGAAAATGCAGAGGGAGCAGGAATACATTTGGTGAATCATGTGGACCAAACCACAACACGTCTTTGGGCGGAGATGAAGAAGATAATGACGGATGAGTTTCAGGTTGAGCTTACAGCATCCAAATGGCCATCGGAGAAAGGAGCTCCTAGCAAGGTATGGAGGGATTGCTTTGAGAAACTATTAGAGTTGCAGTACCCTGAATTACAGTCGGCAAAAGAACCTCTCATTCTGCTCCCAATGGCTGTACTCGCCAAGCCATTCATACAGAATTTTAGATATCAATTTATGAGCGAGAAACCTACTAGTACGCTATTGCCCTTCGATTTACCAATACATAAGCTAACAGCTTTAAGGTCAACCCCATCATTTGGGCGATTATTATCTAGAGTGGTTTCAAGGTGTAGTTTCAAAGCTAGAAGACTTTTTACGTGATGAGGTATCGTTTGTAAGTTGCTCCACGACCGCCTCAACTTAAAGTCTATAGACGCTAATAGTAAAACCTATAGAGCCTTGTTATGTATTTCCGTGGTTCTCCGTTAGCCGCCAACACTGTCTATATTGATCCAATCTCAGCATTCATTACATCCTTCCTACCAACCTTGAAGGAGAAGACTAATACCGTCATTCAAGCCATAATAAGCCAGGATCCTATCATGCTTAGTAGGTTTATTGCACAACTTCTCAAATTCGACGAGAACTTGAGAACGCAGTTTAGATACGATGCAGGAGATGCTGATATGGGATGGATGGGCTTGGCAGGAGACGTCCTAGAATCGAATTTTGATCGATGGCTGGAGGTTGAGAAGCGATTCGCCTTCGAACAATATGAGGAAATCATCAAGTCTTCAAACGCTGGCCACATCGATCACGACAGTGCTGGACAGGGAAAGACAAAGTGGACATATGGGGCGGACCAGGTCATTGATCTATTGCTATCAATAACCAATACTTATAGAAAGCTCCGTTCTTTTGATCAGAAGTTTAAATTTCTTTCCGAGATCCAAGCAGAAATAGTGGATCGATTTCAGGGACGGCTTGCTGAGTCACTCGATGCTTATCGCACCATTACTTCCAGAGTCGCCCGTACAATCCATGGAATCACGAAAGAAGAACAGGCCAAGCTCCAAGGCATTGGTGGCCTGGATAGTTTGTGTCGAGTATATGGAAGTGCGAATCATGTAAGTTCTATTAATAATTCCTAGTTATTCAGTAGTTTTGGCTATGTAGTGCTTACAAATTATAGGTGATTGAAACCTTAACAGAATGGGGAAATCAAGATTTTTTCTTAGACATATTTCTGGAGCTTCAAGAGCGTATCAGAAAGGCCTCCGGTCCCAATGAGTCTAATCTTGCCGGTTCAATGTCAGTTGCGGAAGTCAGAGAATCTATATCGAACTCTCTCGGCACGAACAACGAACTCGGTTCAGTCTTTGATGCCTCTATATTATCCTACAAGGAGAGACTCCTGGAACCGTCTTCCGAGCTGCTTGTCCAGGCTTTCAAATATAGCTTTTCACCTTTGTTTAGGCCGTATATTACTAGAGCACAGTGGACTACTGTTGGTGAAGTGGACGATTCCGGTACCTTTTTCCTTGTTGAAATTTCATAAATTTTAGCTAATCGCACATTTCCAGTTACAATCAGTCCAGAATTGGACCACCCTCTGAAAACCCTAAGGGAACAACTTAAATATCTCTCTGGAGTCCTTTCATTTTCTGCATTCCGTCGAATATGGCGAGCAGTAAGCTTCCTCTCTGAACTCATTGTTGTGAAAAAGGGAGCTGTAACTGACATTAGATTAGGCTTATGATGGCCTTGAAGAGTTTCTGTGGAATGAGGTGCTCATGGCCCAAACATTCACTGCTCTTGGCGCAGCACGCTTCTTACAAGACCTAATAGCTATCCAAGCTGTGGTTGACAGCTCATGTTTGGTTTACCGTCAAGCAAATGCAGATTTGGAGATGGACAAACTAAAGCAAGGCGTGATTTTACTTAATTTACCAGTAGAGGACGAGGTACGTAAAGCCTTATTTAGCTGTGATAGATTAGCATTGCGTCACATTCTATCCCAACCTTCCAACTTGCTCATATTCTAACATCTACATAGGCTGGTGGTCCATCCTTAAAGGACGGTACGGAGGTGAGATATAAACTCAATTTAGGACTCCTCGGAAGAGATGAAGCTAGGAGGATCATTGCCGCACGAATAGAATTTGATGAGCAGGAACTCTACTAAATAGATACCCCAAAGCCATATATATCGTCATATCGGTGTACTATATAAACCAGTCGTTTAGCAATACTGTTGCATGTGGAAACAGGTGACTTAGGAGGCAAAACATCCTTTTTCACATGCTACGAATATCTTACGAGATTTGTAGACATCATGGTTTTGATCCGTGACATGAGGTGGAATAGATTCAATATAAAAGGAACGCTTCATTTTATTGCAGGCTATGCCGTTAATCCATTCACTCCATTGTGATTCCCCTAACCAGTCCCAAATGCACCCAATCCTAGATCCTATTTCCCTAAACCCAACTCGACTTAACCAAATCTGGTCTCCTTATCCTCAATAGGAACGTCTTTTCCGGTTGTGCTCTTGTATTGGCCACGAATGAAATCCGAGATTTGCTCATCTTTTGCCTGTTCGACCGCAGACTCGTTATCCTGTGCGCCCTGACCTAGGAATTTCTCCTGGACGAAATCGATTCCTATTTCAAATTGAGCATTAGCCTCAAAACATGCATTGAAGTTGGAGGGAGGGATTGCCCATTATAAAGGGGCTTGACATTGGCTTGGGAAGAGGATAACTGACCTTTGTCAAGGTAATCCTCATTCTTCTCACTCTCCCTTCCGCCACCAGCAGCAGAGTTCAGCTTGTCGCCAATACCACCCAAGAAGCCACCACCCTCCTTCTTCTCCTGGCCAGACTCGCCGTCACGACGTTCCTGGCTTTGTTGGCTAGCTCCTCCATTGTCCTTGTCTCCTCCGGTAAGGTTCTTGACGAAATCCATGATGATGTTATTGTATGGTAGTTGTTAAAAGCTGGTATTTGATTTGATTTGATTTGGACTGCCGATGAGATTCAGAGGTAAGAGAGTAAGCTGTAGTGAAGATGAGGGTGTGGAAAGTTGGGAGGAGTTGATATAGTAGTGTTTCGAAAGCAAAGAGGGGCAGAGTGATCTTGATGGAATGCCAAGGTGACGTGCGCCGAGATTCATGCACACTCACGTTGGTGGGAGTGGATATTCACCGCTTTATGATGTAATTATTGGTTGGAAATATCAGGGAAATGCTTGCTTGCATCGCTTCTGCCTCTAATGTGTTTGGCTTTCAGCTGCTCTGGGATGGCATTTGTGTTGTGTACCGTATGAAATGTAAGGCTGCGAGGCGAGACTATGTTGTCATTTGTGTGTTTGAGTTTGAGCTCGAGCTCGAATTAGTGAACGTAAATCCGTGAATTCAGTAGATCAAACTACAAACTCTACTACTTACTGCCATAATTAACGATCAAATTTGAATGATGATACAGAGACAGGAAAAAAACGATGTCATTGATAGTAAGTTCATCTGTTTGATTCCTGATGGCCAAGCTCCATAACAATGCCCCTGAGCTCCGATAAGCTCTAAGCGAGCCTCGATAAGATCGATCTGCACCGTAGCTTGTGGGGAATGTAAACATCGGATCACCCTACAAACCCCAAAAAATCCCACAAGTGCACACTTTCCACCCTCCCACTCTCTCCAATTCTCGATAGGCCCCTCGATACCTCGCAAATATGACCGAGCACCATCGCAAAATCGAGCTTCAGTCCCCGGACGACCTGCAGTACTTAATATCCAATGTCCGGCGCGTCGCGCGCCAGATGATCGACAAAGACCTTCCTCCTATGCCCGGTATGGACGAAGATCCTATGCGTCAGCGCGTTGAAGAATTGGTACAAGACTATATACGCCGGGTCTTTCTAACCACGGGGGAGAACATCACCATCAACGGCATGGCCCCTGAACCAGCAATGTTGGAAAAGATGCTTCTCGAAGAGGGTAGTGAGCAAAGCGTGGAAGAACACGAGCCGTTTAATGCAAAGTTATGGGAGAGAGCGAAAGAGCTAGCGCGGCAGGAAGAGGAAATGATTGAGGAGATTGCGAGTTTGAGAAGGAGCATGCCGGGAATTGCGGTTGAAGGAGCTAGGAAAGGGGAGAAAGTGGATGACGAAGAGACTTTGGGGAGATGGGTAGAGGGAGTGAAGAAAAATGATAGCGGGGAGCTTGGTATAACGGGTTTGGATAGGCAGGAACAGGTGGAGAAAGATTGGAGCAAAGGGGTGGAGGGACTAGGGAGGATGAAGAGAGGTTTACCAGAAATGGCGGCGAGAAAAGAAAGAGCGGAAAAGGTTGAGGCTTACGTACTCAGTGAAGCTGCAAGATAGGTAATAATCTTGTAGAGCTTAGTATGATAAGCGCTCCGCTGATGTATATAATGCCCTGGATGTAGTTTGATATTGGGATGGCGTTGCGGTTAGGAGTGGAAATGAGAGAATGGCGTTATGATATACCCTTTAGCATATATAGTTTCCAAATATACACCACAAGCAGTATAATGAGATCGTCTCATCTAATCTAACACTTTGCAGCTTCACATAGGCACTCATCAATAATTCTTGCTTCAGCTGAACCCCTTGATCTTACATTCCTTTCATATAGATCTGAGTAATTCAGTCGCTATGCAGGATGAACTTGCTAAGTGTACGTTCTGATACTTTTACATGTAGAAGCCACGGATTTTCGCCGGATCGCCGCAGGCTTTAGCAGATGGCCACATTTCACTGTTCCATCCCATGCTTCCGAGAAGCTGCAGTGCTGCCTAACTGTCTAAAGAGTACCTCTTCACTTCATATAATGACTCTCTCTAGTAAAGATTCGTCTTGTTTCTCTACATGCATGACGCCATACCTAGTTCTTTTGACGGCTCAGCTGGCTCGGTTTTTTCTTTTGTAAGGTCTTTTTGGATCTCAGTGGGATCCTCCAACGTATTTTCATATTCGTCTTGCTCGTCCTGATCCTGATCTCCACTCGCACTCCCGCTAATACTCTGGTCCACTCCGCCCTTCTTGGCTTTAAGTTTTGCTTCCTTTCGTTTTGGGATGACCTGAGTGAATGCCTCTCCCCAGTCTCCCGTTTCTAGCCATCTTAGCATGATCTCCACTACGTGATTAACTGCCAGAACAGATCTGCTTTGCATAGTCATATACTCTCCAATAGGGAGTTTAGCCGTAGGTATACCTCGCTCACATGCTCTTTTGTAACAAAGACCCTTGTGGCGGTTCTTGTCGACAATGGCACCGACGATATAGCTAGTATTTGGAGAGAGACGTTCCAGAGTATAAGGTGAGTCGGCCGATAAGTATACGATTTTCGGCTCGCCATTGAGATGTCTGACAGGGTCGACATCCTGAGCAGTAACTTCATCTCCGTTTTGTGGTATGATGGTCTCGATACCGACCGAAGTTGATAATTCTTCAAGCAGTTGTGTCGATCCGCCGGCGACGACTTCAATATGGGCCTCTTCGTTGGGTTTTAGATCAGCTTCTGATCCAGATTCTGGGAATCTATCATTCGGTGGCTCGCTGGGTACATTTTCCGAAGTCGTTCCAGCGGGCCCTGCTAATGGTCCAACCAATTTACCTGCCTCAGGTCCTTTCATAACTGTGTCGAGCTTTTGGGCAGCAGCTACAAAATCGTCCTCTGTAAATGTGACCCCTTTCCAACTAAGATGGTTGTTGTTGAGGATTGTTTCAAACCTGGTCTTCAACGCACCACCATAAGAGCTGATAACGAAATGTGTCCGGTATGTGTTCTTCTTATTCTCCGAATAACATCGTGTAAGCTGATTACTTAAAGACAACAGCTCTTTCTCAAGCATATAAGTTTCAAAGTCGCAATCCATGATTAGAGTCAGTGGAACTTGAATAGGCCGTTGTGTACGTTTCTTCTGTTCCTTTAAAGCATCCTCCAATGATTCCACAGCCGATCCAGTCTCAGCATCGACCACAGGGTCAGCATTCTTAGCCGCTCGTTTTCGAGCCTGTTTCTCCTTATGCTTCTCCCGACGCTTGAGCCGTCGGTCCTCCAACCCTGCCTCCCATGCTAGGGATTTTCTGAGCTTCTTCAATGCACTCTTAGACATTTTTGGCCCATTATCTAGCTCTATGGCTAGAGCAACAGCGCCTCGACTAGAACTCAGCTCTTTCGATAACTGGTCGTCGATGGCCATGAGATCATTCTCTGTCTCGGCGGCACCAGAGTTTGCCAGAGCAGTATTTTCTGCTACATCTTCAGACCTGCTTAGCCTTCTTATCTTAGAAGGACGCTCCTCAGTGTCAGACATGTTGAAAAGATAGTTTCTGGGCAACGCAGGCTGCAAAACTCGTTCTTCTCAGAAAATTAGTCTCGTGACTGGAACTTGAACCAGACTGGGTGGTAAAGTGTTTTCGGCGGTGTACTTTGGCAGAACGCGAATTTTAGCTGATTGTGGGGTATTATTATCTCACAGCGCGTTCCCTCGCGTCTCCACGCGAACAAGTATCAAAGAAGATACCAGGAAAATAGATTTTTACTTGAAGGTCATTGATGATTGCAAAGAGTTCATCCTTTGTTCTACAATATCATTATGTCTTCCCGACCAGAACTCAAGGTACTTATTCTGGTGGTACTTAGTTGTAATTGGAACTAACTCGCCACAGGTTGATGATGAAGGTGGATTCATCAGGTTTTACAAAGCACTTCCTGAGAAAGAGGATGATACAATTCGAGTCTTTGAGCGTTCAGATTTTTACACAGCTCATGGAGATGATGCATCTTTCATCGCCCGTACAGTAAGTCTCCAAAACAAGACCTAGATCTGTTGTTACCTCGCTGATAAGTGTTAGGTATACAAAACCACTTCTGTACTACGGCAGCTGGGCAAAAATGACTCTACTGGACTGCCTTCGGTCACTATGTCTATAACTGTTTATAGAAATTTCCTTCGAGAGGCTCTCTTCCGGCTGGGCAAACGAATCGAAATATGGCAGTCGACATCAGGCAAAGGGAACTGGAAAGTGGTCAAACAAGCTTCACCGGGTAATTTACAAGATGTCGAGGAGGAACTAGGTGGGCAATTTGACGGCGCACCAATAATTTTGGCTGTAAAGGTGTCTGCAAAAGCTGCAGAGGCGAGAAATGTTGGCGTATGTTTCGCAGATGCTAGTGTCAGAGAATTAGGGGTCAGCGAATTTCTGGACAACGACTTATACTCGAATTTCGAATCTTTACTTATCCAACTCGGTGTCAAAGAGTGCTTGATACAACAAGATAAGTCCGGGAAGGATATAGAATTAAGTAAGCTGAAAGCAATTATTGATTCCTGTGGTATCGCTGTTTCCGAACGAGCCCTACCGGACTTTGGCACAAAGGACATTGATCAGGACCTGGCTAGAATCTTAAAGGATGAAAAGGCTACAGGAACTCTGCCACAGACGGATCTAAAGCTTGCAATGGGATCTGCAGCAGCGTTGATCAAATACCTCGGTGTCATGCATGATTCATCAAATTTTGGACAATATCAGCTATACCAGCATGATCTTACACAATTTATGAAACTCGATGCTCCAGCACTAAAAGCATTGAATCTTATGCCAGGTCCTCGAGACGGGGCTAAGAGCATGTCATTATATGGCCTTCTCAATCACTGTAAGACCCCAGTTGGTAGTAGGTTACTCGCACAGTGGCTTAAACAGCCTTTAATGAGTCTGGAAGCGATCACAAAAAGACAGCAGTTAGTCGAAGCATTTGTGGAGGATACCGAGTTGCGCCAAACCATGCAAGAAGAACACCTACGATCTATACCAGACCTATACCGCCTAGCGAAGAGATTTCAGCGAAAGTTAGCAAACCTTGAGGATGTGGTAAGAGCATACCAGGTAGTTATCAGACTACCAGGATTTATCAACACCCTAGAGGCTGTGATGGATGAGCAGTACAAAGATCCACTAGATGAGGCATACACCACAAAACTTCGAGAATATTCAGACAGCCTAGCCAAATTGGCCGAAATGGTAGAAACAACAGTGGACATTGATGCCCTAGACAATCATGAATTCATTATAAAACCTGAGTTTGATGATGGTTTACGGACCATTCGAAAGAAGCTTGACAAGCTTAAGGATGAGCTTGATCGAGTTCATGAAACAGCCAGCCAAGATTTAGACCAAGAAATGGACAAGAAGCTTTTTTTGGAAAATCATAGGGTCCATGGATGGTGCCTGCGACTTACCAGAACTGAGGCAACTTGTATCCGAAATAAACAGAACTACCAGGAGATTTCTACGCAGAAAAACGGTGTTTATTTCACAACCCACAAGTTGCAGAGTATACGGAGAGAACATGATCAGCTCTCACAGAATTACAATCGAACGCAAAGCAGTCTTGTGAACGAAGTAGTCAGTGTAGCCGCATCTTACTGTCCCGTTATTGAACAGCTAGCCGGCGTGCTTGCTCATTTGGATGTGATAGTCAGCTTTGCGCACTGTTCAGTACACGCACCTACCTCATATGTACGACCAAAGATGCACCCTAGAGGTAATGGTGACACTGTATTGAAGGAAGCTCGGCATCCCTGTATGGAGGTGCAAGATGACATTCAGTTTATCACAAACGATGTGGAGCTTCGGCGCGGTACTTCCCAGTTCCTTTTAGTGACAGGCCCGAACATGGGCGGTAAGTCTACATTTCTGCGCCAGATCGGTGTCATAGTCCTGATGGCACAAATTGGCTGCTTCGTGCCATGTTCTGAGGCCGAGCTTGCTATCTTCGATTGCATTCTTGCTCGTGTTGGTGCCAGCGACTCCCAGTTGAAGGGTGTCTCGACTTTCATGGCTGAAATGCTTGAAACAGCAAACATTCTGAAGTCAGCAACCTCAGAATCACTGATTATCATTGATGAGCTTGGACGTGGAACGTCTACATACGATGGATTCGGTCTTGCGTGGGCAATATCCGAACACATCATTAAAGAAATAGGCTGTTTCTCGATGTTCGCAACCCATTTTCATGAGCTTACAGCACTTGTAGATTCCTACCCCCAAGTGCAAAATCTGCATGTTGTAGCACACGTAGACGCAAAGGACGACGAGGATAAAGCCAAGCGCGAAGTTACCCTTCTATATAAGGTCGAAGAGGGAGTTTGTGATCAGAGTTTCGGTATCCATGTTGCGGAGCTAGTGAGGTTTCCTGAGAAGGTTGTTAATATGGCCAAGCGGAAAGCAGATGAGCTGGAAGACTTTTCTGGGAGGCAGGAAGCGAATACTCTCAATGTGGGAAAGGAAGACGTGGAAGAGGGAAGTGCATTGTTAAAGGAGGTATTGGTGAGATGGAAGGCAGAATGCGAAGGCAAAGGTTTGAGTCAAGAAGAGATGGTGAGTAAGATGCGGGACATCGTCAAAGGGCATGAGAAGTTACTTGCCAACCCGTTTTTCCAGTCTATCAAGACTCTATAATGTAGCATATAAGGCTTGCTACTTTGGCGTTCTGGAGTTGGTGGGGTGTGGTCGGAGCCTTGCCCAGTAAAGTGAGCAGTCTACTGTAGTATATGTGAATCTATACAGAATTGAAGATCGAGATTCATGACAAATTTACTTAACTATGAGATGCTACTGAACTATTCGTATCTCGAAACTGTATATCGGCCAGGAGTGTAGGAAATATGGCAGCTCTGGGTAGACTTGAAATGTTATACGTCTAATTTGATTAAAGAATGATCCGTCTAGCAGAATTTGAAAGCACCGGATTCAAAAGACACGCAAGGAGCGAGGGAGCGAGCGAAGGTACGAAGCGAGTTTTCAAAAGGGTAGAAATCCGGAAAGCCATCACCTCTAACCTCTAATCTGCTAGTTCGGCAATATGGATTGGAGCAGTGGACAGCTATCGTTTACGAGGGGCAGGCTTGTCTAGTGGTCCACAAGTTCTATCTAGGTATTTGATCAATTTGATACGTGTTGAATCATTTATCATAGACAGGAATTTCATTCCGTATTGCTAATGGTCATAATGCATAGCTCTTTGTCCATATCTATTCCTAATTCAAGGTTACCTGCCATAGTGAGTCTGCTTGAGATCTTCATCAATTACGCAAAATACCTTGGCTCATCAAAGACATGATATGCATGTCCACGAACACCTTCACCACGAAATAGCGCTGGAAATCTCATGCCCTCCGGTACTTTGTCCTCATTTGCAATTTTATTCCTTGCTTTTGCAGCCAAAGGTGGTGCCTCTCCAACTTTAAACTTTCCAACTTGAAGCTCAGTATCAGTAATTGTGGATCTGCTTACACGCGCGTAACCAGTTCGCTTTAAGCCTTTGTAGAGAATGTATTCGCACCAACGATCCCAATCTGAGGGGTCGATGTCGTGCATTCCTGATCTCTCGGAAACATACGTATTGTAATTATCTTCGAGTGGCTTGGTTACAAGGTAAGAGAGGAGGATGGCAGGGCGAGGGGTTGATCCCATGAGATCGGCTAGGTATTCAGACTGAAGACGACGATCTTCGGGGTCTTCTTCTTGGCCAGAGTGAAATACGAATACATCTACAAGCTCACCGTAGACATCAAGTGTGGCATGAATCGCAGGAGCTAATTCTCCAACCGGTGATGGAAGCAGATGGTGGGTTGAGTTGACAATGGGGAACTTCGATAACAAGGCAGCGCCCCAGGTGTGTTTGTTTGGTCCTGGTCCATAGTCGACATACATACCGAGATCTTCTGCGAGAAATTGTGTTGTGTCTCGATTGCCCATGATGATTCTTTGAAGATCTGATTCTAGGAGTCCTATCACATCGATCTCTAATTCCTTGATAAGGTCACGCATGCGATATTCTGATGACCACATGTCGTTATCGAGAGAAAAGTGAATAGTCCAAATTCCTGCAGTGAATATCTTCTCATTTTCATGATAAGGTTTATAATCGTAAGTTGGGAATCGAAGATAGGCGACCGAGATAGAGAACAGCTGAAGCAGCCCCAGTACATAAAGATAATACGATCGCTGCTTCCGTGTATGAGGGGATGAAGTAGCTCGTTTGAAATCAACTCCACGAGGAGATGAAACAGCTGAAAAAATGCCACATCCGATCAAAATCATTGTTGTTGCCATGACCAAGTCGGTACGTTCTCGGACTAACGGTCCACCCGGCACAAAAGCATAAGCGACGACCCAAACGTGGAATAATGTCATAAAGTTGTAGGCAAAGAAACCAACACCGAAAGTGATACCCGGATCTTGCCTTGCCGCTAAGCCAATCAATGGCACAGATGCAGCCATCAGATAAGCCGCTAGAACAAGACCACCATAGTAGCCGGTCCAGTGGGTTTTCACCGTCAGAATGGCCGCACCGACACTTCCAAGTCCATAAAAAGACCAACTTCGCGCAAGATCTTCCCTATATAGGCCCAAGACTAAGCCAGCTCCCATGCTTGCAATAGTCCACGCGCCATGGGGTGCTGATATTGGTCCTCGAACTGGATATCCCTCCCAATTCCATAGAATCATTGTGCTTGAATCTGATAACAAAGAATGAAGTCCAAAGAATAACCCAGCTATCCCCAAAGCTGATAGAATGGATGATAATTTATTCTGTTCCTGATGTGGTGGATCATACCTAGGAGTATAAGAAGCCCTTGTTGAACGAAGCACAGCAAAAACGGCAATGATAAAACCAAAGCCGTTCCATCCTCCATTTTCAGCATGAGATGTTGGCCAGATTGGGTTGCTTGTGTGATTCGCGAATTTTATAACGCTCGATGCAAGAAGCCCAATTATCCATGCTGATATTTTAGACTCCAACCGCGCAGATTGTCTTCCTTCAGAATACCATGTAGCTGCCCAGGAGAGACAAGACATCCAGATACCAAACCCAACTATAAAAAGTCGAAGTACAGGGTTGACGACTAAGTAGGCTAGCAGCCCGGAAAGTGATAATAAATGGAACAACCGAAGATTTTTTAGTACATAAAACCTAACCGAAGGGATTCCAAGTATAAGTGGCGACACTGTTGACATGATCATAGCCTCGTAACCAGAGATTCCCATATGCCATAGTGGAAAGTCTAGATATGTCAGAATTGCTCAACAATAAGAGGGAAAGTACATACACCATACCACCAGACCCAGGGATGTCAACATTGACCAGAACACAAACTTAAATAACATTAGCAAGAATAAGTCAGGTCAAAAAGTACAAAACTTACTCCATTGTAAATATCTGCAGCGGCATCAAGCACTCCTGACCATGAAAACGACTGACCGAAGGTTTGGCCCATGATTTTCTCTTTTCTATAAGAAATTAGCGTCATCCTGAAGGTTTGAAAGTATGTCTTACTCTTTGTCAAGAACGGCATTGGGAACTTGCTGGCTAAAGCTATACCACAGAGATTTAGACGCGTTCATAATCATGCAATTGGTCAAAATAAATATTGTACATGATTTATTTTGGAAGCCTGTAAACGTACCCCTTGCTCAACCCTTTTTTGTCTCGAACTATAAGCTCAAAAGTATCAAAATCCAATGCTGTAACTGCATCAAATGCCACATCGAACAAAATCAACGCCCATTCAAAGAAAGCATACGTTGTGTATGCTACCTAACGTCAGTAAAAGCACGTAAACCGGGTTTTTTAAATTCTTACCTCCAGGAACCCTATGAACCTTATGTTGAATAAAAAAGTATACCAAAGGCACTAAAGTACCAAAGAAAGCTCCGGCAAGGTATTTGCGATACTTGACTGCCCGGAAGTTATAGGGACTGAGGGCGAGGCACCCGAGAGTCCAAGGTAGAGTGGCGACTAAATACGAAATCATGAAGATATCATGCCAGTCGTGATCATCTGTTGAGGTAACATATGTCCATCCGCCACATGTGAGGGATCGGAAGAGGCCCATAAAAGCTACAGCTTTAGGGAGTGAGGAATTCGGCCGAGCTGTTAGAAGATACCATAATCCTACTAACGCAAATCGTGGACCTTTTCAATTTTTAGCTACGCAACTCCAAGAACTTTGATTTGCCCCCATACCTGAAGTGATAGCTATGAACAACATAAAGAATGAGCGTTCCGGGTATCGATCACCAATTGTGGCAGACACCGAGGGGAACCATTCTTCAGGATAGCCAAACCATTCATTCTGAACTATTTTATGGTAGTGCAATGAGCATCCCACGATCAAGGCGCTCAAAAATGCAGCTAAATCACCCTTCAGCATCAATAAACAGAGAAGTACCTTCGTGTTTACACACCATATGCAGCAGCTGTATGAATCCAGGACACCCATTTGCCAGAGAAAGCCAGTACAACATCGCCATCCTTGAACTTAGGAGCCATTCTGGTCCTCGCAGATTTTCACATCCAAACGATTGTCTTCCGAAAGATCCGGAGAATGAAGCGCGATGTTGACGATGAGCTCAAGGACCTCGCGTATGGACCTAACCCGTTGGTTATGAGCACACCTGCATACATTCCTGTGACAGGGGTGTCACTAGCTCTTCCGCGGCACATTACTAGGTCTGATTCTATCAGACTTAGTTCGGTTAATTTGCCCTTGGTTTCCCAAACCCAAGCCTTGGCCTCGAACTCGTCTACCGTTCACCAGTCATCTATCTTTCATAACGTACAATTTTAAAATTACGACCTCCTGCATATCTTGGGTATAATCTTGGTTGTTCTTACTTGGAAGGTTGCAGGCTTGCTATGTGTTTTATTTACATTATCATCACTTTATCAGCGAGGATTGTATTATTCCATCACGATGTGCTTCAAATTCTAGTACAACCTCTGGCAAATTAGCAAGGGATACGCATGGTGTAGAGATCATTATTCCTGGAACAATCCAGTTCTTCAGCGCTTGCAATATAATACAAAAGTGAGTACTCAATATCGTTTTTGGCGATCACATGTGACTTCTTAGTATACTGCCGCCGGGGGGGGGGGGGGGGGGGGGCTGACTTTTTT
>Ga0247810_10000865_pt1 | contig 23974 bp, 12 predicted proteins | sample UWRJL119311C1_FD_179918 | JGI IMG/M metagenome (GOLD analysis project Ga0247810, IMG submission 179918) | Plant litter microbial communities from Arlington Agricultural Research Station in Wisconsin, United States - UWRJ-L119-311C-1 | ecosystem: Environmental > Terrestrial > Plant litter >... | reverse complement strand
CACCACCACCCACCACCCACGACCCAAACCCCCATCTCCTTGCGCATCTCCACCCGTTGCTCGGCCTTCCCTTGTTTGCGGTGCAGGCAGGCCCTGAGCAGCTGCCCCCTCTGTGCGATCTCGACTTGACAGGCCCAGCAGCACACGCCCCCGATGCCTCGTAGTGTCTGCGCTGCGTAATTCGGCTCTGCGTCTGTCTGTCTGTTCCTCACCGGAATCTTGAGACTGAGACAGAGACTGAGACTAGATCGAGCTACGGCCCCCCTTCGCGAACCAGGGTCTGGCTTTCAAGTCAGTGTGCGCCCGGCCTTCTCCTCGCGCGCCCTTTTCCGCCTCGGCTCGAGCTGGACAGCGTCTGAGTGCAAAGAACATCCCCTCCGCATTTGTCTTGACGGTGTTGGAAGCACCGCGTCAACTGCTCACTTAGGAAAAGGGAAAACCCGAGTTATCCACCTAGCCAACCCCAGGTACCGTACGGTACAATACCCGCCAAAAGCTGTATTATGATTACCGTATCTATATCACGCCTCATGGCCAATCCCTGTGAACAGAGATGGCTTTGGATTGTCTGATAGGACTGTTCCAGCGCCTTTACCGCGCGCTGCAGCACCTCACAGCAGCCACGGACTGAGACATGTTGTCCGCCCTTACGGAGAAGACACAATGAGATCGTAGGTTTGCCGTTTACGACGCTGTCAAACTGCTAGTAAGGTTTCGATTATGAGAATTTACTTCTCTTCTGAGTCGATGGCCGGCAACGGGTAATCGATCCCTCTTCCGCTCTGTGTATCTAAGTGGCTAACAACCGTCTTCATCTTAGGCTCGCGTCAAGCTCATTCACGTTGGTCGTTTGGCGGCGTGCTAAATAAGTTTTCAGGTACGTCCAGGGATGCTACTCCCAAGTGGTGTTCACTCAGCTGCATCAGCAGCCTTTTGAATCCAGATCCGGGATAGCGAAAACCTTCTCATGCCCCAAACAGAAGCCCTTGGTTCCCCCAAGAATACAGTGTAGAACCAAAACCGAATATTTATTCCGAGCACCACAGGCACAAGGGCGGGCGGGTGTAACAAGTCAGGTACAACAGTAATTCATAAACTCCCTGTAACCCTATGCGCGCGCCGAACACAGATTGAGCCTTGAAAGTATCGACGTGCAATCTACGTACCCGCCAGCGAGGGGAGAAAGCGCATGGGTTGTTCTTCTCACTGGCCGGCCGACTTGAGATCTTTGCCCCATCGAATTTTGCAAGACGTCAATGATGTCGAACTCAAAAGCAGCATGGAAACTGCTGCGTGCTTTGATGTGCACTGCCATATCCAACTATTACGATGGAAATTATCCGCGTAGGGTTCTTGGTAATCTTAATCGGGTCGCGGAGACTGAGGAATTAGCACAATGGGGGTGACGGTGAAAAGAGTCGAGTCTATTTCTGTCCCCAACCCCCCGGATGGTGCATGATGCAAGTTGACAGGGCCACCACCATCTCATTTGTTCGTGAATACCTCATTTTGTACAATCACTTTGACATTTCGCGGCAGTGATGCCATCATGACAGCTTTGACAGACGGGAGCTACCCTGTGTTTAATCTTGTCTTTCAAATCCCATACCAGCCAGCCACATTCTAGATGACAATGACCGTGACACTATGGTTTAGCTTCAAAAAGAATAACGACAACGACTCCAAAACACAACACGGGTCTTAGCGAGCTACCCTTGTTGGCCACGATGCAGCTTCTGGGGTTGCTACGGCCTCGGACATAGCTCTACCAATCAGTATCATGGTACTGCGTGAGACCCTGGATCTTAAGATGTGCACTTAAGAAAATCTCACACGTTTTTCTGTCATCTGCGCCGCAGCACTGGCCATTCGCTCTAGCAAGATGCCGCTATTCCAGGTGTTCACCGGGACGGCGGGACTATCTTCTGTCTGAAGGAGGTCCTCATAGACGACGAGGGCCAGAGTGGGCGAATTACTGATGTGTTGGCATTTAAGACATCTAGACTTTTTGTCGAGAAAAGTCTTCGGGGGTGAAATGACGGAGAAGAATCGCTATAGCCGGCCGAAACCATTCTCGACATCAACAAGGATTGTTTGGTGATGAAATAGATCGTCTGTAATTCGCGATCTTTTCCTATCGCAGAAGATAGATCGATCCTTACCGTGCTGGAGATTGATGGATTCTCCAGCTTTTGTGCAGATGGTTGTACTATACTCCGTACCATACTAGGCCGGTTCGTCGCCTTTGATGATGCGGTTGACTTTGGGATAGGGAGAGACGCTAGAAGTAATTTCTTTTCCCAACATCATCCATGCCTCGAAGCGCCTCGCGTAGATGTTTGATGAGCCCTCGAATAGATACCTTCCTTTGCTGAAAGTATAATATTTCGCAGGCATGAGGTTAGCATGAGTCCTTCGGCAAAAGCCATTTGCATTCCATTATGACAACACAAGCTTTGGGACTAGTCTGTTACCGACAGAGCAGAAGCGAGCTCACAATCCCGGTCATTTCATCTAAAAGTCCGCAAGTCCAAGATGAATTTCGTCGACACGAGTATTAGTCTTGGACAACAAGCTCAATACCTCAAGTGAGCTGGCGGAGGCCGACGTTACGACTCCCGCCCGGTTGCAAATTGCATTTTTTACCGGGTTTATCCGCTAAGCTAGTGCTAGCGGACCCCAGGCGCTCCAGAGCTCCCATGTCCTAGACCCCCAAACGCGAACTTGCAAACTCGCAAACTCCCAAGCTAAAGGTAAAAGCTAAGATGGGCGATTGCGGGCAAATCTGGACCAACTAGTAGATAGTTGCGATTCGCCGGGAAACGATTTGGCAGAGAAGAGGGGCAGTAACACTTCGATGAACCGGCCGAGGTCCAACGCTTTCCACTATTGGTCCACGGAAGCTGAGTTAACATTCCGTATGTGTGTGTGTCCGAGGACATCTGCATCTGCACCTGTGGTTACTGTTCGTATACATCATACCCTGAGCTGCTTGGAGAGACTGATAGGTATTCCATGAAACTCGAGATGTCCATCGTGGTACTGCATCCGGAGCTCTTTTTACATCCACACCGAGGTCACTCGACTTCTCTCGTCTCCTACTTTACAACTGATATCTACATCTGATCAAATTCACCAACAAGGTGTATACGTACTTTGTGCATCGTACCAGCGATGACTCCACTTCCCAGCCGATGGGACCAGGACTCGGTTCTGTATTACTATTAGCTTATCAGCTCAGCTACCGTATAGTAATGGCATCGAACCACACTGTCCACTCCTGCGTAACAAAATTAGTACTGTAGGAGTATGGGGGGCTCTCCTGCACCATGATTGAGCTTGTTCGATGACGACCACTAGCCTAGTAGTCTGTGAGTCCACGTGGATGGTCAGGGGTGAAATGCAGGCATAAGGGGTGGGCTTCTCTTCGTCTGAGAAGATGCAAGACAAGCTATCCAGATCAGGTCGCCTCTGGAGACAGGAGTAGCCAGAGAACGGAGATAGCCCTGATAATATCAAGCCTGATGTCAGCGTATTGATCATACTCACGCTGCAAGGAGGTGATCACCATCTTCAAGAATGTTGCTTGAAGCTAAGCAGCGAGTTGTCTCAAGTATGGAACGTGAGATTAAAAACTCTCCTTCCTGCATACAAAAAAGGTCCTGCAAAAGAAACAATCCCCTCAGCAGTACAAGCCATTTCCAAAGTCCGAGTAGACTTCTAGCCCCTGATCCGTGCAGTGCAGCAAGCTTACTGAAATTTAAGGTAGCCTGTTGTAACTAGTTCTAGCTGCGACTCTGGAAAATCCTATCACCTATCTATTTTCTTCAACACGACCGCAACACCAGACTTATTCCTCCTTCCTCATTCATAATCCAGAGGCGGCTGCATGTTTCCGAGCTGGCATATTCCACCGTCGGGCCATCTCCTTAGGATCGCCGACGTCGCACAGAATCATCCCGTGCCAATCCCTTCTCCTCTTGCACCTGACTCACTTGTTGCTTTTGTTAAATTTACCAGAGTTGCATCTTGCTATTTACACAGAACCTCACTGCTCATATACTCTTCTTTTTTTTCGTCCTACATCTATTATACTTTTGTGTAATTAATATTGCAATGCAAACTACGTACACATACTCAAGTGAGACGAACGCCTTTAGTTTATCGTTTGTCAACTTGCTAAGTGTTCACCGAAATCATTTGGTTCTGCTACCAGACGACTGTCAGTCAGCTTTCACATCCTAGCAATGGCCCCAAATGTCGCTCACCGTAACATGTAGAAATAGAAATATATATCTGCTATCATATGTTGATACACAAACCAGCTCTTTTACAAAATTTACCTGATCTTTCTGATCTATTGGTTGACCTTGGCCTTGCAGTCTTTTTCACACATGCACTTCTTACTCAAATTCTTTCCCACATAAAATCTCTTGCTTGCACTCTTTCCCAGTAATTCCTAACAGAAACCAACTTAAATCATCTGCAGCAGTCTGTATGATTGACAGGTCATGTCTCCGTCCCTTTCTTTCTCGCTAGTCCGTTATTCCGCATCCTTTAATCTGCGAGTTTCGTTGTACAGAGTCAACCCAGCATCCATCGCTATGGAATATTCCTTCCATTCAAAGGGACCTGCGTCGCAATAACGTCAGAACGCACCCCAGATCAGTACCGTTATCAAATTTGTGTCTTACTTTCTATGCAACCAGTTTTGGCGAGCTATCACACCAATGCAGTCAGTATTACTGTGGGCGGCCGGTAATTTGCGTCTCAAGTCTGCTGTTATCAATACACAGTTTTATTGGCTCCAAGTTTAATTAGTTCGCTGAAGTTGAATGATGAGCAATGGGTCTGAAAACTAAGCTGTCCCAACTTCCGGATCAGCGGCGTTCATCAATCGTCGTGGCCAACTCATAGCACAAGAACTATACCTGGGTCGGTGACACGAAGTTTGCAGATGAAATACAAAAGCACAAGCTGAGAAGATGGTGCTCCCACACGGCCCCATCCACATTATCTCTCGTCCAACTGTTTCCTATTTTACTGCCGTTGAAATTCATCCGCGAGTACGGGAACGGTGCGGTGTAAAAACTTGAATCTTGGATATATTCCGAGACAGGGCGGCGAGACGGGTTTGGGAGACTTGCACTATTTGGTTGACAAGATCAAATGGAATTTAGAGAGTGGTTAGGTTACTTGAGGTTGGATCGTGCTTATAGAATCGCTCTTATTTGTGGGTAACTTATTATTAACACTTTTACACGGAACTCCTCGGTAGGTGCATTCATCTATAGCAGATAAAGCAAAATCAAGTAAAGAAATGAATGATAATTCTGTTTTTGAGACATAGGTAAAGTTATGAGAATGTAACACAGTTTGGGCCAATACGAAAATGTTTCTTTCGATTTTATATTTGAACTATGCAAATATGTGAATACCATCTGAGGATCGATTGCAACATGCATATTGCAAGCTTGTCTTGCCATAATTAGGATTGCCACACAATCCATTTATAAAATAAAAGATGATGTCCTACGACATATTATTGGAGGAGAATACTTCTTGGTACAGGCTGCAGTGACATAAAGTTTGGTGGCTGTGTCAGTGCCATTCGTTACTGGGATTTAGATTGACGGTCACTTGAGCAAGCATTGCACCGCGCGAGAACCCCCATCATCATAACTAATTCTTCGAAGAAAGACCTTTAAACCGCGGAAGCTAGAACGTTTCTTCACTTAGGCTGACATTTATACGATATCGTGAGACTTATTGGCAGCTGCTGCCTTGCCGACCGCCTTAGTGCTAACCATAATAAAGTAAGGTTGAAAGATGGGCTGACACGACGTTACATATTTATGTATTCATTTTAAAAGCTTCAATTCTTATTTTAATATTTGCATTTTGACCACCAAAAAGAAAGAAGATGGAAGAAGAGTCTGCTACCATCTCTAAGAATGATGCTGAGCCAGGCAGCTTCCAAAATCAGAGAGCTGATCCACCTCCATACATGAAGAGAACTGGCAATGATCCTCATGGAACAGAAGCGAGGCCCTCGTCCACCACAATACATGACTTGAGAATGCGATATCCAGATGGGCCGTGGTGCAAGGGCGACATCAAAGCAGCCGATGGTGCGCCAGTAAGTGGTAGTGATGCAAAGGAGCCTTTTTTCAATTCTATCAAGGAGAGAGACGATGCGACGCTCACATATATTCTTGAGAATGAATACTTCAACGCGAATTTTCAAGACGACCAAGGCTTTACTCCGCTGCTCGCTGCGATTGAAGCTGGCAGTGTGACCGCCGTTGACTTGCTGATGCGATTCGGCGCCAATGTAAACGATTACGGCATCGTAAAACGCATCAAGCGTACCTACAGACAAGATGCCCAGTTAACTCACCGGACCCCTTTGCAATTTGCAGCCCAGAAAGGCAATCTGACTATCGTTAAGCGTTTGCTGGAGACTTACCACGCGGACGACGCACTAATCGCACCCGATGGCGAATTGGCACTTCGTCTTGCATCCTCAAATGGCCATCGAGAAATTGTCGACTACCTCCCATCTCGTCGTGGTGGTGGGTGGAGGCGCTGGAAAGCGAAGCACAAGGTGGCGATGTTTCGAGCCAAGGGAGCTGTTGTGGGCATTGGTCAATGTGTTGCAGGAATTTTCTATTATCTACCTAAGATTTTGATTTACGATTGCATTTACCAGGGGATCATCAAGTCTCTTTGGAAGAAGCTCAAATGGATATGGGCTCATCGTAACGAGATACCAGGACTCGTGGCGGCATATGTCCGAAGGGCAATTCCGCACATTATCAGGTTCATACCAGACCTAGTGAAGGAGGTCTGCAAAGTCATCCAAAGAATTCCCGAGGTACTACGGATTGCAGGGACGTGGATTTGGGGAGGTATCACGACTTTTGGGAAAGCATTGGGAAGAATCATGGCTCGCTCATTTTCTTTCTTGCACACCTTGGTTATTGCCATTGGGACGTGGCTCCGTGAACTCACCCTTCAGAACGTCTGGCAAGGATTTTGCTACTTGCTTCGGACCGTCTTTATTGACGCACCGGTATCTATGTGGAATTGGTTGAAGAAGTTTGAGAAAACATTGTACAAGATGGTAGGAACAGCTTTTGGGTTTCTGGGAAAAGTTGCTTATTGGATTGGCTACGGACTAATGTTAGCCATTTTGTTTGTACCAAAATCGATTTATAGAATTATAGCTGCCTTTGGTGCATCAGCTGGAAAGGCATTTTCAGAGGTGCTTGTGTGGTGGAATCCGAAGAGATGATGAGATGATATTCAGAACCTTGGCAGATGTGGAGGAGATCAATTTGAAGCTCAGTCCCTATAATAATAGTTAATATAATCACTGCACCCGCAGTCCTCTGCGCATATGTATTATTCATGTCCAATCCATAGATCAGAAAAGGTATAATGTTCGCTAAAATAGGGGTTATCTCGGTTAATTTCCTGTCCTTAAAAGCATCAAGTTCACGCTCAAGGGGAAAGGAAACCAACTGGACGATTCAAGTGCAAAAGTAATGGTTGGGAAAGGGAGCTGCTTGCATCGAAGGTATCTAGCCATTTGCAAACTGATACGAAGGTGAGGTAATTGATCTCATCCTATGTTCGGATGGAAAGAGAGATAGAAGCGAATGATTGGGAACTTCAGAACCAGTTTAATTTTATGTATGATAAAATCATACCTTAGCTTTGCTCTGTTTATTACTTCCACTACTAAAAAGTTGAAGCGCCAAAGGGGCTATAACAAACTTTCTGAGCAAACTGGTAATATGCGTTGCTTGTGATGGAGAGTTAGTATCGCGTATGATATGAGGAAGAGACTGAAGCAAATCACTATCGAGATCAACAGCTTTTATTTTTACGAGAATAGTTAAGAACCCAATCCTAAAGAGCCAGAGTAATCAAAGTTACAAAAATACGCAGGGGCCGACTTAGAATAACAAGACTGTACGTCTCTTTTTGACGCGCACCTCTATTCTATGTGTAAAATCTTATTCTAAGTGCATCTATCAGAAGTTGAGTCTTGTCTATATTTACCACTATATCATTTATCAAGAGCAAGGGCATTTGAAATCTCAACCTCAACTCCCTGGACTGAGTTCCCAATGATCCTAAAACTTCTCAGGTCCTGCACAATCCAATCAGGAGACGCAGCGATGATCTGTTCAACGGTATGGCTAGTCACCACACCTAAGACTTTGCACCCAGCTGCCTTTCCAGCGGCGATGCCTGCTGGACTATCCTCAAAAACGAGTACATCATCACCGGCCCCCAAGCCTAGCTTCTCCTTTCCCATCAGGTAACAAGTAGGGTCTGGCTTGCCCTTTTCGACATCTTCAGCGACAACGAGATGCTCAGGCTGTGGGAGCTTCAATACATTAAGCCAGCCGCTTACAAGTGGAGTAGTGCCCGATGTTACAATGGCCCATGGAACAGCTTGCTTCGTGACTGCATCCAGCACTGCTCTGGCTCCAGGAATCTCAACTGCATCATCCCCGTACAGTATCGGTAACTGGCCTTCCATATGCTTGATATCTAGATGTCAAAAAGGGTAAAGCGTCAGCATTGCCCCCAAATTGCGGCTGAGCCGGTGCCACTCTCCATGCCGAACATCACACCATCACCACCACCACCACCTTTTCTTGGAAAACAACCCTAAATGCAAAAATAGCACACACGGCAGTTTGTGATCTTCGAAAAGCGATGCAGCATGATCTGTGAGAATGTGGAAGGGAAAGTGGGGAAGTGATTGAGGCGTGGTGCTTACATGTCCAATTGGCTTTTTCTGGGCTGAGGATCTCAAGTACATCGATGCTTCGCCTGCCGTGTGATGTTGCCAGTATGACCTTTGGATCGACTCCTAACTCTGCTCCGATGCTGTGCGCTTACAATCAGTACTTTTGATCAGGAAGTTTACGAGTATTTCCAAATGGTACTCGGCGTTGTGGAAATACGCTTACGCCTCCCAATGCTTTTCTACGGCGCTGGTTGAGTCTATGATGGTTCCATCCATGTCAAAAAGCAGACCCTTGAAAGTCACCCTGAAGGGAGGAAGCGTAAAATTGGGTTTGCTGGAGCCCATAATGAATGCTCAAGTATAATATTGTTTATAAGATGTTTGGGAATGAAAGTTGAGGGTTGCGAACCCCGGGCACTAGATTCTATGACAGAGCTATGATAGAGGGGTGCACTGAGCGTGGGGCGCCACAACTCGATTGTGACTATTCGAAGAATCCTCGATAACCATCCCTTCTGAGGAAGAACTACAAGAACTATTCTTTCAGTTCCACTCAATGTATGAATTGAGACGATATGACTTGAAAACTGTGTGAACTATATATACTGACACTATTCTGAAGAATTGGTAGTGGTGAGGCTAGTATCACTTGTTAGTGTCAATTCAGCCACACCCCGCTACAGTATCGCCCCACTTCAAAAAATAATTTTGAGATTTCTCAAGTTCGAAGAACACCAGTACCTTCAGTACTCACTTCACAAAATGGCAGGAAATAAGCCAGGAAGTAAGTGCTAAAACATGCGTGTGTGTGATAGTCTTAGCTAATTGTTCATTTACAGAGCCGAAAAGTAAGCGTGTGTCTGTTAGACTTCGCAACAAGATTGAGAAAGCTTCAAGCGCAAAGCAGAAGAAAAATCGCAAGGCGGAAAAGAAAAACCCAGAATGGCGGTCAAAACTGAAGAAGGACCCTGGAATTCCCAACTTGTTCCCATATAAAGACAAGATTCTCGCAGAGATCGAGGAGGGAAGAAGGAGAAAGGCAGAGGATTCTGCCAATCGAAGAGCAGAGGCAAAGGCGACAAAGACCGGAGCGCAGGTTGAGAGAGAGGTCGAGGCTAGAATGGAAGGCGTTGATGAGGAAGACATTGAGGCTATGGATGCGGAGATGGAAGAAGACATTGATTTCGATGAAGATTCCAATCCCATGGCTGCTTTACTTGCCAGTGCCCGGCTTGCAGCCCATGATTACGAGGAGGCAAGCGATAGCGATGACGAGATGGATGAGGACGATAGATCAGACTCCGATGACGACGTAGCAGGGGTCGAGCTGAATGGTCTGCCGACACGCAAAGATGGCTCAAGGAAAGCATTCGACAAGATTTTCAAGCAAGTTGTGGACGCAGCAGATGTGGTACTATATGTACTTGATGCTCGCGACCCCGAAGGCACTCGATCTAAAGAAGTTGAACGGATGGTCATGGCCGCAGCTAGTGGAGGCAAACGTCTAATACTCATTCTGAACAAGATTGATTTGATTCCAGCACCCGTTCTTAAGGCATGGCTCATACACCTTCGTCGCTACTTCCCTACCCTTCCGCTTCGAGCTTCTGGCCCGGCCCCTAACGCACACACATTCAACCACAAGTCACTTACTGTGCAAAGTACTTCCTCTACTCTCTTCAAGGCCCTTAAGTCATACGCTGCTGCCAAACAACTGAAACGCGCAGTCTCTGTTGGCGTCATTGGATATCCCAACGTTGGAAAATCATCTGTTATCAACGCCTTGACCTCACGATTAGGTGGTGCCGGTGCAGCATGCCCTGTTGGTGCCGAAGCTGGAGTAACCACATCTCTCCGAGAAGTGAAGATTGATAGCAAGCTCAAGCTTCTTGACTCCCCAGGAATTGTATTCCCAAGTGCCGGTGATGGATCCAAGGTCTCTAAAAGAGAAGAGCAGGCAAGATTAGTGCTGCTGAATGCCGTGCCCCCAAAGCAAATTGAGGACCCAGTACCAGCAGTCACGCTCCTATTGAAGCGTCTTTCTGCTGCCCAAGGTATGCTCGGGAAATTAATGGAAGTTTATGGATTACCGCCTCTCATAACTACAAACGGAGATCCAACTACAGATTTCCTAGTTCAAGTTGCACGGAAAAGAGGACGTTTAGGCAAAGGTGGCATTCCCAACATCGCCAGCGCGGCCACAACTGTGATTACAGATTGGAGGGATGGTAGAATTCAAGGTTGGATGGATGCACCCACATTGGCTCTTGCACCAAACGTCCCCGCTGGCATGAAGCAAGATCCTAATGCGATTGGAGATCAGAAGGAGATTGTCACAGAGTGGGCAGCGGAATTCAAGCTTGAGGGTTTGTGGGGTGACGGAAAAGATGTGATTGATGAGTCGATGCAGGAGTAAAACTCTAGACATGTGCATACTTCTGAGGGTGTTTGGCGTTATATAAGGATTCGGCTGATCTGAGAAGCATCGTTACTCAGTCAAGGAGTTTTGGTCGTATCTAAAATCTGTGGACTGCATGTCTAGCTAGAGTAAAAAATGCATCCAGAACTTTCCTTAGCAGGTTTCAATGAGACGGAACACATTGCTGGGTCGAGTAACATCATAGGATATAGAACCTAACTATGAAATATGAAGGAAAAAGGTCGTAAGCACTTATTTACTACCACTGGACGGACATGTGAAGAAGCTTATGTATATTGGTCCCAATTTCTTCCCAATTTCTTTTTGTGTGAACAGCCATTCTAAAATGCGCTTTTTCGCGTGACAATAGTGCAGCAACGTGTATATCTCAATTCAGAGCTTTTCTGTCTTTTGTCCCGTAGCAGAAAGTCCATAACTCTCATATGGGAAATCCTCCAAACTAGTAAGAATTCTGCCCAATCCATCACCAGTCTCCCCTAGCTGCCAATCATCACCAATCGGCACTATACCAGTCCTGCCAGCCAGAACTTCCTCCTCACGCCCTAAATACTCATCGAGAAGTCCTTGGGGCGGAACCCAGACGACTCTCATCTTTGCTCTCCTTCCGGCCTCAACACCTGGTACGCTATCTTCGAACACGAGACATTCAGCAGGTGTGATTGGTTCTTCGTCTTCCGGCAAACCGTCGTTTATAGATTGTAATGCAAGCAAGAAGATCTCTGGTGCTGGTTTACCCCGGCCCTTCACAAGTCGTGGATCATCACCAAGTATTCTCCTCTCCTCGATAAAGATGTCAAAAAGCTTTTTGGTCTCTGGTCGTCTAGTTTTCAGCTCGAAATTCTTGCGTTCGCTGCTTGATGCCAGCGCCACATGCACTTTCTTCCCATTCTTGTTATACACATGTTTTAATTGTTCTAAAAGTTGTTTGACTCCAGGTAATGGTTCGCAGTTTGGGAAGTGGAGTAGTTGTTGTTCTTGCAGCTCAGCGCGAAATTCTTCTCGCGTAATGGGAAGTTGAGCCCATGCATGGAAGACATCACCATTAGACGAACCGGGGACCCCCATTAGTTTGGCTTTTAGAGACCATGGGATGGGCGGTTTGCCATACTTGGCGAGGACAACGTTGCCGCACAAGGAATACATATCCTCCTAGTAGTTGTCAGTGGAGAGTCATAGCGTAAGCAATCTGTTTGCCTACTGCACCGTCTCATTCAAAATCGTGCCAAAGAAAAGAAAAAGAGAAACCGAAAACAGGGAAGACTTTAACGTGCTATGCCGATGAGCTCGAAATTTGTGATCGAGATACGTCAAACGGTGGCCATTGCAATACTCTCAAGAGCAGGCAATGGAATATTTGGGCTCATCATAGCACTGAAAACCACTCTACTAAATATTTAGGATCGTGGTAAATCAAAGATTAACGGAGCCTGGATCTCGACTGTCTCAGCAAGTATTTGCTTCCATCCTCTGAGCTAATTCATCAAATAAATAGTTTCTTACTGTATTTATCAGAAGCCCATCCATATCAAAAATACACGCCCGGACTGGGACGAAACTATTTTTTAGTTAAAATTGGCTTTAACGGTGAATGAGGTTCCGTACTTATTAGGGGATCTTAGACCGTCCATATTTTCTGTAATAACCAATGGTAGAAACTCTATGAGTGGAGAGACTTGAGATTTAACTTATTTATGGCTTGTCTTTGTTGTTGAAGTTTTAAATAAGTTTAAAGTAGTAAAGTAGAGGTCAATAAAAAGAAGATCGCGCGGTGAAGGTGATCAAAGGCCCACAATTGATCTCTCGCTTAGCAAGTTCAATTGTCCTTTTCCCCTTTCTCTGATCTTGATTACCTAATATAAGGACCTGTTGTTTATCAATATTGTAGCCAAAAAAAATTCACAAAACCGGTACTCCTTCGACGAGGCAATCAAAGCAAGTAACGCAGTGTTAGAATGATAATGTCATTAAATGGAGTCATTTTACTAATTTTGAAGTACAAACTAGCCCAAGCGCCAGCTTTCCCGTTCGCCCCTATTGTTCCCTATTACCTTTCCAAGTTCCTAATACAATCAAACCTCATTGCTAGGATATTCGACTTTGGTTGTAGCATTGAACTCTTCTTTGATACTCCTCGCACTAACGAACCTTGATAGGAACGCCTGGCTTCCGGCCTTGTCATTCGTTCCACTTGCTCTCGCACCACCAAACGGTTGTTGGCCAACCACAGCGCCAGTACTCTTGCAGTTTATGTAAAAGTTTCCAGCTGAGTTTCGCAACGCGTCTTCAGCATAACGGACTGCTGCACGGTCAGCGGCAAAGATAGAGCCTGTAAGCCCGTATTCGGATGTTCGATCTACAAGCTTGCAGACCGACTCGAAGGCCTCGACTGGAGAAGTAGTGTCATCGTAGACATATAACGTAAGAATTGGTCCGAATAGTTCGGTAGAAAGAAGTTTGTGTTCTGGATTCGAAGTTACGTAAATTGTTGGGTGAATAAAGTATCCAGTAGAGTTATCGTGTTTTCCACCGGCAATCAATTCCAGCTCTTTATCATTCTTGGCTTCGTCGATGACACCTGATAGCTTGTTGAATGATCCTGCGTGGATTACGGGACCAACAAAATTCTTGTGGTCAGTTGGGCCACCAATTGAAAGTGCGTTCGTTTCAGCAACTAGACGTTCCTTGAATTGTGGCCAAACGGATTTAGGAATGTAAGCTCGGGACGTGGCACTGCACTTTTGACCCTGATATTCGAATGCTCCTCTAACGGTTTGAATTGCGGCATTGTCGATATCTGCTGAGGGGTGGATAAGATGGAAGTTCTTGCCTCCAGTCTCTCCGACAATTCGAGGGTAGCCTTGGTATCTACCTTCTGCAACACCTGTAGCAATTGATCCATAAAGCTTGCGGAATACAGCAGTACTACCTGTGTAATGAAGAGCCGCAAGCTTTTTGTGAGCCAAAACAACCTTGGTAACTTCTTCTGGGTTACCAGGAACCCATTGGATAACATTCTTTGGCAGACCGGCCTCAAGCAGAATGTTGTAGAGTAGCCAGTTGGATGCAATAGCTGAATCCGAGGGTTTCCATACAACGACATTGCCCATCAAAGCTGGAGTTCCCGGTAGATTACCTGCAATTGCCGTGAAGTTAAATGGTGTGACCGCATAAACAAATCCTTCCAAAGGTCGATACTCGACCCGGTTCCAGACTCCTGGTGAGTTATGAGCTGGCTGTGTTGCATATAACTCCTCGGCAAACTGCACGTTGAATCTCAAAAAGTCAACTAGCTCAGCAGCAGAGTCGATTTCCGCTTGCCAGGCATTCTTGCCCTGACCCAGCATGGTCGCAGCCATTATTTCATATCTGTATTTACCAGCAATCAAATCGGCAGCCTTCAAAAACACAGCCGCTCTATCTGCGAATGGAAGAGATTCCCACGCTGGTTTTGCTTCCAAAGCTGCATCAATGGCAGCCGAGACATCAGAGGGGGAGGCATTGGAGTAGGAAGCAATGGTTGATGCATGGTTTGCGGGGTTTTGTTGCTGGGAGATATTGGAAGATTTGATCTGCAAATGTCAGTAAAAATGATAGACCCCATTATCTAAGGGTACACTAACTTCTTTTCCTCCTACAACAACAGGCACTTGGAGGGGTGTCCTCTTCTGGAAAGCGTCAAGGGCGGCTGTGAGACCTTCTCGCTGAGCAGATCCTTTGGCATAGTGATGCTGCGATTAAATGAGTAATTGGTCTACGCAAATATGTAAATGGCCTACTTACATTTGGCTCATTGGAAACCGAGGGGATTTTGAACGAGGCGATGGTTGACATGGCTGCACTGCGGGGTGCAGAAGTTGCCTTCAAGCAGCGATTGAGTCTGAGACCTTTAGTAGCCATAATGAAATAGCAGGCCGGTGAAACACAAAAAGGAAAATAGCAAGCAGCAAGCAAGCAATGAGAGCTGTATTTCAGCGTACCTCAATTAACCTGAGTGTGTAGAAAAGAGATATCGTCGGCACAGGAATTTGGTGAGTTGTAGAGTTGAGTTTCTACTTAGTATTTATCTCTTGATAGAGCTCATCCCCACTCTTGAAGCTTGACGGCTTCCGAAGGCTTAAGCCTTCTCTCTCCACTCCACATCACACTCCACACGATCCACCCAACGTAAGGTGTGTTGATCAACGCGCCGACTACGGAACTGGATACGATGGAAAGCTTAGGATGCTGGGTGCATCTTGCTATAGCTACATGGCTCTATGGTCGGTAGAATTTGGTGCCGTTAGAAATTTTTCACCGGATCTATTGCTGTCTTGAATTGCTCGAGGAGGCACTCCATGTATAAGGACTTGGAGTGAGCAATTGTATAGAGACGTTGTGCCAGGTATTGAGATATCCAAGGTGGGTGTGAAAATTGAAATTTTATGGTACAAATCAGTTTCCTGCTGTATTGGATTAATCGAGTTCATAAGTGAAAGCCTCTTAAAATTCTATGACCTAAGAATGTGCCGTTGCAATGATTTCCTCTGAGCGAGTTGTGCGTGGTTTAAAATGCATCTCATTACACTTCTCTTCGACATTTTGATGCCTAATTATCTAGCACAAAATTTTGATAATACTCAATATTGAAGTAGGAAAAGTGTGTACTCTATATCAGTGGCTAGTCAATTTTACTTTTATACTAAAGAATCAGAGCTTGCTTGAACTTGCACTAAGCAATAAAACTGGCTAAGCTGTAAGATTATTTTCTAAACCGAGTACTTCATTCATACACATATACATGTGTGATCATTATATTCCAACGCACTGATAAAGGTCAGAAACACCTCTTCTAAAGCCTTGCTCCCATTCCCATACAAATCCTCCCCGATGACCAGATTCTAGAAGCCGCTTCTTGACCCATATCTCTAAACATCCGATTTTGTCGCCGCCTTCGGTAGCCTTGTTCCCTAACCCATTCTCCGATCTCATAGTGAAGAAACTGTAGGCATCTGAGAAGCCTATCTCCCATCCTTCACTATAAAGCTCATGCTGGAAGGTCACACCTGGGGAGGTTTGATTCCAGTAACCTTCATGAGCACCTCTAGCACTGGATCCTAGTTCTTGTCTCCTGGCTTGTGATGAGTGAGCCCGAGTTTTGATATCCTCAGATGATAGTTTGAGATACTTTGGCGGAGAGATATTGTTCTTCTTTGTTTGTTCGGCGAAACCCCACTCTCCTCCATCCATCCACTCCATTTTGTAAGTCCAGAAATAATGACCTCCAGCTTTATCTTGCCATTTCTGCGTCTGGGTCTGACCGAATTCCTTGACGAGCCCATCTTTTTCTTCTGGTCTGACTCTTCCCCACGTTCTTCCGTCTAATACACAACTCCATTCTCCAACGATGACTTGTGCTTCACCTTTGTCGCAGATGTTCCCTTCTTTCCCTTGTAGCTCGCCCAACTCTCCAGGTACCCTTGCAATGATCTCCCCAGGAGCTTGATTTCTGTCCTTTTCGTCGAAAGTGAAATAACGATGTGTATCCACAACCACTGGATTCTTCACAGAGTTTCCAAACACTTTCCGTCCATTACACCAATTTAAAGCTCGATTTAAATCCCATCCGTCTGAGATGTACACCGGAATGCTTTGATCCACTGCTCCAATAGCTCCAATGACATCTTCGTACCATTCGTACATGCCTCTGGCATCCCAAATCGCTTCATTGCAGACTTGAATACCGACAACACCATCTATTCCCTGCTGGATCTCTTGAGCAACAAAAACTAATGCTTTCTTGGCTAGATCAAGGTTCTTCTTCTTTCCCCATAATTCCGCTTTACCACTCGTGCTTCCGGAATGCTCATCTGTATTAGCACCTCCAGGCACCGCGTGCAAATCTAGCAAAATTCCAATTCCCCAGCTTCTCGCTCGAGCGATCAAGTCTCTCACCGCCGCCCACGCGTTCACATATACGTCCTTGACATTTTCGAATGGCGTTCCTTTGCTGAAGTTTCCACCTAAGGTGAAGTACCCTATCGGCACCCTCAAGCTCGTACACTTCGCCTCCCTCACCAACCACTCAAAATCAACATCTGTCACAGCGTTCCTCCAATGATTCTCCCATTTCTCCCGCGTATCATGTAATCCAATAGTCCGTACAGAAGTAGTTACGGCATCAAGCTCGGATCCTCCAGGTGAGCCGGGGGGGAACATGGATCCGAAAAGCCATTGTTCGAGAACAAAGATAGAGCCAAGGTTTGCACCATGATGGTAGCGGTAGCGCAGCACATCAATAGGTTTAGGCGGAGTAATAGTGAAAGGCTGGCTTGTTTGTGTAACTACGGATTTGGGGCCAGAGGAAGAGGAAAACTGAAGTTGGGAGTCAAAATCTTGAAGAGTGGATTTGGCTTTGGATATTAATTTCTTCATTTCAGCTCTGTATATGCTATGATATAGATGTTCTGGGAATAACTAGACGTAGTTGGTGGCATTGTACTAAAGGAACAAGGAAGGCTCTGGGGGAGTACATACCTTACTAATAACTAAAAGTGGGAAAACTTGTTTGTGCGGCAATGACAAGCTGTTTATCCGAACCAACCTACGTTATAAAGTGAATATGATATTGTTAGGTCACAGTCACTGCAATTTCTTCACAAAATGCAGAGGTTATGATATATGTGAGTGCAGTCAATTTAAGGGATTTGACCATCAAATACCCCGTTAATACAGGTTAATGCGCATTTAGCCATCAACATTTCCTTCTTGAGGCACAAATTCCCTTGCCTCCTGCAGCCAAACCTATGTCAACTGCAAATAAAATACCCTCGACCCATCCACCCATGCCTTCATAGATAGATAAGAACAACTGATGCTTTTCTTTTGGAGTGTGACCTTTGTCAAGAGATGGAAAACATAATACTAATTGAAAACAGTGCTGAATGTGAATAGACGGTAGCATGAGACCAGGCAATTTTGAGTTTCCTCCCTTTCCCCATATTCGTGCATGAGATGAAAGAAAACGAAAATTGAATGTAATAGTAACACAGAGTTGGTGAAATTCCAGCAGGGATTGGCAATCAACCAAGGACGTGTGCCACTTCTTGTGCCAGATTAATGTCCGTAGTTACCACCCCATCCACCGCGCTGCTGTTGTTGCTGCTGTTGGCCCCCACCATAGTAACTACCACCACCGAAGCCTTGATAGCCTTGGTAACCTTCACTGGTTTGGTGACCCCCTTGGCCAGCAGCTTGATGGCCAGAAGCTCCGCCAGCACCACCACCGTATTGACCCCCAGCTTGATTACCATGAAGCCCATGTCCTTGCTGAAGATGGCCTGGATAACCTCCGTAACCACTCTGTTGAGACTGTGGAGGAGGAAGTCCGGAGCCAGTAGCTGTATTTGTGGCAGATCCTGGACGACCAGCTTGGGACAAAGATGGACTAGGGCCATTTGCAGTCTTGCTTTCACCGAAAGGCTTCAGATCATCACCTGAACCTGCTTGAGCGGCTTGGGCTGCACCGTAGTGTTGCTGGTTTTGGCCTTGATATGAAGATCCACGACCGAATGCGTCATGAGATCCTCCAAAAGCACCGCCACCGAGGCCTTGGGGAGCCTGAGATGATTGAGCTGAGCCAGCACGACCGTAATCTCCAAAGCTACCACCCAGAGCACTGTCTCGGCCTGGCACGCTGGATCCACCGAATCCTCCAGCAGCAGGTGAAGCAGAGTGGTTGTATAGTCCTCCAGGTCCAACGCCATATGGGTTGGATGGGTAAGCCTGTTGACCGTGAACTCCCCCCTTCGCACCATACGGACCTCCGGCATAATTGCCAGCGCCGTAGCCTTGGTACTGATTCATGAATTGAGCATAATAAGGGCTGGAGTAGTAAGGATGACCGTATGGATAGCCGCCGCTTTGTGGCTGTTGTGGGTGGCCAGGCTGAGGTTGAGAACCTTGGCCAGCGCCCTGGGCCTGAGCTTGAGCAGTAGGGTTGGGAGTGGTGTGACCACTTGACTGACCCTCTCCAGCAGCTGGAAATCGCGACTGAGCTTGTTGAGCTGCAGTTTGTGGTTGTGACGCACCTCCCTCGGCTTGAGGTCCCCCATAGCCACTATAGGATCTTTGAGGTGCGGAACCATCCTGCTGACCCTGGGTAGGGGGAGGTACACCGTACTGTTGTTGGTAGTAATTGTTATACGCAGCACGTTGTTGTGGATCAGATGTGTAGTATGATGAGGAGTAGTCATTTGGTGCAGATGAGAAGGCACCAGATTGAGGTTGTGCTTGTGAATGAGCTTGTTGGTTCTGATAACCTTCAAATGGACTTTGAGAAGATGGAGCCTGTTGACTGAAAGCATCAAATGGTTTTGTAGGTAGAGATGACTCCTGTGCACCAGGGTAACCGTAACGACCCAATTGAGGCCCTTGTTGACCGTTCTGACCTGGGAGACTTTGCGGAGATGGAAGGCCTGGAGCAGCGGCGGGAGCAGCAGCAGGTAATCCAGTAGGTTGCTTTGGAGTAGGAATACTTTCTGAAGATGAGACTGGTTGCTGGGGGGCAGGTGGCAACGCAGCTCTGGGGTGAGTGACGGGCGAGTGCTGTGGTGGTTGTGCACGAGTTTCAGGCTCCTCCCGATCACCATCAACATCCTCATCACCAGATCCATTCAAGTTAAAAGCACCAAACTGGACAGCAGCTCGATCGACCTCACGGTTTCCTGGCATTCGGACGGCCTCTTCTTGATCGAGAACACGGCGCTGGTAGCTTGGGGTTCTTCCAGAGGATCCTGTTGCCTTTAATGCGGAAGCTTGAAATCCGCTAGAAGGAGGAGGACGAATTGCCTGTGGCTGGCTCTGCGGCAACCCAGCATAGGGTGTACCGGTAGAAGTATTACGTGGATCCCACGAACTAGCAGCAGTACTGGCAGCTGTAGCAACTGGGGCAGGGGCAGATGTATCGGGAACCCGCTCCAAATTGGTCTCTGTCAGCTCATCTTTGGATGGTGTGATTGCGGCTTCAGGTTCCTCAATGGCAGGCGTTTCGATTGGAGTGTGCACAGCTTCGACTGGAGTTTCGGTTATCGCTTCTGGTCCCACTGCAGGAGGCTCCGAAGGTTCCTCTGTCTTGGGCAGTTCCGCGGTCCTACTGGCAAGTTAGCTTAGAACAAAAACACAGCGTGACATCTTCTTACTTCTCGGCAGGCTCTGGTGCCTTTTTGGTAGCTGGAGCTGGCGCAAACATGCTTGCCCAGCTCTTTTTGACACCATCGGGAATGATGCTAGAAGCAACTTGCGCTACTACACCTGTTGATGTAGCACTAGTGTCCCAGCTACTTTCCGCACCAGCTGGTGTCTCAGTGCTCGTCGTAGTATCCCATGCTGTTGAATCAGTAGTAGCAGGTACAACATTCTCTTTGCGTGAACCATTTGTTTGTGCGACTGATGCTCCTCGTCCGCGGCTACCTCTGCTGCGTTCTGCACCTCGGCCACGTCCTCTACCACTATCGGCACCACCTCGTCCACCGCGTGAGACCTTCCCAGTGTTGGTGGCATCACCAAATGTGCTGACTGTTGTATCTTTGGCCTTGGACTTCTTTACCTTTGAAACCTCTCCCCATTGTGTGATGGATCCTGTCGAAAAAAAAAGTCAATATTGGATTTTTATTTGAAGCTCGAAACTTGATGGACGTCTCTCATTCAACTTCTTCATACGGGTAACCTTACCATCAGATATGCGCTCGACTGTGGTCTCCAAATCACCATCAGTCTCCTGCAGGGCAAACACAATATCTTCATCTGTCCAGTCCGGGAACATCTCCTTAATCGTCGAGACCCTACTGCCGTATTTCTTCTTGAGCTGCGCTACCTGGGCATCATCTTCAGTCGCCGCGGGCTCTCGTTTATCTCCATTGGTTGCGTTAGATCTACCGCCGCGTCCTCCTCTGGATGAGAAACCTCCTCGACCACCACGAGCTGAGCCTCTACCGCGCGGAGCGGCTGGCCGTGATTGTGCCTCAGACATTGTACTGTGTGAGGATTGTGTGTATGTGAAGCAGACAAGGAAGAAATTATCGGTCGTTAATAGTTTGAATGAGAAGGCTCTGGGTTGGTTACAATGACGATTGAAGTTACGACTCGCTACTTTCACTGCCCATCCGTTTTTAGAGCTCGCAACAACCTAAGGTTCAGCCCCATAATATAAGCTGTCACGTGCTATTATCCACGACTTGACCGTATGTCAACCTAATTGGGGTCCTGTTTGTCAATTCTTATTACTCTAGAATCTACAATCTCCTACATATCTGATTTATGCGCTACCGGCCAGGAGCTGCCGCCAATGGCTAGTTTACATTATCGTATTGTGTCAATTATTCAAGCTATAGTCATTTCTGTTTGAAACTCATGGTCCATTTGCAGCCCAAGTCAACGACGAATAACACGAATCGGTCTACTCTGGGACAAGCATTCAGTTGAAGGACAAGGAAAAACGCGGAAATCATACAGCTTGGAAAGGACAGGCTTAGGCTACATATACATTAAGATCATAGGTAGTGGTGAAGCTCTGAGGTTGTCGCCATGTTTCGCCCCTCACACCCCCTCCAGAAGTTCATCAACATTCATCATCCTATGCCATTGACTGCACGAGAGTCAAAACAACTTCTTAACCTCCTCACTACATCCTTCCGAAAGAATTTGGATACGGCTCATGGCGTTCACGGTCCGAAACTCGATCCCCACGTTCCCAACATCCCAACTCGACTTCACACTGCCTTCAAATGGAAATCGAGCCTCGACTCAAGCTTTAGACCTACCGACCATCATATGCACTCGATTCTCACGAACCCTCTGTTCCATGTAGCACCGGAGGCTAAATCGGATATGAAAGATCCAATGGTAGTATTCGAACAGGCTGCGGCAAAAGGAATGTTGACTTTGGATGCCGCAGCTAATTGCCTGGCACAAAAGAGACGTCTGATTATTCAGTCCTCTGTGATCTCAGTTCGTGACAGCATGCGGGAATCTGGAGCCGGGGAAAAGGTTGTAGCGTGGTTGTTGTCAAGTGGTACAGCTAACGACAACATGTTTCTGAGAAATGATAAATTTGCAAACAATTTGATGGACTTTATGGTGGCAGAAGGCTTACAAGAAAGAGCATGGGCGTGGATATCAAGAGCCGTCACTCTTGCGCCGGCATCGACACATTATTCCGAATTGTCAGCTATGGAAAAGCATGATTATTACCGGCCACTTTTGTTGTTGATCAAGGCTGAAGCATCCAGACCTAATGGCCTAGAAGCCGCTATTCAATGTCTAGCAAGGGCCGCTAAACACTCTTCGCTAAGAGCACAAAGTCCTTTGAACAAGAGGCGTTTCCTGGGAATAGCAGGATCTTACTTATGTGCGGAAGTCACTAATTCCAACCTCGCTCCTCAATCGATATCCGAAACAGCTATTAATACCCTTATTAAACTGGTCCCAGATTTTTCGAAAGTGCCAGAATATTACATTGCGCACCTGGCACTATTTCACCCTTCACAACCATCTGCTGACTCGGCGGTTCAATATCTACGGGCTCATGCGGTCCTTGCACCAGGCAAGAACATCTCTATAGAGTTAGATCACAGACGTAAACGTTCTATTGTGAGCCTAGGTTTAGCTACTGCCAAGTTCTTGTTAGAGCAGGAGCAGCTGAAGGAGGCGGCATGGGTTATGGACTTACTTCAGACTAGTTGTCCCGAGTTATTTAAAGTCCCAGCAAAAGCAAAAGCCAGGGAAGAAGAATCAAACATCCACCTGCTCGATAATCTTAGTTTGGCATGAGTGGATGATTTACGACCGAATGACTGTGTGGGATTGGCGTTAGGTTTATGGGAGTTGGGTACGCATTGCGTTGGGTGGTTTATGTACATAGCAATAGTATTTAAGTGCGTGGAGAACTACATATTACAAGCCTACTGAGTTTGAAAAGTGATAACGTGCTTATGAGCGAACGAGAACGGCTAGGGCTTTTTCTATGAGTGCTCTGTTCTCGGTTGGATAGGCTCAGCAAGCGCTAATTCCTACCCAAATCTTGCTCAGCCATACTCCATACTCGACCCCATTTTATCGACATTGATATCGAATGCGGCTTTGGCCTCTAGAGTCTGCCGTAGCCCTACGATGACGTCTCTCCGGTTTTCAACCTATATCTCCGGGAAAACATCACGAGCAGGCTATTGCATGTGTGCCCTGCATTAGTTCAATCGCGGTTAAGGTACGAAAATACGAGCGGACGAAGCTACGGTCCCTTGAGAGTACTCACACCCCTGGTACGACGTCGACATTTGCTTGAGAATCACACTGGGTCATTATGTGATGATATTGGTTGTGGCAGCCCGAGCCTCAGTTTTGGATCGCGCATATCCAGGCGTCCACAGCACTCTGCCACTCGTCCAAGTTGCACGGAATTTGGTATGCGCTGCGAAGGAATGCAGGTTGGTTTGATTACGGAGTAAACCGAAGCTTTGATGCGAAGGCTGTCCACTGCAGCTTCCCCGCAAACCACACCCTACCTCCAGTCAGTCAGTCCTCCTGTGCTGTACAACGTAAATACCTCACACGCATCCACACCCACTTGTGTTTCCAGCTCCAGCCAACAACCACTATTGGTTTGGGTGCAGTGCCAGCCCACCCCCATTTAACCCAGCTGGGTGGCTGGTTCTTGGGTGGCTGGACTGGCTGGACTGGTGGACTGGCTGGACTGGTGGACTGGCTGGACTGGTGGACTGGCTGCTGTAGTG
>Ga0247810_10000864_pt1 | contig 24024 bp, 22 predicted proteins | sample UWRJL119311C1_FD_179918 | JGI IMG/M metagenome (GOLD analysis project Ga0247810, IMG submission 179918) | Plant litter microbial communities from Arlington Agricultural Research Station in Wisconsin, United States - UWRJ-L119-311C-1 | ecosystem: Environmental > Terrestrial > Plant litter >... | reverse complement strand
CAATACAACAGAACGACTACATATATACCCAGTTCGCTAATTTAAAGAGTACCACTGCTGCAAATAATGGCACCCTATCTAACGGCTATCCATCAATAATTGACATTCCCTCATTCATAGATTTTATGATCTCAAATGAGTTGGCAAGCAATGCAGATGGCTACCAGTTGAGTTCCTTTTTTCACAAAGATCGCAATGGTAAACTAAGAGCAGGACCTATCTGGGATTTCAACCTTACCTATGGCAATGATTTGTTTGATTATGGGTTTGACCGTAGTCATTATGATGTATGGCAGTTTGCTAATGGAGATAACCAGGGTCCTAAATTCTGGACTGACCTATTTAATAATCCCCAATTCAAATGTTATATGTCAAAAAGATGGAATGAACTTATACAACCAGGTCAACCTTTAAACCTTCAAAGCCTAAACACTTTTATTGACAATACTGTAAATCATATCAGTGCAGCCGCTGAACGCGAAAACGACCGATGGGGAACCGTCTCTTCGCATGAAGCTGAAATCGCCGGACTTAAATCATTCTTAAGCAACAGAATTACCTGGATGACGAATCACTTAGGCTCGTTTGCCAATTGCAGCAATACCGTTACGCCTCCGTTGGTAATCTCAAAGATAAATTATAATCCGGCTACCAATGCCGGTTTTACAAATAGTAACGATCAGGAATTTATTGCAATAACAAATAGCGGATCCGAACCTGTAGACCTTACCGGGATTTACTTTAAAGGAACTGGTTTTGTATACCAGTTTCCTGCAAACCAACTTATGGCAGAAAACACTACTTTTTATATTGCCAGTAAATCTTCCGTTTTTCTAAGCAGGTATGGTTTTGCAGCCAACGGTGAATTTACCCGAAATCTATCCAACAGTAACCAGGAACTTGTTCTTGCAGATGCTTTCGGTAACATTATCGACACCGTACATTATTACGACAGCCTACCTTGGCCCAATGCCGACGGAAACGGAAGTTTCCTACAGCTTACAAACACAGCTCTAGAAAACAATATAGCATCAAGTTGGACTGCTACAAATATGGATGCCCTATCAAATAATGATTGGATAAAAAATGACTGGATAAATATTGCGCCTAACCCTACTTCAAACTTTATAACCATAAAAGCATTTCAACCCATTTCGAATATTCAGGTTTTTGATATGCAAGGCCGTATAGTAAGATCGGCAAGCGAAAACACTTCTTCTGTAAATATTGATTTAAGCAGTGTATCAAATGGAATTTATCTTGTAAAAGTCGCTACTTCAACAGGAAGCACACTTCAGAAAATCATAAAACAATAATGCTCTATCCTAGACCTGCCCATTGAGTCAAGATCTTTGTTATTTTAATCTCAATTGTCAAAGTAAAATATTTTTTAAATAGTAATTTTGCCTTCTGTCGCGGATATTCCGACAGAAGGCTTTTTTAATACTATTTAATTCTCTTAAAATGACATTCAGCACCGATACCATTTCCGATTATGTAACCCAGTTTATTAGAATTCTGGTTGACTATTCCCCAAGACTTATCTCTGCATTCCTAATTTTATTTATAGGCATATATGTAATCCGTCTAATCAACAGGCTTGTCAAAAACATAATGCTAAAGAGAGAATTAGAACCAACACTTTCTAAATTTCTGGCTGATATCTTATTCTGGTTCCTAAGGATAATGTTGTTTGTAACAGTCATATCAAGATTAGGAATAGAAACATCTTCTTTTGTGGCTATACTTGGTGCGGGTGGTCTGGCGATTGGCTTGTCATTACAAGGCTCGTTATCTAATTTCGCAGGAGGAATGCTGATCATAATGTTTAAACCATTTAGGGTTGGCGATACAATAGAAGCACAGGGCGTAACGGGAACAGTCTCCGAAATACAGATATTCGTAACAAAATTAGTAACTGGAAACAACCAAATGATATTTATCCCTAACGGTTCCTTATCCAACGGTAATATTATTAATTATTCAATGGCAGGAACAAGACGTGCAGACCTTGTTTTTTCAGTAGCATATAATACCGACCTTAAGCTTGTCAAAGGTATCATCCTGCAAATACTAAAAAACAATCCAATGGTATTGGAACATCCGGAACCAACAGTTGCCGTAACTGATCTTACCGATAGTTCTGTCAAACTCGCAATACGACCGTGGGCAACCATTGAAAATTATGGAACAGTCTGCTCTGATACACTCGAAAGCTGTAAAACAGAACTGTATAATGCAGGAGTAGAGATTCAGCCTTTCGTCAGGGAATCCTCTATAAATAAGCTTTAAAAAAATGCCTAAAGAAACATCTTTAGGCATTTTTTTATCACTATCCTCAGAAGCAATATTTCAGAATGGGCATACAATAAAAAAAGCCTCTCGAAGGAGAGGCTTTGTGCGGATAATAGGACTCGAACCTACACGCCTTGCGGCACCAGATCCTAAGTCTGGCATGTCTACCAATTTCACCATATCCGCGGCTAATTGTATTGGACTGTTATCCGGGTGCAAATATAAGCATAAGTTTGAATTTACAAAGAAAATAATGAAAAAAATATTCATACTCTTTTTTGTACTTTTGAACTTCTAACTAATAATACCACTATGGATACTATAAAATCATACGTTCAGGACAATAAAGAACGTTTTATACAGGAACTTATTGAACTATTAAAAATACCCTCGGTCAGTGCAGATACTGCTTATTCACAAGATGTTATAGACACTGCAGAAGCAGTAAAAGTGAGCCTGGAAAAAGCAGGCTGTGACTTTGTAGAGATTTGCGATACCCCGGGTTACCCTATAGTTTATGGCGAAAAAATAATCGATAAAAATTTACCTACAGTACTCGTTTATGGCCATTATGACGTCCAGCCACCGGATCCAGTCGAATTATGGACCTCTCCACCGTTCGAACCCGTAATTAAAAAAACAGCTATTCATCCCGATGGTGCAATATTTGCCCGTGGCGCCTGTGACGATAAAGGACAGATGTATATGCACGTAAAGGCACTCGAATATATGGTGCAATCCGATACGCTTCCTTGTAACGTCAAATTTATGATTGAAGGCGAAGAAGAAGTAGGTTCTAAAAGCTTAAGCTGGTTTGTAGAACACAATCAGGAAAAACTTAAAAATGACGTAATCCTGATTTCAGATACAGGAATGATCTCCAACCAGCAACCATCCATTACTACCGGACTAAGAGGCTTAAGCTATGTAGAGGTTGAAATTACAGGGCCAAACAGGGATCTGCATTCAGGATTATACGGAGGTGCTGTTGCCAATCCTATTAATGTACTTGCCAAAATGATCGCCTCTCTGCACGATGAGGACAATCATATCACTATCCCAGGCTTCTATGATAAAGTAGAAGAACTGTCAACTGCCGAAAGAGCAGAAATGGCCAAAGCACCTTTTAATCTCGACAATTATAAAAAAGCACTTGACCTTAACGACATCTATGGTGAAAAAGGGTATGTAACCAATGAAAGGAACTCAATCCGTCCTACCTTGGATGTAAACGGAATCTGGGGAGGCTATACAGGCGAAGGCGCCAAAACAGTTATTGCAAGTAAGGCCTACGCTAAAATCTCGATGCGTCTCGTTCCTCACCAGGAGTGGGAAGAAATAACAGAACTCTTCACCAAACATTTTGAAAGCATCGCTCCCGCTGGCGTAACCGTAAAAGTAAAACCACATCATGGCGGACAAGGATATGTAACCCCTATAGACAGTATCGGTTACCAGGCCGCTAATAAAGCCTACACTGAGACTTTCGGAGTACCTGCTATTCCTGTACGTTCCGGAGGTAGCATACCTATAGTTGCCTTATTCGAAAAAGAATTAAAAAGCAAAACGATACTAATGGGATTCGGACTCGACAGTGACGCAATCCACTCCCCTAATGAGCACTTTGGTATTTTCAATTACCTAAAGGGGATCGAAACCATTCCGCTATTCTATAAATATTTCGTAGAGCTTTTCAGCAAATAAAAACTTATCCGTTCCAAGTGAGCGGATTTTTTTTATCCAAAAATTAAAATAAACACAAAATTATTTGTGCAGTCCAATTATTACTCTACATTTGTAGAGTAGATTCTATTTACGTAGAGCACAAAATTAAACGATACAGTTATATGCAACTTACCAATTCAGAAGAACAGTTAATGGAACACCTTTGGAAACTCGAAAAAGGTTTTATGAAAGACCTGCTCGAAGCCTTTCCAGAGCCAAAACCGGCCACAACTACTGTAGCAACCTTATTGAAAAGAATGATCGACAAGAAATTTGTCGCTTATAATGAATTCGGAAATTCTAGGGAGTATTATCCTTTGGTGAAGAAGTCAGACTATTTTTCCAAACATGTAAATGGACTGATTAAGAACTTCTTTAATAACTCGGCATCCCAATTTGCTTCGTTTTTTACAACCGAAACAAATTTAACCGCAAATGAGCTTGAGGAATTAAGGAAAATTGTAGATAAAGAAATCCAAAAAAAGAAAAAATGATAACCTTTCTGATAAAATCAACGATTTGCCTGTCGGTATTACTGGCAATCTATCATCTTCTCTTAGAAAAAGAAAAGATGCATACATTCAATAGATTCTATTTATTGTTCGCTTTGGTTTTTTCATTTATCCTGCCCTTTATTACCATTGAGATCGTTAAGGAACTACCACAGGCACTCCCTAAAATAGAAACAGAACCTCCTGTACAAATTGGAATCCATCCTGATGAACAATTCAATTACCTAAACCTACTTTCAATCTCATATGCTGTTATTACATTGTTTCTGAGTGTACGCTTTATTGCCAACATTCTAAAAATAAACAACAGGGTGAAAAATAATCCAACCATAAAGCATAAAAAAGCCAGGCTGGTAATAGTCAAAGAAAATATTCTGCCCCATACATTCTTAAATACCATTTTCATCAGTGAAAATGAATATAACAATAGTGGTATAGAACGGGAATTATACGAGCACGAACTAACCCATGTCACGCAGAAACACACACTAGATGTACTGTTTATAGAAGTAATCAAGACAATCTTCTGGTTCAATCCCGTATTTTTATTTTACAAAAAGGCCATACAGCTGAACCATGAGTTTCTCGCCGATGAAAAAGTAGTGAAATCATATGACAACATCCCTTTCTATCAGCAATTATTATTGTCAAAAGCAAACGGAGGCCAAACCGTTTATCTGGCCAGTAACTTAAATTATTTAATCACCAAAAAAAGACTAATCATGATGACTAAAACCACTTCAGCATCAGTAATGCTTCTAAAGAAATTAGCACTGCTACCTTTATTTACCGGACTCCTATTATTTCTTTGTACAGAAACCGTTGCCCAGTCCAATCCGAAACCCACAAAAGAAAAAACCACAGTTACCCAAAAAGATCAAGTAAAATTCCCATTACCCAAAAATGCGGTAACAAAGAAAACATCCGACCCGAACCAAATCTACGATCAGGTTACCGAAAGTCCTGAATTCCCCGGAGGAATGAAAGAATTTTATAGTTTTATCGGCAAAAACTTTAAAACTCCTGCAGCTGCAAAAACAAATGCGAGGGTTATCGTAGAATTTGTAGTAGAAAAAGATGGTAACCTGGGTAATTTTAATATCCTTAGAGATCCCGTACCAGGTGCCGGAGCAGAAGCAATCAGAGTCCTAAAGGCATCCCCAAAATGGACACCTGGAAAATTAGACGGAGAAACAGTCCGTGTTAAATACGCATTACCAATTTCGATAACAGCAAAAAGTTAGAAAATAGAGGCAAGAAGCAACATACAAGATATTACAATCTGACTTAATCTGTAATACGGCCGACATTTATAAAAAAAAGCAAAATCATTAATAATGATTTTGCTTTTTTTTATATTGCTTTTTGGCCCTTGCTTCTTGGCTCCTGCCTTTCTACATATACCCCAAAATCTCCTTCTTATAAGCATCGTACTCACCCTGCATAATCAGTCCGTTATCAAGTAACTTCTTATAATTCTGTAATTTTTCAAACAATTCTTCCGAAGACAATTCAGCCAATGGCCTATCTTTCGAAGTCGGTGTAGCGGCACTATGGGATGGCTCGGATGGGGCATTATAAACCGGCTGAGCAGCAGGCATAATCTCGGCGTAATCTGTTACCTCTTCTGTCTCTACTTCCTCTATAACTTCCGGCTCCTCAGCCATAGCCTCAACTACAGGAATGCCAGGCGCTTTTAACTCTTCTATAGGAGTTTGGGTTGGTGGAGCAATAACATCAGAAGCTGGTCCGTTTTTCACAAGATCCAACTGCTCTTTGGCATAAGTATATAATTTTCTGGCCTGTGTTTTAGGTATGTAATCAATAGAAAGGGAAAGATCTGTAGTGGTTGTAAATGAAAATTCAGAACCAAGTATATTTTCTTTAACAAACGCACTTGCCACATCATCCCAGGTATAATCGGTAAAATCCATTGACAACCCCAAATTCTTTGGTTTACAGATAATAATCCTTTTATTAGTAACGACTATACTATCCGGAAAAACAGTAACCGGTTTTTTCTGTACACCTATATAACCAACCTCCTCATTTTTCATCAACAGGTCATTTAACTTAGATGTAATCTTTTCTATAGCCTTTGGGTCCTGCTCTTCGTTCAGGAATTTTTTGATTTGTTCTTTCATTTTTTGAATTCTAAATAGCTAATTTACTGATCTTGTTTTGGCAAAAGTAATGCCTATTTTTATAATTCGATGATTTCGCTTTGTATTTTTTTAGTCAGACTCTTGAAAACCAGTTCATACGAATGGTCAATTAATTCCTTGACCAAACTATCAGGAACATCACGGTTAATCTGTATCGTATTCCAATGTACTTTATTCATATGAAAGCCAGGCCTGATATCTTCATATTCGGCCCGCAATTCCTCTCCACGCTCCGGATCACACTTTAAGTTGGCCGCAGGCTCTCCTTTTTCCCACCCTGCAACAGAGGATAACGCAAATACTTTTCCTCCAACCTTAAACACTAATGTATCCTCATCAAAAGGAAAATGTTCTGTAACTCCCTTTTTGGAAAGACAATATTCAAAATAACTTTCTATATTCATATAACCTTTATTATTGTGGTTAATATTCAATTGCACTTAGAACTAAACTGCATCTCCGCAGGGGCACCTTTTAATTCCTTAATCCAAATCCGGATGTCAGAAATAGTGTCAGAGCAGTCCGAAGACTTTTTTGGCGTTCCGAAGATCCTTTAGAACGTTCCGAAGTTCTGCCGGAGGCTTTCTTACACCAACTGATACAAAACCGGTTTACTCGGACTTGCATCATTCTCAAAAGAAGCAATCTGTAAATTCAATAAATAACTTCCATCGATTATTACATCAGGCACAAAAATCAACTCCGTTATAGTAGCATTAAGTCTCGCATCAGCATTAAGTTGGTCAGTATCTTTTACATTCCAAAATGCCTTATGGGCTAATAATCTTCCTTCATCGTGCTCCTTGTCTACACTGGGCTGGTCAATCAATAAATGCTGGATACCACTCTCACTTAAAAACGCAGCAGCAGCCTTATCCAGGTAGGCTGGATTGGTATTGGAATATTTCTTTGACAGCTTATCAGTACCGTTTGGAAAAGTTCGTATTATTATCGCCTCAGGAGATTTACCCCCCAAAGCTATTTCGAGCTGTTCTTTAGTAATTACCAGATCCTCCCCTTCGATCCCGGGATTTACACTGATCAGTTCTGCCGTAAAAAAGAACGTTTTTAAATGTTCATTGATACTGTAAAACTCCCGGGTAATATGCCCTAAACATTCTGTATGCGTACCATGACCATGAGGATTAAAAAGGATATTGTTGAAATTAGTGGACGAACTTCCCTCACTGACTTTCCCGACCCAATCACCAAAACGTACCGGCTCGATTACCGGTTTATCTATATACCACGCAATCGGGTTGGCATCCGTACCACTTAATGGGATAGAAATATCAATAGGCTTGGAAAGGTCAACAGTAAATGCTGAATTATTATGGTGGATTTTTGCAATCATAGATTATTGTTCGACTTAAGGTTAGTCCAAATTTATTAAAAACAAATCACTCGCAATACCATCTGCCAGAAACTTTCCTTTACTGCTGGCTTTGAGGATATCGCCTTCAATAATCACTAGCCCGTCATCTGTAAATTTCTTGACCTGTTTACTGAGGTAGTCCAAATATTCCTGTCCAAAATCATCAAGTATCTTCTGAAGAGAAACTCCCCATATAGTACGGAGTCCGGTCATAATATATTCATTATAACGATCCGAAACACTTAATATCTCAACCTCATTTGGCAGTTCGTCCTTAGCAATGGCCTGTAAGTACAAACTGTTGTTGGCTATATTCCAACTTCTGGAAATCCCATCATAACTATGGGCTGAAGGGCCAATTCCTATATATTTTTTACCCAGCCAATAAGCTGAATTGTTTTTTGAAAAGTAGTCCGGTTTCCCAAAATTCGACAACTCATAATGAACAAAACCATTTGCCTGTAAAGTATCGACAAGTATTTCGAAATGCTCTTGGGCCACCTCGTCCTTTGGCGCGGTAATTTTACCTGTCTGTATTAATTTATTTAAGGCCGTTTTGGGCTCCACAGTAAGCGCATAACTGGAGATATGCGGGATACCAAAAGACAGGGCAGTGTTTATATTCTGTTGCCATTTCTGATTGCTCATTCCAGGAATACCATAAATAAGGTCTACAGAGATATTATCAAAGTGCTTTATAGCCTCAGCAAGCGAAGCCTTTGCTTCATCAGCATTGTGCGCACGGTTCATCATTGTAAGGTCATCCTCAAAAAAAGACTGTATCCCGATACTTAACCGGTTAACCTTAGAATTTGCCAGTTCCGCAATACGTTCCATTGATAAATCGTCGGGATTCGCCTCAAGTGTAATCTCTGGGTTTTCAGCAACGGCATAATGTAAATAAACAGTGTCTATCAGGAAATTGATTTCATGTGAACTCAAAACAGATGGGGTTCCACCTCCAAAATAAATAGTCTCGACTATTTCATCAGACGATTCCGATTTACGCTTCTCTATTTCTTTCGCCAAAGCCAAAACCATTCCGTCTTTCTTTTTCATCGAAGTCGAAAAGTGAAAGTCGCAATAATGGCAAGCCTGTTTGCAAAAAGGGATATGAATATAAATTCCTGCCAATTCATTTGAAGTTTTAAAATTTAGAACAATTCAGCTTAGCTGCTATTTCTTTACACGTTCTTCATTTTGCTTTACAAAAGCATCCCAACCGGAATAACTCTTTGTTCCTACAACCTTACCTGTATTAAAAAAATGACATACTGCCGCCGCCAGTCCATCTGTACTATCCAGATTTTTAGGCAATTCTTTAAGTCCCAGTAATTGTTGCAGCATTTTTGCCACCTGTTCCTTACTGGCATTACCATTACCGGTAATTGCCATTTTTATTTTCTTTGGTTCGTATTCCGTGATTGGGATCTGTCTCGAAAGTCCTGCAGCCATAGCCACTCCCTGTGCCCTTCCGAGCTTTAGCATAGACTGTACGTTTTTACCAAAAAAAGGAGCTTCAATAGCAATCTCATCAGGATGATGCGTTTCTATCAATTCAATAGTACGCTCAAAAATAACCCTGAGCTTTTGATAATGGTCATCATATTTACTCAGCACCAACTCATTGAGCTGTAAAAACTGCATATTTTTTCCAACAACCTTTATAAGTCCAAAACCCATGATCGTTGTTCCCGGATCGATTCCCAATATGATGCGCTCGTTTGCCAATTTTAATTTGTTATTTTGCGGTAATGATTCCAATTCCCGACAAAGCTAAACAATTCCTGATTGCCCTCATCAAACTTTTGATTGTAGCGGGTGCATTTTATTTTATTTATAACCAGCTGGCCAATAACGACCAACTGGATTGGGAACAGTTCGCAATAAAGTTTCGCAAGAATCAGTCGATATCCGGAATCCTGTTAATTCTTTTATTGACTGTATTAAACCGCTTTTTTGAAATTTTAAAATGGCAAAATCTAATCAGTGTAATTCACCATATTTCTTTCAAAGAAGCAACCGAACAGGTATTAGCTGCCCTAACAGCAGGTATTTTTACCCCCAATGGCGTAGGGGAATATGCCGGAAAAGCAATCTATTACGAAAAAGCACAGACAAAAAAGATTGTATTCCTAAACCTGGTCTGTAACGGGATCCAAATGATACTCACTCTATTATTCGGCTTCTTTGGATTGCTCTATTTTAATACGCTCTTTCATGTTGTAACCCCAACAGTTGTCGCTGTTATCTTTGGAATATTCATCCTAATCATAATGGTGTTATTCTTTGTCAAGAAAATCACAATCCGCGGATTCTCACTTGAAAAACTACTCCATAAAATCAATAGTATCCCGAAAAGGATCCACCGTAAGAACATTCTATTCGGAACATTGCGTTACTTGGTCTTTTCTCATCAATATTATTTGCTCTTCCTGGCATTTGATGTAGACCTTCCGTATTTCATAATTATGGCAGCTATAACTTCTGTTTATCTGCTGGGTTCTGCACTTCCTACTTTCCAATTCCTCGATTTTGCGGTAAAAGGAAGCGTAGCGGTTTACTTCTTTGGAATCTTAGGCGTAAACGAATGGATCACGATATTCATCACAACACTAATGTGGGTATTAAATGTCGTCTTACCAGTAATTATAGGCAGCTATTATGTACTCAGGTTCCAATCAAAACGCCTAGTATGATAGTGCTTTGTTATTTATTGTTTGGTAGCTATGCAATAATCATAGCGATATTGATTTATGGCTTTTATAAAGTCAAAACTTTTAGGTTACCTGGCCTTAAACCGGTAAACAAGTTCACTATTATAGTGCCATTCCGCAATGAGGCGAATAACCTGCCTGTACTGTTACAAAGTCTTTCCAAACTAAATTATCCAACTGAGCTTTGGCAACTTATACTCGTTGACGACGATTCTACTGAAACATTTGATTTGGAAAATTACGGAATCCCGTTTACACTGATCAAAAACAAAAGAATGTCTTCTTCTCCTAAAAAAGATGCGATCCTAAGTGCTATAAACCTTGTAACTACAGACTGGATTATCACTACCGATGCTGATTGTAAAGTACATCCCGACTGGCTCCTGACACTTGATAATTACATACAACAACACCAACCTGAAATGATTGTAGGAGCTGTAACCTATGAGAGCCAGAATAACTTCCTGCATCATTTCCAGCAACTCGACTTGGCAAGCCTTCAAGGTGCGACCATAGGTACATTCGGAATCCACAAGGCGTTTATGTGTAACGGTGCCAACTTCGCCTATACCAAATCCGTGTTCAGAGAGCTAAAAGGTTTTGAAGGCAACGATACTATTGCCAGCGGTGATGATGTTTTCTTATTACAGAAAGCAATAGCACAGTCACCGGAAAAGGTGCACTACCTAAAAGCACAAAACACTATAGTGTACACAAAACCATTGGACAGTTGGAAAGGTTTATTTTTTCAAAGGGTACGCTGGGCATCAAAAACAATTTCCTATCAAAGTACCTTTGGTAAATTCGTTGCAATCGCAGTATTTGCCGGAAACTGTTCCTGGCTTATCGCTCTTGCTTACTCTTTTATCAGCAACAGTTTTTTTGGAATTCCGCTGCTAATTCTAAAATGCGCTATTGATTATATCCTTATTCAGAAAACCAACATTTTCTTAAAGAGACAAACAACTCACTATCTTTTGGCAACATTGGTATATCCCTTTTTTAGTACTGCTGTAGCACTATATTCTATGTTTGGAAAATACGAATGGAAAGGCAGGAAATTCTAATCTGTAAAAGGGAAGTGCAGTTACTGCCAGCGGGAAATAGTAAAGCACTGGGAGAAAGATTGATAAAAACTACTCTACTTTTAAAATAACAGGAAGTATAAACTGTGTCTTTACCGGTATACCCCTTTTTAAAGCCGGATTGATTTTAGGAAAAGTGGCAAGACGCGCCTGAAGTATACTGTCGATTTTAACCCTATCATAAGTAACAGAATCCTTTGGGAATTGGGGTTCGAACTTTATTTCAGAATTCGGAAAAACAGTTACCTTCACCTGAATAGTATCCAACTCAGGATACAGTATCGCCAGTGTATCTATACTTAGCTTCTGCTGTATCTCACTCGTAAGGAATTCAAAAAAACATTGTTGTCTCAATTCCTTATCTTCTATTTTCTCACATTCTGCTACAGAAGGAAATTCATCCACTTCTTTCCAGTTGATCTGCTGCAGTTCTTTTTGCAGCAAAACATCCTTTGAAGGAACCTCCTTGCCAAAATACTGGCATGAGACCAATAAAAAAATAAGAAGTAAAATAGGAAGCCTGTTCAAGATTATTGATTTTAATTTTAAAGATAGTATTTTAATTTCAAAACTGCCGTAAATCAAAAAAGCCATCCACAAAAGTGGAAAGCTTTTCATTGGTCTAACTACTAAACCTTCCCAATTTCTCGGGATAAACAACACAACTAATCTTAAAAACCTTTTTGGGGCAAAAAAGCCTTTCTTACGAAAGGCTTTCCCCAATTTAGCGGTCTGGACGGGACTCGAACCCGCGACCCCATGCGTGACAGGCATGTATTCTAACCAACTGAACTACCAAACCAGCGCTTAATTGCGAGTGCAAATATAAGGCGCAATTTCGATTGCGCAAGCGTTTTTGCTAAAAAAAATAAAGTTTTTTTTAGTTAATTAGCCAAAACTTTGTTTTTCAACCAAGTATGTCATCAATATTTTTTCGAAATTATCACCTACACTAACCGGAACGTACTTAATTTTGTTCTGAGCACAGGTTAAAGCGACCTTTTTGAAATAAGCATCTACCTGTTTTTCGTAAATTTCCTTTACATTGTCGGCAAAGATGTTGACCTCCTCACCCGATTCCAAATCAATAAACTTCCTTGGTGCATTGTCAAACTCAAAATTAAGTTCCGTTTTATTGTCTATCACATGAAACAAAACCACCTTATGCTTGTCGTGCTTAAGATGTTGCAAGGCACTAAAAAGCGCTTCCTCATTACCGGACTGAAACATATCCGTAAAGATAACTATCATAGAACGCCTATGGATCTTCTCTGCAATCTGATGTAAAAATTTAACTGTATCAGTTTCTTTAGACTGTTTCGGAATATTCAGCAACTCCTCCAGTTTGCTCAACAACATCCTGTGATGGCGGTCACTTCCCTTCTCTGGTGCATAATACTCATATGTATCCGAATACACACTTAAACCGACCGCATCACGCTGTTTCTTAAGAAGATTCATCAATACCGCCGATGCGAGTACCGAAAATCCTATTTTGCTTTCAAAAAATGGCTGCTTATCGTCCAGCTTAGGGTAATGCATAGAAGAGGAACTGTCTATAATCAGATGGCAGCGCAAATTCGTCTCCTCCTCATAGCGCTTCGTATACAAACGGTCTGTCTTGGCAAATAGCTTCCAATCAATATGCCTTGTGCTTTCCCCTGGATTATAGACTTTATGCTCGGCAAATTCAGCAGAAAAGCCGTGAAAAGGACTTTTATGCATTCCCGAGATAAAACCTTCCACTATCTGGTAGGCCAGCAATTCCAAATGTTGGAAACTCGTTATTTTCTCTATTTGTGATTCAATCTTCATATTCCAAATGTATTAAAAGATTTTGGAAATAAACTTTACAAAATAAAAAAGGCCTGGCTTTCGCCAGACCTTCACTATATAATTCAAATGATATTACAAAAGCGCATTTAAGGAATCCGCATAAGTTTGCTTAGGAGCAACTCCTACCTGACGTCCTACTACCTCACCTTTATGAAATACTAAAACAGTTGGAATATTTCTTACTCCATATTTTGCAGCAAACTCCTGGTTGGCGTCAACGTCAACTTTTCCAATTACTGCTTTTCCTTCATATTCTGTCGCGATTTCATCGATAACCGGTCCAACCATTCTACATGGTCCACACCAAGCTGCCCAAAAATCCACCATTACCGGTTTGTCTGATTTCAATACTACTTCATCAAAAGTAGCATCTGTTATTGCTAATGCCATATTATTTTTTTCTTTAGTTATTTCTAACACAAAATTACTAATTAATTATTTAATTTCTACTAATTACAAATCAGTTTTGATTATGAATGTATTGGGATAATTTATTCATTATTTTACAACTTCCCAACCTTTTACCGGTTTCAATATATGAAACCAATTCAGCCTAATTAATTCAGTTTAAAATCCAATTGCAAACTCTCCAATTCTTTAAGAAGTTCGTTTGATATCTTAATCTTTAGCCTTTTACTTGGCATTGTAAGTTTTGTAACTACCTTTATTTCTTCTACCTCCGTTGCAACACTTACTTCCATTTCTTCAGGTTCTGTAATTTCGAGTTCCTCTTCAGGTGCACCATCGATCCGGAGTTCGGCATTACTGACTTGAAGTTCAACCGGCGCAGCAGGAATTATCCTTCTGACTTTTTCGGTCTCCTCTACTTCAAAAGTAACCGTGTTATCGCCTTGATTTTCCAAAAATATAGTACTCAGCCTATGGACCGTTTCTGCTTTTAACTCATGAATATTCATATTAATAATAAGCTTCTTGGCAAAAGTCGTCAACACATCCTGTAAATACTGTATCAGCATAAACTGTAACCTCGGTTCGCTCTTTTTACCCGTCACCTTATCAGCCCAGCCTTCTTTAACCAAAACTTTCATAAACGTGAAATTGTTCTGTATCAGGAAATGCCTAAACTTCAGATACTCCTCTCCAAAGATCCTGAATTCATAACTTTCGTCATAACCCTCGAGCATAAACATAGCCCAACCCTTACCATTTTTGGCAACCCTGTGCTGTACATTAGTTATAATTCCACCTATTGTCAGTGACTTGCTCACATGTAACTCCATATTTTTCAATGCATCAAGCCTCGCATTACAGAAATACTGCATCTCGAATTTATAATCGTCAAGAGGATGTCCTGAAATATAAATCCCAACTACTTCTTTCTCTTTAGCGAGTTTCTCCATAGTACTCCAGTCTTCGCAAGGAGGTACTATAGGCTCCGGGATTTGTACGTCGCTGGCCTCGCCAAAAAGACTGACCTGAGAAGAATTCTCATTCTCCTGGAATTTTGCACCATAACGCACGGCCTTCTCTAAAAAAGTGATCCCATCACCTTCATCGTGAAAATACTGTGCCCTATGTGTTCCCGTAAACGAATCAAACCCTCCCGCCAATGCAAGATTCTCAAAAGCTTTCTTATTAGCAGCCCTAAGATCAATTCGCTTTGCCATATCAAATATAGACTTGTACTTACCGTCTTTCCTGTTTTCAACTATAGTTTGTACAGCACCCATACCAACACCTTTTACAGCCCCAATACCAAAACGTACAGCATAATTTTCGTTAACAGTAAACTTGTAGAATGATTCGTTTACATCCGGACCCAATACCTGTAATCCCATACGCTTACATTCCTCCATAAAGAAAGAAACCTGCTTGATATCACTCATATTATTGGACAGTACCGCCGCCATATATTCAGCAGGATAATTGGCCTTCAAAAAAGCAGTTTGATATGCAATCCATGCATAACAGGTAGAGTGCGATTTGTTAAACGCATATTCCGCAAACGCTTCCCAGTCTTTCCAGATCTTTTCCAGTTTACCAGCAGCATGGCCCTTCGCCACCGCCTGGTTGATAAACTTTGGTTTCATCTTATCCAGTACATCCTTTTGCTTCTTACCCATTGCCTTACGCAATACATCGGCATCACCTTTGGAGAAATCTGCCAACTTCTGGGAAAGAAGCATCACCTGTTCCTGGTAAACCGTAATCCCATAGGTATCCTTTAATAATTCCTCACAGGCATCAAGGTCATAAATAATCTCCTCCTCGCCATTTTTTCGTTTAATGAAACTTGGTATATAAGCTATCGGTCCTGGACGATATAATGCATTCATCGCAATTAAATCTCCAAATACCGTAGGCTTTAGTTCCTTCATATATTTTTGCATCCCGGGCGACTCATACTGAAAGATTCCAACAGTCTCCCCGCGCTGGAATAACTCATAAGTCTTAAGATCATCAATAGGAAACTCATCAGGGTCAATATCTTTTCCCGTTCTATACTTCACCAGCTTCACAGTGTCCTTAATCAATGTAAGGGTCTTCAGTCCCAAAAAGTCCATCTTTAGAAGTCCTGCACTTTCCACCACCGAGTTATCAAACTGGGTCACATACAGATCCGAATCCTTAGCAGTGGCAACAGGAACGAATTTGGTAATATCATCAGGAGTAATAATAACCCCACAGGCATGGATACCCGTATTCCTTAAATTCCCCTCAAGTATTTGTGCCTGCTGTAAAGTTTCACCTCCTAAATCATCGATTCCAGCCAATCCGATCAATTCCTGTACCTTTTCAAAATCTTCAGGACGCAATGCCGCTTTTAGCTTCACATTGTCATAACTGAATATCTTAGCCAGGTTAAGGTTAAGCGGAATCAACTTTGCAATCTTATCTGCTTCAAATAACGGCAGATCCAAAACACGGGCCGTATCCCTGATCGCCGACTTCGCAGCCATAGTACCATAAGTGATAATCTGTGCGACCTGCTTGGAACCGTATTTCCTGATTACATAATCCATAACACTGCTACGGCCCTCATCATCAAAATCGATATCAATATCGGGAAGGGATACACGGTCAGGATTTAGGAAACGCTCAAAAAGCAGGTTATATAATAGCGGATCAATATTCGTAATCCCCAGGCAGTAAGCCACAACAGATCCTGCTGCAGAACCACGGCCCGGACCAACCGAAACACCCATCCTACGGGCCTCTGTTATGAAATCCTGAACGATCAGGAAATAACCCGGATAACCCGAATTCTCAATAGTCAACAATTCAAAATCAACACGCTCCTGAATCTCAGGAGTAATTACCTTATATCTCCTAAGCGCCCCCTCATAAGTCAGGTGCCTTAAAAATTTATTCTCTCCGCGTTTACCTCCGTCAGCATCATCTTCAGGAACCAAAAATTCATCCGGAATGCCGAATTTCGGAAGCAGAACTTCCCTTGCCAAACTAAATATTTCAATCTTATCAACGATTTCCGAAATATTAGAAATTGCTTCGGGTAAGTCGCGGAATAGCGCTTTCATCTCATCTCCAGTCTTGAAATAGTATTCCTGGTTAGGCATACCATATCTAAATCCACGCCCACGCCCAATAGGCGTACTCTGTTTTTCACCATCCCTTACACACAATAAAATATCATGCGCATTGGCATTGGCCTTATCGATATAAAAAATATTATTCGTAGCCACCATTTTAACCTCATGCCTTCTTGCTAAGGAAATAAGAGTATCATTAACACGGTTCTCATCTTCCTGATTGTGGCGCATAAGCTCAATATAGAAATCTGACCCAAACCGCTCTTTCCACCATACTAAGGCTTCCTCTGCCTGGTTCTCCCCAAGGTTCAACACCTTATTAGGAATCTCACCATAAAGGTTTCCAGACAAAACGATAATATCTTCCTTATACTGCTCAATTACCTTCTTATCAATACGGGGAACATAATAAAAACCCTCCGTATAAGCGATAGAAGACATTTTAGCCAGATTGTGATAACCATTTTTATTTTTAGCCAACAATACAATCTGGTAACCATTGTCTTTTCTGGATTTGTCCTTATGGTCTTCACAGACAAAAAACTCACAGCCCACAATTGGCTTGATAGGAACCTCGGCCGGGGCCTCCCCATTTTCAATCGCTTCCTTATTTTTAGCTTCAGCAGATTTATTGTGGTTGAGGATATCGCGCACAAAGTGGAAAGCCCCCATCAGATTCGCATGATCGGTCATCGCGACAGCAGGCATCTTATTCTTTATTGTAGCTTTTACTAAAGCTGCTATACTTATAGTGGACTGTAAAACAGAAAACTGTGTGTGATTATGAAGGTGTACAAACTCTGCATCAATAGCCGTCTGTTTCGTATTATCAGCCTGTGCAGACAGTACTGTAGCCTCCTGTTTTTTTCTAAAGTTCTCCCTTATGGCATCAGAGGCCGCTTTAAGATTAATATGTTTTAATCCTATCAGCTGTATCTCGCCTGTATTGTAATTTTTATAATCTTCAAAATATCCCTCAGGAACATCCAATTCTTCTTTAGTATAGATCTCTCTCCTGATCAACTCAAGAAAGCAACGCGTAGTTGCCTCAACATCGGCAGTCGCATTGTGCGCCTCAGAAAAAGGCTTATCAAAAAGATATTGGTGTAATTCTGTCAATGTAGGAAGCTTAAACTTCCCCCCCCTTCCTCCTGGCAATTTTAACAATGAAGCCGTTACTTCTGTACAGGTATCTAAAACAGGCATCGAAGCCATAGCAGAAGCCATCTCAAAACGATGGAATTCACAGCCCATGATATTTACGTCAAATCCCACGTTTTGCCCCACTACAAACTTTGCCTTAGACAAAGCAATATTGAATTTTTCAAGTACCTCGAGTAAAGGCACACCTTCTGCCTGTGCCAATTCAGTAGAAATTCCATGGATTCGCTCGGCATCGTAAGGAATATTAAAGCCATCAGGCCTTACCAGATAATCCTGATGCTCAATAAGCTTACCCATCTCATCATGCAGCTGCCACGCAATCTGAATACATCTCGGCCAATTGGCCGTATCAGTTATCGGAGCGTCCCAACGCTTCGGCAATCCCGTAGTTTCCGTGTCAAAAATTAAATACATAGCTGAAAGTGAAGTGTTTGTAATTGAGTAGAATTACAAAGTATGATTGTCAAAAATAAGATTTTTTGAACTAAAAACCATACATGTTAACAACAAAAAAACCATCCGCCAAAATTGACGAATGGTTTATATATTGATAAAATATATTATTCCTAAAAGTATTACATTTTATAAAAACAAAGATTGCGGTTAATTAGTAACCACCTCTGTTTCCTCCACCACCACGGTTGTCTCCACCACCACGATTGTAACCACCGCCACTACCGCCACCGCGGTTGTCGCCATAACCACCCGGACGAGAACTTCCGCCACGGCTGTTTCCTCCACCACTACCACCGAAGCTTCTTCTTTCTCCTTCTGGTTTTGGCTCAGATTTGTTTACTACGATTGCACGTCCTTGAACAGTAGCACCATTCAATTCGTCAATAGCTTTTTGTGCTTCATCGTCATTTGGCATCTCAACAAAACCAAATCCTTTACTTCTTCCGGTAAATTTATCATTGATAATTTTAACTGAATCTACTGCTCCGTAAGCCTCGAAAGACTCTCTTAAATCTGCTTCCTCAATACTGAATGGAAGACTTCCAACAAAAATATTCATATGTACTATTATTTTAATTAAACAAATATAATCTTATTTTCTTCTAAACAACTATAAATTAGGTTATTTATAACATATCCCAAATTATTATTTTGTAACTCCTACAAAAAATTAAACTTGGTTATAACGAAACTAAACGTTGTTCCTTTATTAATCTGGGAATCAACAAGGATCTTCCCTCCTAATCCCTCAACCAATTTTTTAACCGTAGAAAGTCCAATTCCATTTCCCCGGTTCCCAAAACGGTCTTCGCCCGTCAGTACCTCAAATATATCAAATATTCTCTTCTGATCCATCTTTTTTATTCCCGGGCCATTATCCTTTACATAAAATTCATAATATTCTTCTGTTTCCTCGAATCCCATTTCTATGATCACCTGCGGTTTATCATTATACTTAACCCCGTTAACTATCAGATTTATAAGTATTTGCTGTAGCGCAACACGGTTAGTATAAATCTCCTTATTCACAAAAGACCGCACAAATATAAACTCTTCTTTATTGTCAAATAATTGTATTGTCTCGTCTAAAAGTTCACCGAAATTAAATACCGAACGCGTTTCTACCAATAAAGAATCAGTCCTACTATGCTCTAAAATACCATCGACCAGATTCCGTAAAGTTTTAGAAGACAAATCGAGCATCGCCATCAGGTTCCTTGCATCATCATCGAGATCAGAAGAATAATCCTCTATTAATATCTGCGTAAGGCTTGAAATATTACTCAAAGGCGATTTAATATCATGGGCAGCAACCTGCGCGAACTTCTCAAGTTCTGCATTCCTGTTTTCAAGATCTTTCGTAAACTTCTCCAAGAGCATTTTGCTTTTCCTCAATTCAAAAAGACTGACAACCTGATTAGAAAGCGCCTTTAGCGACTTCAACTGCTCTTCAGTCAACTCTTTGGGCTTGTCATCAATAACACAAAGCGTACCCAAAGAAAACCCTTCAGGACTTACGAGCGGAACACCGGTATAAAAGATAACATGCGGATCACCAATGACAAATGGATTGTCGTGAAATCGCTCATCCAGCCTCGAATCCTTAACCGTAAAGATCTTATCCGGTTCAATTATAGCATGCGCGCAAAACGAATCTTCACGCCTGCTCTCAACAGCATCCAAACCCACTTTAGATTTAAACCATTGCCGTTTTTCATCGATCAGGCTTATAGTAGAAATTGACGTCTCACAGATCATCGACGCCAATTGTGTTATATCATCATACTCCTGCTCCGGAAGCGTATCCAAAATGGAATACTCTTTTAAAGCCTTCATCCTCGATTTTTCATTCTGGGGAATTAATGGACTAATCATAATGTATTTGGTATTAAATAGAAAAACCACCCCGTAATGGATGGTTTTTAATATATGTCTTAATAACGTTTCATGTTTACTGAAGAGGCACGTGATAAAAAGCACCTTCCTGAAAATTTACATTTTCCGCAACTATTTCACTTTCGCCATCATACTTCACATTAAATTTAAATTGTCCAGATACGCGTTTGTTCACGAAATCCAACTCATTAATAAGAACTTGTCCGTTTCCTATTCCTTCTCCTTCAAAATCATCATAACCTGTAACATAATTAAAAGCAGTACCCTGGTCTGAATAGTTATAATTCGCTGTAGAAGTTCCTTCCACAGTAGCCAATTCAAACGTCACAGGATTATTTTTTGTTATTGCTACAGTTGGCGCAGGAACAGAAAGCACCACTGTTTCCAATCCACGATAAGCAGTTATAGTCAATTGCCCGTCTAAAATAGTCGCGCTCGCATCATCTGCTCTCCAGACAAAATTGTCTTTTCTGCCTTGAAATCCGGGATCACTGAACTTAACATCTGTTTCGCAAGAAGAAAAGGCAATCACAATTATTATAAGGGATAAAATTTTTTTCATTAAAATTATAATTTATAAATTGGGTGTTTTTAATTATTCTGATTACAAAAATAGTTTTTAAAACGAAATATGCTAAATAAAATTATATATTTTCAAGCTTCCACCAAATAATTAACGCAATCTCTAAGCCGCAATACATTAAAAATCAAAAGCAATTAGTACAAATCAAAAAAAATTGTATATTTGCGCCCTTAATTAACCGAGGTCGTGAACCTCAAAATTTAATCATACGATTATGCCTGTAAAAATTAGATTACAAAGACACGGTAAAAAAGGTAAACCTTTTTACTGGGTTGTAGCCGCCGATGCGCGCTCAAAAAGAGATGGTAAATACCTTGAAAAAATTGGTACTTACAATCCAAACACAAACCCTGCAACTATCGACTTAAACCTTGAAAGTGCAGTACAATGGTTACACAATGGTGCTCAACCAACAGACACTGCAAGAGCTATCCTTTCTTACAAAGGTGTGTTATTGAAACACCACCTTGACGGTGGAGTTCGTAAAGGTGCGTTGACTCAAGAGCAGGCTGATGCTAAACTGACAACTTGGTTAGACGAGAAAGCCGGTAAAGTAGACGCTAAAAAAGAAGGTCTTACTAAAGCACAATCTGATGTTAAAGCTAAAGCTTTCAAAGCAGAACAAGAAGTAAATGCAAAACGTTTAGCTGCTGCCGCTCAGGCTGAAGCTGATGCTATTGCTGCAAATGCTCCTGCTGAAGAGGAAACTGAAGTAGCTGAAACTGCAACTGAGGAAACTCCTGCAGCTGAAGAAAACAACGAAGAGACTCAAGCTTAATTTAGATAGCGATAATGCAGAAAGAAGATTGTTTCTATTTAGGTAAAATCGCTAAAAAATTTAGTTTCAAGGGTGAAGTTCTTGCCTATTTAGACACCGACGAGCCCGAGTTATACGAAAATCTGGAATCAGTGTTTGTCGAATACGACAAACACTTGGTTCCTTTTTTTATTGAAAGCAGTTCATTACATAAAAATGACTTCCTGCGCATCCGTTTTGAAGATGTAAAAAACGAAGAAGAAGCTGACGCCTTATTAGGACATGCCATCTACCTACCATTAAAAATGTTACCTAAACTTACAGGTAACAAATTCTATTTCCACGAAGTTATAGGTTTTGAAATCGAAGACAAACGCCTTGGTATTTTCGGAAAAATACATGCGGTTAATGATTCTACTGCCCAACCGCTTTTTGAGGTCCTAAACGGAGAAGTCGAAATGCTGATCCCAATGATCGATCATTTCCTTGTCAAAATAGACAGACCCAATAAAAAAGTAATCATGGACCTTCCAGAAGGCCTGATTGAAATGTACCTATAGGCCAGGATCAACTGTCATATTGTACAACATACATTCTACAATTTACAATATACATCCTTCAAAATGTTTCAATTCAAACAATTCTCAGTACAACAAGACCGTTGCGCGATGAAAATCGGTACCGATGGCGTATTGCTTGGAGCATGGGCACCTGTCACAAACAACCCTTTTAGCATTCTCGATATAGGAGCTGGAACCGGTATTATCGCATTGATGCTGGCGCAGCGAACTTCTGCCGAACAAATAGATGCACTCGAAATCGACGAAGACGCCTACGAACAGGCTGTTGATAATTTTGAAAACTCACGCTGGGGAGACAGGCTATTCTGCTTTCATGCCGGACTGGACGAATTTATTGAAGATCCCGAAGACGAATACGACCTTATCATTTCGAATCCTCCTTTCTACTCTGAAGATTACTTCTCCAATAACGAACAACGCGACCAGGCGAGATTTCAAAACGCAATGCCGTTCGACGAACTCATCGAAGCCGCTGCCTTACTACTGTCTGATAACGGAATTTTTGCTGTAATCATACCTTATAAAGAAGAAAAACGTTTTGTGGCATTGGCCAAAGAAAACGAGCTGTTCCCCTTAAAAATAACACGGGTAAAAGGAACCCCTGCTTCAGAAACCAAAAGATCCCTATTGGCCTTTAGCAGAATAGAAACTACCGGTTTTCCTATAGACGAACTTACTATTGAAACCGCCCGTCACATCTACACTCCCGAATACATTACACTCACAAAGGATTTTTATCTAAAAATGTAATTTTGCGAAATTATTATTTCACATTCTTCAATTATCATTCTTATTCTATAATTAAAATTATTGAATTCTCATAAATTATAACAATCATACTTGGTTATGTTAAATTTCTTTATGTAAATTTGTGCACATTCTAATCAAACTATAATGAAACCAGATTTATTCCAGGCTCCGGATTATTACAATGTTGACGAATTATTATCGGATGAACATAAGTTAGTACGCGATGCCGCTCGCGAATGGGTAAAACGTGAAGTTTCTCCTATCATTGAAGAATATGCCCAAAAAGCAGAATTTCCAAAACAGATAATAAAAGGCCTTGCAGACATTGGTGCTTTTGGTCCTTATATACCTGAAGAGTATGGTGGAGCTGGTCTGGACCAAGTCTCATATGGCCTGATAATGCAGGAAATAGAAAGAGGCGACTCTGGCGTACGTTCTACAGCATCTGTCCAGTCATCACTGGTAATGTACCCGATCTGGAAATATGGAAATGAAGAGCAACGAATGAAATACCTTCCTAAACTGGCCTCTGGTGAGTTTATGGGATGTTTTGGATTGACTGAGCCTGACTTTGGATCTAATCCAAGCGGTATGGTGACGAACTTCAAAGACAAA
>Ga0247810_10000863_pt1 | contig 24101 bp, 19 predicted proteins | sample UWRJL119311C1_FD_179918 | JGI IMG/M metagenome (GOLD analysis project Ga0247810, IMG submission 179918) | Plant litter microbial communities from Arlington Agricultural Research Station in Wisconsin, United States - UWRJ-L119-311C-1 | ecosystem: Environmental > Terrestrial > Plant litter >... | reverse complement strand
GGGTGATGCACAGATTGGAAACTGGCAAAGCTGGTTCGATGTTACATTTCATGATTCTCCGGTAACAGCTAAAGATCTTTTATCCAGAACAGTACTTTATAAGGCCGGTCACCATTCCAGCCATAACGCAACCTTAAAAGATGGATTAAACCTGATGAACGAAAATGAGCTGATCATTATGGTGCCTGTAGATGCTAAGTCTGCTAAGCCCTTTAAAATGCTTAAGGCGGAAATGCTTACAGGGTACAACCGGAAAAGTAAAGGGAAAGTTCTCCGGTCTGATACAATTGTACAGGATGGAAAGGACCTGGTTACACCGTATCCGTTTGTTACCAGTACTGGTCTGAGAAATCTTAAAATTATACCTGATGGCACAGTGAATGGCCACCTGGCATTGGAAATAGAAATAAAAGGTTAAAATCACATGGCACCACAAAACCAAGCGTCTGAGTTTCTTGTAGTAGAGAAACCTGTACCATCACCATTAAGCAGCAGTGAAATCATCCTTTCAGGATTCCTGATGATCTGTTTTATCCTGGCACCACTCGTGATTTTATTTGCCTACTGGCCGGATAAGATCGAAAAAGGAAGCTACAATGTTTATTACAACGAGCCTTTTTCAATAAGGTTAGTGGATAGCAATTCTAAGGATACAGATACGTTAGCCGCGGCTGTTAAATTGAAAAAGGCTCCAGAAAAGAAAGGTGCTGATAGCAATAAAAAACCAACAACGCCGCCAGCCAGAACAGGGGAGGTAAAACAAGGTAATACACCTGGAGGAGGAAGTGGTAATAGTGCCCAAAATGATCCTGTTGCTAATTTAGTGGTACAGGAACAAATGGTAGATTCACATCGTACTGATACGTCAAAAATTAACACCAGCTTACCAGACAGTAATCCAAAAAACAAAAAAAATATTGCTTTGGATAAGAATGGGAATCCGGATACCATATCGCTTAATTCACTGATCTTGATATTAGTGGCTGCGGCAGGATTTTTAGGAAATATGATTTACGTAGTTAAATCCTTCACTGCATTTGTAGGGATCGGCACATTTAATAAACAATGGATTTTATGGTACGTTTTAAAGCCGTTTAGCGCAGTAGGGCTGGCCATTGTTATCTATTTCGTACTCAACAATAGCGACGATGTACTTACAAAAGGTGTCAATTTAAATGGCATTGTGGGAGTAGCAGCACTCACCGGTTTATTTACGGATATGGCCATGGTTAAATTGAAAGATATTTTTGAAGTGATAGTGAAGCCAAACGAGGATAAAACACTTACTAAAAATTCTAAAGCTGTGCTAAAGATTGACCTGGAGAATATAAAGCCTGCTACCATAGATGTGGCCCAGCCTTTTGAGGTATTGATTCCGGGTGAAAATCTAAATGTTGCAAAGCTGGTAATTGTATTTAATGGTGTAGAAATTACTAACGCCGTCATTACATCTAAACTGATCAAATTCAACTATGAAGTTCCTGTGGTTGATAGGGGCAAAACGGAATTTGCTCTGCAAATCAAAAACGAGAAAGGGGATGAATTAGTTGAAACAAATATTGGTGTGCAGTAGTGATGATTGATACAGCTTAATTACAGCCGCTCTTCTCGCCAAATGCGTTCATATTCCAATCTACTAATACCTACCAAACAATTATTTTTAACTCGACCCAATGATCCATTTTTATTAATAAATATTTGTAAATCTGAAAAAGCCCAAAAAAGGAAGTCATAATCACCAGAGAGTAGATTTTCTGAATCAACATTTTCAGGTAGACCAATCAAATGGATAAATTTATCAACTACTTCCTTATCAATATCCATTGTAAAATAAAGCGCATAATTATTTTGTGAGTTTGGAATATAAGAATATAAATCATTTATGGGTGAACCAAAAAGGGTATAGTTCGACTGTCCTTTGATAAGTTTTCTATTGAATTTATGCATTAGTAAAGGGTGGTTACTCTCAATTAATTCCTCAAAAGTAAACTTACAAGTCTCGAAATTTTGAGTTATAAATTCCAAAGTATTCTCTTTGTTGAAGAAGATACTTTGGACTTCAATAAGTTCTTGCTGACTGTTTTGACCAGATACCATACAACAATAAATTAAAAAAAAGTAAAGTGACAAAATTTTTTCATTATACAACTAACAATCATTTGGATTAGTAAAATCCCTTCTCTCTTCGTCTTTAAAAATTATATTTTCGCTGCCAGATCCCGTAATTCCTGCTGTTCCACTATTTACACTCATAAAGAAGTGAAGCTGTGCTTGGTTCAGTCCATGATGAAGTGATGCGGAGTAGGGTAAGATGGAGTAGACCGCCAAGCATTAAGGTAATGTTATACACTTAGCCGGGCAGAAGTACAGAAAGTCGTAACCAGAATTTTCTATTTTAATTATCTATATTTACGCATGGTAAATATGAAGTCAATATTTGTTAATGGTTGCGAAATATGAAAAATCAGAAGTTATGTTTAATCTGCATTGTTTTCATTACTTTTTTTTCGAAATATAGCTACTCCCAGTCGGCCGTACCTTATGATCAAAATATAGCAGCAGCCAAGCAATTGTTCAATGATAAACAATATATAACAGCTGCTAAAGCATACACTAACGCATTTCTATTGAATGGCAATCGTGGTCGGGTAGATCATCGCTATGCTGCGGCTCGCAGCTGGGCGATGGGAGGCCAAACGGATTCTGCTTTTAATGAGCTCGATAAAACTGTAAAAAACAATTATGGTGAATACTTGCAATTGGTAACAGATACCGCCTTCACACTTTTGCATAGTGATAGCAGATGGGTAGGTTTAACTGCATCGTTTAAAGATAATAAACGAAAACAAGATTCATTATCTAATGCCAAGTTTAAAAATCTAAACATAAAGTTGGTTGCTAAACTGGATTCTATTAATTATGACGACCAGCTAATCAGATATCAACTGGATGGGGTCGAACAAAAATATGGAAGGCAATCTGCGCAGATGATCGCAAATATAGAATTGATGAACAAAATGGATTCTGTCAATGCAAAAAAAATCAGCGCAATTCTTGATCATTATGGCTGGTTAGGAAAGGAAGATATAGGAGAGCAGGGTAACAGTACTTTGTTTCTTGTTATTCAACATGCCGATATTACCACACAATTGCGCTATCTGCCAATGATGAGAAAAGCAGTGGCCGATGGTAAAGCAAGGGGTAGAAGTTTGGCGTTATTGGAAGACAGGACGGCTAGAAGACAAGGTAAAAAGCAGATTTATGGGAGCCAGCTCATGCTTAACAATAAGACAGGCAAATATTTTGTACAGCCCATGATTGAGCCCGAAAATGTAGATCAAAGGAGGGCCTCAGTAGGCCTTATCCCTATAGCAGAGTATGTAAGTAGATGGGAGATTAAATGGAGCATCAAGCAATATGAAGATGATCTGGCATCTGCAAATGTTCAATGATTTGCTGATTTCACCCTATTTCTGGCCAAGCTTTCTAAACCCTAAAGGCGACAATCCCGACAGTTTGCGAAAAAACCGGACAAAGTATGCGTGGTCTGCATACCCCAATTCATAAGCAATCTGTTTTACGTCAGCATCAGTATAATTCAGTAACCGCTTAGCCTCGCTAAATATTTCTTGCCCGATCCAATAACTTACTGTAGATCCTGTAGCTTTTTTGATAGTCTCATTTAAATGCCCCAACGAAACATTTAGCTTTGACGCGTATGCCGACGGACTTTTACTCGTATGTGAATGTGCTGTGAGTAATCTTTAAATTGACGGACAAGTTCCGCAGACCGTGTGTGCGTATGCTCAATTTTTTCTACAGAAGTACAGCTGCTGGCAGCCATAGCCAAAAATGATTGGGTAAGGCTATGAATGATGGGCAGGTAATATTTATCATTCTTACGTTGAACATACTCTCGATGCAATAGATTGAGGAGGAATGAATATTGTTTAAACTCCTGTTTGTTTAATTTACATGGAGCCTGCAGGCTGAACTGACGCTCAAAAGTATCTCTTAAGTCGCCAGCAATTAAAGAAGTATCCACCGCAAGGAACCAACCTTCAGCACGATCCGTTTTTATCCGGTAATGGACTTGGGTAGGTAATATATAATACAGTTGATTCTCAGTTACGATTACATCCTGCGAATCAACCTTTAAACTTCCGGAACCACTTTTAAGGAGAAAAAATATGTAATGGTCATCCCGGTGCGCTACCTGTTCTATATTTTCCTGATTATCTTCTGCTTTAAAGAATGCAATTTGCAGGCCCGTACTTGTTTTGTTTTGTAACTGATCTACTGGTATGTTGTTCATCAATACTAAATTACATTTATATCTGCAGATTCAAGAGTTTGTCGGCATTTCCATGTGCAATCTTCCTGAGTTGTTCTTCAGGGAGATCAATCCCATTCAAAAATTCTATACCCATCTCGTTCGTACTAAAGGGATAATCTACAGAGAACATGATATTGTCAATACCAAAAGTATCTAAAGCTATCTGCAATGGTGGTTGCGTAAAAAAACCGCTGGTGGTGATGTGAACCTGCTGATGGAAAGTATCGGCCAGCGAACGCTGATTTGCACCCCCGTTACCAGGCTTAAAAGACCTCTCTGATCGTGCCATCATCATTGGCAGCATTTCTCCCATATGTCCAATAATCAGGTTTAGTTTGGGGTATTTGTCAAATATTCCTGAATATAAAAGACGTAAAACATGCAGCGCAGTCTCTGAGTGCCATCCCCAGCCATAACAAGCTAAAGCCTCGGCCATGCCAGAGTGATTAGGCAGCCCGCTATAATAAATATCAGCTATTCCCTTTGGCGGCAAACCCGGATGAAGATAAATCGGAACGTTTAATTTTTCTGCCCTTTCAAATATAGGCGCAAATTCAGGCTGATCCAGAAACTTATCCTCAGTTAGTCCGCGGATCATTGCGCCACGAAAATTGTATTGTTTAACCGCCCGTTCTAATTCATCGGCTGCGGCCTGGGGAGCTGTCATAGGTAAATGAGCAAATGCCGTAAAGCGGGTTGGCAGGTCTGCGATCTTTTCTGCTATCAAATCATTGTACATGGAGGCAAAGGCCGGACCTTTTTCAGCACTTAGCAAGTTAGCGCCCGAGCTATCTACAGATAACACCTGCATAGAAATAACATTGGCATTCATCGATGTTAAGCGGTCTCCAGTTATATCGCCCAGCTTTACTATAAGCTGTTGCATTCTTTCGGATTGACCAAATCCGCCCAAGGCATCTTTGGGTATTTTTGCTGCCATTTCGGGAAAGGAGATGTGTTCTTCTAGTGTTACTATTCGCATGTCAATTATATTAGTGAAATCGATAATACAAAGTAACATACTGACCTGTAAACCGGCAATACAACATTAATGGCAATGATAGGATTATTCGTGGTTCATTGTTCCGGCATTTAATATCAATTGCGACACCGTATGGATCTTCGGATGGATTTCAGGACTGAGCGGCGTGGAAGTGCGAAGATGAATCAAGTTCAAGATGAAACGTAGGGTGAAAAATTTGTATATTTGTTCTCTGTAGGGTGAAAAATTTGTACATTATACAACGATTTTACACTTTTAAGACGAAAAATTTGTAAATTGACCAACATGGATAAGACTATACCACTGCATCTTCAAGAGATTATTTTTTCATCGAGTGATCCCGAAATCAGCAGAACTATTGGCAAACTTGCCAAAAGTGGTGCATTGAGAAAACTTGCTCCTAGAATTTATTCACCAAACTTCGATGAAGAGGATTTTGAGATCATTAGACGTAACATTTTTAAGATTATCGGGCACCTTTATCCAGGAACTATTTTAAGTCACCGTTCAGCTTTAGAGTTTAAACCTACTTCTACGGGAGATCTCTTCCTAACTAATACCCATAAACGAAAAATAGAATTGCCCGGCATAACTCTGAACTTTATGAAAGGACCTCATGTTCTTTCAGGAGATAACATCTTTAGTGGGGAGATGCATGTTTCTCAGCTAGAAAGGGCATTTTTAGAAAATCTACAACTTAGTAAAAATGTGGGGTCAACATCAAAAACGCTAAGCTTACCAGAAATTGAAGAACGGCTTGATCAGGTTGTTAGAATAAAAGGCGAAGAAGGGCTTAATTCTTTAAGAGACCGTGCAAGAGAAATCAGTGTAAAACTGGGGATGGAGAAAGAGTTTGAAAAACTTAATAGAATGATAAGTGCTATTTTGACTACCAAACCCTCCGATTTATTAACGTCTCCTGTAGCAATTGCTAGGGCATTTGGTCATCCATATGATCCATTGCGCTTGTCGTTGTTTGAAAAATTGTTTGTCGAATTGCAACAGAGGATGTTTCCTGATATTCGAGATGTAAATAATTCTATAAAGTCATTCCGAAATTTTGCTTTTTTTGAAGCCTATTTTTCCAATTTTATAGAAGGCACGAAATTTAAAATAGAAGAGGCAAAACAGATTATTCAAACTGGGAAACCTCTTGCTGCCAGAGACGAGGATTCACATGATGTATTAGGTACATATCAAATCGTTAGCAACAGATCTGAGATGAACATCACTCCTCAAAACTCAGATGATTTACTTCGAATCTTGCAATACCGACATAAAATTATGCTTAGTGCCCGCCCGCAGAAAAATCCGGGGGAATTTAAGGATAGAAATAACCGTGCGGGTGATACCGAATTTGTCGATTATCAATTGGTAAGAGGGACACTTATCCGAGGTTTTGATTTTTATAGGGCTTTAAAACATCCTTTTACAAAAGCTGCATATATGATGTTTATGATCAGTGAAGTACACCCTTTCTTAGATGGGAATGGTCGTATTGCAAGAGTAATGATGAATGCAGAACTGGGGAGTACAGGGCAGTGTAAAATAATAATCCCTACTGTTTATAGGGAAGATTATCTAGGTGCATTAAGACAGTTGACACGAAGGCAAGAACCAGATACTTATATCAGAATGCTACAACGTGCCCAGCTGTTTAGCGCCACCATCACTGGTGATGATATGGATCAAATGCAGGGTGTTTTAACAGCTAGTAACGCATTTAGAGAAGGAGAAGATTACATTCTTCAAATTTTATAAAGTAAACGGACAAAATCAAGATCCTGATTTTAAGTACCGATAGTTTAACTATAGATGATATGTGACCAGAATTCGGTTTTCTTAATTACCACTGGCAAAAACCGTTACTACTGTTGGAAGGCAGGTTAGCTTGTTACATAATGATGATAGTTTGTGATTGTAAAAGAAATACCTACTAATAGGTATTTCTTTTACAATCGATTTCATTGAGATTAGATAACAGGTAAATCATTTCGCTCTCATGAAAAAAATCATTGTTACAATACTTATGGCTTGTGTTTTCAGTATTAGTACTCTAGGGCAAGCATATTCTGACTTACAAGCTATAAACAAGTTGTTACTTACTAGTAAAACTGATACCTCAAAACTGCGGATAGCAGAACTATTGGTTCCTTATTTTAACATAAGTTCACCCGTTGCTCTTCATCAACTTAAGAAGGTTCTTCCGCCAGATATCTATGGCGCCATCGATTATTATGTTAAAATAAACACAGAGAATTTTGGTAAAATAGAATCTTTTAAAAATTATGATGTTACCATAGACAGCAACTTTAAAAAGCTTAATAATGCTTTATTGCGCCTTAATAACCTTTTAAAAAGGGAGAGTAATAAGATGTATGGACTGAACCCCAATATGACTATTGCTACAGTCTCTCTAACATATCACAACGCAGCTCTTGATAGTGGACTTAATAAGTTGTCCGCAAATGAGCGGATGATGGGATTAGATGTTGCTTTTGATGACCCCACAATAATTGCACTAAAAATGGAGCTACAAATTCCTACGAATATGGTTTCTGCAAAAGTTAGGGATACTATTGAATATATAAATATGCAATTGACTACTATTCAGGAGGCAAAGATTGATATCCTAACGGCTGTTAATAATAATCCATCTCTTTTCAATAAATTAATTGGTCCTGGTGACAAAAGTATAAAGGCTGCAGATTACAAATCTTTAATAAAAAATTTTGGTGATCAGCCAATGTTTTTACCTACTACTGTTTCACCAGCAACAATTTCAGCCACATATGGAATGCCCTCTCAAGCTGAAATGATTGATGCACTGGTAATTTACATATCAAAGCGGTTTTCACAAGAGGTGGCTATTTCTTTTATCGAAGTATTAAAGAAGCGTGCCAAAAATATCCAACTAATCAGTGAAATGTTTCCGCAAACCTTGAAGATATTGATGGAAGGCAGTACATATGAAGTTCCCAGGCTAGGTGGGGTCTGGCATAATGCTATTGCCGAAGATCTTTATAATTTACCCTTTAATCTTCGCGGCAGTAAGTATATTTTTGATAAGCTTAAGTTTGCGAGTACTGAAAACTATCTTATGTTTCAAGATGCGGTAACAATAGGAGAATTAGCTAGAAAGGGCAGCTCACTTCCAGAAATAGTAATGTTATATAAAAGCAAAAGTAACTTAATTAAATTGAATAGTCCAGTGGTGAAAACTAGCTTCGAATATATAAATCTTATAAATAACGAATTGACTTTTCCTGCATCAGTAAGTTCGTCAAAGTACTGGCTAGATTGGCACACTTTAAATAATTTAGAGAAAAAAGATTGGAAGCTACTAATGGTTATGCTAGGGTGTAGGTATGAAAATGAAATATTTGGAAAGACCGGTTTGGATTTGAATATTGTCGAAATTGAAGATGACATTAGATGGGAAATTTTTAAATCGAATTTGCAGAAAAGTCTACTTGTACTAAATCAATTCCAGGATCGTAGGATAGCAGCATCGACAATGCCAATTTCTGGTAATTTTTCTTCAGTTAAATTAATAAGCTTTTGGGAATGCCAGCAACAACTATTCAATATTTTGCTCGACTCAAATTTGAATATTCAGTATAAGGAGATTGCTACCAAAGTTGCTTTTATAAATAGGGGTATGCAAATTTACAAACTTACTGAAGAAAAGAATTATGCACTAATGCTACGGGAGTGTATAAAAATGGTAGAAGAGATTTTACCTGAAAGAACTGCCAGACTCAATGAATTGATTACAAAACAATGGCAACTTTCTAAGGGACAGTATGCTAAGCAATCAAAAAACATCAATTCTGTTATTGATCCGTTTAATGATTTATATGGCGGACTTTCAAAGCTAGATATTTTAGATACCTCTTTTAATAGTTCTGCAAAAAAAATGATTTGGGATTATTCTGTAAAATACAAAATTCCGCTTGGAATTAGCAAAGATAATAGGGAAGCTATGAAATGTTTGACAGATCATTTTTACAGCCAACTTATTTTAGCAACAGAAAACCATCAAAGGAAATTCTTGGAACTGCGGGGAGATTTAGCTGTTGAAAAACTCATGTATAGTGTTATCAATCCAGGAGAAAATAATCGTTCATTTGCAAATACTACTCGTTCAGCAAATAGTATGGTAGTGATCCTTAAAACGGGAGAGTTTTTTACGGACGTGCTTTCTGCAAGAGATAACAAACAGTTATCAAAAGTTATTGAGTCATACGCAATGCCACCAAGTTCTTACAAGATAAAACGAAATACAAGATACTCAGTAGATCTCGATGCATACGTTGGAATTTATGGGGGATTTGAATCGTTGGGTTCAGCAACGCCTGATTCAATAAAGCGCATAGCACCTGTGTGGGGACTTTCTGCTCCAATTGGAATTTCTTTTAGCTGGGGCTCCAGCAAACCTACTGGCCCAAATGAAGAGGCTTCCTTTTTAAAGTCAAATGGACAACCTAGAACCTTATCAGGCAATAACTTTTCGTTCACTATCTCTGTTATTGATATAGCAGCACCACTAGCCTACAGATGGAGCAATGATACGGAAGATGCATTGCCAAAAAGTCTGAGATGGTCACAACTTTTTTCACCAGGTTTGCATCTTCGCTGGGGTATTAAAAATACACCACTTTGTTTTTCAACGGGTATTCAGTATACACCTCAGCTTAGAAAAATTGATCAAGCATCAAGTTCACAACAAGCATACCGAGCCTATGCCGGTGTTTTCTTTGATTTGCCTTTATATAGTCTTTACAAGAGGTAGTGTTATATTGAGCACGATTCTATTCTTTATACTTTAGTTAGCTATGAAAAATCAGAAATGATTAGCAAACCAGGAGTGACCATTTTTTCACGTCAAAATATTGTATTTTTAGAAAGAAATCTGGCGTTAGTTTCAAAGTATTGATTCTACCATTTCTTTTTAATTATCAAGTGTTATGGCGGAAATCATATTTGGCGATATAATCGGAGTAAGTGAGGGAGATATCTTTAGTAGTCGAGAAGATCTAAAGAATGCAGGATTACATAGAAATACACAACAAGGCATAGACGGTAACGGTGAGTTTGGCGTTGCTTCTATAGTTTTAAGTGGTGGATATGAGGATGACGTTGATTTTGGAGATGAAATACTCTACACAGGTGTGGGAGGGCAAAACTCCCAAACGAAAAAGCAGATTGAAGATCAATCATGGGAGAAGTTTGGCAACAAAGGATTACTTGTAAGTGAGCTTCATGGACTGCCTGTAAGGGTTACAAGAGGTCATAATCATAAATCACAGTATAGCCCTAAGAATGGTTACCAATATGGCGGCCTTTACCAAGTAGTTGAACATTCTTGGAAAAAAAGAGATGATGGATTTGGAGTTTGCAGATTCAAATTAATTAAAATTTCCTCTATAGCCAATCTAACTACTTCCGATCCTGTAGCCGATGAGAATACTATCCTCACGGGTGACAATGGACCAACATCACGTATTCCTACTACAGTATTGAGAATTGTTAGAGACAATAAATTATCAAGAAAAATTAAACGGCTATATAATTACACTTGTCAAGTATGTGGTATACGAATTGATCTGAATGGGGTTGGATATGCCGAAGCTGCTCATATTAAACCTTTAGGAAGACCACATAATGGTTCAGACGATCCTGGTAATCTGCTATGTCTCTGTCCTAATCACCACGTTATGTTTGATAAAAAGTGTTTTACTATTAATCCTGATTTTTCCTTAGTCGGGATTAATGGTAAATTACACATTCATAAAAGCCATATCATAAACAAGGAAAATATTTTGTATCACTTCAATTATAGTCAAACTAAATAATTTACCCTTTCTTTATCGAATAAATCTAAGCTCATCGGGACAAGAAATGATATTAGCAATCTATTTTTTTTCTCTAGCAGCCTTTTCTGGGAATAAACTACTTCCTTTAGCTTTAGCAGCTGCTAATCTAAGTCTTTCTGATTGTGACAACTTTGATAAATCTATTTGAGTTTTCATATATTTCATATTTGACATCGTTAATTAGACAAGACTAATTGAACAGGTATTTTTCTAGTTTCTTCTTATGTAAATAGGTCATTTAAGGTAATAATATCATAAGCTGTTGCTATTCTCAAAACAAATTTATTAGACTCTAAAATTTATAACTCTATGGATAATTTTGAGACTAAACTCCTATCTTCAACCCATGCCAATGGAACAAGGATTATACGAGCAGCTCATCACCAAAATCATCACCAACAAACTTAAAGACCTTGATGAAACTCAGTTTTTCATAGAAAAAGTAGCTCTCGATAAAGCCGAAGCCTCCCGTTACCTCAGTCAATATCTTTCTGAAACCATAACATACGCCCTCAACTCCATCAAAGGAGACGACGACATTTTAAAAAAGATAGAGATCTCTAATAAGGTCATCCAAATCCTAATTCAAGAATTACCTAGTCTTAAACTTTCAGATAATCTCATAGAAAACGAAGGCAGGCTCCTGCAAGCAGTATATACAAAACTAGATTCTCCATATCCAGACCTAACCGAGCGGATCAAGCAAATCATGCCTTATACCAGATTAACCCAAAGTGAACTTTTTACAGGTAGCAATGCTGGCATCTCCTTAGAAAGTGAAATCAAAAAAGAGATCCTTTCTTCCGATGAGATCTGCTGGTTAGTAAGTTTTATAAAATTCTCTGGTATCCGGATCTTCAAAAAAGAGCTGGAAGAATTCACTAACAGTGGAAGAAAACTGCGGATCATCACCACTACCTATATGGGAGCTACGGATGTTAAAGCAATTGAATTCCTAGCAGGATTAAAAAACACAGAAATCAAAGTTTCTTACAATACTGAGCATGAGCGCTTACATGCAAAAGCATATTTATTTCTTAGAAATACAGGCTTTGATACAGGTTATATCGGTTCCTCGAACCTATCACGTTCCGCTTTAACCAATGGATTAGAATGGAACATCAAAGTGACTACCAAAGAAGTAGGGCACATTATAGAAAAGTTCAAAAATACCTTTGACACTTACTGGGAAGATAAAGAATTTGACTATTACCGCGCTGGTGTAGACGAAGAGAAACTGCATCGGGCCATTAAGCAACAACGCACAGGAGATAGTAGGAGTATTACCCAGTTCTTTGATTTATACCCTTTTCCATATCAAGAAGAAATCCTAACGAATCTACAATCACAACGAGTAGTGCATGGGCATTATAAAAATCTTGTCGTTGCGGCTACAGGAACTGGTAAAACGGTAATTTCTGCATTTGACTATAAACGGTTTAAAGAAAACAAACCACAAGCAAGGCTTTTGTTCTTAGCTCATAAAAAAGAAATTCTAACGCAGGCACAAGAGACGTTCCGCCATGTACTGAAAGATGCCAACTTTGGTGAACTTTGGGTGGATGGATTAGAACCTACAAACTATGATCATGTATTTGCTTCTGTACAAACATTACATAATAGAGTGGGGGCACTTAACCTCTCTCCGGAGTTTTATGATTTTATTATTATTGATGAGGTACACCATATCGCGGCCAATAGTTACCGTCCTATTTTAGATAAATTTACTCCACAAATCTTACTTGGATTAACCGCTACACCAGAACGTATGGATGGCGAAGACATCTTAAAAGATTTTTGTAATGTGATTGCTGCGGAAATCCGACTTCCAGAAGCAATGAATAGAAAATTACTGTGTCCTTTTCAGTATTTCGCAGTTTCGGACTCGGTTGATTTAAGCCAAGTGAGTTGGAAAAATGGAAAGTATGAAAGTAAAGAGCTGACTAAGATTTATACGCATGATGACCGTAGGGTAGGAGAGATCCTAAACAATTGCAAAAATTACCTCACTGATTTCGAAGATGTGAGAGCACTAGGATTCTGTGTGAGTACTGAACATGCGCAATATATGGCAGAGAAGTTTGTACTTGCTGGCCTAAAAGCTGATTACCTCACTAGTGTCAATGCCAGTCAGAATAGAGATTCTGCCAAAGAGCGATTAAGAAATAAAGAAATCAATTATCTTTTTGTAGTAGATATCTTTAATGAAGGTGTAGATGTTCCAGAATTAGATACTATGTTGTTTTTAAGACCTACAGAAAGCTTAACTATCTTCCTACAGCAATTGGGTAGAGGCTTGAGGTTGGCAGCAGGAAAGGATTGCTTAACAGTTCTCGACTTTGTTGGTAATGCTAAACCAGAATATGACTTTGAACACAAGTTTAGAGCACTAGTGGGAAAAACGCATACTTCTATGGTTAAAGAGATTGAAGATGATTTTCCGCACCTTCCGTTAGGATGTTCTATAGTTTTAGAGAAAAAAGCTAAAGACATAATCTTAAAAAATATCAAGAAAGCAACAAGCTTTAATAAAAGGCAGATTCGCAATAAGCTGATGAACTTTAAGCACCAATCAACGTTGCCTTTAACATTAGCCAACTTCATTAGCTTTTACCAGATAGAATTACAGCAAATTTATAAACAGGGAACTTGGAAGAGACTTTGTGCAGATGCTAGCTTGATTGATGACTTTAATGAGCCAAATGAAAAAGAGATTAGGCGTGGTATAGACCGATTGATTCAAGGTAACTCTATCAGTTATTTTAGATTTATCCAGTATTTAATAGATCAGGATTTATACATTGACCATCCAACAGAAGAACAACACTTGTTGCAGATGATGTTCCATTACGACGTTTGGCAAGAAGCTGGTACTAAGTTTAACTTTGATTCCTTACATGATAGCCTGCGAGCTTTAAGAGCCAATCCAATTCTGATTTCTGAATTGCAGGAGGTATTAGCGATCTTAATCCAACGCGTTAACTTTATCGAGAAGGAGATAGATCTTGGTTATGCCTTGCCGTTACGAATTCACAGCCGATATAATCGGGATGAAATATTAGCGGCGCTACGGATGCATCAGTTTGATAAGAAATCATCTAATCGGGAAGGAATTGCTTTAAAGAAAGATTTAAATACAGAAGCTCTTTTTGTAACGTTGAAAAAATCAGATAAAGAATATTCACCAACTACACAGTATAAAGATTATGCACTTAGTGAATACCTTTTCCATTGGCAGACGCAGAATAGTGCTTCTCCGGATACGGACTCAGGAAAAGCTTATATTAATCAAAATCTTATAGGGAGGCGAATCTTGATTTTTGTGAGAGAGCAAAATAAGGACGAGTACGGCAATACGCTTTCCTATGTGTTTCTAGGCGAAGCTGATTTTGTAAAAACAAATGGAGCAAAGCCGATGAATGTGGAGTGGAGGTTGCAGGAGGCAATGCCAGCTTATATCTGGAAAGAGAGTGGGAAGTTGTCAGTGGGATAATTATAGAGTTCGGTTCGCGTCGGGACCACCCCAGAATACAGCATCTGAAAATCAGGTGCTGTATTCTTTTTTAAGCCCGCTAACCATTTGTTAATCAGCTGTATTATGTGGGCAATTGAACTTGTCCTGGGAGTTTGATGTTGTGCTCTGTCAAAATCGATTTTTTCAGGGAAAGGTGAACTCAAGATATGCCTTTGTTTTCTAAAAGGACTTTTTTTAACCCTTTATCAAGGTTGCAAAACGTGGTGACGATCTTATCCATTAGTTTATTTATGTCTAACCGAATAATTTTCATTTAAGACGTTTCCTGTAATGTCAACTCTAAACGTGCGATGACAGCGTCACAGCCGGCTTTATTTCTTTATAACAGACGGTTCAATTTCTTCATCTAAAAGTACCCCGCTAGCTCTTGCAATTTTTTCATTGTGTTTTGTGATTTCATTCATCACCTGCGCTTTCACCTTGAAATCTGGTTTGGTTCGAGTTTTCATGAGGGTATCAACAATTTTAGGAGCTCTACAGTGGCAGGATTTACCACCCAGGTTTTAAGTAATTTTAGGAAAAGCTTGTTTGTCTCTTCGGCATTATACCTCACCCCACAAGAATAATCGCAACGGTAATAATGATACTAAGCAGGAGAGACTGGTTGAAGCTGGAAAATTGCTGGATTTGGCGATCTTGGATCATATCATATTGACAAGAAAGAATTGCCTCTCATTAAAGATGAAGGGCTTTTCTAGCCCTCTGTTTATTTAGTCAGAACTGCCCGTTAAAATTTATCTAGAGAATATTTACACTTTCTTACCAATATCCGTCCCAGATAAGAACTCTATAAATTGTACTTGCAAGCAAATTTATATTATGCTTCAACTAATGATACAATGTTATGGATGGGGATGGTTTGCTCTCTGGACTGATCGTCTGCAAATTTAATTCCCTGTTGTCCGGTAACGGAACTTCCCATTAATGCGACTAAGGTAGCTTGAAAAACCTCACCGCTTTTGAGTTTGACTTCTACATTTTTGCCAATTAGCGCTTCTGATTTATTGAAAAGTGTGTCGTTATTTAAATTACTCATTTTATTTTACTTTTGCCTTCATTATTAGTTTTTCGGATCGAGCCTTATGCAAAGTTAATTCATTAAAATTAGGAAACTATTGATAGGGGAAATTTTTTGATCAGACTTTACTGCCTGTTAATCAATGTGTCGCTGAAATAGCTTTATTTAATCTCCCTAGCCCAGTAAAACCGGGACATCGCTACCCGAAACTCCTTCAAGCTTGATTGCGACTACCCCCATTTTAAAAGCAAAAGGAATATCCTTTCCTGCGCCTAAAGCCGCATAAAACCCCACTGCAAAAGAAATGGCAGATTTGTCTTGGACGGAGTTTTTCATTCCAATGACATAAGGAATATGTTTCGCAATTTCAGTTGCCTGCGACTCAGAGTAACATGAATTAAGCACAACACAGTTGATGGTTTCAGAAAACAGCTCAAATAAGCTTCCTAAAGCATCGTTATCAATCAGCTTGGCATTACCTAGGGAGTCTTCTAAAGCAATGCCTTTAGTAGAACCATGTCCCGAAAAATGTATAATGTTTGGGTTCTGGTCCAACACTGCTTGCTGCAGATTCTTTGGCGTCACTGCCCATTCTGATTTTAATACAAATTGATCTCTTAGCGTGGCCATTTTGAGACCGTTTTCTATATCTCTTAATTCTTCATCTATACGAAGTCGAACCTCACTAATTGGACTTGCACCAAGGAAGAGTATCTTAATAATTTCTCCTACATCCTGCTTTTCAGATAATTTGTTTTTCAAAATGTTTACCTCTTCTAAAGTTTGATCCAGGAGGGCGATTGTTTTTTCATGATTTTCTAAAAGCTGATTGTATTCCGGGACAAGATCATTCCATTTTTCCAAAAGAGCTTGGTATTTCAACCTGTTGGTTTCTTCAGAAATTTGGACTTTTTCCTTTTGAATTATGTCAAATTCCTTGGTGTAATCAATCCACCCTTGGATAGTCTGCGTCAGTTCATTTATGGTCTTTCTCTGTCCATCAGGATTAAAACTGTATGAACTCAGGCCAATGGAAGTCACATATTGATGGCTTGATCTGCCAAAAATTCCTATAAGATCATCCTGGAGCCTGCTTTTAAATGCTTTCAAATCTAAATTTGGCTTGTTTAGATCTTTCAATCTGTCTTCTAAAAGATCAATTGCTCGGTTAAGAGGTATTAAAATCATTTTATAAAACTCCTCCTAAATTTGATATGAAACAAATGTTTTGTAAATAATTCTTGCCTAAATACTTTAATACTATCTGCACTAAATAGAAGATACCTTACAAATGTGTGGAAGATCAGTTATTATTACTTGATTTTGAATCGAATATACCCTAAGACGAAACGTTATTCGCATTGAATCTAGGTATTTAACCCACTTAATATTCCTTTCCAGTTTGGCGGAAAGGAATTCTCCTTCCACACTTCGTGAAATCTTTGCGCAACCCAAATGTCAGGTACAACATAAAAAACAACATAGAATATTTTATAAATAGGATGGTCTGAATAATTTTGTACGTCAGCAAGAATCCCTTCTATAGTAGCTTTAAGTTTTGCAGACGTTTTTGCATATTTCTATTCTACCGCACAGTTCAAAGCTGGAATCAAAATGTCTGGCTTGTATTCCCCTGCTATTTTTATGAATGACGAGTCCAAAGTAGAAGCTGGATAAACAGCTCCGGAATATCCAATTATGTATTTTTAAATGCTCAAGTCCCTTTTGACAAATACCATTTCGTCGAAACCATGTCGGATGAGAAGTTTTTTTAAAGTTGTTATAAATCGTCTCAGCTCTCTGTCCAAAATGGAATTGTAATCTGGGCTTAGGTTGTTGAAGTCATTTGGTAACAGGTTGGCTATAGCATGGTTAATGCCAGTGATAATTGTTGGGAAATCAATAAATACTAGTGTATCATCTTTAATTTGCGTATCAATGCTTATGTAGCGTGGTCTACCGGCATATTTAAAAGAAACATTTTCAGTTTCAATTTGCCGCTTCATTTTCTCAAATTGTAGGTTGACATCACCGTGTATTTTCTCAGGGACAATGATGTTCAGGCGGCAGTTTTTATAGGTTACCCCTTTCGATTCGAAACCATCGTTTTCGATGATGAATTTGCAGATAGGTGATACTAAATTTTCGAAGTAGACTGCTGCTAATGTAGCCGAAGGGAAAAAATTGATTTCATCGTCGGCACTGGATATAAATAGCTGACTGATTTGCTGAGTACTTTTAATAAGTGTAAGCGCATTAGTTTTATCAAACCTGGCGAGGGTCAGTCCGGCAAAGTCTGATAATAATTTAATATTCTTTTCTATTAAAAAAGCACATTTAGTGCTGCCAAGTCTCCCGGTAAATAAGCCAAGTTCGAATAGTACATTATCGCGTGGTTGCAGTATATCCTTATCCCGGACAGTCACCTTATCATCTTCTGTTCCAATTAAAATTCCATAATCATATTGAAGCGAAGCCTTTAATAGATCTGATAAAAAATTCTGATTGATTTTAAATACTGCAGTATCCCATAGGTTTTCATTCCAGATAGTGACATCAAAATCTTTTTCGAGTGTGGCTTTAACAATTTCGGCCAGTGGTAGTTCTTCGGAAGAAGAACCAATAAAAATTTTCTTTTTAATCATCAGGTTAAACTATTTGCTGGCATATCAGCTATTAATGAAATGATTTCCTTAAAAACTAGTTTTAAGTTATCCAACTTGGTGCTATCGTAACGGAAAATCCACTCACGCCCGTCTACAGAAACTAGGTTATCCGAGTGGTTTTTATCTTCGCACAAGCTTTTAATCTGGTAGTAAATGATTGGTACAAGTTGAAGATAAGTAGCGTACCGGTATTTTTCGACAGATATATCGTAACATATAGCATTGATGTCAAAACTGCTTAGTTCAATATCTTTGTTTGATAGGTACTTTATGTTTTTAATGAATCGAATCATTTTTTTGATCCGGCCTTTAGTTTCATCGCCACGTTCATTAATTCTTTTTATACTTAAAAATGGAAAGTCGGCTTCTCCTCTGGTATGAGTCTCTTTGTTATAAACCTGTATCCCCCGATATAGTTGTTTGTCGTTGATTATGGAGGTAACATCGTCGTACCAGTTGGCAATCACAATATCTACTTCCCGGTTAAGATTCAGGTTTTTTATCTTGATGGACTTTGGCTTAGTTCTATCGCAGATCGAATAAATCGTTTCCAATGTATTTTCGCAATCCATTCTCAAATTTCTAAGATCATCTAAAGCATTTCCCTGATAGAACGGTGCACTTATTTCGCTCTTCAATTTGGAGACGGAAGATGTTGAAAACTTGGCTATCTGCTCAGAGGATTCCAGCAATTGGTCTATCCTAGAACGATCCGTCTGGTAAAATTTACCGGATATCGTTAATAAATCAATGTCACTATAACCTTTGATATGGGTATTTGTCATAACTGATCCTTGATATTCAAATGATATGCTTTCAAGATTCGATAAATGATCTTTTACCCTTTCTCCTGCTTGTTTACTTTTTAACGTGTATTCAGATTCAACTGCTTTCATCGCAGTTCTAACAAACACAAGAGCGTCATTATAAGAGATTCCAGACAGGTCATCTCTGTAAGTTTTAGAAAGAATTATATTTTCGGGGTTAATCCTGGTGCGAATATTTTCTGTTAGTTGTCGGTAATTATGGTTCATCAGTGATAATTTTCTTTATGGTAAAGGGTGTTCCAAGATAGAAATATTTTGTCAACCAAAAGCTTAATAAGTGTTACGGGTTTCCGTAATTTTTATGAAGGAAATTCTTCAATTCACTCATCTAACTTGTAGATTCCTCTACTGTGACTTCAAGATAAATTGAGTTCTATTTAAATTTAGTAAGTCTGAATTTGGTCTGGTATTGCCTGCTGTAATGGCATCCGGTATCGATTTGAAAAGCTGCGCCAGTTAGATCATGTTTTGACACAAACAACCTGGTTGTTTAATTCCGAGCCCAGACTAGCAGACTAACAAAGACCAGTAGGTCCTAAACTAATTACGTACTAAACCAAAATATATTTGTTGCGCAAAATCACTTTTATTGACAGTAATTTTCAATCCTACGGGATAAGAGTCAGGTTGATAACTAACACGTAATTTCACTTAGTATAATGTAAAGGTTGTTTTCTTTTTCGGTTAGAGTGTAACGTGGGAGTATATGTGTGGATTTAAATATTAGTTGCTACCAGATATAACCAACATTTAGGAGAGAAGTTTTATTTTAACATATTTCTAAAAGTGCAACCAGCATTATAAAATGGTCTATTTGTATCTGCCTTATCTTGTAATCTCGTTTTATAAGTGTAATAGCTCAATTAACATCATTATCGCATTTTAGCAGGATGAGATTAATCATTGGATCCTAAGGTAACCAAGTTTTTAATTAATTTTGTTTTTCTTACTCAAATAATAAACTGTAACTATCCTATCTCCAAATTCGCCATTCTTCTTTTTAATCGGGCGTTTTTCACTTTCTAATTTGTTAGTGTCGGCGAGGTACCCTGCTATGTGTGCAATTTGTTTACTAGACAGATTTCTGCCAAGAGCAATACAGGCCTCTCTAACTTCCCATATATAAACAGGTTTATCAAATATACCCGTGGGGATTAATTCGTGCTCAAAAAAATATGAATCTTTCCTTTCAGAAACAGTTTCTTTAAAGTAGTCGTGCGCTTCTTTGTGATCGGCATAAAATTTATTCAAAGCTGACGACTTAATGGCTTCAGTAATTTTGAAGTCCAGATTAAGGATATTCCATCCATTCAGTTTAAAACCAATAGCGATTTTGTTTGCTGTTTGTGCAGTTAAGCTTTTTCTGCCATTCAGTATCGCATATATATGGCTAACAGACACTTTAGTGAATTCAGAAAACCCAGCTACTTCCAACCCTGCAATCTCCATAATTAGCTTTAAACGTTCTCTAATTACAATACTATAGGTAGATGGCTCATTATTTTCCATTATCAAATGGAATAAATAATTAGTCCTAAAAATTATTCAAAATACTTTGTGATTGCCTTTTTATATGTTACCTTTACTATATAAACTTAATTAAAGCGATATATGAAATACATGAAGTAAGCAAAGCGATTTTGTTAAATACTTGTAGGAAGGTATTCAATCAAGAGTCTCGTACACAACTCTGACAGTAAACACCAACGAGACGATAGATGAACGCCCTAGTTATTTTTGTGCTATCTTTGTGCAACCATAGCCAGGGCTCTATCGTAATGTCGGTTGGTGGGGGTCAGAGCCTGTGTATCGACTGGTAGAGCTCAAACTATGGCTTCTTTCAGTAAAGGACTCGTATAATTTTAAATTATATCAAAGAGTTTTTACCAATTCAAATTTGTTTTAGTATTGTGGCTTTTAGTGGATGGTACATCCATTTTACTATTACCATATCATTCAATTTGATATCCAAGTAAGTATAATATTGGCGGATCACAAATACACAAAACTGCCGGAATTTTATTTCCATTTTTAAAGATCCTAATAATTATATCCGTTTTTAAACGACCTTTTTAATCGTAATGGCTATGCTTTGCCTCAGATTTTGCAAATCTTTAGTTCTGGAAATTTCATCAATACAAGATCAAACTTCGCAACATGAAAAAGAATCAAGAAACAAACTACTATAAAGCCACCCCAAGTGGTCAACTCGTAATTGTGTTAAGCAACACAAAATACACCTATGCTAATTTCACGGAATTCCACGAGGTAGTCTTAAATCTACTGGATGAGAATGATCTGTCTCATCTCACTAAAATTCAAAGGGAGCACACGTTATTCTTCATTAATATGGTGCTGGGTCTATTAGAATCACCAAAGAAACCGACATCACTGCAAACGGCGAAATCAGGATATCAAAATTTACCGGTACTACATCACTCTACACCCAAAAATCAAACATCTTCCCTTACCAGTAATCTCCCTCTCAACCACGATCCAGCTTCAAAAGAAAATCTCCAAAAGCTATTAAACTGGATAGACCGTATAGTCTTGCTCAAACGTATCACCGTCGAAAAATTACTTGATGAGTTTTACAGCTTAGGTATAGTTGACCTAAAAGTAATATAAGAGAGTTCTGGTAAATTCTATATAGTAAATGCTGATTGCGGGTGCTGGATCCGAGGCCGGTGCCCGCTTTCTAAAATTGATCTTCATGAATCCATATATAATTCATAATAATAATCAATTAATTAAGCCACCAGATTGATGGATAGGCAAAGCGGCCGTAATTTAGGTTGGTTCGATTGTTCCGGCCGCTTTGTTTTTTTTAATCTTTAGACCTTAACCAAACCATTTATAAACCAATCAAAACATTTTGAGTTCAAAAAAATGAAAGCCAAATAAAGCTTAAGGGGATAGGTATGCCCAAATATTTAACCAACCTAACCCTTTTTATTTTTCAAATCAACTAACCAAACAACCATGAATAAAACGATACTAATCATCGTAATGGCCACGCTTTGCCTTTTTTTAAGAGTAACAGCGCAACATACGGTGCCAAAAACAAAAGTTAATCCTCCGATAAAACCGCTGCATATTGGCCAGCGAATGCCAGAGGTGATGTTAACCAATCTGCATAACTATAAAACGACCAGCATCAATCTCGCAGATTTTGAAGCCAAGTTGATCATCATTGATTTCTGGGCTACATGGTGCAGCCCATGTGTATCCATGATCCCAAAAATTGATAGCCTGCAAAAGGAGTTTAAACATGATGTTCAATTCATATCAGTCAGCTATCAGACAGCGCAGGAGGTAACCAGCTTTATGGAAAAGCTTGAGAAACATAAGAATGTTCACTATTCTGTTCCCTACAGTACGGATGACAATTTGCTGCGATTCATGTTCCCGCACAAAACTCTACCACATTATGTGTGGATCAGTGCCAATGGAACGGTGAAAGCTATTACCGGACTGGAGGAGTTAACAGCAGCCAATATTGATAAAATGATGGCCAGCGATTCCTATACATTGCCAGAAAAGAAAGATGTCCGCTTACCTTATGATTTCAATAAACCATTCCTGGTAAATGGTAATGGGGGCGATGGTAAACAATTGATTTACCACAGTGTATTGTCTGGGTTTATACCGGGCTTATCATCCACAATGAAAGCAGAAAGAGGCGACAGTGTTCATGTAAACAGGCTGGTGCTCACTAACTGCCCCTTGCTTTGGCTGTATAAACACGCTTACGGTAATGGTTATACCACTTATTTCCAGCAAAACCGGATCGTATTGGAAGTGGACAAGCCAGATGAACTAAACAGCATGCTAACGGGTAAAGCTTTCCGGAATTGGCTCTCCATGCCTAACCATGGTGTTTGCTACGAACTGCAACTGCCAACCAAGCTATCTGCTCAATTTTACCCGGTAATGCAGCAGAACCTTGCCTTGCTATTTCCTCAATATACTGCCCGGATAGAAAAGCGTAAGGTGAAGTATATGGCGCTGATCCGTTTGCCTGGGGCAGACAAGATTAAAAGCAGTCACCTGAATGGAAAGGTAATTGAAACCTTTGATCCCTTTGGTTTTAAGGTTCAAAATAGCACCATACAATCAATTGTGAGTAGAATGCAGTTGCAATATCAGCAGTTTTCAGCATTCCCTTTTATGGATGAAACTGGATATCAAGGCAGGGTTGATCTAGAGATTACTGCAAACCTATCTAGTGTGACTGATATGAACAAAGCATTAATGCCTTATAATCTGGCATGGCAAGAGCGACTGGCAGATCAGGACATGCTTGTAATCACAGATACCAAAAAGATCAATTAAACCATAGAAAAGAATTTAAAGATGAAAGTATTATACATGGTGATATGCTTGCTGTTTGTAGCAGGCAAGATCAAAGCACAGCAGCTGTTAAGTGGTATAGTGGTGTCAAAAGTCACCAATACACCGATTGCTGGGGTAACGATAGGAGTGGATGGGACTAGCAAACAACAGGTCTCGAATATGATAGGGCAATTCAACCTGTCGTTACCTGCGGGAAAATATACGCTTAATGTTTTTTGTGTTGGTTACGAAAGCCAGATGGTGCAAATTGTGCTCCCGCAAAAGGAGGTATTAACAATTGCACTTAATCCATCTTCTACACAGCTAAAAGAGGTGGCGATAATGAGCAATGGCTATCAGCGTTTGGCTAAGGGAAAAACAACAGGTTCTTATGTACAGCTGGACAGTGCAATATTAAACAGGAGGGTAAGCCCTGATATTTTGAGCAGGCTTGCCGATGTAACTCCCGGATTAATTTTTAACAAAGGCGAGGGGATAGGAG
>Ga0247810_10000862_pt1 | contig 24123 bp, 22 predicted proteins | sample UWRJL119311C1_FD_179918 | JGI IMG/M metagenome (GOLD analysis project Ga0247810, IMG submission 179918) | Plant litter microbial communities from Arlington Agricultural Research Station in Wisconsin, United States - UWRJ-L119-311C-1 | ecosystem: Environmental > Terrestrial > Plant litter >... | reverse complement strand
AGCAGCGGGTAGGTGCGCGGGACCTTCGCCTCGTCGAGGCCGGCGGCCTTCACGATGGCGTTGGTGTGCACGGACGAGACCTGGTGCAGGATGTAGCGGTCCATGTTGCCCCAGCTCCAGTCGCGCTTGGCCTCGGTCCAGGCCGAGACGACGAGCTCCATGCCGCCCTTGAGCAGCGCCTTCGCGTCGGTGAACATGCCGTCGACGCTGCCGACGCAGAGGTCGTTGTACTGGGTCGCCGCACGGGTGACCCCGCCGAGCAGACGGTGGCCCTCGGGGTGGGCATCCGCTTTTCCGAGAACGGCGGCGGCCGCGCCCGACCCGAGGGTGAGGCTGGCGAACTCGCTCATGAAGTCCTTGCGGTTGAGGCTGTTCGCCTCGAGGCGGTCGACGGTGTTGTTCTGGATGTCGTCCGCGTCCTCGCCCGCGACGATCACGGCGTAGTCGATCTGGCCGGAGTCGATGAGGGAGGCCGCGAGGCTCATGCCGTTGACGAAGCCGAGGCAGGCGTTCGCGATGTCGAAGTTGAGGGCCGAGGTGGGCAGGCCGAGTCCGTGGTGGATGCTGACGGCCACGGAGGGCTCGAGGTTCTTGCGGGTCACCGAGGTGTTGATGAGCAGGCCGACCTGGTCGGGCCGCACGCCGGCCTGGGCCAGGGCGCGCTTGCCCGCTGCGATCGCGGCGTCGTCGAACTTCTGCCCGTTCTCCCAGTTGCGGCGCTCGTAGACTCCGGCGACTCGCTGCAGGAGTCCCTTCGGGAGGCGGAGTCTCTTGAGGGCGCCCTGCAGTCGCTGGTCGATTGATTCAGACGTCGTGATACGTGAAGCAATCGTGCTTGCGACTGAGAGCAAGGCGACGTTTTTGTGCGTCGTCGTGGCGTTTCCGTCCAACGGATCTCCCTATCGAATTGTCAACTGGTGCGTAGTGACAAGTTAATTATTGTCCGTCCCGAACCTGACCGTTGACCGGGGCCGGGCTGGACGCGCCGCATTGACAACCACGGGAGGCCTGTGCCTGTTCCCGCGGACGCACTTTTGCCTGCCGCGCCGGCCGCGCGCGTGGTCGCAAATCGACCGGTTCGGGCAGGATTGTGATCGATTTGCGACCAGCGGATCGAGCAACGACGCGGCTGTGGACAGATTCAGCGGATGCCGGCGCACCTCGGCAGGATTGCCCCATGGCCGGACACGACCCTCTGCCTCCCGAGTTCGGGTACGGCCCGTTCCGGGTCGGCGACGCCCGGGCGGCCGGGCTCGGCGAGGGGCGACTGCGCGGCTCCGACCTCGACCGTCCCTTCCACGGGGTGCGCGCCTGGCGCTCGCTGGCACGTCCCACGTCCCGCGAGTTCGGCGCCTTCCCCTCGGCCGAGGCCGCCGCGGAGTTCGTGGCGCTCGTCTCGCACTGCCTCGACTACGCGCCGCTGCTGCGTCCCAGCCGGTTCTTCTCCGGCGAGACGGCCGCGCGGCTGTGGAAGTGCCCGCTCCCGACGCGGTTCGAGCCCGACGCTCCCCTGCACGTCTCCGTGCTGGCGCCCGGACGCGCGCCGCGCGGGGCGGGAGTGGCGGGGGCCAGGGCCGCAGCCACCACGCCGATCGTCGATCGCTTCGGGCTGCCCGTGAGCGATCCGGCAGCCACCTGGCTCGCGCTCGCCTCCGTTCTCGGACACGACGACCTGGTCGCCGTCGCCGACCACCTCGTGCTCGATCCCGCCCGGCTGGACCCCCTCGATCTGCGTCCGCACACCTCGATCGCCGAATTGGAGGCGCGGCTGGATCGCTTCTCCGCCCCGGGTGCGCGGGCCGCGGCATCCGCTCTTCCCGATGTGCGGCAGGGTTCCGAATCGAGGCGGGAGACGCACCTGCGACTGGTACTCGTGCGCGGCGGCCTGCCCGAGCCGGAGCTGAACGTCGACATTCTCGACGACGACGGAAGGTGGCTCGGCCGAGTCGACGAGCTGTTCCGCCCCTGGAAGGTGATCGCCGAGTACGACGGGGAGCAGCACCGCACCGACAGCCGGCAGTACGACCGCGACGCCACCCGTCTCGAGAACTTCGCGCGCGCCGGATACTCGACCGCGCGCATCCGCTCGGAGACGCTCCGCCAACCGGGACTCGCCGTCGAGCGCGTGGCGCGCCTGCTGCGCGACCGCGGCTGGCGCCCGTGACGGTGTGCGCGGCTGTGGCACGTGGTCGCGAATCGACCGGATTCGCGCCAAGAGGGGTCGATCTGCGACCAGCGGATGCCTGAGTGCGGCCGGCGAGGCATGCCCGGCCCGAAAACAAGCAGTGGACGGCCCCCGGGGTGCTGCGAGAGGCTTGTCCCCGATCGGGGACGTGCGCACGCCTGTGCCCGCGTCCCTCGCGTTCAACGACGAACACCGGAAGGCACACCCCCATGAAGAAGCTCATCAACGCCCCCGACGCCGTGCTGGCCGATTCCCTGAAGGGTGTCGCGGCCGCGCATCCCGAGCTGAATGTCGACCACACGAACCGCATCATCTACCGCGGAACCCCGACCCGGGAGGGCAAGGTCGCCGTCATCTCCGGCGGGGGTTCCGGGCACGAGCCGCTGCACGGCGGCTACGTCGGACTCGGCATGCTCGACGCCGCGATCGCGGGCGAGGTCTTCACCTCCCCCACTCCCGACCAGATCCAGGAGGCCACGCGGGTCGTCGACTCGGGGTCGGGCGTGCTGCACATCGTGAAGAACTACACCGGCGACGTGATGAACTTCGAGATGGCCGCGGAACTCGCCGATGCGGAGTCCGGCGCCACCGTCGCGACGGTGGTGGTCGACGACGACGTGGCCGTCGAGGACTCCACCTACACGGCGGGGCGCCGCGGGGTCGGCCTCACCGTGCTGCTCGAGAAGATCGTGGGCGCGGCCGCCGAGGAGGGGAGCGACCTCGAGGCCGTTCTGGCGCTGGCGAACCGGGTGAACGACTCCGGCAGGTCGATGGGCATGGCGCTCACCAGCGGTACCGTGCCCGCGGCCGGACGGCCCACCTTCGACCTGCCCGACGACATGATGGAGATCGGGGTCGGCATCCACGGCGAGCCGGGCAGGCACCGGGTCGCCCTCGCGCCCGCGGCGTCCATCGCGAAGCAGCTCGTCGACCCGATCCTCGCCGACCTCGACTTCACCGGCGGCCCGGTGATCGCCATGCTCAACGGCATGGGCGGCTCCCCCCTCATCGAGCTCTACCTGATGTACGGCGAGGTGGCCGCGCTGCTCGAGGAGGCCGGTGTCACGGTGGCGCGCACCCTCGTCGGCGACTACATCACCAGCCTCGACATGGCCGGATGCTCGCTCACCCTGCTGCGCGCGGACGACGAGCTGCTGCGCCTCTGGGACGCCCCGGTCAACACCGCCGGCCTGCGCTGGGGCGCCTGATGGCGAACCTGGATCAGCTCGTCGACTGGCTGCGCCGCTTCCGCACGCTCGTCGTGCAGAACCAGCAGGTGCTCACCGAGCTCGACTCCGCCATCGGCGACGCCGACCACGGCTCCAACATGGCCCGCGGGATGAACGCCGTGGCGGAGAAGCTCGACGGCCACGGCGACACGCAGATCGACGCCCTGTTCAAGTCGGTGGGCATGACCCTCGTCAGCTCGGTCGGGGGCGCGAGCGGACCGCTCTACGGCACCTTCTTCCTGAGGTTCGGCGCGAGTGCCGGCGCCGTCGCCGAGCTCGACGCCGGCGAGCTCTCCGCCGCGCTCCGTGCCGGGCTCGGCGGCGTCGTCGCACGGGGCAAGGCGGAGGCGGGCGACAAGACGATGCTCGATGCGATGATCCCCGCGCTCGACGCCTTCGATGCCGCGCTGGCCGCCGGACGCGACCTCGCTGCGGCGAGCGCGGAGGCCGTCACGGCGGCAGCCGCCGGGCGCGACGCGACCGCCCCGCTTGTGGCCCGCAAGGGCAGGGCGAGCTACCTGGGCGACCGCAGCGCTGGCCACATCGACCCGGGCGCCGCGTCGACGGCGCTGCTCGTCGAGGCCCTCGCCGCGGCGCTGTCCAGGCCGGAGGCGTCCGAGTCGGCATCGTCCGAGTCGGCATCGTCCGATTCGGGCCCCGCCGCGTGATCGGCATCGTCGTCGTCTCCCACAGCCCCGCGCTGGCCGAGGCCGCCGTCGCGCTCGCACTGCAGATGGCCGGGGCGTCGCCGCCTCCGGTGGTGGTCGCCGCGGGTGCGGGCGACGGCGTGATCGGCACGGACGCCGCCCGCGTCGCCGCCGCCATCGACGAGATCGCCACCGAGGAGGGTGTGCTCGTGTTCATGGACCTCGGTTCCGCGGTGCTCAGCGCCGAGATGGCGCTCGAGTTCGCCGAGACCCCGCACGAGGTGCGGCTGAGCGCCGCCCCCTTCGTGGAGGGGATCGTCGCCGCCGTGGTGCTGGCCGGGGCCGGCGCGGGCCTCGACGAGGTCGACCGCGAGGCCTCCGGCGCGATGGCGGCGAAGGCCGCGCAGCTCGGAGACGCGGGCGGCACACCTGTGCCGATCGACGAGCGGCGAGCGGATGCGGGTGCCGCGGTCGCCGAGGCCGTGATCGTGAACGACGTGGGGCTTCACGCCCGCCCCGCGTCGTTGATCGTCGCGCGGATGGGCGACTTCGATGCGGAGGTGACGGTCTCCGACGCCGACGATCCGCGCCGCACGGCATCCGCTCGCAGCATGCTCGCCCTCATGGGCCTCGCCCTCGCGAAGGGCACCCGCCTGCGCTTCTCGGCAAGCGGGGCCGACGCGGCTGCGGCGGTCGAGGCCCTGCGCGCGCTGACCGCGGAGGGCTACGGGGAGCTGGGCTGAGGCGTAGCGGTCTGGGCGGTGCGGCGCCGCCTGGCCCGTGCCCGCACGGCGGAGACCACCGTCCATCCCGCGTAGGCGAAGAGCAGGCCCGCGACGATCGGTGCCACGAAGGCCCGCGCCTCGCCGTTGACCGCGTTGTTCACCCAGCCGAGCTGCGGGATCGAGTAGAGCAGGGTCCCCTTGACCTGGGCCGCGGTCACGGGGAGCGCGTCGGCCACGTCGTTGTTGTCGCCCTTCGTGATGAACGTGGTGACCCCCTGGAGGTTCACGCCGCGCTGCACGACGCGATGCGAGATCACCGCGGGCCGCCCCGAGGTGATCTGGTAGGTGAGCACGTCGCCCACCCGGATGTCGGCCATGTCCGTCGGACCGATGACGATGAGCGTGCCCGGCGGGTAGTCCGGCGCCATCGAGTTGGTGAGCACGGTGAGCGCCTGGCCACCGACGACCAGGGGGATGACGATGACGAGCGCGGCGACGGCCGCGACGAGGATGAGCAGGACCGCGCTCAGGGACACCGCGATGTAGTGCCCGAGGCTCTTCTCCGCGGGCTTGCGGGCGCGGCGCTGGGCCGCGCGGCCCTCGGGCTCCGCGGTCGCACTCACGGGATCGCGGTGAAGGTGAAGTGCTGCGCGAGGTAGGTGCTGTCCGTGGCGCTGGTGCTCGTCCCGCAGGTGCTGAACGACGTCAGGTCGCCGTCGGAGGTGCCCCAGAGCGAGAGGCAGTTGCCGGTGGCGACGCTCCGGATCTGGAAGCTCCCCGTCGTGCCGGTCTGCACCAGGCGCCACTGCTGCTGCGACGCGGTCGAGTTGTTGTCGGCGACGGTGGTGATGAGGCGCGCGTTGCCGCCGTACACGCCGACGGTCGGGACCGGAGCGGTGGTGCTCGCCCCCGACATGATGCGGTAGACGCCCGTTCCGAGCGAGCTGACGGCGGCGAAGCGGAACGACTGGCTGTTCGTGGCCCCGGCCGTCGTGCACGTTCGCATCACGATGGGCTCCCACACCGCGCCCGCATTCGCGTCCAGGCACTTGCCCGAGCCGGGGTGCCTGACCTGCACAGAGCCGGCCGTCTCCGCCTGCGTGAACGAGGTGGCTGTCGACCGGGCTGTCCAGTTCGTGCCGACCGTGCCGACGACGGCGATCGACGGCGTGGTGGTCTGGGTCCCGGCGGCCGAGACGCTCGTCACCGAGGTGCGGAGACAGAAGACGGCGGATGTCGCGGATGCGAGAGTGGCGCTCGTCGAGACGATCGCCGGCGGCGCCGCGAGGGTGCCGGTCGCCACCCCGGTGCTCGGCACGGTCGTGCATGACGACGACACCTGCTTCCAGACCTGGAGGGCGATGACGCTGTTGTAGGCGGCGGTGCCCCCGGTGACGGAGAGGCTGTAGGTCAGCGGGGTCTTGCCGGTATTGGCCACGGTGACCGCGGCCGTCCTGTCCAGCGCACCGGCGACGACGACGACCGACTTGCCCGCGCTGTCCACCGCCGTGACGGCGGTGCGGTACTTCGTCGCGAGGGAGGCCGCTCCCGCGGCCGTGGTGCTCACGCTCGCGGCCGTGGTGGCGGCGGGGAGGGGAACCGCGGCCGTCGTCGTCCAGTAGGCGTGGCCGGCGAGGGTGCCCGTGCCCACGATCGCCACGACGAGCGCGGCCGCCAGGGAGAGTCGCAGCCCGGGGATGCCGCGCAGCGGCGGCCGGCGCGTCATGCCTGCGCTCCGGTGATCACGGCGCCGAGGGTCGCGCTCGTGTTGATCGCGGAGGCCGGGGAGGAGGTCGCGAGGCCGACTGTGACGCAGATCGCCGTGCTCGCACCCGGCGCGATGGTCACCCCGAGCGAGCCGGTGGTGACCGCCGGCGCCTTGGCGCTGCAGAGGCCGGGCGCGATCGTGACGCTGAACCCGGTGGTGCTGGTGCCGGTGATCGACGAGACGCTCAGGGCGAGACTGATCGCGCCGGACGCCGTCACAGACGCATCCGCGCTGCGGGTCAGACCCGGGTAGAAGCCGGTGAGGTCGAGGGCCGGTGCGCTGACGGTGAGGCCCGCGGTGCCGGCGGTGAGCCTGACGCTGGTCGCATCGTTCCCGGGAAGGAGCGTGACCGGGGCGCTGGAGCTGAGGAAGGCGTAGCTGCCGCTCGTCGCGACGAGGGCGAGCGAGATGGCGACGACGAGAGTCGCGAGCGCCCGGAGGAAGTTGGGGAAGGAGAGGAGGGGCCGGGTGCCGGCGGTCTGAGCGCGATGCGCGGCTCTGGATCGGGACATCCGGCCACTCCTTCCTTCTGGTACTGCCTGCGGGGTGGTGCGGACCGCTTAGAGCGTCTGGTTGAGGTCGACCGTGAGTCCGGAGAGGTTCACGACGCCGTTCTTGGTCGCGTTCTCGGTGCTTGCGGCGGCGTCCTTCGGGAAGTTCACCACGACGGCCACGGTGACGTTCTGGGCCACGATTCCGGCGGCGCCCGGGGCGACGGTGATGGTTCCACCCGTGGTCGTGATCCCGGTGCCGTTCGCGGTGATGGCGGCGGTCTTCTGCAGGTAGGTGGAGAGCGCGGTGTCCGCGGCGTTGGAGGGGGTGGCCGGGGTGATCGAGCCGGCGCCGAGGGAGAGCACGGCGGTCAGGTTGTCGCCCGACGCGGAGATCTTGACCGTCTTCGTGTAGGTGAGCCTGTCGCCGGGGGTTGCACGGAAGGCGGCGATGCTGGCCACGGTGGTGGCCGCGCCGGTGCCGTTCTTCTGCACGGTCCAGACGCCGTCGGCGGGGGTGGGGTCGGTGACCACGAGGTTTCCGGCACTGACGGTCTGGTTGGTGAGCCCGACGGAGGAGTTCCAGTAGGCGAATGTTCCCGCACCTCCCATGAGAACCGCGACTCCGACTGCTGCTGCGATGGAACCCTTGACGAGCGCGTTCATGGTGTTTCCTATTCCGGGCACCACGAAGGTGCCGATGGTGTATCGGTGTTGGTCGAATCCGGCGCCGCCATGGCGCCCGTTCGGGCGCGCCAAATGGCGCGCCGCATTTCCTGCTCGCGCAGCCTCGCTTCGCCGCGACGGAATCGTCGTTATCGGTGCGGGAGGGGCTCGCGGGTGAATCGGGTTGAAGAATGCACCGGGGTGCATGGTGAGTGAGAAGCCGAACCACCGCGCACCACCTAGGGGAGTGGCATCTGCGAGGCGTTCTGACCGCTGTGTTGAATATATGCGAATGCATCAAGACAAGCAACCCCGAACAGGGGACATTCAGGAATTGTTTCTTGAGTAATCGTCTGCAGTTCGCTACTATGCCGGTCGCGGTCGCCGGTCGACCGGGGTACCACTCCGTGAGTCGCGGTCTTGCCACACCGCCGCGGCGGGGAATAGCGTCCGAGTCGACGCGCGGTGTCGCTGCGTCTGCCACAGATCAAAGACGATCAAGGAGCTGAGAATGCAGAGACGAATTGTCGATCGGCTGGCCACGACGGGCATCGCCGCCCTCGTGCTCCTCGCGCTGACCGCGACTCCCGCCGACGGCCTCACCGCCGCCCCGTCCGACCCCGCCGGCCTCACGGGCCTCGAGCCCACCGGCGACGACATGCCCACGGTGGGAGGCAACCTCGGCAACCAGCACTACTCCGGGCTGACGCAGATCGCGAAGCGCACCCTCGACGAGCTCGCTCCGGCGTGGCGCACCCACGTCTCGGCGGTGGAGCCGGCCAGCGACGACGTCGGCCAGCAGACCACGCCGATCGTCGTGGACGGCGTCATCTACCTCGACACCCCGAGCGGCGGCGTCATCGCCGTCGACGGCGCCACGGGCGCGAGCGTGTGGAAGTGGGAGCCGGAGGGGTTCGCCGCGGTCGGCACCCGCCGCGGCGTCTCGGCGGGCGAGGGCAAGATCTTCACCCTCGCCGACGGCGACCGCGTGGTCGCGCTCGACCAGGCCACCGGCGAGGAGGTCTGGGTGGTCCAGCCCACGACCCCGGCCGGGGAGAGCCTCGGCAACCTGGAGCGGGTGGCGACCGTCTACAACGACGGCATCGTCTACGTGCACGCGGCGAACGGCGACCGCGCGGCGGTGGCCGGCCTCGACGCGGGCGACGGCCACTACCTGTGGCACTTCTTCGGCGGACCCGACCGCGACGCCGTCTACACCGACGTGAACGGCGACACGGTGGCGGCCGGCGAGACCTGGGGCCCGCCGCTTGCCGACGGCACCGAGTGCGCGCTCGTCGGGGGCGCGACCCCGTGGATCCACGGCGCGGTCGACCCCGAGCTCGGCATGTACTACATGACCTTCGGCAACGCCCGCAGCTGCACCTCCTCGCAGGACGGGTCGCTGCGCCCGGGAGACAACCTGTTCTCCAGCACCCTCGTCGCCGTGGACGCCACGACCGGCGAGTACAAGTGGCACTACCAGTCGATCCGTCACGACGTCTGGGACATGGACAACGTGCACCCGCCGACGCTCGCCGACATCACGGTCGCCGGCGAGGCGCGCAAGGTGCTGTTCTACGGGAGCAAGTCCGGGCACCAGTTCGTGCTCGACCGCACCAACGGCCGACCCGTGCTGCCCGTCGAGGAGAGGGAGATGATCACCGATTCCCGCCAGAACCACGCGCAGACCCAGCCCTTCCCCGAGGAGCGACTGCTGCCCGAGTGCGTCGTCTGGCAGAAGCTCGACCCGAAGGACATCCCGGGCGACCCGTGGCGCGCGGTGCCGAACTACAACGGCTACCAGCCGGACGCCGAGGGCAACCTCGTGTTCAACCCCGACAGCTACGTCGCGGCCGACGAGCCCTTCCTCAGCTACCCGGAGAGCCGGGAGGTGAAGCACCGCGAGGGCTGCATGTACGACCCGCAGTGGGACCTGCCGATCCTCTCCACCACCAGCCAGAACGGCGGCGCCGACTGGTCGAACAACGCCTACAGCCCCCGCACGAACCTCGTCTACTACCCCTACGGAACGAACCCCGTGGCGCACTGGAACGGCGCGGCGGCGAACGGCCAGCGCGCCATCGGGCAGTACCAGACCGGCGGCATCCTCGGCTACGACGCGTCGACCGGCAAGGTGACGTGGCAGAACCACCTGGGCACGGACATGTCGCACGGCCAGGGTCCGCTGGTCACCGCCACCGACCTGCTCTTCGCCGGGCAGATCGACGGGCGGCTGCTGGCCATGGACGCCACGGACGGCGAGGTGCTGTGGGACTTCCAGACCGGCTCGGGCATCGCATCCGCTCCCGTCACGTACAGCGTGAACGGCGAGCAGTACGTGGCGGTGTTCGCGGCGGGCTCGACCAACCCCTACGGCGGTTCGGTCACGCAGGGCGACTCGCTCTGGGCGTTCAAGCTGGGCGGCGACTTCACGACCGAGTCGGGGAGCCCGGAGGCGCCGGACACGGCACCGCTGGCGATCCGCCGGCCGGTGGGCGGCGCTGCTGTGGAGGGCTCGACAGTGGGCAACACGGTACTGCTCGCCCGCGCCGACCGCACCTCCGACACCGCCGCGGCGCGCGACGCCGTAACGCAGAACGCCATGCAGCCGACCCACCTGCGCGTGCCCGTCGGCAGCACGGTCACCTTCCTGAACCCCGGGGCGGAGACCTTCCCGAGCGCGCCGAACCAGCTCGAGCACTGCGCGACGCAGTTCTTCGAGGGCGAGTTCAACGCGCGGCTGCAGCCGGGCGAGAGCTACCAGCACACCTTCGACCGCGCGGGCGAGTACTTCTTCAACGACTGCACCGACCCGCGGCCGACCGGCAAGATCGAGGTCTACCTCGAGCCGCAGGACGATCCGGGCGCGCTGCGGTTCGTACCGGGCAGACTCGTGCTCCCGGCCGGCGACGGCGCCTTCTCGCCGGTCACCGACACGGTCGGCGCGCAGTTCCGGCTGCCGCGCGGCTACCGCTACGACGGCGGCGCGGTGCTGATCACGCCGCTGGGTCAGAGTCCGGTCGAGCCGGTCTCGGTGACCGAGCAGCGGAACCGCCTGGTGCTCGAGTTCGAGAAGGGCGACATCGACCACAACGTGCCCGAGGGCCGCACGACCCTGACAGTGCGGCTGAACGTGGTGCGCGACGGAGTGCAGTCCCAGCTGGTGTCGACCGACGACGTGCGGGTGGCGAAGTGATGCGGCCGGTCAGAGCCGCAGCTCGATCGCGGCTGCTGCCTCGGAGACAGCGGATGCGAGGTGGCCGAGTGCGCTGTCGCCCTGCGTGACGAGAGCGACCGACAGCACCGCGTCCACTCCGCTCCCCATCGCCGCGACGGGTGACGCCGCCACGACGATGGGGCTGTCGGGCAGGAAGCCGGCGAGCGGGGACCGCGCGAGCACGGCCCGACCCGGGATCGTCGCGGCGGCGGGCGTCCGCTCCCCGATGGCTCCCGGCACGGCCGGGGACGACCGCCCGCGGACCACCGCGAGCCGCACCAGGTCGTCGCCGTTGCGCACGGCCAGCTCGACGTCGCCGCCGGTGTCGGTGCGCAGCGCGGACATGACGGGCAGCGCTGCGCGGCGCAGCAGTTGCGGGGTCTCGGCGAGCTGTCCGAGTTCGAACAGCCGGAGCCCGAGCCGGATCGTCGTTCCGTCACGCTCGAGGTAGTGCTGCCGCACGAGGGCGCTGACGAGGCGCGAGACGGTCGACTTCGGCAGCCCCGCCCGCACGGCGAGCTCGGAGACGCCGATCCCGTCGTCGCCCTCGCCGAGCACCTCGAAGATCGCCGTGATGCGGGCGAGGACGCCGATCGAGTCGTCCGCGGTCATCGGGCTAGGGAACCTGCAGCGCCAGCCGCCGGGTGAGGGCGAGCGCCGCGTGGCGCACCAGGGGGATCATCCGCTCGGCGTCCATCCCGCTCACGGGTCCGGCGACCGAGATCGCCGCGACGGGCCTGTGCTCCCGCGAGAGGATCGGGCTGGCGACGCCCACCACCCCGGGGAAGGTCTCGCAGTGGTCGATCGCGACGGAGCACGTGCGCACGCCCGCGAGCTCGCGCTCGAGCCGGTAGCGCGCACCGCTGTCGAGGCCGGTCGTGATGCCGTTCACCACCGACTGGTCGCTGGTGAACGCCAGCACCGCCTTGCCGAGCGCCGTGGTCGCCGCCGGCACGTGCACGCCCGCGTGCGACGGGGGCGGACGCAGCCTGCCGCGCACGGAGATCACCGACACCATGTCGCTGCCCTCGTTCACCGCGACGTTGAGGTGCTCGCCGGTGGCGTTGAAGAGCTCGGCCAGCACGGGGAGGGCGGCCGCGATGAGACGGCGCGGTGTGCTCGCGCGAGCTCCGAACTCGAACAGGCGGATGCCGATCACGACACCCCGTGGGGTGCGCTCGAGGTAGCGCCGCCGCACGAGCTCCGCCACCGTGCGGGAGGCCGTGGACTTCGGTATCCCCGTGGCGCGGGCGAGGTCGGCGACCGTGACCGCCCCTCCGCTCCCGCGCACGGCCTCGAGGATCGCGACGATCCTGTCGAGCACCGATACCGGGGCGGTCTGCATAAAACCCAGTATCGGACGCCGCCCCGACGCCGGCAAGGCTAACGCCGATGCGCCCGGGGCGGCGTCCCGCACAGTGGGACGGGTGGCCGTCACCTCGAGGTCATGCAGAACGGCTTCACGCCCATGGCGCTCTCCAGACCCTCCATCACGTGCTGCTTGAAGAGGTCGTCGCCGGGCAGCGGGGCGTCGGTCCAGGCCGCCGCGTCGTGCCCGAGGGTGGTCAGCCACGACTTGCCGCCGTCGTAGTAGTGGCACCAGCTCACGGCGTGCTCCTTGCCGTGGCCCGGGTGGCCGGTCGCGCGCCCGTTGAGGCTGGTCTTCTCGTCGACCTCCAGCAGCACGTTCACGTAGGTCGGATACGGGACGAGGTTGTACCACTCGTCGGTGAAGGCCCAGGTCCTCGGCATGAAGCGGGTCGAGACGTCGCGCTTGTTGATCGTCTCCACCGTGCCCGCGCGGTTGGGGGCGTGGTCGTAGAAGTTCGCCCCGCCGAGCAGTCCCTCGTACCAGGGCCAGTGGTACTCGGCGCCGAAGGCGTTGTGGATGCCCACGAAGCCCCCTCCCCCGCGCACGTACTGCATGAGGTTCGTCTGGGCGGTGTCGTCGAGCGTGTCACGGTTGGAGCTGAGGAACACCACGGCCTGGTACTGGCTCAGACGGCTGAAGCTCGCGAGGTCCTCCGTGTAGTCCACCGCGATCCCCCGCTCCTCCGCCCACGCCTTGAGCCCGGCCTGGGCGATGTTGTCGGCGTTCAGCGGCGGGTTCAGGCCGGCCGCGAGCGGTGTGCCGAGGTGGGCGTGGCGTGGGCCGGCGGTGCGGCTCCAGATGAGGATGCGCTTCTGCTCGCCCTCGACCCAGCCGTTGCCCCAGTTGTTGTAGCAGACCGGGTCGGTGCCGCGGCAGACGCCGTAGTCCTTGATCTCGTCCTGGTAGATCTGGCTGGCGGTGGCGGGTCTGCCGCTGTTGCCGTTGCGGTCGCCCCACCCCCGGTCGGCGTCTCGGTCGGTGGGGACTCCTGAACCGGCGAGCACGATCCCCCCGCCGAGCATGGCTGCGGCGACGAGGGCGACTCCGGACCGTAGTAGCGATCTCACGTGATCTCCTTTGATCGGTGGTGCGGCGAGGGTGCTGTGAATGTAGGCCCGCGCGGATCACCGGGGCAAAGCCCGTTCCACCCAGTAGGCCTCGTGCCGCGGGCGGCGGTCGCGAATCGACCGGGAAGGCGCTCGACGCGGTCGGTATACGACCAGCGGATGCGCGGTGAAGCGATGAAAAGAAGTGGTAGCTGAGGGGAGGCTCGATCTCCCGACCTCACGATTATGAGTCGTGCGCTCTAACCAACTGAGCTACTCAGCCACGTGGCCGCCTAGGCGACAACGAGCCCCCTGTGGGAATCGGACCCACTACCTCTTCCTTACCAAGGAAGTGCTCTACCAATGAGCTAAGGGGGCACATCTCCGACTCGCGCCGGATGCGTACCGTGCCGTTTGGCACCGGAACAGACTAGCATCCGCGAGAGGGTGCTCAGTGCACTTCGCTGAAGCACGCTCGTTAGGCTGGGCGCATGACAATCGCAAGCGAGTCCTCCGTCGCGCCCGCAGCCGTGACCACCCTCGGCACCGAGTGGTGGCGCAGCGCCGTGATCTACCAGATCTACCCGCGTTCCTTCGCCGATCTGACCGGGGACGGAGTGGGCGATCTGCCCGGCATCACCGCCCGTCTCGACTCCCTCGCGGCCCTCGGCGTCGACGCCGTCTGGCTCTCGCCGTTCTACACCTCGCCGCAGAAGGACGCCGGCTACGACGTCGCCGACTACTGCGACGTCGACCCGCTCTTCGGCACGCTCGCCGACTTCGACGCGATGCAGACCCGCGCCCACGAGCTCGGTCTGCGCGTGATCGTCGACATCGTGCCCAACCACACCTCCGACGCCCACCGCTGGTTCCAGGAGGCTGTGGCCTCCCCCGCCGGCTCGGCCGAGCGCGCGCGCTACATGTTCCGCGACGGCAAGGGCGAGACGGGCGAGATCGCGCCCAACAACTGGGAGTCCGTCTTCGGCGGCCCGGCCTGGACCCGCCTCGTCGAGCCGGACGGCACGCCCGGCCAGTGGTACCTGCACCTCTTCGACGCCTCGCAGCCCGACCTCGACTGGGAGAACCCGTGGGTGCGCGAGCAGTTCCGCGCCATCCTGCGCTTCTGGCTCGACCGCGGTGTCGACGGGTTCCGCGTCGACGTGGCGCACGGCATGATCAAGGCGCCCGGCCTGCCCGACTTCACCCCCGCCCCCGGCGGCAGCATGGGCGGCAGCAGCGCTCCCGCAGAGGGCGTCTCGCTCGAGCCCGGCATCAGCGACCACTCCGAGGATCAGCCCACCGCGCCGTTCTGGGCGCAGGACGGCGTGCACGAGATCTACCGCGACTGGCACGAGGTGCTCGCCGGCTACGAGGGCGACCGTGTGCTCTGCGCCGAGGCCTGGGTCGAGCCGCTCACGAAGCTCGCCCGCTGGGTGCGCCCCGACGAGATGCACCAGGCGTTCAACTTCAGCTACCTCGAGACCCCGTTCTCCGGGCCCGCGCTGCGGCGCGTCATCGACGAGTCCATCGCGGCCTTCTCCGGTGTGGGGGCCCCCAGCACCTGGGTGCTGTCGAACCACGATGTGGTGCGCCACGCGAGCCGCCTCGCGCTGACCGCCGAGAACCCCCAGGGCGCCGGCATCGGGCCGAAGTCCGCCGGCCTGCCCGACACCGAGCTGGGACTGCGCCGCGCTCGCGCGGCATCCGCTCTGATGCTCTCCCTGCCGGGTAGCGCCTACGTCTACCAGGGCGAGGAGCTCGGGCTGCCCGAGGCCATCGACCTGCCGGACGAGTCGCGTCAGGACCCGACGTGGTTCCGCACGAACGGGGAGCGCTACGGACGCGACGGATGCCGCGTGCCGATCCCCTGGGAGGCGGACGCCCCCGCCTTCGGGTTCAACACCACGGGCGCCAGCTGGCTTCCGCAGCCGGCAGGCTGGGCGCCCTACGCCCGCGATGCCCAGCTGGGTGTCGCCGGGAGCACACTGGAGCTCTACACTCGCATTCTCGCCGCGCGCCAGGAGTACGACCTGGGCATGGGCTCGGTCGAGTGGCTCGACGGCTTCGGCGAGGCCGTGGTCGCGTTCCGCAACGGACCGGTGACGGTCGTCTCGAACACCGGCCGGGTGCCGGTCGAGCTGCCGATCGGCGCCGTGCTCGTGGCGAGCGAGAACGTCGACGGCGGCATCCTGCCTCCCGACACGACCGTCTGGCTCATCACGGCCGAGTAGGCGCACGACGAAGGCCCCGCGCCGGCTCCTCGTTCGAGGTGCTGGCGCGGGGCCTTTTCACGTGGTGCGTGCTAGTTGCTGGCGTTCGCCTCGAGCCAGGCGAAGGGGTCGACGGGCACGCCGTCGAGGTGCACCTCGAGGTGCAGGTGGGCGCCGGTGGAGGCGCCGGTGGTTCCGACCAGCCCGATGAAGTCGCCGACCTTGATCGGGTCGCCCTCCTTGAGCGGGCTGGAGCCGCTGATCATGTGGGCGTAGAGGGTCTGGACCTTCTGGCCGTTGATCACGTGGTCGAGCAGCGCGTGCTGGCCGAATGCCCCGCCGAAGGTCGACTGGGTGACGACGCCATCGGCGACGGCGTAGATCGGGGTTCCGGTGCCGGGGGTGAAGTCCACACCCTGGTGCTGGCTCGAGCAGCCGCGGCAGGGTGCGACGCGGTCGCCGAAGCCGGAGCTGACGGGGGTGGCGTAGGGGAACGGCCAGCGAATCGAGCCGGTGGTGGGGTTGAAGCTGTAGATCTTCGTGCCGTACTTGGCGGTGAGCACCTCGCTGTAGGAGGTGACCGAGAACTCGTCGCGCGTCAGCGACTCCATCGACGCATCCGCTGCCACGGCGACCTTCTGCACGGGAACGGCCGCGCTCTCGGCGGCGGTGATCGTGTTGCCCTCTTCGGCCGCGAAGGTCATGAACGCATTCGCCGGAACCGACATGCCCACGAAGAGCGCGCCGGAGAACAGCAGTGCCGCCACCGAGAGGATCTTCGAGGCGGGACGCGCCTTGCGCTTCTCGGAACGGCTGGGGCGGTCGGCCCGAGCGGTCTTGGGCGCCTTCGGTGCCTTGGCCTGCTTCGGCGCCTTCGCCGGTCGGCTCTTGGCCGGACGGGCGGCGCGCGAACGCTTCGTGGTGGTGACGTGCATGCCGTCGACGGGGATGTCGCTCGGCTGCACCTCGGCCGGCTCGAGCAGCTCGCCGAAGATCTCGGTGAGGAAGGGGTCGGTGGCCGGGGCGGCGGCGACGCTGTCGTCGTTCTGCGACACCTCGATCGTCATGGGTGCGGCGATGCTCGGCTCTTCGCCGGCGATCTCCTCGACGTGCAGCTCGGTCATCGACGCCTCGACGACCAGCGGGAGGGAGGCGAAGATGCCGGCGGATGCGGCTTCGGTCTTCGGGAGCTCGGGGGCCGGTGCGGCGGCGGCGGATGCGCTGGGAACCGGAACGGCCGGGGCGGCGTTGACGTGAGGAGGCACGGGCGCAGCGAAGCGGCCGTTGGCCTCGAGCTCGCGCAGCTGGCGCCGCGTCAGGGGGGCCGGGGTCTCAGTCGTCACGCGCGCGACGACCCATCGACGGCGGACAATTCGGCGCACACAACGACGACGGCTACTGAAGTCATTGCAGATTGCTCCTCTAAAAGTTGCCTGGCCTCTATGCGGCCGGCGGGAAATTTTCGGGTGATCGCGCAGATGGAGGTAAGCCCATCAGGTAACGGATAGATAAACTTTAGCTGTTTTCCGGCGTTTCGGCCACCCGAGGTGGTCAGACGCCCAGTCGAAGGAGCGCCTCCTCCAGGGTCGAGGCAAGCTCAGGTGGCGCGGCCAGCAGAAATGAGGCGTCTGCTGGTGCTCCGTGCAGTCCCACGACCGCCGCCCCGGCCTCCCGTGCGACCAGCCCCGCCGCCACGTGGTCCCACGGCTTGAGCCCGCGCTCGAAATAGCCGTTCAGCCGCCCGGTCGCGACGCCGCAGAGGTCGAGTGACGCCGCCCCGATGCGGCGGATGTCCCGCACCAGCGGCAGCAGTCCCGCCACCACCGCGCCCTGCCGCGCACGGTCGTCCGAGTCGTAGGAGAAGCCGGTTCCGATGAGCGCCTGTTCGAGGGAATCGGGCTCGACGACGCGAAGCTGCTGATTTCCCGAGAACGCTCCACCGGCATCCGTCGCCGTATAGATCTCGCCCGCGACGGGGTTCACCACGCACCCGGCGAGCGCTCTCCAGGTGGCCGGATCGGGGTCGCCCTCGACCACCGCGATGCTCACCGCCCAGTGCGGGATGCCGTAGAGGTAGTTGACGGTGCCGTCGATCGGGTCGACAACCCAGGTGAGCCCGCTCGTGCCGGCCTCGGCGCCGCCCTCCTCGCCGAGGAAGCCGTCGTTCGGACGCGCCTCGGCCAGCAGCGAGCGGATGAGGTTCTCGGTCTCCCGGTCGGCCATGGTGACGACGTCGACGGGGCTCGACTTGTGGTCGGCGACCTCGACGCCCTCGCGGCGGCGGCGCAGCGCGAGCTCTCCCGCCGTGGTCGCGGTCTCGGTGGCGATGCGCAGGAGTTCGACGAGGTGGGACATGGGTCGAGGCTACCGGGCGCGGTTCGCCGCAATCGCCTCATGCGCCCCTGGCGGACGAATGACCGCGCCGCGGCCGCCTCCCGTGGCCGGAACCTCCTCGTGAGCCCGCGCCGCTCCCCCGTGACCGGCATCGCCCGTCTCAATGCGAGAATTGCTAAATGAACGAATTCGCCCAGCACACCCTGACTCTCGGCGCAGTCGTGCTCGGCGGGCTGATCTCCTTCGTCGGCAGCTGGCTGAGCGAGAAATGGCGCTGGAACCGCGAGCGCATGTCCCGCTGGGACCAGCGCCGACTCGACGCCTATGTGGACTTCGCGCGAGCGGTGAAGGACGAGAGCCGGATCGCGATGCGGATCGCGGCCGGGCGTGAACTCGGCCCCCAGACCGACCCTCTCGGGCTGGCAGAGGGTCGCGAGCTCTACGCGATCGCGGAGCACTCCCGCTCCACACTGTTCGAAGCGGTGCTGCTTCTCGGCGACGATGCGAGCGTCCGTAGCGCTCGCGTCTGGTACCAGGCCGTCTGGACCTGCTACCAGTACGTGTCCAAGCGCGAATCCCCGGACGGCGAACAATTCACCGAGCTCTACATGGCAGCGGGAGAAGCGCGTGCAGCGTTCTACGACTCCGCCCGCGGAAGTCTCGACATCACGAACGCCACTGGCGATTCCCTCGTGCTTCGCGACTCGGCCGTCGGGAAGTACTGACCGGCCGCCGCAATCGCCTCATGCGCCCCTGGCGGACGAATGACCGCGCCGCGGCCGCCTCCCGTGGCCGGAACCTCCTCGCGAGCCCGCGCCGCTCCCCCGCGACCTAGAGTGGCCGCATGACAGAACCGCAGCCGCCCTCCTCCCGCGTGCGCATCGGGGGTGCCGACGTGAACCGCGGCACGGTGCGCATCGTGGCGCGCTTCGCCCTGGGCTGGGCGGTGCTGGGGTTCGTCGCGGTGCTCGCCTTCGCGCTCTTCGGCCTGCCCCACCTCGGCGCGACCGTGGAGCTCGACCTGCCGGGCCGCGGTCGCAACGCCGACTTCCCCGTAAACGCCGTGGGCCTGGTCGTGGTGGGGATCGCCGTGACGGCGCTGGCGCTGCTCGCCTCGATCGCCGGAGTGCTTCTGAGCAGCACCGCGCCCGGCTTCGCCTACATCACGGGCGCTGTCGTGTGCATCGTCGTACCGGGCTTCGCGGCCGTCGTCGTCGGCAACGGCATCGCGGAGCTGGCCCGGGCGGGCGCTCCGGCGGGCAGCTTCCCGGCGACCCCGTTCGTCGCCATCGTCGCCATCTTGCTCGGCGCCTTCTCGATCTTCGGCGCCATGAGGCTCGCCCGCGACACGAAGGCGCTCGGCTGACCCGCCCTGTGGTTGGCTAGCCGCATGTCCCACACGCGCATCCGCTTCGCCGACCAGGTCGGCATGCTCCTCCACGAGGTCGACCTCAACGCGATCCCACGCGTCGGCGACTCCGTGAACCTCAAGAACCAGCAGGCCTTCGGCATCGTGGATCTCGTCACCTGGGAGGTCGGCAGCGAGAACTACGACACTCGCGTGGTCGTGCGCCTCAAGCCGCACACGGCGTAGCGCGCGTCTTTCTGCGCCGCCCAACGCAGAAGGCCCCGCTTCTCAGCGGGGCCTTCTCCATTTCTGGTGGCGAGTGAGGGATTCGAACCCCCGAATGCGATGCAGTCTGATTTACAGTCAGATCCCTTTGGCCGCTTGGGTAACTCGCCAGGGCGCTTCCGTCCACATGTAATCATCTGACCGAAGGCGCTGAACAAGAATAGCCTGACTTTCACCCTCCGAATGCACACACCCCCGAAGAGGCGCTCGCATGCCGCCTGTCCCGACTAGAAGTCGCGGCCCCGGCGGCGCATCCTGAGCCCGTAGACGCTGCCGGCGGCACCGACCACGACGAGCAGGATCGGGATGATGAACGGCGTGATATCCATGGTCACGAGACTACCCGGGGCTCTAGCGGGTGTCGGCCCGGTACCGGCTTCCCGCGGCGGCGATCTTCACGATGTAGGCCGGGTCGGAGTTGTAGGCGGTGATCCCCGCGCTCCATCCCGTCTCGCTGGCCATGTCGCCGCTCGCCCGGCACAGGTAGTTTGCCGTCGCCGTGGTTGCGTCGTCGATGTTCTGCGGATCCTCGACGCCGTCGCCGTTGGCGTCCACGTGCCAGTTTCGCCAGGTCTGCGGGATCAGCTGCATCGGCCCGACAGCGCGGTCCCATTCCGCATCGCCGTCGATCGCACCCCCGTCGGAGTCGGGGATGCTGTCGGTCGCACCGCCCACCAGGGCGATCCCGTAGATCGGCGGGGTGGCTGTTCCATCCGCTGCCAGAGTCGAACCGTCGTGTGTACCGTGCCCGCTCTCCGTGGCGCCGATAGCGGCGAGCGTGTTCCAGCCGAGCCCGCAGGCGGGCATCTCGAGTGATTTGCGGATGGCGACCCCCGCATAGGCGGCGAGCGCCCGCTCGGGGATCCCCGTGGCTGCCGCCGTGGTCTCCACCCAGAGCGGGTCGACGAGATCCGCCGCTCCGGGGCCGATGGGGGCTGCAGCGCTCGGGGCGGCTTCGGCGGGCGCGGCCCAGGTCTCGATCGGTGCGGAGTCCCGGGTTCCGGGCTCCCCGTCCGTCGGCGCGAACGCGAGGAATCCGGCGGCGACGAGGGCCAGTACCGCCACCGATGCGCCGACGATTGTCCAGGTGTGACGACGGGCGGGCATCCCTCGTTCTACCATGGGGGTATGGCAGACCCCACATTCGACATCGTCAGCAAGGTCGACAAAATGGAGGCGGACAACGCCGTCAACCAGGCCCAGAAGGAGATAGCCCAGCGCTACGACTTCAAGGGCGTCGGCGCATCCGTGGAATGGAGCGGCGAGAAGCTGCTCCTCAAGGCGAGCGCGGAGGACCGCGTGAAGGCGGTTCTCGAGGTTCTCGAGGCCAAGTTCATCAAGCGCGGCATCCCCCTGCGCAGCCTCGACACCGGTGAGCCCTACCCCAGCGGCAAGGAGTACCGCATCGAGGTGGAGCTCAAGAACGGCATCTCCTCGGAGGACGCGAAGAAGGTCTCGAAGATCATCCGCGACGAGGCCCCGAAGGGCGTCAAGTCGCAGATCCAGGGCGACGAGCTGCGTGTCACCTCGAAGAGCCGCGACGACCTGCAGGCGGTCATGGCACTGCTCAAGGGCAAGGACCTCGACGTCGCCCTGCAGTTCGTCAACTTCCGCTGACAACTTTTCAGACACGGCCGTAGGCCGGGTGTCGGCGACTCATTAGACTGCGGACTATATGGATGCTCTGACGTCGTTACCCCAGGTCGTCTTCACCCTCGCTGTCGTCGACTTCCTGATCCGACTCACCTGTCTCATCTATGTGCCGCGCAATCGCCGTCCGCAGACGGCGACGGCGTGGCTGCTCGCGATCTTCTTCCTCCCGCCCTACATCGGGGTGACCCTGTTCCTACTGCTGGGCAGCCGGCGCCTGCCGAAGGGGCGTCGCGAGAAGCAGGCGGAGATCAACGCCTTCATCGTCGAGACCACCGAGGGCGTCGACGACGTGAAGCACGACCACCCCTGGCTCGACCCGGTGGTGGAGCTCAACAGGCACCTCGGCGCGATGCCGCTCGTCGGCGGCAACACGGCGAAGCTGCACGGGGACTACAACGAGACGCTGCGGGTGATGACCGCGGCGATCGACGACGCGAAGACCTGGGTGCACGCGGAGTTCTACATCCTCGCCTTCGACAAGACCACCGCTCCGTTCTTCGCCGCCATGGAGGCCGCCGTGAGCCGGGGTGTCACCGTGCGCGTGCTGCTCGACCACGTGGCCGGCCTCCGCGCCGTCGGCTACCGCCGCACCCTGCGCCGGCTGCGCAAGGCGGGCGTGACCTGGTCGCTGATGCTCCCGGTGCAGCCCCTGCGCGGCAAGTGGCAGCGCCCCGACCTGCGCAACCACCGCAAGATCCTCGTGATCGACGGGGAGGTGGCGTTCACCGGCTCCCAGAACGTCGTCGACTCCAGCTACAACAAGCGCGGCAACATCCGGCGCGGTCTGCACTGGAAAGACCTCATGGTGCGCTTCGAGGGCCCCATCGTCGCCGGCGTGAACGCGCTGTTCATCACCGACTGGTACACGGAGACCGGAGAGCTGCTCGTGCGCGAGGCGACGGTCGAGCCGCGCCCCACACCGCAGCGCACCCTCGACGCCCAGGTGGTGCCGAGCGGCCCGGGATTCGACGGCGAGAACAACCTGCGCCTGTTCAACTCCCTGCTCTACCTTGCGCAGGAGCGCATCATCATCACCTCGCCCTACTTCGTGCCCGACGAGTCGATGCTCTACGCGATCACGACCGCGGCGCAGAGCGGCATCGACGTGCAGCTCTTCGTCTCCGAGATCGGCGACCAGCCGGTGGTCTACCACGCCCAGCGCAGCTACTACGAGGCGCTGCTGCGGGCCGGCGTGCGCATCTGGCTCTACAAGGCGCCCACCGTGCTGCACTCGAAGTTCTTCACCATCGACGACGAGGTGGCGGTGATCGGCTCGAGCAACATGGACATGCGCAGTTTCAGCCTCAACCTCGAGATCTCGGTGATGGTGCACGGCAAGTCGTTCGTCGACGACCTGCGCGAGATCGAGCAGGAGTACCGCGACACCAGCCGCGAGCTCTTCCTCGACGAGTGGATGGCGCGCCCCCGCGCGAGCGCCGTGCTCGACAACGTCGCCCGGCTCACGGCGGCGGTTCAGTAGCGCCCCTCCGCTGGGCGGGCCAGCGGAGGGAGCCGGCTACTCGACCGGGGTGGCGTTCGAGACGCGCACCATCTCGTCGCGCTCGACGACCTTGATGCGGGTGCGGCCGACGGCCTCGCCGAGGCCGAGCTCGTGCTGGTCGAGGTTGTGCCAGCCGTCGAGGTTGGTGAACTCGACGCCACGGCTCTCGAGCAGCGCGACGACAGCGTCCTCCTCGGGGTGCGCGGGCGTCCACCAGTTGGCCTGGTCGTTCATCACGTGCTTGATGGTCTCCATCGCGTCGCTCTTGGTGTGGCCGATGAGGCCCACCGGTCCGCGCTTGATCCAGCCGGTGGCGTAGATGCCGTGCAGCTGCTCGTCGTTGTCGTCGATGACCTGGCCCTCGCGGTTGGGGATCACGCCGCGCTTCTCGTCGAAGGGGATGCCGTCGAGGGGCGAGCCGAAGTAGCCGACCGCGCGGTAGAGCGCCTGGATCGGGATCTCGCGGATCTCACCGGTGCCGCGCGTTCCGCCCTCGCCGTCGGGCTCGGTGCGCTCGTAGCGGATGCCCTCGACCTTGCCGTCGCCGGTGATCTCCAGCGGCTTGGCGTGGAAGTGCAGGTGCAGGCGGCGCGAGGCGCTGCCGGTCTCGCGGGCGCGCCACTGCGTGAGCACCTTGTCGATGACGAAGACCTGCTTGTTGCTGGCGATGGCGTCTCTCGAGGCCTGGTCGTAGTCGAAGTCCTCGTCGTAGACGATCATGTCGACGTCCTCCAGCTCGCCGAGCTCGCGCAGCTCGAGCGGGGAGAACTTCACCTGCGCCGGTCCGCGGCGGCCGAAGACGTGCACGTCGGTGACGGGCGAGTTCTTGAGCCCCTCGTAGACGTTCGCGGGGATCTCGGTGGGCAGGAGGTTGTCGGCGTGCTTGGCCAGCATCCGCGCCACGTCCAGTGCCACGTTGCCGTTGCCGATCACGGCGACCGAGGTGGCGTCGAGCGGCCACTCGCGGGGGAAGTCGGGGTGTCCGTCGTACCAGCTCACGAAGTCGGCGGCGCCGTAGCTGCCCTCGAGGTCGATGCCGGGGACCACCAGGGGGGCGTCCTTGATGGAGCCGGTGGAGAAGATCACGGCGTTGTAGTGCTTCTTCAGGTCGTCGAGCGTGATGTCGCGGCCGAAGAGCACGTTGCCGAAGAGGCGGATCTGGCCCGAGTCGAGCACGTCGCGCAGCGCGTTGATGATCCCCTTGATGCGCGGGTGGTCGGGGGCGACGCCGTAGCGCACCAGTCCGTAGGGCGCGGGCAGCTGCTCGAACAGGTCGATCGAGACGTCGAAGCCCTTCTCGGCCTTGAGCAGGATGTCAGCGGCGTAGATGCCGGCGGGTCCGGCTCCGACGATGGCCAATCGTAGTTTGGTCATGTCTAACGTGTTCCGTTCGTGGTGGTCGGGCGGGGGTGCGGGCGGATCAGTTCGAGCGTTCGACGAAGGCGT
>Ga0247810_10000861_pt1 | contig 24200 bp, 35 predicted proteins | sample UWRJL119311C1_FD_179918 | JGI IMG/M metagenome (GOLD analysis project Ga0247810, IMG submission 179918) | Plant litter microbial communities from Arlington Agricultural Research Station in Wisconsin, United States - UWRJ-L119-311C-1 | ecosystem: Environmental > Terrestrial > Plant litter >... | reverse complement strand
CAGGATTACCATATGATACGACTGCGTCCACATTTAGCCCCAAAATAGAACCATTGCCCGCCTTTTGTAAGGCAATAACCTCCGACTGCAAAACAGTAATTTCACCTTCTATGGTTATATTACCTGTTTGTATGCTCTGCGCGAATCTGCCTTTTGCGTGTAAAGGTTCTTTTTCGGCTTTTTCATTGTACTTAATGCCTCGAATACCTGTAATATCCCTGCCTCCTAAGACGATTGTAATGTCGCCCCACTCGTATTGTCTTGAATCAAAACTCATAATTATAGCCCTGTATTAAATCCGATTGTAAACTCTAAAAATCTTCCGTATCCATGCGGACGTACTTTGATCTTTCCTTTAATTTTTGAATCCTGAGCAATGTTATTAGTGGTGTCAATTATACATTGAACACCTGTGTCATTTGCTACAGTTGTATCTGCTGAAAGCTCACCCTTAGAAGTCATTTCCTTTGCAATCACTCTAATTATTTCAGCTTCTAAAGCTTTGGCGTATGGAGCCTGAATTTTACCTTCGTTCGTAATCGGAACTGTGTCCAGGATAAAATCGGTTAGTGCTTGATTTGCCAAAACGTAAGCTTTGTCAATTACACGTCTGCGGGTAAGAAAATGATAGTCGTCATCTACTCCGCAAGCCAGCATGTCATCTACAAAAAAATAACCGCTTTTGCCTGTGTGGGTAGTCAGCGTAATGAATCCTTTATCATAGATCGCATCAATATTGACCTGTTCTACTGGTTTATCCAGAATATAAAAACTATCAGGTTTCAAGGCACCGTCTTTAACACGTCCAACATTTACATGAACTTGATTAGAAGCAATTCTTCCGGCTAAAACTCCTACCGCTGCACCTTTAGAGGCCGTTGCTCCAGTTCTTGTTTCAGTATCTCCAATTAATACGGCAACTCTGTTGTTTGCAGAAGCAGAAAATCCAACTAAGTCAGCGACAATGCCTGTGTAATTGTAAGCCTCGATAATAAAAACCACAGGTTGTGTCTTTTCAGTTGTAAATTTGTCGGCAATTACCTGCGCAGCGGCAAGTGTTGCGGGAAATCCTGTTCGGATACCAGCTGTAACTACAACCTCCGCCACTGACGGTGCATATTTTACAGTAACAAATCGGATGCGTCTGTTTGATGCCGTTAGAACAATTTCACTGGCCGTAATTAATTCGTCTAGTGTTTTTGTTTTCGCAACGCCGTAAATCCAAAGTTCAGTACCATCGCCGGCTTCAGCGTAAAATTCTTTTATTGTTTTATGCAGTTCGTAATTTCCTGCAATCGATGGAATAATTCCCAACGTTTCGGCTTCCTTTAATGAATAAACTATAAAGTGTTTATCCAGAAGAAAACCGCCATTTGCAACGGCAGACGAAACAATGACACAAATTCCGTCAGGACTTGTGGCAACAGTTCCGATATTGCCGTTCTCAAATGCTATATCTACACTTGGTTTTCCCATTACTTAGATTTTTTTGCGTTTTCTTTTGGAGCTTCAGCTTTTGGAGCTTCCGCGACGTTAATTGTTTCACCGCCTGAGTTAGGTAGGTTTTCCGCGCTTTCTGCTGAGATGTCAAGCAAATTATTAATTGAAGCAGCTTCGTCCGCCCCAGCATCTAAAACATTTACAGAACCATCAGCTACGGTTTCAAATCCTGTCATTTCGCCATCAATTGCGGTACCAGTTTGAAACTGATCAATAATGTCGAAATCTTCATCGTCAGTATCTTCAGCGATTACTTCAATTTGTAAAGGGTTAACGACTATTTCTACCAATTTATCTTTCAATGACTTTGCGTGCATTTTAGCATCATTAGCATTATAAAAGGGTTCACCGTCAGAAGTCATATGAACCTCTTTTAAATCTGGGTTCGAATCGTAAATTTCGTGTTTTTTCATTATGTCGATTTTTTTAAAGTGTATTTAATTATGGTCCAAACTATTATTAATGACAGCAAAACCGCCATCGCCCAAAAACATTTGATTTGTGTTTTCTGCCACCAGGTAAGCTCATTTGCTATTACTGGAACTTCCTTAATTTCTTGCTGATGTTCTGAGATATAAGTCGATTTCCATTTCAAGAAGAGCTCCTGTGCTTTTGCCTCGCAGTCTACCTTTAGCAAGTTGTCAGCAATCCGAACCTTTGGGCTTTTTAGGCTGCGCCCTGGTTCGGCTTGCGTAACACTCTTAATTGTTGCCTTTCCATTAATACACTCCAAAAGTGCATTATACGAAGAGCTGTCTTTTTCCACTGTCAGAACAGTATCGTGTATTGTTTCGGTGATCACCTTTTCGATTGTTGTAGTTTTCTGCACCACAACTGGTTTTTTGCCTGCGCAAGAAACCAGGAACATGGTGAGAACAAAAAGCAAACAACAACTTAATTTTATGTTTTTCATATTGTATTTAAATTAGTCTTTCTAAATCTTTTGCTATTCCTTTAAGCAGAATGGCGTAATTTGGGTCAGTGGCATAGCCTGCCTTTGCGATTTCATCAATAAATTGATAAGGGTTGCTTTTAACCTTTAATGCGTCTGCGTATCGCTTGTTTTTGAGAAAAAAACTCGCATGATCTGTAAAGCATTCTTCCGGTGTATTATATTTTCTGAAGTAATCTTTAATGCTGTATTTAAACCATTTCTGTCCATTTTTGATTACTGGTTTAACAGATATGATATTGGGGAATTTTGCATTAGCACTTTTAGAATATTCAGTTGTTGCCAATAATTGTTCGTTCCCATTGATACCGTCTGTATCTTTTACACCAAAAAACATGTTTCCTGGTGCCACTTTTCCCCAGCCGCTTTCCACTGCCGCTTGTGCTAAAATTGCCAAAGCAGGAATACCTGTCTTTTCCTGTGTTGTTTTTGCAAAAGGATAAAGAGTTTTTATAAATTCTCGTTTATTCATTATGCTTTTCCGTTAAGTTGTTTGAATTTTTGTAACTCTTCAACTAGGTGCTGATTGATGCCCATTAATTCTCTATGCTGCGCTTCCATTTTTTTAATTGTATCAGTCGCTGCAGTTAATCTATTAGCCATGTCGTCCAATAACTCGCGATAATATTTTACGGCATTTACTGCATTATCTAATTCTGCGGCTCTGTCTTCAGCTAAGTTTTTTCGTTTTGAAAATATATAGGTGATCAGTGCGGCGAAAAAAGCCGTTAGAGTTGGGTATACAAATTGCTCCATAATTGATTTTAAAAAAAAAGACTACTACTTGTGCAGTAGTCTTTTGTATATAAATATTCTAGTTATTAAATGATTGCTCCCGCATATTTAACCATGACCGGAACCGCAATGAAATAATGACGTAAGGCATATTCATTTTGCTGGGTTCTTGGTGCTCCTGCGGAACCTGAAAAGTATTGCTTGGTCAATCCTGTTTTCTTAACAACATTCTCTGGATGGAATATTACAGATGCATTTCTGTCAGTTCCTGCTGGAACTGCACCCCAAGCTTTTTTCGCACCTGCCGCAGTATACATAGGGTTGTCAATGTTTTGGTACATTTCGAATCCTGCAAGCATACCTTTGATAGTTCCTGATAAATAATCAGCTAATTTGTCAGCGTATTTATTTGAGTTGTCTTCTAATAAATCATTTTCATGATCAGAACACAGGACCAAGCGTCTGCCTTTTTTCTTGCATTTTGTTGCATCCATTGCTCTTCTGGCTGTAACAATATCTTTCCAAAGCATTTTTCTACGACCGCCTGCTGTAACTTCATCCCCAGTACACTGGATTACGAACGTAGCCCCCGCGACTGTTGTTTGTGGCGCAAGCGCATGGATTGCTTTTGCAAATTTTGAATCAGTAATGTCATCACGATGTGATTTAGTTACAGAGTCAATTTGAGGATAACTAGAGCCATTAGCCTGATCGTCAGTTAAAGACGTTGGATTTGTCTGGTATTTATCCAATTGAATAGTCATACTTGTATCATCATAAGCTACCAAAGCCAATGGATATGTTGTATTATTAATCAAAACTCCTGGTCTAAAAGTCGTAATTGGAATATGAATTATATTTGATTCAGATGCTCCTCCAGAACCAACCTCAAGAACTTGAGTATCAATTTCAGGAATACCATCTAACCACGGAGCTAGTTGCTCATCTCGGAGCAGAGTTCTTACTCTTGACTCCCACATTTCTGGAAATGTTGCCGGCATATTATTATAATTATTGGTTAAACAATTTCTTGTAAGCATCAGGATTAGAGTCCTTAAAGCTCAATTTTTCTGAATGGGAAAGCTTTTCAAACTCATCCATTGTTTTGATTTCAGTGACACCGTTTCCTCCCGGAATCATAATTCCAGCACTAAAATCCTTTTTACCAGGAATCGATGCTAAAGTAGTTTCCAATATTTCTGGGGAAGTAATTCCCAATTGTACGAAAGCTTCCTTTTTGTCGGCTGGTATTTTTCCTTGTGTGATCGCTAGATCAACTTTTTGATTAGCTGATAATTTTACGGCCGCATCCTGTGCCTCTTTTGCAGTTTTAGCGGCCAATTCCAGTCCGTTGTTTTTATTCGTCAAATCCGTTACCTGCTTTGACAGACTTAAGACCTTTGCTTCAACATCGGAAACTTCAATACCGTCTTTTGGCTGGTCTGTAAAACCTAAAGCTACAAGCGCACCTACGCTTAAAATAATTTTGTTCATATCTATAATTGTGTTTAATTTTTTTGGGGTTTCGTTCAGCTTTTCGCTGACTGAAAGACAAAGGGATTTAATATCGTCAGCTTTCAAAACTTCTGTACCATCAGCACTATAAATCGCAATTGCTCCTTTGTTGGATGGTACCGGAATAATAGTTCCTTCCGCCAGTTCGCATTCCATCATAATTAAGCGATCGCCGATTCTTTGCACGCTGTCCCAGTCCGGTATAATGCCCATTGAACAGCCCTTTAAGAAACCGCGATCTACTTTTCCGGCTACGTCTTTTCCTAGATTACTTTCTTCATCGAAATGTGGTTTTAGTTTTAACAATCCGTTTTCCTTCAATGGGTCAGACCAGTTGCCAATAACATTTTCAGTGCTATTGATATGATTGTTTAACATGACAGGATTGTCATTGAAACGATCCATTTTAATCCCCAATGTATTGATGTAAAAACCATAAGAGTTTTTCACATTTTCATCATTAAAAACAAAGTATTCTGGTCTTGGCATTTTAAGTGTTTTTGGTTGGCAGTTTTTGCCTTGTGAGATGACAAAGATTAAAAGGTTTGGTTTATTAAGAATCTAAAAGCCAAGCAATAGGGCAACGTTGTGTGCAATACCTACAGAGTTGTAAAGCAAGTAAACGGGTGTTTTTTTTAAAGACGGCTTATTTGGAGTTTTGACCTAAATATTAAAGTATGGGAACTCGTAAACAGGTAGAAAAAGACCTCGCAAAAATCCTTTTCGTAAATGATGATGTCTCACAAAAAGAGATAGCAGAACGTTTAAAAGTGACTGAGAAAACAGTTAGTAAATGGGTTAAGGAAGGTGATTGGGAAAAACTAAAAATTTCTCTTTTAGTTACTAAGGACAACCAATTGACCGGATTGTACGGACAGTTGCAAGCGACATTAGATGAGATAAAAACACGTCCGGTTGTTCGTGATATTCCCAACTTTATGCTCAAACCAATTAAGTTAAAAGACAGCTCTGGAGACGAAAAACTGGAGTATCCAACGTATAACGCGAAAGACTATCCCATTCTGGTAGGAAATTTTCCTAATTCAAAAGATACGGATATGATTTCAAAACTTACCACCGCAATCAAACGCCTGGAGACTGAAACCAATATTGGCGAAACAATTACTGTTGTTAAAAATCTAATCTTGTTTATAAGAAGCATTGATTCAAAATTTGCCAATCAATTAACAAGTTACTGCGATGCATTCATCAAACAAAAAATGACGGATGGCACTAAGTAGAAATGATAAAAACAAGTTAATCGGATGGGAGGATTTTGTTGTAAATCAATATCGGGCTACTCCGGTTGATCTGAATGAAAATGCGTCTGAAAAATTAAAAAGGATTGCTCACCTTGAAGACCATCCAGAGGAGTGGTATAAATACTATTTTCCAAACTTTTACACTTCAGAACCGGCACCTTTTCATATAAAAGCAACCAAACGTGTTCTGGTTAATCCTGAGTGGTACGAAGTTCGTTCCTGGGCGCGTGACTTATCAAAGTCGGGTCGAACTATGATGGATGTTCTTTATCTGACAATGACAGGTAAAAAGAAAACCGTTATCCTTGTTTCTGCGACTTACGATGATGCCGAAAGGCTTTTAAAGCCTTATAAAACTATAATTGAAGTCAATGATCGTTTAAAGAATGATTACGGTGAACAGAGAGCATTAAGCGGTTGGGAAGAAGGAGACTTTACAACAAGGAAAGGAGTTTCTTTTAGAGCCGTAGGCGCGGGTCAATCCCCTCGTGGAACTAGAAATGATGCAGCGCGCCCGGACTTGATTTTAATCGATGATATTGATACGGACATTGACTGTAACAATCCTGAGACAATTCAGAAAAAATACGAGTGGATTGAACAGGCTTTAATTCCAACTCGTTCCATTTCTGTGCCTTTACTAATTATCGCCTGTGGTAATATTATAGCAAAGTACTGCTGTATTTCGGAAATGGCAAAGAAAGCCAATGTGCATGATATTGTAAATATCAGGGACAAAAACGGTTTTTCTACGTGGCCGCAAAGAAATACTGAAGAACTTATTAATCTAGCTTTTAGAACAATGACCACGAGCTCCATTCAAAAGGAGTATTATAATAATCCGGTTAGAATAGGAAAGCTTTTCAAAAAAGTACATTGGGCCAAATGCCCGACGCTTAAAAGCTGTGAGCATGTTTTAATTTATTCTGACCCGGCAACAAGTAATAAAGACAATAAAAACAGCTCTAGAAAATTTACTGGAGTAATTGGATATAAAGGCGGTAATTTCTATTTGTATAAAGTCTGGCTTGACAATATGAATCAGCGAACTTTTGTCAATAACCTTTATCACGCGCATGACTGGGTGAAAGAAAGAAAAATAGATACTTTCAAAAATTGGATTGAAAACAATTCACTGCAAGACCCTTTTTGGGAACAGGTACTAAAACCTTTGGTTAAGTCCGTTGGAAAAATACTTAGAAGAATTCCGTTGTTTATGTCGCTTGACAAAAGAGATAAAGGAGATAAATATAATAGGATTGAAGGAACTTTAGAGCCGATATATAAACAAGGCTGTCTTTATTTCAATATCGATGAAAAGGAAAATCCTAACATGCTGACAATGGAGGAGGAATTTGTCGGAGTCGCACCGAACTCTAAAATGCTGGACGGTCCCGATGGATTAGAAGGAGGTGTTTGGATTATTCAAAATATTGCAACAAAAGAGAACTCCGAGTATGTGGTCGGCCACATTAACAATCGTAAATATTAATAAATCAATCATAATACAACATTAATATGTTTTTAGACAAAGAAGATTTAGGAACCAGCATATATGAGTACCAAATAGACCAAATTACTGACGGTGATGATGGTAAAGTAGATCAAGCATGTAATGCGGCCATTGAAGAGGCTAGAAGCTATCTAACGCCTAATACTGACAATAAAAAATGGCTCGATGGGAGATTGTTATATGACGTGGAAAACATTTTTAACAAAACCGGAAATGACCGCCATTCGTTGGTTGTACGACAATGCAACACAATGGCAAAATGGTACTTAGCAGAACTCTGCAATGCTGATTTTATCTACGAAAAAGCAAAAGACAGATACGATAGGGCTGTATCTTGGTTTACTAAGGTAGCTGAAGGAAAAATAAATGTTTCAACCCTGCCGCAACTTGTGCGTGACGACATGACAGCAGGAGAAAAACAGCCTTTCGAAATGGGGTCTAGAGAAAAATTTAATCACGAATATTAAGATAATAAAATGTCAGCACCAAACACAATTTTTGAATTAGCGGATAAGACAGGAGCCTGGAAAGTAAAAGGGCCTTCGACAAACTATATTTCCGGTATTGTACCTAAAACAATCAGCCAGACAAGGCAGGATATTAAGACTTGGACAAATGCACAAAATTTAGCACAGTTAGAAAAGGACCCAAAATTTTTTCCTATTCAAAACCTATATGATAATATTTTAAGAGATTTACATCTGCAATCACAGGTCAACAACCGAATGCTTAAATCTTTAAGCAGACCATTCAGTATCAAAAATGCGGATGGCAAGACCAACGATGATTTAACTACATTACTGCAGGATAAAGGCTTTGTATTTCAGATTAACAAAGCGATTTTAGAAACGATTTTCAAGCGCCATTCTCTTGGTCAGTTCTCATATAAATTGGTAAATAACGAACCGGTACTGACCTTTGACTGTATTCCGCGCCAAAATGTTGACCCTGTCACCGGCTATCTATATTATGACTATACCGATGATAAGAAAATTAACTATCGAGAGCAGGCAGAATACGGAACTTGGTTAATTGAGTTTGGTGAGAAAAACACAACATTAGGCCTGTTAGATGGCTGTGTTCCTATGGTTCTATTTAAAAGATTTGGCGGCAGCTGCTGGAGTGAACTTTGCGAAATATATGGGATTCCTCCCCGTGTGATGAAAACCAATACACAGGACAGGGTTATGGTGAACCGTGCCAAACAAATGATGGCTGACATGGGTTCGGCGGCATATTTTATTATTGATGACTCTGAAAGTTTCGAGTTCGCAAAAGGAGTCAGCACTAACGGTGATGTTTATGCCAATTTATTAAAGTTCTGTAACAATGAAATATCGATGGGCGTGTCCGGAACCGTCGTTGGTCAGGACACCAAAAATGGTTCAAACGGTAAAGAAAAAACCTCTATTGGAATTCTTGACGACTTAGTAGATAGTGACCTTTCTTTAATTGAACAATGCTGGCGTGATACGGTTATTCCCGCATTGCAAGTTTTAGGTATTCTGCCTCCTGGTGTTATGTATAAATATGATGCTACTGAAGATTTAGAAACATTGTGGAAAATGGTAACTGAAGCGGCGGCTTTTTTAGAAATAGACCCAAAATGGATAGAATCAAAATTTGGAATTAAAGTTCTAGGGACTAAAAAGGTAGAACCGGCATCAAAGTTATCTTTGAATCTCGGTCAAGATTTTTTCGTTTAAGCCCTGATTATTTCAGGGCTTTACATTTGAGATTAGAAAATTTATACAACTGCACATGCGATGACTGCAAGCGTAGTTCTACAGTTGTAAATTTGGGTATTTCTGATAATTTTAAACAGCTTTTAAAAGATGGTGAAAAGGCATTTAAACACCTTCACAAAAAAGGAAGTTATTCGCCTGAAGACTTAAAAAAAGAAAAGCCATATCAAAAACTAATACAATCGACTTTTGATGTTTTTGATTTCGCCATCAAAGATAACGACATGCCAGAGGTTATGAGAAATGAATTGCAAAACAATGCCCGGTTGTTTGGTTCACTCAAAGCAAATGCACAATTGTTCGAAGCTTCAAAATTATTACTAAATAATGATGGAAGACTTAAACCATTTTCTGAAGTAAGTAAAGATTTCGATAAACTGAATATTAATTATAATCAGAATTACCTCGAGGCAGAGTATGAATTTGCAGTTGCAAGTTCTCAAGCAGCTGCACAATGGTCTAATCTTGGTGACCGCTACAATTTACAATACAGAACTGCTCAGGATGAACGTGTAAGAGCTTCGCATCAGGTTTTGCATGATATAACCCTGCCAAAAGAAGATCCATTTTGGAGCTTATACTATCCGCCTAATGGATGGCGGTGCCGATGCGTTGCAGTGGAGGTTCTCAAAGGCAAATACAATGTAAGTGATTCTGACATTGCAGTTAAATCAGGTGAAAAGGCTACAACTGAAGTTGGAAAAGATGGCAAGAACAGACTTGAAATTTTCAGGTTTAATCCCGGAGCGCAAAAAGTGGTGTTTCCTCCAGCGCATCCGTATGGAAAAGTAAAAGGAGCAAAAGACGTTGTCGAGCAAACAATTAAACCTGTTAATGCTCTGAATTTATCAGATTACATAAAAGGAGATTTACCGACAAACAAAGAAATAAAGACTGTTCTGACAAAGTATGCGGAGTTATCTCCAGAAGATTTCAGAAGAGGTTTGGAAGATGTGAAATTTTTAAAATCTACTTCTTACATGATGCAGCACTCGATGTCATACAGTCCACGAACCGGCGAATGGGTTGGAGGTTCTAAAATTACATTAAGCAGTTATGAGTTTTCAAGTATTAAATTTACTCCATTAGAGGAGTTCAGAGCAGGATTAGGAGCTATTAAAAGCGGTAAGAAAATGACCTTTAACCAGGAATATTCATTTGAAAGTTTGTGGCATGAAATTTTACATGCAAAAACGAAAACAGCACCTAAAAATTTAAGTACTATCGGAACCAAAAATATGGAGACAGTAAATCAATTTTGCGCCCGACATACTTATCCTGAATTTATTAAAAAATTAGGAGGTCAAGCATCACACCAAAAAGAGATTCTCGATAACGGATATGGATATAAAGGATGGATTACTGAATTTAGAGCAAATCTAAAAAGCAGAAAGATCGATGAAATTAAAGCTGCAAAAGATTTAATGCCGTTTTTAATGGAAGATTACAGCTCGATTGGTACTAAAGTAACAGAGTATTTTAATGAAAACACTAAATAGCTATGTCGATGCAGTCAAAACCTAAGCCATCAGATTGAAGTTCTTTAGGCAGTTTTTTCCAATACTGATCTGCTTTAACCTGATCGTTTCTAATCTCATATAAAACAGCAAGATCATAGAAAGCATTTTCTTGTGAAACAAGTTCTTTGTAAAGCTCCGGAGTGAGCTCTTTTTCTGTGTCTATACCAAATTTTAGACATAAGGAAAAGGCATCGAAGCGAATGCCGATCAGTTCCTGGTCTGTTGGTGAATAGTCAAAAATTGTTTCCATAAAAACAAAATTACAAAACTAATTTGAATAACAACACATTAAGTTTAAAAACATGAATCCTAACGATTTTATAAAAAACATAATATCTGATGTTAGAGTAGACTTAACGGAAGAATTTGACAGAAATTTTGAACGTAAAGCATTTTTCAATAAAAAATGGCGTGGAACAAATTTACCGAATCAACGAGGTTCCCTGTTGATGAGATCGGGTAAATTACGCCGCTCAATTCTTTCAAAACAATCTGCCAATAATGTTTCCTGGTCTAGCTCACTTCCCTATGCGCGTATTAATAATGATGGAGGCGAAATTGAAGTTACAGCTAAAATGAAAAGCTTTTTTTGGGCTATGTTTTACAAGGCATCCGGCGCAGCAGGAAAGGGGAAAAGCGAACGCAGCGTAAGACTGTCCGCAGAAGCCCAACAATGGAAAAATTTAGCTTTAATGAAAGTTGGCCACAAAATGAAAATCGAACAACGCCAGTTTATTGGTGATCATCCAATCTTACGACAACGAATTGAAGATATTGTCAGCGTTAATATGAAAGAATTAGAAAATTATTATTATAATCAACTCAAACAAAAATGAAAGCATTTTTAGAAGCTGTTCAAACAAAATTAGCCACTTTACCGGCTTTAAAATATATCGATGAAGACTGGGGACAGATGGACAGTTACAGTCCAAATCCGCCAACAATGTTTCCTTGTGCCCTTATTGATATTACGTCAATGAATTACAGCAACATCGGAAAAGATAATAGCAGCAGTCCCGTTAACCGTCAATTAGGAGAAGGCACAGTAACTTTCATTGTGGCCGATGTGAAATTGAGCAATACAAGCCACCGCGCGCCACAATCGCAAAAAAACAACGCGTGGACCATTTGGACAATAATTGAAGATTTACACAAAATTGTGCATGGATGGAAGCCACTTGAAAAGTCGGGAGCTTTAATGCGAACCAGTTTAAAAAGAATTAGGCGTGATGACGGGATTCAAGAATATCAAATTACTTACACAATAGGCTTTACAAATACCTAATCGAATAAACGAATTTGAGACGCTTTTAATTCACGCTGCTTTTCAATGGCAGCTTCAACTTCTTTAAGTTCGGTTGCAACTGAAGTGCAAAGAATTTCATATAAGGTAGTTCGGGAAATTGGATATATTGGAACTATGTAGATTTCCAATATTTTTGTTGTCGGAGTATAAGGATGTTCCTGAACGCTTTTTTGATACAGTTCTTTAATAAGCTTGTAACGCAATAGTTTATTACGCTGTACTCCAAGACTTCGGTTTAAGGTTACTGACATGTGACAAATATAAATAAGTTACACTTTATAACCAAATCAAGTTTTTTCCTTTCAAAATAAAATATAAACATAAAAAAAACCGCTAATCTAGCGGTTTTTTTTTATTTAATTCGAGTAAAATCTGTAGTTACTTTTCTCAGAATCTCCAGAATAAAAATGGAAATTGTACCCTTTAGCACTATCAGTGTAGTCTCGATACTTCGAAGTGCCCAGAAAGTCACTTTGAGTTGCGCCAGGATAAAAGACAGAATTTACGATAGCAAACATTATTTTCGGCTCTGCAAAAAATTCTTTCAATTTGTAGCTACCCTGATTTGTTTTTGCTAATTTGAAAATGATTCCATTTTCGTAACGATTTACTCTTGACTCTTCCTTTTGTGCTAAACTCAAACCTATTGGTAGATAAACCAATATGTAATTGTCTGGAGTTTCCTTCTCTTTATAAAATTCGAATTTTTTATCCGTAAGATTTACTAATCTATTTGCAATGATTTTTAGATTAGAAATTGAATTGCTTTGCATATTATTTATGGTAGCAAAATCTTGAGCTTTCACAATTGAAAAACTTAGAAAAAGCACTAGAATCGTTATTGTTTTCATATTAAAATTTATTTTTTTGTTCTATCTTTTCGTTTAGAAGTACCTCATAAATTAAACTTCCAAGTTCAGAAAACACGTATGAAGTTTTATTATTAACCTGCCTACGGGATATTACTCCACTCTCCACTAAACCTTCTAGCCGTATAAAATCGTATGATGCATCAAGCAATATTTCATTCTTGCCATTGAGTTTGAGTGCCTGTAAAAACATAAAGTCCTTGACCGAAAGGGTTTTAGCAACACGTGAAGCATTAAGTACTAGTTCTGCTGAAACTTTGGGATTGTTATCCAATATGTTCTTAATGATTTTATCAAATTCAAAATCAACGGCGACAGTAAGATCAGCCGCATTGTCTCTTTGTAGATTAAGCAACTTAGTTAATCTATTAATTTCCAAATCCTTTGCGATGATTGAATCTTTGGATGTTTTTAAACTACTGTTGAGTCCTTCAACTGTAGCATTGTGTGACTCATTAATCTGCTTAAGACTGTCTTGTTGTAAATTACTTTGCTCTCTAAATGATTCTATTTGCGCTAATAAATCTTCAATTTCCTTGTTTCCTGATTCTGCATTTCTGAGTTTAGTAATTTCAGTTGCTAATGTAACTTTCTGTCTAGTTGTAAAAATTCTTGAATCGTAAATAGTTTTGATTCTCATTTTTTTAGCTGGTGTCAGACATTTTTCTATTCCCACCATGAATAACGGGACCAAAAGTGTATATCCAAGAGCAATTGCAAACGGCACACCAACATAATAATGATAATCCTTAAAATAATCTCTACTTATAATTTCAATCTTATTCTCAATTTTAGAGTCAGAGAATAAAAGTATGAAAAACGGTCTCCAATTGTAAGCAAAAAAAGAGCATATAAAAGCTCCTGTTATAGGAGTTTTTATACGCTCTTTTGATGTTTCAATAAGACTGTGAAATAAATCAGTTATGGTTTGCATAGTTTAGTTTTATGTAACAAACATAAGAAAAATAAGTACTGCTCCACTAACAAAAACACTAATGTACAAATTACGAATTTTTTGCTTGTAATCATCATCAATTTTAGTATGGAGTTTAGCTAACTCAATTTCATGGAAATCTCTTATTTGTTGATATTTATCTGGCATATTTTCAAAGGTATACAGTTAATGTTTCTAGATTTTACGGAAAACCGTATGTTTCATTATTATATTTTTTTTTTCAGGTTTCAAAAAGGGAGCGCTTTTTACTTAATTTTACGTGATATCGCAGATAATCCTGCTAAAATATTAATATGGAAGATTTTTGGAATCAACACCTCTCTAATGTAACTACTATTATTAAGAATTGTACTGTCATGCTCTTGGATGATACTATGTGGAATAAGAAAGAAGAAATCGAATTAAAATTAATTGGTACTGGTGTATTGATACAATTTCAGAATAATTATTTCCTTCTTTCAGCTGCTCATGTTATTGATCATTTCCATAAAAAAAATATTCAGCCCAGAATCGCTCTAGAACAGCTTTCTAATATCATGTTTCAGCCAGGAGGAACTATATACAAAAACACCACTGCTTTAAGGGATAAGGATACTATCGACATTGCTTTTCTGTTGCTAGATACAGAAAGCGTTGAAGAAATATCAAAACATTATACATTTCTAAAGGAAGACAATCTTGCTATTGAACATAAGTTTTTTAATCAAGAACCTTATGTTTTCTACGGTTATCCTTCCACCACTTCTAAAGAGAAATATGATAAAAGTTATTTTCAAAGCGTTCCTTTTATGCATGTGACCACTCCGCTACTGCAAGAGCAGTATTTTAATTTTGACCGCCATCCGGATTACAATGTTATAACATCATACGATAAACATAATTCTTTCAGCTTAAAGGCTAAGGTAATTTCCAATGGACCCGACTTACACGGAATTAGTGGTTGTGGTATGTGGTTTATTGACCCAACTAACATTTCTTCAGGCTACATGGAGCCGAAATTAACCGCTATAATGACCGACTGGTCTTTACAAAATAGCGGTTACATCATAGGAACAAGGATAAATGTGATTACGCATAATATTAAAAAAATTTTAGCTACCATTAACGACTTTAAAGAAGATTAGAAACTTTTAATTCTTCCAAATAATTAGTATTCATCATTAAACCTCTTTTGATTAATCCATGTTACCATATGAGCTTTTGCTTGAGAGGTCTTCGTAAGAAATTCATCATACTTTTTCAGGCCATTGAAACATTTAATTTTATCTACTAAATTCAATTTTTCAAAAGCCTTTTCCGAATGTTCTTTTTTAACCTTTAAACTATATGCTTTCCAAAAGGCTTCAAAAGAATAATCATCTAAAACCATTTCAATAGTAACAAGTTGTTTGTATTTTGTCCAGTTTTCCATTTCAGTTCTGGTACCAGGAAACTGCACGTTTGTAAAAAGCTTGAGTATTCGTTTTCCTTTAAGATTGAAAAAGCTATAAATAACACCATCGCTTTCTCTATATTGAAAAAGCCATTCATCAGAGGTTTCCTTAAAAGTTACTTTGTAAGTGATTAGTCCATCCATATATTTATGATTCTATTTATAACCTCGTTTTAAAAGGAATTTTACCGGCTTGCTATGAATAAAGTTTTCAGAAATTTGTTTGGCCTCTTGGCGTAATCTCTTTTCTGTATCAAAAATGCTTTCGGCTTTAAGAGTTGGCCTTTTGGGATACTTTTTTTTCCTCATCATGCTAATTTTTGACTTAAGGTTGCTTTAATATATCTGAGCACATTTCGATCATATTCACTCATCGGAAACCCTTCTACAGCTTCGATAAACTTTTCCAGAAAGTGCGCTTCAAAATATTCTAAGCTAAACGACATCTTTTTTTGCTTAGTGAAAAGTGTTGCCGTTTGACGATTTTGCTCAATTTGTTTTTTCTCGAATTTCACTATCACTTTATCCAGTACCGATCGTGCTACTTTTATTTCACGGGATTTTTCAGGAGTGTAGGGAGGTTTAGGAAATTGATGCACCAAAGCATTTAGTTGCTGTGGTGAAATTTTAAGGTTTACTTTCATTTAAAATTCAATTTTTGGTTCTGACAATTGTTCGCCACATTCAATACAAAAGATTGCGGTTGTCTCACAAGTGGCGACACTTTCTAATACTCTGGTTACTGCTATGTCGTGAGGGCATATTTCGATGATGCTGTATCTTTCCAATTAGTTCCTTTTTTTAGTTGAGTACACTGTTTTTGCAATTCCTTCTAATGCTATAATTGTTTTTGACAGATCATCAGTTGTCATGTCTTTTAAAGGCTTATTAACCGGCGATTTATTGCTCTTTAAAAAATCACTTAGTCTATCCAAATCAGCGACTTCACCATATCTTTCGTGAGGTACTACCCACTGAGCCTGTCTGCAAATACTCATTATGTATTTATGTTGCTGATTCGTTTTATCAAACAGCGCCCAATTACCTTTGCTGTGACTTCTGCCACCTTGTACAATGTCTTGAAGTTGTTTTTTGGGGCTGTTGTAGTTATCTACCGCTGAACCTTCGCCTGTGAATAGATATGGCAGTTTAGCTGTTTTCATAATTATTTTCTTAGAACTTTTTTTACTTTATATTTTAGTGATGACACCTCGTTAAATTGAGGAATCCAAATTGCAATTGTATCTCCCGGCAACAGTAATTCTGTGTCATCCAATAAAAGTGCACCGTTATAAATATTTGCTAAAAAAGGAAGTTCAGTATGTATAATTTCACTGGATTCAGCAACATATAATTTCAATAAATCTTGACCTGAATCTTCTAAAACAATTGCAGTTTTAGAGGTTTCTACTAGCCATGCCACAAAGTGTGTCTGATTTTCAAATTTTAAGTTGTGGTACTCTGGTTTAAATACATCAATCTTTGATTGAATAAAATTTGGTTGTTTCATAATATTTAAATTGTGTAATAATCTTGATTATTACTGATTATTGTAATATTTTGCTCCTGAGGCGGGATTCGAACCTGCGACTAGCCACTTAAGGCGCTCTACCAACTGAGTTACTCAGGAAACCGAATTAACGAGCCTAATTAGTTCTTATAAGTTGATTTCGGATGTTTTTTAAATCGGGGATTATTTATAACAAGGTCCCTGTACAAGCCAAATGCTTTTTTTTCTGCCTGAGATAGTGAAATGAAAGGATTTGGAACAATCCATGTTGAATCAGATATACATACGATTGTATGGCCGTTAACCTCGTATTGTTCGTGATCGATTACTGGTTTGATTTCTACGTTCATTTTGTCTTTGTTTATAATGACACCTGATCTTAAAATGAAGCCAGGCTAAATAGGTTCTAATTTCTTTCCAATTCGTTGTTATCAGCAGTATTGCTAACAATAGAATAGTACTACTATATCTGTTCATTGTAAAACTCGAATTTGTAACCCGCTTGAAAATCAACAGAACTCATAGAAAGTGGAATTGGGTTTTTGGAACCGTCTTCATTAATAATTGTAGCTTCGACGTACCAAACTGATCTAACAGGTTTATAAGATTCTGATATGATATTTACTCCATCCGTAAATTCTAAATCATCAATTTCTTTTGTTAGTTTTTGTAGTTCCAAAACACGACTGCTTTTCAAATTACCTTTTGCATCTTTTTTAAGTAAATTGAAAATTATTTTAACTAAAGCAGCTGTTGAATCATTGGTAGCCAATGAACTTATGTATTTTTCAACTTTAGCAATTCCGGTGTTTGCGGTATCATCCCAACCGTCCGTAACCCTGTAACCAATAGTTATTTCAGAATTTCCCGATGAAAAAGTGTGCGACTGTTGCTTTTCTTTGATGCCGTAAACGTCAGCTTTCAACTTTAGAATATTTTCAAAGTATCTAAAAGCTTCAGTTTTTGCCCTTGTAAGCATTTCTGATGCGCTACAAAGACGAAATATTGCTTGTGGTACTGTTTGTTCAACAAGCTCTTTATACGCTTTCCTGTCATCATCTTTCTTAGCTTCTTGTTTTGCTATAGCTGCCTTTAATTCTTTCGGTGAAAATTTCGTTAAATCGATTGTTTCTGTTTGTGTTTCTGCGTTCATATTGATGTTATTATGTGATTAATATTCTAAAAAGTAACTTTGTGGGTAACCGTACCATTTCCGTTTTACGATCTGTTGGCGGCAGTGTGCTATTTTTTCTTCTAACTGATCAGATGTTGTTATTATCCTAATTTCGTTTTCTAATGATGTGGGATTTCCATCTAAAAAGCTAAGGTGTTCAAATCGTGCACCTCGTTCCTGATTAATGGCAATACGTTCGAAAGGATTAAAGACGTATCGCCGACCATTTTCCTGCTCGTAGGTGCAGAACTGCAAAACGAGATACAATAATTCAAGTCTTTGTAATGTTGCTGTTTTAGTCATAAATTAGTTTTGCGTTAATGCATTAAATACTCTAATTCCGTTGTTTATTTTGGGCTTTGAAATTTGATTTAGTAGTGCCATAGGGCGAATACTAAATAGATGAAATGCACAATCTTTGTAACATTTCTCCATATCTCTTGCGGTAACGTTACTATCAATGTATCTATCTGTTAGTTTATGAAATTCAGCTTCACATTTCTGTAGTTCCAAAAGAAACCAACGATTAATGGCAGAGTTGGCCAATACTTGTTGGAACTCAATTGTACCAATACTTGCGCTTTCACACCAATTTTCGTAAAGATTCCATATCAATGATTCATGCTGTTCTGGAGTTATTGCTAATTTTTGAATTGTTGTTTTCATGCTTGTTGTTTTTTATATAATTTCTTTCCAATATTTAGCGGCCTTTTGAGCCCATATTACGAAGGGTTCACCCCCTCCGTTTAACCGTCCATCAGGGAATAACTTAAATCCCTCAACCCATAATTTTAAATCAACATCAAACATTATATCATCAGCTAGTGCGCCTTTTGGTAAGCTTCCTTTTGCTTGTGAAATCCAGATAATGCCTTTTCCCTTTTTCAGCATCAATTCTTTTAATTGGTAATATTGTGCTTTGGTAATTCGAGTATATTGCACAGAATCGATAAAAAGGAAGTCAGGCGATTTAGGTTTGCTCATTCTAATAATCAAGTCATCAAAAGGTTCTCGATCTAATAGAATAAATGAGTTTCCTAATGTATCCATGTGATTTCTAATCAACGCCTGTTGTATTGTTGCAGACAGACCCTGTTCTAAAGAATCATAGGCGACCTTACCGAAATTCGTCAAATACTTCGCAAATTTTATAGCGGCCTCCGTTTTGCCGTTTGTAGTGCCGCCCCAGATGATTGCAGAAAAAGCTTTGTCCGGCTTACCAAGTGTTGATTCCCATTCGCCTGTGAAGCCAAGTGGATTAAATTTTTTTGAAAGAACGTTTGATACTGAATATGCTCTATTGATTTTCTTTATCATTTTTCTGTTTAATTCTTAAAATAGTTGCACTGTTTACACCATACATTCGGCCTATTTCACTCATTGTTTTATCAGTTTTTAAAAGTTCAACTATCTCCGTAACATCAGATATATTTAGCTTTTGCTTAAAATTTCCAATTCCATTTGATGCACCTTCTTTCCATTCTAAATTCGAATAATGATTGCCGGCGATTATATCTACTTTACTTACTCTTTGTCCTGTATGCTCTCTCAGTCCGTTCCAAGCTTCACAAACTAACTTAGTAACTGAATGAGCTCTGCTGTGAAAATTTACTTTTAGTGTTGGTGTCTCTCGTTTCTTATCATTTTCAAATGATCTTAACAAAACATTTTTCAAGTAAATTTCTGTTCCGTCTTCGTTAATTCGAAGTTCCTCTATGATTGGATGGTATCGAAAATCCATTAGGATGCTCGTTTATGTGAAAAAATTAATCTTCTAACGCGTCTTACATCACCGTCACAATCTTTAGATATGGTTCGGATTATTGCTGTGTCATCTATACCATTTGCAATACAAATTTTTTCTACATCCGTGTAACTAGTGTTTTCAAGCTCAATGAAACGAAGTCCAACGCGGCTGTAAATTTCCCTATATCCTTTCTTTTCCATAGCGACACCTCGTCTGATTCTTTTCTCAAGAAAGTGAGTAGCCATTAATACAATACCACAGTGATTTTCAAGTGCATTATAAAGGGTGATAAAAAACAGGAGTACATTGTCAGCCAACTTATCAGACTCATCAAGAATTATAATTGGAGACTCTAAAGATTTAAGAAGAAGAACTGCTTTGTGCATCATTTCAGGAAGTGTTAATCCAGCATGATCACGACCCATTTTTGCTAATAGTTCTCTTAAAAACCAACGTTTATCCCAATATTCGTTGCAGGACAACACGAAAGCGTTTTTGTTCTCAGCTTCGTATTTTTTTGCTGTTTCCGATTTACCAGAACCAGCCTTACCGGTAATTGCCATCACCAATGAGAATTGTTGACTATCATTGAAAAACAATTCCAATTCTTTAGAATTACGAGTTTCTGCATAATTCCAACCAGTAGCTGCAACGCCTACGTACTTGGCCACTTTTCGCCACATATCATCAGCAATTAATTCCCACTTATGATTTCTCATTTGTGATAACGTTGCCGCAGAGACTCCTGCCATACCTGCGGCTACTTGGTTTTGAGAACCTTTTTGTACAATAAATTTTTCTAACGTCTCTACAGTTTGTATTTTGTCTTGGTGTGTCATTTTTATAGGTTTAATAAGGGTTTAAACAGTTTTTAATATTTGGAAAATCTTGAATGAAAGGCGCTGCTGTCAGTTTCCATTTGCTGATCTTTTGGGATATGACCTTGAAACTTAACCATGAGTTCCTGTTCTTCAATTAAACTTTCTCTAGTGATGCCCGTACGCTGAATTAATCTTTCGTACGCTTCTTGATCACGTTTTAATTCCTGATCTCGAACAGAAACATCTTGAAGTAGCAAGGCTTTTGAGTTTTCTTTCATCAGCATAGGAATTGATTCGTGCATTCGCTTAGATTGTGCATAGGCAACAAATCTTTTTTCTCCGGACGGTGTTAATTCGTATAGTCCGACAAATTCATCAAGTCGTTCAGGATCATATCTAACTATGAGACTTTCGCCTACATACTTTCGTCTAAAATTCAAGTCAACATTATTAGTGTCGTCATAAACTTCGTAGATGTAGTCTTTACCCTCAACAGTAAGTGGCATTCCATGAGCGTAGTACTTCTTAACTTTTGTTTCGTCAATCCAAAACATAGAGAGCTGGTCCATGATGTTGATTTCTTCGCGATGCTCCGTTTCTTGATTGTACATTTCGATTCGATTGTATGCCCAATCTTCCTGTTTACCGGCATTCCACTTATTTACTAATGAAGAAAATATCTTATTGAATTCGTCAACAGTCGGTAAGGCGTTTTTGTATTCCACAATGAAATCTGTATTAGGTTTATTTGTGGTATCTCTCACTTTAATACTTTGTTTATCCGAAAACCACATTTTAGAAATAACCTGTTGTTGCAATCTGTTAAAAATTTGCTCAGCCGGGCTGGACTTTCTGCCAACTTTATGACTGTAGTGTGCGCCACCTTTAGCAGGAAGTTTATCGTACAAATTTTGCATTCGACCTGAGGTGTGACCTGATTGTTTATCGTAAGTGAAAAGAAATGGGCGACAGCCTGACTCATTAACAGCCATTTTAATAGCTCTAAAGTGTGATGCATGATTTTCCGAATATGCGATGTCCCAACCAATTATTTTTTCACTGTAGACGTCGAAAACAACATTTATTTTTAATTCGGCCGCCATCTTTTGTTTATTGTTCGCAAAATGTACCAAATCCAATTTAGTACCGTCAATTGCCCACCATGCATTTGGAAACCATTCTGTACGATTACGTGTTACCGTGTGGCCAAAATGTTTCATATATTGATCTTTTCCGTCACGTGCCAACATCCAAATCCGTTTTTGCTCTGTCTTATCAAGCCATGCGCCAATAGAACGCTCTGATAATGACTTCCAACCTCTGGCCATACGTACTGACTCGTAAATTTTTAAAACTTCAGTAATCGTGTACTTTACAGGCAGACAATATTGGGACATAATAAAATCGGCAACATCATCAACAATCTTGGATGGATTACTATTAAGCCATTTTCCTGAAACAATTGAAGCGTAGCCATCTAGCTCATATCTTTGAATGGCTCTTTTGAATGAAACAACGTTTTTGTAACGTGTGTACATCCACGTATCAGGTAACTTTCCGATTGCTTCCAGCATTCTGTCCCACATTTGCTTTTTACCGCCAAAACGCTTCTGAACAACAACGTTGGTTGCGATATGTTTGACAGCATTGAACATTATTGCTTGATGTGTATATTCTTTCTGTTTTTCTTCAGGTAAATGTGAGCCGTTATCCAGGAGATAATCTTTGAAGTATTGTTCAGCATCATGGTCCCAGTTCATGTAGTCACCGAACACGATGTTTTTTACACTTGCATAAGGATCCCCAACTATTTCACGGATGGTTTTTTTAAAACGGTCGGGAATTGATTCGTAAGCAACTAAAGCTTTCCGGCCATTGCCACCGATCGTTACTTTTTTAATCTTACCGTTTGAGCACAAATATTTATAATTAGCTTCCGACATTATTCCTGTGGAATAAAGCCATGTACTAGCCACGCATAAAGTGTTTTGTTGATATTCGAACATATAAGTCTGAATTAATTGTTTTCTTTTAAATCTTTCACTACAGTTTCGCGAGCGGTTATAATTCTATCTAGCGCATTGTACGCATCAACATTACCTCGGATAAATCTTTTTTTGGCTGCGTCAGGCGTGCAATCAATTGCTTCTCCGAGAGTTGTGAAATCTCCGTACTGTAATCTTTGGCTTAGAGCTTCGATTTCTTTTGCAGTTTTTTGTCCTATTGTTAGGACATTGATATTTTTCTCCATAGTTTTGTATTGTTGTCGTGACAAATATAGATAAAATATTATCCCAAAAATACATTATGGATAAAAATATATCCTTTATTAAGGAAAGAATTTTACAATACGCTGAATATAAAGGGGTTGGAGCAGTTAAATTTATTGAAGATTTAGGCATGACCTATGGTAGTTTCAAAGGGAAACAAAAATTAAGTTCAGTAAAATCTGATTTTTTAGATAGTCTTTTATCTAAGTTTCCTGAAATTAATATTGAATGGCTATTATCCGGCAAAGGGGAAATGGAAAAAAATATCAGTAATTTGTCCCATGATGACGGCCATAAAAATGAAAAGGACTCTTCTGGCTTAGTATATGAACTTCAAAGTGAAGCAAGGCTTTTTGATGACAGTCAGGAGCCAGAGATTTTACAAAATTCGAACGGAAATAAATATTTTGTCTATCCAGATGGCACTATTAGAATTGAGGTTGTGAAAATCCCTTTTAACGCTCACGCTTCATATATAGAGTGTTACAATGATGAAGTTGTTTTAAAGGAAGAGTTTTCGACTATCACTTTCAAAGTTGATCATATCGGACGTGGCAACTACGTGGGTTTTGAATCAGTCGGTGAGAGCATGTGGAATGGAGGCGGCTATGATACACCTTCTGGTGCAGATATGTTAGGTAGAGAAGTAGGAAAACATCTTTGGTCCAATGGTTTTCATAATACTAAATATGGTTTCGTAATAATTTCAAAGAAAGGTATTTGGCATAAAGACATAACCTGTTTGAATGACAATGGAACCCTAACACTTTCATCTCGTAACCTTTCATCAAAGCCATTTGACTACCCACTTAACGACATTATACAGGTATTCCACGTCATCAAACGCTCGTTTTAATATAATACACTAGTTTTCAATCTAATAAACAACCTGTTTGTGGATAATTAAAAGTATTATCCCTTATGCTATGGATAAATTTCTATCCATTTTGCGTAAGTTTTAAGGATTATCTGTTTTATCAACACTCTTTTTATTTTCGAAAACCTAACCGCAACGCTAACCCCAAAACTAACTGCAATACTGTTAGTTGGTTTAATATACAAATTCGAACTTCGATATTATATGACACAAAAAAACCGTTTAAATGATAATTTAAACGGTTTGAAAATATTGGTTAAACGTTGTTTAATTGGGATTTAACTGTATTTTTGAGCATTAGATTGCATTGGTAGTAGTATGAACCTTTAAAGTGTTTAAGTACTCGTGTAGGAAGGTAGTATAATGGTACTAAATTATACTTTTTGTTTTAAGTTGCTTCAACGACTTTTTTATAGTAAAGTGTTGATTTTGTTGGCTTTTTCGACCTTTTTTGTATTACTGATATTAATACTTTTGGTTGTACTGCCTATACTTCA
>Ga0247810_10000858_pt1 | contig 24293 bp, 13 predicted proteins | sample UWRJL119311C1_FD_179918 | JGI IMG/M metagenome (GOLD analysis project Ga0247810, IMG submission 179918) | Plant litter microbial communities from Arlington Agricultural Research Station in Wisconsin, United States - UWRJ-L119-311C-1 | ecosystem: Environmental > Terrestrial > Plant litter >... | reverse complement strand
CTAATTTAAATCCGGAGTTTTCAATTACATCATTGGCAGTTTCGTAAGCTTTTGTCCAGTCTTTTTTATACAAATAAACTCTTGCCAATAAGGCTTTTGCATTATTTCTATTGAAGTAAGAATAAACAGGACCCGGCATAGCAGCAGTATCAGAATAATTATCGATCGCTGTTTTTAAGTCATTAATAATGAAGGAATACGTGTTTGCCAGGGTTTCTCTTTTTGGATATTTAAGTCCTGATTTTATCGATTCGGTATTATAGACAATACCTAAATGCGAAGCGTCAGGTGTATAACCGTAATCCTGGCAATAAATCTGTGATAAAACAAAATGGGCATACGCTCTAATGGTTAAGGCTTCTGCTTTTATTTGATTTTTTTCGGTTTCGGTTGCATCTTTTAGATTGGGAGTATATTCTAAAATTAAATTAGCCTGATTGATAATGCTGTAATTACCACTGTAAAATGATGCAAAATTACTGGTCTCTTCTACATCTTCAAAAGAATATACCTCTCTAAGATTAACTCCCGGTGTAATTTGTCCTAAGCTGCTTCCTGAAGAATTTGGTGTGAATTTGATGTTTCCGCCTTGTAAATCTGAATAAACAGAAAAGCGTTCTTCTCTTACTGTTCCTTCTACAGTGCGGTAAAGCCCTTTTAAAGCAATTAAAACACCTTCCTTATTTTGCAGAAGTTCATCTATAGAAGTTTGTGTTCCCGGTTCCTGTTCCAGAAAATCACTGCAGCTTTGCAATGAAAAAATAAGGAATGCTATTGTGATGTATTTTAAATAATTCATGATCTTAAAATTTTGCATTTACACCAAGCGAAATGGTTCTTGCCTGTGGATAAGTATAACTAAACTCTCGTATTCCGTTCATTCCTTTCGGACTTTTCTCTTTGTACCAATACAATACATTTGTGGCATCTGCAAAAACAGAAAGCGTATCGAGGAAAATATTTTTTATTGGCACATTATAACTAAGATTAACGTTGCTTAATCGTACATAAGTCGCATCATAAACGTATTTACTTAAATTTGCCGTAACAGGAACAATTGTTACCGCGGGATACGGAACGATATCTCCCGGATTTCTCCAGTGATTAGCAGCATTTACAGAAAGATTTCTGTTTGACGTATTCGAATATTTATCGATTATAGCATCAGAAGCAAAAAAATCACCGCCCAATTGAAAATCTCCTCTTACGGATAAAACTAAATTGTTGTAAAAAGTAAAACTATTATTGAATCCGCCGTATGCTTTTGCCTGCGTATCTCCAATGGGTTCCCAGTCCGCTATTGTAAATAAAGATTTATACGTGTTAAGATCATATACCTGTCCGTTTTTAGTAACCAAATCTCTTCCTGTAGCCGGATCGACACCAATCCATTTTATTCCCCAAACGGTCGTGGTGCTGTAGCCTATTTTTTGAGCCAGAGCAAGTTCTGCTGTAGAAAATTCGCTTCCTAATCCTTTCAAATCAGTTACTTTACTATCAACGGTAGAAATATTAAAAGAAGTTGTCCATTTAAAATTAGTGTTGGTAATCCACTTAATTCGCGTCTGAAATTCAAAACCCTGATTGTACATGCTTGCAGCATTTAGCAACATCGAACTGTAACCCGTTTCAGTCGGAATGTTTCGGGTAGTAATGAGATCACTTTTATCATCACGATAATACTCTACAGAAAACTCTACACGATTGAAAATATTAAAATCGATTCCGGCATTAAACTTCGTGTTTTTTTCCCAGCTTAACTTTCCGTTTGGGGCAGAACCCGGAGTTGCGCCAGTTCCGCCATTATAGTTGTTTTGTATATAATTATATAAACCTTTTGAACGGTAAGAACCAATTCTTGAGTTTCCTGTTGTACCGTAACTTGTTTTTATTTTTAAAAAGTTAATCCAGGAATTATTATTCAGGAAGTCTTCATTACTAATAATCCAACTTGCTCCAAGACCGCCATTGTTCGCCACATCAGTATCATCTCCAAACACAGAACTTTGATCGCGACGGAAATTGGCCAATAGATAATATCGTTTTTTGTAGTTATAATTTACCTGAGAAAATAAAGACACCCTTGAGTTATAACTAATTTCACTTCCAATTGTCTGATTATTTTTGGATTCATCTACATCAGTAGTTAATGGATTATCATCTATTAAAGCATTAGAGACTGGATTGATAACATTGGGATTTACAAAACCAATTCCCGACTGATAGTCAAAATTCGTTTTATCCTCAGAAATTTCAAAACCAACAACACCATCAATAGCATGATTTTCAGTAAGCTTTTTATTAAACAAAGCTTGTCCCTGCCAGTTCCATTTGGTGGCATTTCGCTGGTTTAAAAGTCGGCGTCCCCATCTTCTGTAAGTAGTATTGTCTAAAACAAAAGTTCCGGGAAACTGACCGCTTTCATTTTCAGCCGAAAAATAACGATCCTGATCTTTATCTGAGTAATCCATACCAAAAAGCGTAGAGAATTTTATCGCATTACTTAGCTGATATGAAAGACTTAAACTACCTAAGATTCCATAAGTTTTTGCTTGATTTTTGTTTTGCTCGATCGCAGCCAGCGGGTTTCCTCTCATCATACCGCTAACACCTAAAAGCGAGTATGATCCATCTGGATTATAAGGTGAAAGAGTAGGCAGGTAAGCAAAAGAATAAAAAATATTTGGTGCAGTTTTCTCGATGTAACTTGGATTTAGTACTAAGCTAATGTTCAGTTTATCAGAGTTGTAACCTAAATTAATTCCCGCATTCAATTGTTTCGTATTGTTACCCATTTGCGGTTCATCAATTTTTGTATAGCTAATGTTGGTGCGATAGGAGATTTTTGATGTGGAGCCGGAAACATTGAAATTATATTTATTGAAAATTCCTGTTTGATTCAGTAAACCAAACCAATCTGTATTAACACCATTGTATGGAGTCAGGGCAGCACTTGGAGTAGTATTTTTTACAAATTCGTTTCTAAGCTCGTTATATTGCTCCCCGCTAAGATATTTAATCTGATTGATGGCCGATGAAATTCCAAGCTGATTAGAGAATCCAAATTGTGTTTTTCCTTTTTTTCCTTTTTTTGTCGTAATCAAAATAACGCCATTTGCTCCGTCAGCACCATAAATACCAACAGCCGCCGCATCTTTAAGAACCGAAATACTTTCGATATTTTCCGGAGCAATTTTCATCAGCGGATTACCAAAATTTTCAGTAAAATCTCCGTTTCCGCTAAAGTAAGCACTGTCGATTCCGTATTCTTCTCCCATGATGACACCGTCTATAATAATAAGCGGCTGACTCGAAGTTCCAGTTCTTGCACCAGACAAAGACGATAAAGTTCCCTGTCCTCGAATATTAATTTTTACAGGACCGCCAACACCAGAAGTATTTTCAACCATAACACCTGCGATTTGACCTGTAATCATTTTATCGATACTTTCTGAAGCCTGCTCAACAGCAATATCTTTTGCATATAATGTAGAAATACTTCCCACAATCTCTTCTTTTAGTTTTGTAGTTCCATACGAAGACGTAATCACAACCGGATTTAATTCGTCTGTAGCTTCTTTCAAATAAAAAACAAACTGCTTTTTGTCATCTGCTTTTTGTAATTGAGGTTCCATTCCTAAAAATCCAACTTCAAGCACCAAATTGTTGATGTCGTTTCCTTTTAACTGATATACAAATTTTCCGTTAAAATCAGTTATAGCGCCCATTCCGGTTCCTTTTATACGAATGGTTGCTCCGGGAAGCGGCTGTTTGTCTTTGGCTGTGTAAACCGTTCCGCTAATGAATCTTTCTTTTTCATCAGAAGATGTCGCAGCTGATGCAGCAGGAGCAGCGTTCGTTAATAAAACCTGTTTTTTCTGGATGTAAAACGAAATATTTTTACCGTCAAATAATTGCTTTAAGGCAATTTCTAAAGTTACATTCTGAACATTGATATCTGCCAGTTGCTCAGCATCAATTTTTCGGGCGTTATAAATAATCCTAAAATCGGTTTGTTCTTCAATGGCTTTAATAATCAAACTAATAGGTTTGTTTTTAAGCTGTAAACTGATGTTTTTATTCTGAGAAAAACCTTTAAAACTGGATAAAAGCAAGGCTAGGAAAAATAGAATTTTCCTTAAATCGTGTATCGTAAAAGTCATGTTTATTTAGTTATGGAAGATTGGTAATGGTTATCGTATTTCCTTTAACGGAATAATTAAATGGTGTGTCACGTTTTAGAAGTTCTAAAATGTTTTCGACACTGGATTCGCTAATTTTGATCGTTCCCGTAAAATTCTGTTTGGCCAAAACAGCATTTTCATTGATAATTTCAACGTCGTAGGTACGCTGAATTATTTTAGCGATAGTAGAGAATGGGGTATCTTTAAAAGCAAGTTCACCTTTTGTCCATGCCGAATAAAAGCCTGGGTCAACTTCTTTTGTTGTAATTTTTTTGGAGTTATTGTTCCAGGTTGCCATTTGATTGGGCTGAAGCAAAACCGCATTTAGTTTGTTGTCGGCTTCATACATCTCAATGCTTCCCTCAACCAAAGTACCATTTACAGTTGGGTTTTCAGGATAAGCACTTACGTTAAATTTCGTTCCCAAAACTTCAATATCAACCTGATTAGCATTTACAATAAAAGGATGCTGTTTGTCTTTGGCCACTTCAAAAAAAGCTTCACCGGTTAGGTACACATTTCTTTTTCCGTTAATGCCAAATTGTTCCGGATATTTTAAAGTTGTTCCTGAATTTAAACTCACAACCGTTCCGTCAGAAAGGGTAAGTTTAAACTTTTTCCCGTAAGGTACTTTTAGCGTATTGTAAACCACTTCCTGATCCTGAACTTTTCCAAAATAAATAATTTGGTTAGAAAATTTCTTCGCAATCAGATCGCCTTTGTCATTTACTAATTTCGTTTGGTTGTCTTTTGTAATATATTCAGAACGGCCATTGGCTAATTCTAAAACAATTTCTTTTGATGATTTTGCTTTCTGATTAAAATCGAAAGCTAATTTTCCTAAACCAAATGAAACCAAAAAGACAGCAGCATATTTCAAATACTGAATGGCTTTCTTTTTAGGCTGAATAGCAATTACCGGAGTTGATTTTTTCGAAAGATCTTCAGAAAGTGCCGTTAACGCCCAGGTTTTCTTTAGCGTAATAAAATACTTTTTATTTTCTTCAGAAGCATCAATCCATTCAAACAGCAGTTGAACTTCTTGTTCTGAAGCTTCATTCGAAAGATATTTATAAATGATTTCCGATGTCATATTTAAGTTTTTGAACTTCTCGTTTTAGTAAGTACACTTCAGAAATAAAATACCCTACCTTTTATTTTTAATTATTACAAATAAGAATAAAAATTAAGAACAAATAATCTGATAATTTAGTTTTTAAAATTTTCAAAGCCTTTGTCATATGGGCTTCTACAGCTTTTAAGGTTACTTGCATTTCTTCGGCGATTTCTGCATTTTTTTTATTCTCGAAACGCTTTTTTATAAAAACTTCGCGGGTTTTGGGCGGAAGATCGCTTATCGATTCCTGAATTAAACGCTCTAATTCGGTTAATTCTAAAGTATCAAACTGCACCGAGTTTAAGATTTCGATATCCAGTTCTCTTTCTTTTTGGTTTAAAACTTCACTCTTGAATTTATCCTTTACCTTATTATGCCGAATCATATTCAGGCATTTCGATTTGGCATAAGTGTATAAAAAAGATTGGATACCGTTTAGCGATTCGACAGTTTCCTTGTTTTGCCATAAATACAAAAGAGCTTCCTGCGCCAGATTTTCAGCTTCATCTTTATCATAAATAAACTGAATACTAAAAGCGGTGATTCTGCGAAAGTATTTATCGTAAAAATAAGTGAAAGCAGTTTCGTCTCCTTCTTTGAAAGATTCAAAAAGATGTAGTTCGAAACTGGAATTATTATTCATTATAAGAGAATCACTTTTTAGAAAGCAATATAGGCAATTTAATAAAAAGACCTTTTTTGCACAGAAAGCGGCAAATATAAAAGTTTATTTATATTAATTCTAAATAAAATTCAAATAAACATCGTTTCAAAAAATATTATTCAGAATAAGTGTAAAAAACGCGTTTATCTTATAAGTTATAAGTAAGTTTAATGTTGCTGTGCGTTTGTTTTAACCATATAAGTTATATAAGTAAATGTAAGCTCAATGTTTTTTGGAAGCGTAGAATGTCATATAAGTGATTGTAATTATGATCAGTTGTTAATTAAACTTATGCAAGTAAAACTCAACACAACCATTTTTAATATGAACTTATATAACTTATATGGTGAAAAAAAAACTTTTTATTCAAAGTATAAAATTGTGCGAAACAACTCTAATATGTACTTATTTAACTCAGATGTTGAATTTTTTTTCACTCAACTATTGGTAACTAAATTATAATTTGTATCATTGTAGTATAGAATAGTATAATAACTTAAATTTTTATTTAATGAAACAATATCCTTTCCTACTAAAGAGCTTGTTTATGTCCGTTTTACTAACGGTATTTTTTTGCATTCCGGCTTTGGCACAAAAAAGTATAAAAATGACTTTTGGCAAAAGCGGCGTAATTACTTATGATGTAAAACAGAAAACAATTGCTGTTGCTCAACACGGGGTAAATGTGTTTAGCAAAGCAAAAGCAGCTGTAGTAGTAAATGGAAAAACAATTGCAGCAAGTTCATATCCTGATGCTGTTTTTGCGAAAGAAACAATGAATGATGATTTAGGAAAAGGACTAAAATATACACTTACTTATAAAGAAAATAGCAAGCCTACAGTAGTCCAAAGTTTTTTAACTTATAACAATAAGGACTATTTTATAACTCAAATAGAAATTTTAGGCAACGGACAAAAAGTAGGAACCAATTATATTGCGCCATTAGATTTAGGAAAAATAGCTTTCGATAAAATAGAAAACCTGCAAACGGTTTTTGTTCCTTATGATAATGATGCCTTCATCAGTTACAATTCTAAAAAATTAGATACAATCGCTCAAAATACAAGTGGTGAGGTTGGAATTATATTCAATAACAAATCCCGTAACGGTTTTATTGTAGGTTCGCTTGAACATACAGTTTGGAAAAGTGCCGTAAAAACAATTAATGAAAACAAACAAGCTTCGTTTTCTGCCTGGGCTGGATATTCAGAGAAAGAAAATACACGCGATAGTATTGCGCATGGTATTGTAAAAGGCGACAGGGTAGCTTCTCCAAAATTTTTCGTGGGTTATTATTCAGACTGGAGAAACGGGATGGAAGAATATGCCAAAACCAATCGTATCGTAGAGAAACCCTATGTTTTTGCCTGGGACAAACCAACTCCGGTAGGCTGGAACAGTTGGGGAGTTTTGATGGAGAAAATCAATTTTGAAAACACAACGAAAGTGGCAGATTTCTTTGCTAATTCGGTTCCGGAATTTCGTGTTGGCAATACCGCTTATATCGACCTTGATTCGTTTTGGGATAATATGGTAAAAGGTGGTTTTACCGGAGATTTTAGTAAACTAAAAGAATTTGCTGATTATTGCAAAAAGAAAGGTTTAGAACCGGGAGCCTATTGGGCGCCGTTTACAGATTGGGGCTGGAAAGATGGTCCTAACCGTAAAGCCGAAGGAAGTGATTATACGTTTGGCGAAATGTGGACGAAAACCGGAAATACTTATTTTGATTTTGATGGTGCACGCGCCATCGATCCTACGCATCCGGGAACGCTTAAACGTGTTGATTATGTGATTAATAAGCTAAAAGAATGTGGTTTTAAAATGATTAAAATTGACTTTTTAGGTCACGCTGCCGCGGAATCTACTTCATTTTATGATAAAGAGGTAACGACAGGAATGCAGGCTTACAAAGTAGGGATGGAACATTTGGTCAATGCTCTTGACGGAAAAATGTTGATTTATGCAGCGATTTCTCCCAATATGGCCACTTCACGTTACGCACACGTTCGTCGTATTGCGTGCGATGCCTGGAAAACGATCGAGCAAACACAATACACCTTAAATAGTGTCAATTATGGTTGGTGGCAAACGTATTCATACGATTATATAGATGCAGATCACGTGGTTTTTGCAGATGTTACAGAAGGGGAGAACCGTGCGAGATTAATTTCGTCTGTTATTACAGGAACTTTAATTACGGGAGATGATTACAGTAAAGACGGAATCTGGAGCAAGCGTGCAAAAGAATGGCTACAGAATAAAGAAATGCTTAAAATTGTTGAAAATGGAGTAGCATTTCGTCCTGTAGAAGGAAATACAGGAAAATTAACCACCGAAGTTTTTGAACAAAAAATTGGCAACAATTGGTATATAGCTATTTTGAATTACGGAAATATGCCTAAAAATTATGCACTTCCGTTAGAAAGATTAGGCGTGAAAAAGGGGAACTATAAATTGCAGGATGTTTTTACCGCTCAAAATATCGACGTAAAAAACAACAGTATCAATTTAAGTATTGGTTCTAAAGATGCCCGTTTATTTAAAATTGTAAATCGTTAACTTAATGCTTATGAAAAAACAGTTTTTTAAGAAAACGATGCTATTATTGACGTTGTTTATTCTGTCGTCAAATGCGGTTAATGCTAGAGTATCATTGCCTTCTTTCTTTACAGATAATATGGTGCTGCAGCAAAAAAGCGCCGTTCCGTTTTGGGGAGAAAGCGATGCAAAATCAGTAAGTATTACCACTTCATGGGATAAAAAAACATATAAAACCAATGTCGAAAATGGCAAATGGAAGGTAGTTTTTAAAACTCCGGTTTATGGAGGACCGTACACGATTACTATAAATGACCGAACAATTAAAACGCTCAACAATATTTTAATTGGCGAAGTGTGGTTGTGTTCTGGACAAAGTAATATGGAAATGCCGCTGGAAGGTTGGGGAAAAATCAATAATTATAAGGAAGAAATAGCCAATGCTAATTATCCTCAAATACGATTATTACAGGCAGAACATATAGAAAGCACTTTACCATTAAATACACTAAAAGTACAACACGACGGGTGGAATGTTTGCAGTCCTGCAACGATAGCTGATTTTAGCGCAACGGCTTATTTTTTTGCAAGAAAGATTTACAACGAAAAAAAGATCCCAATTGGGTTAATTCATTCTTCGTGGGGTGGAACACTTATCGAAGCGTGGACAAGTTCCGGAGCGTTAACTACCATTCATGATTTTGATGCCGAAATTCAGGCCATGAAGTCAGAGGTTAATCAGGAGGCTTTACTGAAAAAGTATAATGCCGATATGACCATCTGGGAAAAGAAATTGACAGATTCAGATAAAGGATTCCAAAACGCAAAAGCTATTTGGGCAACACCTAATTTTGATGATTCATCCTGGAAAACCATGCCATTGCCGGCATTTTTTGAAAATAAAGGATTATCCAATTTTGATGGCGTAGTCTGGTTTCGAAAAAAAGTAAATATTGCTACAACCAATGCCGACTTTACCCTAAGTTATTTGGCAGATGATGATGATATGATTTGGGTAAACGGAAATTATATTGGCGAAACCAAAGGTTATAATGTAGAACGTCATTATACAATTCCGTCAAAGTTCCTCAAAAAAGGCGAGAACTTTATAACAATAAGAGTTTTTGACGGAGCAGGAAACGGCGGAGTTTACGGAGATGAGAATTTCACTTTAAAATCAGGAAAAGAAACCATTTCATTAGCCGGAGACTGGAAATATAATATTGGCGCAAATATCAAAGATTTGCCTGCAAAACCTTATTTGGCTCAAGGCCAAAACAGACCAAGCGCGATATACAATGCGATGATTGCACCTTTGATTGATTATAAAATAAAAGGCGTAATCTGGTATCAGGGAGAAAGTAATGCCGAAAGAGCGTATCAATACCAGAAGTTATTTCCACTGTTGATAAACGATTGGAGAGACAAATTTAAAGATAAAAATTTACCGTTTTTCTTTGTTCAATTGGCGAATTACAAACAACAAAAAGAACAACCGGGGGATTCAGATTGGGCAGAGTTGAGAGAAGCGCAATTTAAAGCTTTGAAATTACCCAACACCGGAATGGCCGTTACAACCGATATTGGAAATGGAGAAGACATTCACCCAAAAAACAAACAAGATGTAGGAGGTCGTTTGGCGAGTATTGCTTTGGCGAAAGTATACAATACCAAAATTGATTATTCTGGACCGTTGTATAAATTGTATAATATCAAAGGAAATACAGTTACGGTTGATTTTGATTTTAATAAAAATATAAAAGCCAGAGACGATACGCTTAAAGGATTTAGTATTGCAGGATCAGACCAAAAGTTTTATTGGGCTGTAGCCAAAGTAGTAAACGGCAAAGTCGAGGTATATGCTCAGGAAGTACCAAATCCGGTTGCTGTTCGCTACAATTGGGCTGATAATCCTGACGGAAATTTAACGAACGAATCGGGATTGCCTGCATCATCTTTTAGAACAGATGTTTGGGCAGGAATTACACAAGAAAAGAAATAAAAAAAATATAATAAAATGAAAAAACACATTACCACTTTAAGGCAATCTTTTGGGATAGCATTTTTTATGCTGGCGAGTTATTGCAGCCCGGTTTCGGCGCAACAAATTATATCAGTAAAAACAAAAAGTAATGCGCTTGTTTTGCAGGTAACTCCGGGAAAAGAAGTGAACACCATTTATTTAGGAGAAAAATTAGCAAACGATTTTGATTACGTAAAAATACAAAGTCAGTTCAAACAAGGAACAGATTATTCAGGAATTTACAATGCAGCTTATACACCATCAGGTTCTAAAAACTTATTGGAACCGGCCATTGCCGTAACACACGCTGACGGAAATACTTCACTGGATTTGTTATATGTAGACCATAAAACAACAACGGTAAGTACAGGAGTTTCTCAAACCGAAATTACACTAAAAGATAATGTTTACCCAATCGAGGTGCATATGTTTATTCAGTCTTATTATGATACAGATGTTATCGAACAATGGACAACTATTAAGCATTCTGAAAAAGGAAATATTACTTTAAATAAATATGCTTCGGCCAATTTGTATTTGAAAGGATACAATAACTTTTACCTGAACCAATATCATGGTGACTGGGCAAAAGAAATGCAGCCTGAAGAAACAAAACTAACGCACGGAATTAAAGTTTTGGATACCAAATTAGGAGCACGTGCCAACTTGTTTCAACCATCTGTATTTATGGTTTCTTTGGATAAACCAGCTACAGAAGACGAAGGAAAAGTGTTGTTTGCAGGTTTAGAATGGTCAGGAAATTTCCGTACCGATCTTGAGTTAGATCCATTAAATAATCTTCGTGTTATTTCAGGAATTAATAATGCAGCAGCGGCTTATTCACTGGCAAAAAACACCGTATTTACAACGCCCAAATTTTGGTACACTTTATCATCTAAAGGAAAAGGAAACGCAAGCCGTAACCTACACGACTGGTCAAGAAGTTATAAAATATTAGACGGAAAAGGAAGCCGTATGACATTGCTTAATAACTGGGAAGCTACTTATTTCAAATTTGATGAAGATAAATTGAAAGTACTTATTGCCGATAGTAAAAAACTAGGCGTTGATATGTTTTTGTTGGATGATGGATGGTTCGGAAACAATTTTCCTCGTAATAATGATGACGCAGCTCTTGGAGACTGGGACGTAAACAAAAAGAAATTACCAAACGGAATTGGAACTTTGGTACAAACAGCCAAAGACAATCAGGTAAAATTCGGAATCTGGATCGAGCCTGAAATGGTGAATCCGGCGAGTGATTTGTACAAAAAACATCCGGAATGGATCATCAAACAACCGGGAAGAGCAGAACATTATTTCCGTAACCAATTGGTTTTGGATTTATCAAACCCAAAAGTTCAGGATTTTGTTTATGGAGTTGTGGATAATCTTTTTACAGAAAATCCAGAATTGGCGTATATCAAATGGGATTGTAATGCGGTGATTTATAACGCCTATTCAAGCAATTTAAAAGACAAACAAAATAATTTTTACACAGATTATGTAACAGGATTGTATAAAGTTCTGGAGCGCATTCGAGTAAAATATCCAACAGTTCCTATGATGCTTTGTTCTGGTGGTGGAGGAAGAGTAGATTATGCTGCTTTGAAATACTTTACAGAATTCTGGCCAAGTGATAACACGGATCCTTTAGAGCGTGTATATATGCAATGGGAATACTCTTATTTCTATCCTGCACTGACAATCGCGGCACACGTTACAGATTGGGGAAAACAACCTTTAAAATACCGTACAGATGTTGCCATGATGGGAAGATTAGGTTTTGATATTGTAGTAAAAGATCTGAACGAGAAAGATTTAACTTTTGCTCAGCAGGCAATTAAAAACTATAATGCATTGAGCAACACCATTTGGCAGGGAGACCAATACCGTTTGCAAAATCCCTGGGGTAATGATGCGGCATCGGTAATGTTTGTCAACAAAAACGGAAATGAAGCAGTAGTTTTTACTTATTCTGTTAATTCCCGTTACGAAGCAGGAACACATTTACCAATAAAATTAAAAGGTTTACAAGCCGGACAAAACTATAAAGTAGAAGAAATCAACGTATATCCTGATAAAAAGCCAGTGGTAGAAACCGCCACATATTCAGGTGATTTTTTAATGCAGGTAGGAATTAATCCTAATGTAAATTCTTCTAATACAAGTGTTGTTTTAAAAATTACAAAGGCTTAAAATCTCAAACATTAGTATATATTTGTAATTGATTTCTAAATAAATACCTATTAAAACGTTTTATGAAGCAAATTATCCAACAGATAAAAAATCTGGAATCCATCAATTCCTTATCTAAACATGAGCAATTGGTTCAGGGTATAATTAATGCCATTGATGAAAAAGTGGTTACAAAAGGCGATTTACTGCCATCTGTAAATACATTTATAAGTGAATTGGGTTTTGCGAGAGAAACCATTGCCAAAGCGTATAAAGAACTTGTGCACAGAGGAATTATCGAATCAAAAAACCGATTGGGTTATTTTGTTGCGACCAATGATGTAAAACAAGAGCTAAAAGTGGCTCTGCTAATATTTGCATTTGATATTTTTCAGGAAACGTTTTACGAGAATTTTAGAAAAGGTCTGGGAAAGAACATTCAGTTGGATATCTTTTTTCACCACAATAATTTTGATACGTTCGAAAGTATTGTTCAAAATATAAAAGGGAAATACGGCATGTTTGTCATCGCTCCAATTCCGAGTAAAAAAACACCGGCTGTTTTAAAACAATTGCCTACCAACAGAGTGTTACTGGTAGACCGTTTTATAGAAACAGATGAAGATTATAATTATGTTGCACAAGAGTTTGGAGATTCGTCTTATAATGCTTTTGTGCAGCTTAATGATAAAATTAAAAAATACGACGAGATCATTTTCTTCTTTAAACCCTCATCCGCAGAACCTGATGAAATCTTAAATTCTTTTAAAAGATTCATGAAGGATTATGATATCAAAGGAGTTATCAAAGAAGAGTATGTTTCAGGTTCTCTGGAGAAAGGAAAAGTGTATTTTACGATTCACAATCTTGAACTTTGGGAAATGCTGAAAGACTCCAAAATCAAAGGGCTTAAAATAGGCTCAGACATTGGTTTTATTTCGCATAATGATGATATCGTAAAAGAAATTATTTTTGACGGAGTAACTACATTCTCTACAGATTTCTCTGAAATGGGAAAAAAAGCAGCTAATTTTGTTTTGAATCGTAAAAAGATTCAGGAGATTGTTCCAACAGTTTTAGTTGATAGAAATTCGCTGTAGTGTATGAGTGTATTGTCTATTGTTAGTTTTTTGCTCATTACGGGTTTTATTGCCTTATTTTCAGCTTTAAAAACACGTAAAAAAAAGGTTCAAACTACAAACGGACTTTTTTTTGCAGATCATAACAACAATTTTTTTATAGTAGGAGGAGCATTACTATTAAGTAATATAAGTGCGAATCAATTTATAGGCGAAAACGAATCCATATACACTAACAATATGAGCGTTATGGCATGGGGCGTAAGTTCTGTGCTGGCGATGTTGCTTGTAGCGGAGTTCTTTTTGCCTATTTATTTTCGTACCGGTGCCATGACAATTCCGGATTATCTGGGAAAACGCTACGATAATTCGACCAAAAGATTAGTGTCGATTGTATTTCTGTGCAGTTATGTCGTGAACTTATTGCCAGCCGTTTTATACGGTGGCGCGGTTGCACTTACCGGAATGTTCAATTTTATAGCGCCTTTACAATTAAGCTATTGGCAAAACATCTGGATTATGGTTTGGGTGATAGGGCTAACAGGCTGTGCTTATTCGGTTTTAGGCGGATTAAGAGCAATATCGATAAGTGATACCATTTTAAGTATCGGTTTATTGACCATTGGTATTGCTTTCCCATACTTCGGATTCAAATTTCTGGGTAATGGAGATTGGTTTAAAGGATTTCATATTTTGCTGTCTCAACATACAGAACATCTCAATGCTATTGGAGGTCCAAAAGACGAAATTCCGCTGAGTACCATTTTTACCGGGATGTTTATCATGAACCTGTATTATTGGGGAATGGAGCAGTTTATTGTCCAGCAGGCACTTTCCGCAAAGAGTTTATCGCACAGCCAAAAAGGAATGGGATTGGCTTGTTTAGGAAAATTGCTATGTCCGTTTATTATTAATATTCCTGGATTGGTTGGGGTTCATCTCTATAGTAATCTTGAAAACACTGCTGAGGTTTTTCCTCTGGTGGTAAAAGATACTTTGCCTGGTGTTATGATTGGTCTTACGGCTGCAGTTGTTCTTGGCGCAGCGATAAGTACTTTTAATGCCGGTTTAAACAGCAGTAGTACATTGTTTGTACTAAATCTTTATAAACCGTGGTTAGAAAAAAGAAACAAAGAAATTACAGAAAAGCATTTGGTCTACACCGGACGAAAATTCGAAATTATTGTTTCGGCTTTAGCCATGTTTTCTGCTCCGTTTATCATGTTTAGCAAAGCAGGATTTTATACCTATTTGCAACAACTGGGCGGAATGTTTTGCGTGCCTATTTTCACGATTATTCTGGTAGGTTTTGTGTCTAAAAAAGTACCGCCACAGGCCGCTAAAATCGGAATGATATTCTTTATTTTTAGTTATATCATCTTCAATTACATATTAGATATCAAACTGCATTATTTGCATATGCTGGCGCTATTATTTGTGTTTACCACAATATGTATGCTGGTGGTTGCCAGGTTTTATCCAAAATATAAATACACCGAAATCAAAATTGAATCTGTCGAATTATCGCCATGGAAAAATCGTTATTGGTATTTCGCTTTACTTTTGATGGGTATGGTTAGTATTTTCGTTTTGTTCTCGAAATGGGGGATAGCTTAGGATGAGGTACTAAGGTTCTGAGGGACAAAGGTTCAAAGGTTTTACTATAGGGATGCATGTTTGTGCGTCCTTTTTTTGTTTCATTATGAACGAGGGTTTTTATCGTAGAGACGCACAGCAGTGCGTCTAACGCAAAGAAGCTTCACAATTATGATCGACAATCTTTATAGAATTTCTTTGTCATGGCACGCAGATGACACGGATTTGCTTCGCAAAAACACGGATCTACACAGATTTTTTATTTTGTTATCGTGAAGAATGAAGGATCACACAAGAAACTCGACAAAAAAGCGCGACAAAGATTGCGGTTACTTTATTTTAAACAAATGAAAAAGAATAAAAAAACCGTTTTAATCCGCGTTTTTGCGAAGCAAATCCGTGTTATCTGTGTGCCATGACAAAGAATCTCAACAAAGATTACTTTTAAAAACTGAATGTATTAATTATAAGATATATCTTTTAATGTAAAAACCCCCATCAATGTGTCGGTTTTACGCAAAGAAATTAGGTGTTCATTTTACGATTTTAAGCCTTTAATTGAGATTTTTTTATAATGTTTTTAGTAATAATTTTTTAGAAACCGAGCTATTATGATGATTAAGGCCAAACAAAACTTATATATCGTAAATCGTTAAAAAGTGGTTGTTTTCTTTGTCTAGAAGCGTGGATGATTGAATTTTTGTCTGAGATTTCTTTATTTTATTGCTTTCTTTTTTTTCTTTTTACTGTTTAAAAGTGCTTATTTATAGTAAAGCCGAAATAAAACGAGGAAAAAAATAACAAATTCTTAAAACATAAATTTGGTTGTTATGAAAATATTTGTATGTTTGTATTGTTGTAGTATAGTATAGTATAAGTCAATTCGTTTTCTCATATTTTAAATGCTCAATAATTCAAAAAACCAACTCAATATTTTATTAACTAAAAACCAAATCATTATGAGAATCGCAATAAGATACTTATGCTTCTTAGTAGTTATGATGTCCGCCGGTACACTTTATTCCCAAACCATCACCGGTAAAGTTACAGATAATGAAAATTTACCATTACCTGGCGCTACAGTTATAGTAAAGGGTACACAGACCTCGACGATAACGGACATTGACGGAAGTTACAAATTAACCAATGTTAAAACTGGATCTACTTTAGAATTTAGTTTCATAGGATTTAATACGCAAAGTGTTTCGGCCAATAATTCGGTTGTAAATGTTTCTTTAAAACCAAGCTCTCAGGAATTAAATGAAGTTGTAATAGTTGGAGCTGTAATGAAAAAAGGAGATCTAACGGGTGCTGTAAGCAGTGTTTCTGGTGATAAACTTAGAGAGGTTCCAACGCCAAATGTGGTGCAGGCGCTACAAGGACGTGCTTCGGGTGTATATGTACAACAAAGTGCTGTACCTGGTCAGTCTGGTACAATAAGAATTAGGGGAAATAATTCGCTGAACTTTGGCGGTAACCCAATATTTGTAATAGATGGTTTGATTACCGACAGCAATTTTGAAAACATAAATCCTGACGATGTTGCCAGTATGGAAGTACTTAAAGATGCTTCGGCTACTGCACTATATGGTTCAAGAGCAGCAAATGGAGTAATCGTAATTACAACAAAAAAAGGTTCAAGATCAGGAGAAGCAAAAATACAATATGATACATGGACCGGTGTCTCTGAATTTGCAAGAACGATCCCGTTGATGAATGGCCAGCAATTATTTGATCTTAGGGTTGATGCTTATGCGAATCGTTATATGGATGAAAATCCCGGTGCTGATCGTGCTGCTTATGTTAACCAAATTAAGTCAAACGGTTCGACTGTATTTGCGCCTTATGAATTGGAATCTTACAGAACGGGTAAAAGTTACAACTGGTTAGATCAGGTAACGCGTTCAGGTTTTCAAACGAATCATAATTTAAGTTTTAGCGGAGGCGGAGAAAAAGGAACTTATTTTGTGAGTTTTAATTATGTTAATCAGGAAGGACTTCTTAAAAACTCTGATTTTAAAAGATATAACGGAAAAATTAACCTTACGCAGGATTTAAAATCATGGCTGCAGTTTGGTACCAATACTACTTTTTCAAGAAGTAAGAGCAATTATCAGGAAGGAAGTGCCTTTGGTGTGGCATTGGGAGCAAATCCACTATTGCCTATAGACGGTAAGTCTACTTATCTTAGGTATGGTGAAGTGTTTGATCAGAATCTTTACAATCCGATAAGAAGTCTTGATATCATAAATTCAAGCTCACGTAACAGACTTACCAGTAGTAATTTCTTAAGTGCAAAACCGCTAAAAGGTCTTGATATCAGAACTACTTTGTCTGTAGACATTGCAGATCAGGCAAATTTTGATTATATACCAAGTTATACAGGACAGTCACTTAGAAATTCTATGGATGGGGAAGCGCATCATTATAGATATTCACAATTCAATTATCAGTGGGATAATACTGTAAGTTACAGTAAAGTTTTTGCTGCAAAGCATGACGTAAATCTTATGGGAGGATTTTCTGTAATGAGTAATTCAGGCAATAGTACTGATGTAAGAGCTCGCGGATTTGTTAGTGATGATTTGACCTATATGGCATTATCAGGTGCATATCAAAAAGATAATGCGCAGTTAAGCTCGAATTTTACCGATTATTCAAACCAATCGTATTTTGCAAGAGCGAACTATACTTATGATGGTAAATACACTATTACCGGCACAGTACGAAGAGATGGTTCTTCTAAATTTGGCCCTAATAACAAATGGGGAACCTTTCCTTCAATAGCAGGAAGTTGGGATATTGCTAAAGAAAATTTCCTTTCAGGATTTGAAAAATTAGATCAACTTAAATTTCGTGTAGGTTATGGTATGGTGGGGAATCAAAATGTAGATGCTTACAGGTATTTTGCCTTATATAACGCACAAGTTAGTAATAATTCAGGGACTTATGTGTCTGATAATTATATTGATAATTTTGATTTAAGATGGGAAAAACAAAAACAATTTAATGTTGGATTAGATACTGGTTTCTTTCAAAACAGACTGACTGCAAGTGCTAATTATTTTCATATCAATAATGACGACCTTTTAATGTTGCGTAATATGCCGGTTTCATCAGGATATAAATATAAGCTGGATAATATTGGTGCTACCACTAATGAGGGTATAGAAGTAGAACTTAGAGGTGACATTATTAGAAACAAGGACTTTAAATGGAATGTTTCTGCGAACATATCATCGGCAAAAAATAAGGTTACAAAACTTTATGGAGATGCTACAGAGATCTACAACCTGGGTGGTTATAGCAACAATGAGATCCAACGTACCGGAAACTTTTTCTTAGGTCAATCGGTAAACACAGTGTATGTGTTTCAATATGATGGTATTGCACAACAGGGAGAAAATCTTACCGGAGTAAATTACGGAAGTAGAACTGTTCAGGCTGGGGATATTAAAATTAAAGACCGCAATGGCGATGGAGTAATAAACGATCAGGACAGATATGTTGTTGGCGATTTGAATCCGGATTATTATGGAGGTTTTTCTACCGATCTTAATTATAAAGGTTTTGCATTAAACGCCGTATTTTCTTATTCAATAGGAGGTAAAAGACCAAGTGGTACCTACGAAAGCTATATGAACTCAGGAGGTATGAGTGCAGCACATACAGATCTTTTAGATCGCTGGACTCCTACGAATACCAATACAGATGTACCAAGAGCTTATTATGGAGGAGGAAGATATACTTTGGGTGAGACCGATAAGGCAATACAAGATGCTTCATTCCTAAGATTAAATGCACTTACATTATCGTATACATTACAAGACAAGGTTGCAGAAAGTGTTTTTCTTAAAAATGTAAGGTTTTATGTAACGGGATCAAATCTATTTATTGTAACGAAATACAAAGGGTATGATCCAGAGGGAGGAGATTCTTATCCAATTTCCAGAATGGTAGTTATGGGATTAAATGTATCTCTTTAATCAAATTAATTTAAAAAATTATTTTATGAAAGCAAAAATTATAGCCTTTATGGCCGTGGCAATATTCTCAGCCTCCTGTTCTTCAGATTTTTTAGAGGAAGAGCCTAAAAGTTCACTTACTGCTGCACAGGCATATGGCAGTTTAGGTAAAATAGAGCCTGTTCTTTTAGGAGCGATTACGAATTGGAGAAATATGCAAAAAGACCGTGCAGGGCTTTATACTTCTCTTGGTACAGACGAAGCGCAACAAGGTGCTTTGCAGGTAACCGGAGATGCAAACCAGGCAGGACTTGATTTGTACAATGGTTTTCTAAGTCAGGAGAATCAGGCAATTGGACAATTGTGGAATGACAGATGGCCAGTAATTGAAGTAGCTGCGCAAACTATTAGAGCATTAGGGACTAATACCGAAGATGATAGTGCAAAACGTGATCTCTTAATGGGTGAAGCTAGTTTTTTAAGAGCAACATTAATGTTTGAGCTTACACAATATTGGGGAGAAATACCTATTAATGATAAAGCAAAAACAGCAGAATTTGGTTTAAGACGTCAGCCTTTGCCTTTGGTTTATTCTTATATAATAGCCGATTTAGAAAGAGCAATTGAAAAACTTCCTGTATCACAAAGCAATCCTGCATTTCCTGCAAAAGGGGTAGCTCAGGCACTTTTAGGAAAAGTATATCTATATGCTCCTGAAGCTTCAGGACATCGTGATTATACTAAAGCAAAGCAATGGTTTGGAGAAGTTATTACTTCCGGAAAGTATAGTTTATTGCCTAATTACGCAGATGTTTTTAGTCCGGATCACGCTAATTCTTCAGAATCCCTATATGAATGGCAGTATACTAATAACTGGCCTGATAATAACCAGATACAATGGCAGACAGGTTCAAGAGTTTTAGCTAACATAAACCAATATGCTTATTTTGGCGGTTATGATCTTATACTTCCTACTCAATATTGTTATAAAGATAAAACGGATGGCGGAATATGGGAACCAGGTGATGTACGTAAAGAGGCAAGTATTCGTTATGATTTTACTTATAAAGGAGTTAAACCTACACTTCCTGCTGGTTTTGGTGGTGATGAGTTAGATCCACACATTAAAAAATTTGAAGATATTCGTGTAGAAGGAAAACAGTCATTTTGGAATTCAGGCAAAAATAAAGCCTATATCAGATACTCAGATGTATTACTTAACTACGCAGAATGTTTAAATGAATTAGGAAACACGACAGAAGCAGAAGGATATGTAAATCAGGTTCGTACAAGAGCTTTTGGAGGAACATTACCTGAAGCAATGAAATGGAGCGGACTTTCCCAATCTCAGTTCAGAGTGCAAATTCTTGACGAACGTATGCGTGAGTTAGCTTTTGAAGGCTGGAGAAGAATGGATCTTCTTCGCACAGGAAAATTGGTAGAATTAGTAGGTGCCCGTAACAAATGGGCAAAACAAAACGGTACAATTGCTGCATTTCATAATCTTTATCCTATTCCTATCGGAGAGATCAAGCTTAATGATGAAATTGGTCCGGAAAACCAAAATCCAGGATATTAATGTTTTTAAGACAATTTTAATGTAATTTTTTATTTTTTGGTCACGTGATTTTTGGTTAGTCACAGTTTTGATTTGCAATGCCATTTTGGATTTAGGTAATAACAGTACGAAGTTTTCTGTTAGAAAAAACTTAGTCCAAAATGGCATTCTTTTTTAATGTTTACAAAAATGTAAACGAATCAAATAAGTAATATGAAGTTTAATAATATTTTACCGGCAATTGTAAGCGATAGTTATTTTACTTTGCTAAAAGGAGAAAGCAAAGAAATTATAGTAGAATTTGATGAAACACTTTTGAAAAATGGCGAAAAACCGGTTATAAAAGCTGTTCCTTATAATAAATAACAAAGTATTCTCAAAGCAAACCTGACAGGTTTTTAAAACCTGTCAGGTTTAATAATACCGAAATCGATTAAATAAATTTACCACTAATTAAAATCATTTCAAATCCTTTAATCAGTGGCAAAAAAAGATAATTATGAATATCAAAAAATACAAAGCATTACTTTTTATACTATTGCCTTTTTTAGGTTATTCGCAAAGTAATTCGTTAGAATTATGGTATACCAAACCTGCATCGCAATGGGAAGAAACTTTACCATTAGGAAACGGGCGTTTAGGAATCATGCCTGATGGCGGAATCACAACCGAAAAATTGGTGCTAAACGATATTACCTTATGGAGCGGATCGCCTCAAGATGCTAACAATTATAAAGCCTATACTTTTTTACCTCAGATAAGAGAATTACTTCTGGCCAATAAAAACAGTGATGCCGAAAAACTAATCAATGAGAATTTTGTTTGTACAGGCCCGGGTTCAGGAAGCGGAGACGGAGCCAATGTACAATTTGGCTGTTATCAGGTTTTGGGAGATATGACTTTAAAATTTGATTACAAAACCCAATCACAGCCTGTAAATTACAGCAGAAATCTCGACTTACAAACGGCAGTTGCAGCGACTCAATTTGTACTTGACGGAGTTACTTACAAACGTGAATACTTTGCAGGTTTTGGCGATGATGCGGCTTTTATAAGATTAATTGCAAGCAAAAAAGGGAAACTGAATTTTACTGTTCAGTTAGACAGGCCAGAGCATTTTAAAACCGTAAATGGCAACGATAATTCTCTTGTAATGTCAGGTCAGTTAAACAACGGCATCGACGGAAAAGGAATGCGTTATAAAGCAAAAGTAAAAGCGCAGTTAAAAGACGGAAATGCCTTCTATACTAATAATACAATCGACATAAAAAATGCAACAGAAGTAGTACTGTTTATTTCGATGGGAACAGATTTTAAAGATAAAAACTTCGAATCTTCAGTAGATAAAATTTTAGAGGCAGCAATGCAAAAGAAATATCAGGATCAGAAGAAAACACATATCGAAAACTATCAAAAGTTATTCAATCGTGTGACGTTGAATTTCGGAAAATCAACAAAAAAAGCGTTGCCTACAAATGAACGTTTAGATGCTTTTATGAAGGATTCAGATTCAGATACCGGACTTCCTGTTTTGTTTTACCAATACGGGCGTTATTTAAGCATCAGCAGTACCAGAGTGGGATTATTACCACCAAATTTACAAGGATTATGGGCGCATCAGGTTCAAACACCCTGGAACGGAGATTACCATCTTGACGTAAATGTACAAATGAATCACTGGGCACTAGAAACGGGCAATTTATCAGAATTGAATCTTCCGCTAAAAGATTTGGTGAAGCAAATGGTGCCTTACGGCGAAAAAACAGCCAAAGCCTATTACAATGCCGATGGTTGGGTGGCACACGTAATTACCAATGTTTGGGGCTTTACAGAACCGGGAGAAAGTGCTTCTTGGGGAATTGCAAAAGCAGGTTCCGGCTGGTTGTGCAACAATTTATGGAACCATTATTTGTATACAAATGATAAAGATTATCTGGCAGAAATTTATCCAATAATAAAAGGCGCAGCCCAGTTTTATAACAGCATGTTGGTAAAAGATCCGGAAACGGGCTGGTTGGTAACTTCACCATCTGTATCGCCTGAGAATTCATTTTTCTTGCCAAACGGACAGGATGCACACGTTTGTATGGGACCAACAATTGACAATCAAATTGTTCGTGAATTATTTGATAACGTGATCGCAGCATCAACAAAATTAGGATTGGACAATGATCTCAGAATCGAACTTGAAAAAAGATTAAAATTATTACCTCCGGCAGGAGTAGTTTCGCCTGACGGAAGAATTCAGGAATGGTTAAAAGATTATAAAGAACCAGACGCGCAGCATCGTCACATTTCTCATTTATACGGACTATATCCAGCGTCTTTAATAACTCCGGAAAGTACGCCAGAATTGGCAGAAGCCGCTAAAAAAACACTTGAAGTAAGAGGTGATGACGGACCAAGCTGGTCAATCGCCTATAAAATGTTGTTTTGGTCTCGTTTGAAAGAAGGAAACCGAGCTTATAAATTATTAAAAACAATTCTTAGACCAACGCTTGCAACCAGCATAAATTATGGAGCAGGAGGAGGAGTTTATCCAAATTTACTTTCGGCCGGACCGCCATTTCAAATTGATGGAAATTTTGGTGCAGCGGCCGGAATTGGCGAAATGCTGATTCAGAGTCATGCGGGATTTATCGAATTATTGCCCGCAATGCCAGATATTTGGTTGAACCAAGGTGAAGTAAAAGGACTTAAAGCCGAAGGAAATTTTACCGTAAACATCAAATGGGAAAAAGGCAAAGTAACTAAATATGAAATTTTATCTGCAATACCATCAAAAGTAAAAGTGAAGGTAAATGGAGAATTAAAAGAAATTACTTCGTCTAAATTGTAATAACAACAAGACCTAACAGGTTTAAAAACCTGTTAGGTCTAATACTTGAATAGCCCCCAGCTTTAGCTGGAGATTATAAAATGATATGCAATATGGCTTTAGCCGAAATCTTATTGTATTTCGGCTAAAGCCATTTTTATATTCGACTCTTTTTGATCTCCAGCTAAAGCTGGAGTCTATTCATAATGAAATTCTACACGATCTTGTTATTTTAATTCCAAAGCTTCTAAAGAGATATCACACAAGAAACTCCGCAACTAAAAGAACTAATCTTTGTCGATTTACTAGTGTGATCCTTCGTTCAGAATGACAAGATTACGTAAAGTAATTATGAGCAAAATAAAAAATCCGTATTTATCCGCGTTTTCGCGAAGCGAATCCGTAACATCCGCGTGCCATATTCCATTCTAAGAATGACAAGATTATGACAATAAAAAAAGGTTTGATGAAATTAATCATCAAACCTTTTTTGTTTCCAAAGACCTGAGAGGTTTTCAAAACCTGTCAGATCTAATATTTAAACTACTAACTTAAACAGAAACGGATTC
>Ga0247810_10000857_pt1 | contig 24299 bp, 19 predicted proteins | sample UWRJL119311C1_FD_179918 | JGI IMG/M metagenome (GOLD analysis project Ga0247810, IMG submission 179918) | Plant litter microbial communities from Arlington Agricultural Research Station in Wisconsin, United States - UWRJ-L119-311C-1 | ecosystem: Environmental > Terrestrial > Plant litter >... | reverse complement strand
GGTTGCAAATGTAGTACCGTCAAAATAAATATTGACTCCTTCTAAGGGGATATTGTCTTTACCTAAAATTTTACCTTTTAAAATGTTTTGTGAAAACATAGTAATAGATGCAAACAGAAACGCAAAAAGATAAAGTTTTTTCATAAAAAATAAAAGGTTTGGTTAATTTTTAGCTAATTAACCAAACCTTTTTATATTATCCTAAATATTTTATAAATTATTCTTACAAAATATCTATATCTCCTTTTCCTTCTCGTATTATAACAGGTTCATGTTCCGATAAATCTATAATCGTCGAACCTACATTGTCTCCGTAACCTCCATCGATAACAAGATCAACAATATTTTGCCATTTTTCAAAAATCAATTCCGGATCTGTAGTATATTCTATTACATCATCTTCATCACGAATAGAAGTTGAAACAATAGGATTTCCTAGTTGACGAACAATTTCTAATGCAATATTGTTATCCGGAACACGAATACCTACAGTGGTTTTCTTTTTAAACTCTTTTGGTAAATTATTATTTCCCGGCAAAATAAAAGTGTAAGGACCTGGTAATGCTCTTTTTAAAATCTTAAATGTAGCCGTATCGATCTGACGTACATAGTCTGAAAGATTGCTCAAATCATGACAAATAAAGGAAAAATTTGCTTTCTCTAATTTCACTCCTTTTATTTTGGCAATTTTCTCTAAAGCACGCGAATTGGTAATATCACAACCTAAACCATATACGGTATCTGTTGGATAAATTACTAAACCTCCATTTTGAAGTACTTTGACCACTTTGGCAATAGCAGCTTCATTGGGTTTATCTGGATATATTTTTATGAACTCAGCCATTTTTTAATTTTTGTTTTTTAATTGTTTCAGGTTTATTTTGTTTCAGGTTTCACGTGTACATCTTTATTCTTAACCGCAAAGTTCGCAAGGATTTACGCTAAGAGCGCAAAGTTTTACATTTTTAAGTACTGGCTTTCAAACTTGCGTTTAAATTATGTTCAACGAAGAGCAACCTGAAAACTGAAACTTTTTTTTTTAACCAATAACATCTAATTTAGCAAATCTTAGCAACAATTTCTTGATTCCACCAACTTCAAATTTTATTTCGGCTTTTTTATCAGCTCCAATACCTTCTAAATTCACCACTTCACCCTTTCCAAAACGTTCGTGCATCACTACATTTCCAATAGTTAACGAATTATCGAATAAATTAGGTGCAGCACTATTAGGATTATTACCTGCAACAGGTTTTAATTTACGAATGTTCAAATCAGGTTTTGGCTGATTGTCCGTAACGTGTTTCGGCGGCGTTGATCCAATAGGTTTTGCCAGTCTTAACTTCGATTTATCGATATCTCCAAAAATATCCCCGTCAATAGGTGATTTGTAACGATAATTTGTTTCGGCTGGAGTTAAATATTCCAAATATTGTCCGTCAATTTCTTCAATAAAACGAGATGGTTCGCTATCTGTCAATTTCCCCCAACGGTAGCGCGATTGCGCATAAGTTAAATAAGCCTGATGTTCTGCACGAGTTAAAGCTACGTAAAATAAACGACGTTCTTCTTCTAATTCGCTTCTGGTACTCATACTCATCGCACTTGGAAACAAATCTTCTTCCATACCTACTACAAAAACATGAGGAAATTCCAGTCCTTTTGCTAGGTGAATCGTCATTAATGCCACACGATCTTCATCAGATGTATCTTTATCTAAATCAGTTGCAAGCGCTACATCTTCCATAAATTCAGATAAAGCTCCTCTTGCGCCATCAATTTCTTTTTGTCCTTCAGTAAAATCTTTTAAACCGTTTAAAAGTTCTTCGATATTCTGAATCTTAGCCATTCCTTCCGGAGTGGCATCTTTTTTTAATTCCTGAACCAATCCGGTTTTTTTAGCCACATAATCCGTGATATAAAAAGCATCCTGATTTTGATCAATCACCTGAAAACTCTGAATCATCGTAACAAAATCATTGATTTTATTCTTTGTTCCTGTATTTAATTTTAAATCGATTTTATCAATATTCACCATCACTTCCCAAATCGAACGTTTGTAATGATTGGCAGCGATTGTTAGTTTTTCAACTGTTGTATCTCCAATTCCACGAGCTGGATAATTGATCACACGAACTAGTGCTTCTTCATCTTTTGGATTAATAACCAAACGTAAATAACACAAAACGTCTTTAATTTCCTTACGTTGGTAGAACGATAATCCACCATAAATACGATAAGGAATATCTCTTTTACGCAAAGCATCCTCCATCGCACGCGACTGCGCATTCGTACGGTACAAAATTGCAAAAGAACCATTATGCAGCTGATTCATCATTTTTTGCTCAAAAATGGTACTTGCTACAAAACGACCTTCTTCGGCATCGGTCAAACTGCGATGCACTTTTATTTTTTGTCCAAAATCATTGGCTGTCCAAACTACTTTATCCAGTTTGGTCTTGTTATGTTCCATTACAGTATTTGCCGCTTCAACAATATTTCTTGTCGAACGGTAATTTTGCTCCAGACGAAACATGATTACGCCTTCATAATCTTTCTGGAAATTCAAAATATTATTAATATTCGCCCCTCGGAAAGCATAAATACTCTGTGCATCATCACCTACCACGCAAATATTCTGAAATTTATCAGATAAAGCCCTAACAATCAAATACTGAGAGTGATTCGTATCCTGGTACTCATCAACAAGTATATAACGAAAACGGTTTTGGTACTTTGATAAAACTTCTGGAAAACGGGTTAATAATTCATTGGTTTTCAACAATAAGTCATCAAAATCCATTGCTCCTGCCTTAAAACAACGCTCAACATATTGCTGATAAATTTCTCCTAAACGCGGTCGTTTTGCCATTGCATCGGCCTCTACCAATTCAGGATTATTAAAATAGGCCTTCACCGTTATCAAACTATTTTTATAACTGGATATACGACCCAAAATCTGTTTTGGCTTATAGATATCACGATCGAGCTGCATTTCTTTAATAATAGAAGAAATCAGTCTCGCTGAATCCTGAGAATCATAAATCGTAAAATTAGACGGATATCCCAAATGATCTGATTCTGCACGAAGAATACGGGCAAAAATCGAGTGAAAAGTTCCCATCCAAAGATTTTTTGCTTCAGATGCACCCACAATATCCGAAATCCTGTGTTTCATCTCACGAGCAGCTTTATTCGTAAACGTAAGTGACAAAATATTGAAAGCATCAACACCCTGCGCCATCAAATAAGCAATTCTAATCGTTAAAACACGGGTTTTTCCTGAACCTGCACCAGCGATAATAATCATTGGCCCGTCTTTCTTCAAAACAGGCTGTCTCTGTGCTTCATTGAGCTGGTCAATGTATTTTTGCATGAAATTTTTCTCCATAATTACTGCAAAAATAAGAATTTATGAATGAATAAACTAACACCAAAGAAGCAACTTTAAACCCAAAAAATTTAATCTCTTCAAAGCTGCAACAAAGCTGTTTTAGAATTTATCTTAAAAAATACCAATGTTTTAGCGAGCTGACAATAACCCAAAAATTTTACATAAAACATAAGATTAATTGGAATAAAAACTTAATTTTGAATACAATTCTAAAAACAATTTATGAAAAAAAACTACTTTTTATTCTTTCTGCTTAGTTTAAAATTATTTGCTCAAAATCCAGAGCTTGATCCTACTTTTAATGTCAAGGACACAGGAATATACCAGCAAAATATTGGTTATGATGCTGTTGTTCTTCCTGACAATAAAATTCTAACTGTTTTTGAAAGTGGCAGCAGATATAATGCAATGCTTTTAAATCCTGACGGAAGCCCTGTTAGAACATTTAATACTAATGATTCTTATTCAGTAAACGAAATTCAAATAATTGCCAAATCAGATGGTGCGTTTATCGCACTTGCATATGGTGGCATAATAAGAGCCTTCCACTCAAACGGAACCCTTAATTCCGTTTTTCCTACTACTACTTTAAAAAATGTTAATAGTAATCCTGTACAGGTAAAAAATATAATTTATCAGGATGACGGAAAGCTTATTATTAATGGTGCATTTGATATGACAAATGATGTTTACACGGGAGGTATGATACGTTTAAATCCGGACGGAAGTCTTGATTCTACTTTCAAATTAGAATCAGGAGGTAATAAATTAATACTATTAAGTGATGGAAAATCAGTTACCACAAGCCGAACTACTATATACCGCTATCTTGCTACCGGAAAAAACGATCCTAGCTTTAAAGTAAAGACCACGATTGATCCTGTGCAGAAATATGTCACTAATGGTTTTGAAACCGATAACAATAGCTTAATTGAGGATATAGCAGTACAGTCCGACGGAAAAATCATAGCTGTTGGATGCAATTTTGTAGAAAATGGCAAAACCTTTTCTTACCAAATAGTACGCTTGAATTCTGATGGTACAAGAGATACATCTTTTAAAAAATTCGACAGTCAGACTCCAAATCTAACCAGGGTATATTTGCAAAGCGACAATAAAATTATCCTCCTTGCAAAAAGTGGTCCCGCTTTAATTCGTTTAAATACCGATGGAACAACAGATACTACTTTTAATTATTCAAACTCTGCCCCTTTATTCTACACAGAAGGTAAATTATTCTTTCAAGGGAATAAAATAGTCGTGACCGGTAATTATAAAAATAGTGAAGGAATAACAAGATCCAGAATTCATAGAATAAATGCTGACGGAAGTTTCGATTTCACATTTAATCCGCATTCAGGCCCAAATTTATTTTTTGATGAGCAAAACAGTAAAACCTCATATCCATTTACTGCAAAAACACTGTTGGATCAAAAAATTTTATTAGCCGGAGATTTTTCTACTTATAATGATAAACCAGCCCGAAATATATGCCGAATTAATCAAAACGGAGAATTTGACCCTACTTTTACTTTAGATCCCGCCGTAAAAATAAATGCCGAAATATCACAAAGCGACTACACCATCATTCCGCAAAATGATGGAAAGATAATCTTACTCCACAACGGCGGTATTTCAGCAAATGGTAAAGGAACAAGTATCATTCGATTAAATAATGACGGAAGCATCGATAATAGTTTCAATTTCAGTCCAAAAGATAATACTTTTGATAATATTGGAACAGCTGTTATAAAAGATATAAAAATTTTAAATAACGGAAAATTTCTAATTATAGGAGAAAGCGGTCTTTTTACAAAAAAAATAGGAAATTACTATTCATACAATGTCATTCAGCTTAATTCAGATGGTTCTGTAGATACCAATTACAAAGCCAGTTTTTTCCACAAACCCATAAAAATCAATACATTATCTGATAATAAAGTCTTAATTTCTTTTTTACAGAATACATATGATTACACATATTTTCCGGTTTTAAAATTAAACGAAAACGGAACTACAGATTCCTCTTTTAAATCAGGTAATTTACTCCTGCATAGAATAAAAGAATTAAGTGATGGTAAAATATTGGCAATAAACAACAACCTTTTGCTAACCAGATTAAATTCTGACGGTTCTACAGATCCTTCGTTTACATCTTACTCCTTTGCCAAGGGAAATTTCAATAAATTTAATTACTACGAAAACGGCGAAATCAGTTTATTTTTAACTTCAAGCTCAACAAAAAAATTAACTTTTAGTTCAGAAGGAACATTGCTAAACACTGTAGACTACAATACTACCAACGACTTTGAAATTCAAAATTGCGAAGATGTATTGTTTTATGGTTATATTACTAACATTGGAGACTTCAATAAAAATGGTATCGTTCGCTATAAAACATCAAATACACCTTCAAATCCAAATCCTGCTGGCGAAGTATTTCAGCCTTTTACAAACGGACAAACTTTGGCCGATCTTAAAATTGAAGGAACTAATATCAATTGGTACGCCGTTCAGAGCGCTTGTGGTATAAATAATACGATTACAAAAAAAGGAACCAATCTTCCTGAAACGGTACTCCCTCCATCTACCTTATTGGTCAACGGAATGACCTATTATGCATCGCAAACCATCAATGGCACAGAAAGCAGCTACAGATTACCCGTCACCGTTTATTCTGCTACTTTAGACACTAAAAAACACGAACTTCCCAATTTAGTAACCTATCCAAATCCTGTAAGAGATTTTTACACGATATCGAATAGTGAAGAAATAACCAAGGTAGAAGTTTACAATTTAGCTGGACAGCTTTTATTAAGCAATACATACAGTAATAACAATCTTAAAATTGATTTTACATCTTTAACTTCAGGTTTGTATTTTGTAAAAATACATGCCCATGATAAAGTTGCAGTTATCAAAACGATGAAAATTTAGAGAAAAAACAATACATAATTCAAGCCAATTGCCGTCACATTATAAGGAGCACGGCAATTGGCTTTTTAAGAAACATAGTTCCCGCTTTCGGCTATATCTCTCCGTTTCACTACGAGGATACCGCCTCTATCGGGGCTAAATTAGAAACAATTGGCTTTGTGAATATTTTTTTTTACTCTATAAATGATCTAAATTCAATTTTTACATCATATAAATATATGTAAAGACTGCTTAATTAAAAAATGGGATTAGATTATTTTGAAAGAAAATTCTCTAATAAAATAAATAATATTATATTTGTTTCTCACATAATATAATGAAAATATTACTTACACAAAACGCTGAGAAAACTTACTTTGAAATAGTTAATAAATATTCAGAAACCAAAGTAGCTTCCTTCTCTAAAAGTTCTATTTCAGTATTGGATATGATTCAAAAAAATAGTCATATTGGTTCAAAGTATAAAACAACTTCTTATAGAAAATTTTTAGTTTCAAATGAAGTGTATTTATTTTACAAAATTGAACAAGAGATAATTTATGTAGTTTTATTCTGGGATAATAAACGAAACCCTTTAGATCTAGATATTATACTTAGTTCGTAACTTTTCTTTAAAATCAGAATAGTCGACAATTCTGCCTGCTTTTATATCTTCTTCGCTTTTTTGGAATTCTTGCATCAATATCTCTTCAGGGAATAATAAAGTTGTAATTAATTTTACTTCTTGATGAGTAAAACTTCGTGATCTCAATTTCCTGTAATAAGTTGCATGTTTTAAGCCTAATTTTTGCATGAAAAACTCAGCCTTGTAGTATGATTTCCCAATTAACTCAGGTAAATTATTAACGTAATTCTCGTAATTTTCAACTATTTCTATCATTTTATGATACATTAAGTGTCATTATTTTACAAATATACTTTAATAAAATTGTAATTAAGATAAAAACATCAAAAATGAAAAATTTAATTCTTATTAAACTATTAGTTTTTTATATGTTTTAAATATTTGACAACTACATTGAAGATAAAGCTTATAATTTCTTATATCACTTATATGGTAAAAAGCTATTTATAAAAAACATCATAAGCAAATCGAATCAACGTACCTACAACCACGATCAAAAAGAAAATCCTGATAAAACCATTTCCTTTATTAATGGCCAGCTTTGCACCCAGCCATCCGCCAAATCCGTTGCTGATTGCCATTGGAATTGCAATTGACCAAATGATTTTTCCTTTGATCATAAACAAACAAATCGAACCAAAATTCGTTGCCAGATTTACCATTTTAGCGTTCGCAGATGCGTGCAGGAAGTCAAAACCTAAAAGAGCAATAAAAGCCACCACAAAAAAACTTCCCGTTCCCGGCCCAATAAATCCATCGTAAAAACCAACAATGATACTAATTACCACAGCATAAAATATTTGTGTTGTTGCGGAATGATCTTTGGCTACATGTTGACCAAAATTCTTTTTCGCGTAAGTGTAAACAAATAATAAGGATAAAACGACCAATAAAAGCGGTTTCATAAAATCATTACTAACTAATGTTAATATAGTAGATCCTAAAAATGCCGAAGGAACTGCCAGACACATCATGATCAAAAGCAGCTTCCATTGAATCACTACTTTTTTCATGTATTGAAAAGCTGCAAAAGCTGTTCCGCTGAAGGCAGGAATTTTCAAAGTGCCTATAACTGTCGAAACGGGTAAATTGGGTAATAAAATCAATCCCATTGGAGTTTGAATCAATCCTCCTCCGCCAACAATTGCATCAATAAATCCGGCTGCAAATGCAGCTAAACAAAGAAAAAATATGATGTATGAATCCATTATTATTGTGTTTCAGGCGGTTTTAAAAAATCTCTACAAAAATAGAATTCCATTTTTATTTATTACAATAATTTTAAAGTGGATTTCTCCCCAAAAAGTATATTTTTGTTGAAAATTTGAACCAAATGGATTTTAATAGAATTATAGAATTAGCCAGTTATACTTTACCTGCCATTGTTACCGGATTTGTAGCATACCGTTTTTTTGAATTGCACATCAAAAACAATGATAAAAAACGTGCTTTTTTATTGAATAGAGAATATCAAAAACAGTCTTTACCAATACGCTTACAGGCTTACGAACGCATGACTTTATATTTGGAACGTATAAATCTGACTAAATTATTGATCAGAATTGCGCCAATATCAAACGAAAAACACGATTACGAAAACTTTCTAATCGACCAGATCGAGCAGGAATTCGAACATAATCTAACACAGCAAATTTATATGTCTGATGAATGCTGGACGATTATTGCAACAGCCAAAAACTCTACCATACAAATCATCCGAAAAGCTGCCATGAGTGATCGTGTAGACAGCGGAGATAAATTACGTGAAGTAATTTTGAATGATTTATTAGAGAAACAATCACCAAGTAATGCTGCTTTAGCTTATATTAAAAATGAGGTATCTGAGTTGTGGTAGAATTTTAATTTTAGAATTCAGATTTTAGATTATGCTTTGTCGATCTAAAATCTGAACTCTGCAATTGTTTTTATTTCCACCAGTTTTGTTTTGGCTTAACATTCCATCCATTTTTTAAGTATTTTTGAGAGATACTGAGTTCTCCCGCTCCACTATCAAAATCGCAATTTACATTGGGAACTCTATAATCTCCCCAGTTGCAAATTTTATCTTTTCCGGTAGTATTAGATTTCCATATACCAACAAATGCATTATTAAAATAGTTATCTCTGTAACTTTCAATGTCATTGTATTTGACCAAATTATGTTGATCAATATAAAATATGGTTTGTAGTTTCCCCTGAAATTCTCCTGTATTTTTTTGTTTTTTATTTTCAACAAATTTATAATTAGCAGTGAGTAATCCCTGACTTTTTATACCCGCATTTTTATATTCATCATCTACGCCAAATTTTGGCTTTTTAAGTTCTTGTATTTTTATGATGGTTATTGTGCCTGTAAAATCACAAATATTCGATTTGACACTTGACTTTCCATGAAAAGTATATTCTGTTTTATCTTTTTCGTTTCTTTTAATGGATGTAAACTTTATGAATATTCTTTGATAATTATCTCCTATAACGCCATAAACAGCATTATTTTCAGTTGTATTCCACAAACTTGAAAAATTATAATTTGTGTACTTGTCTACTTTATTTATTTGAAATAATTCCGAATTATCCCAAATAGCACTTCTGCATATTTTGTTCTGACTGAATGCATTTAATGCAAAAAAGAAAAGAAAGAATACAATTATGTTTTTCATGTTTGTCTCTATACTATTGTATTTTTAAATTTATTTCTTTCAAAATTGTCTTAGTCCAATTATCATCAGTTTCAGAAATGATGATAGTTTTAAAACCATATTTTTCACCTTCTCTTTCAACACCAATTGAGTCATCGACATGAATATCAATATTAAATACCTGAGGAAATTTTGAGTAATAAACATCTTTTTTACGAAGCTTCTTTTGATGCTTTTGCTGGTTTATTATAAAATCAACAGATATTCCGTAAGAATAAAACATCCATTTTATCCTGGATTCACTTCTGTATGAAGTCGTGTAAATATAAATTTTATGATTTTGTTTTTTTAATTCCTTAAATAAATCTATTATTCCTTTTCGCAAACTTTCAGCACCTATAAATTGATGAAACCAATTTGATTTTTCTGCTTCAAACTTATTTGAGATTAAAGTTTCATCAAGGTCAAAAGATATTATCATAAATCATTGTCAAGCTAAAATCATCTATTATCACTCATAACCTCAGACTTATTCTGAGCATATTCATAACCTTGCTCCCACCATTCTTTCATTACTTCCTTATTAAAAATCAAGGCATTATCTGTTAGTTTTGTTGGAGTGTAATATAAGTTAAGTTTCACATTTTTATTATTTGCCATCAGTTTTCCTATAGCAATATCGTGTTTTTCAACCTGATCAAGCGCAATTCTAAACAAATCGATCATCAACGAAAATGGATTTTTACCAATAACGGTCTTATTCATATTGACTTCGGTTTCCAGAATAATTACATCAATTTCAGTCGCACCACGGTTAATCGCTTCACGAATTGGCACCAGACTCGAAAATCCTCCGTCGCCATATTCAAAGTTGTCTTTCTCTACCAAACTCATAAACGGAACGTAATTACTTGAAATCCAAGACCAATCACAAAACTCTTCGTAAGTACAATCTTTAATCGATTTATATTCAGATTCATTTCGGGTAAAATTGGTTACCGTAATGACAACATCATTTTTTAACTTCTTTAATTTATTAAAATCGGATAAGGAGAAATTGTTTCTAATATATTTCTTAAGTCCTTTACTCTCTCCAAAAGTCCTCTTTCCTTTAAAAAACTGACGCAGTACATTGAAGTGATTTATAGTTACAATGTCAACCCCATCCTTGGTTTTAACTACAAAAGGACAAATATTAAAAATACTTCCCATTGTGACATTAGTATAAATAGAGTGAATTTGTTTAATATGTCCTAAAGCTAAATGCGGGATAAGTAGACTTCCTGTAGAAGTTCCCAGAAACAAATCGTATTCATGATTTTTTTCTTCTATTAAATATTGCGCTACACCACCGGCAAACGCGCCTTTACTTCCTCCACCAGAAATAACCAATGCTCTCATAAATATTATTGTAGGTTTTGTTTTTGGATTTTTTTTTGAGAAATATAGAATATAGAAAAAAGACTAAAAGCTACGCGCAAAAATCTATTTTATTTGCTCTTTACTCTATTCTCTTTCTTCTATAATCTATATTCTATTCTTTCAACAAACGATTCAACTGAAATTGTTCTTCAGGGGTCAAATTAGGCAAAATTCTTTCAAACGAAGCACGCATCTCTGAATTTTTTAATAAAACGCGTATTGTATCTCTTCCGTATTTTGAAAATTGCCACATATGATGTGTAGTAGAATTAACTAAGTTACTTAAAACCTGATCGTTAATTATTTTAAAGGCAATAAGCTTTTCAAGTGCATTTTGTCGTGTTGTTGCCTCGTATTTTGTAGATGAAAATGAAATTAATTCATTGGCTAAAACATCAGGATTCTGGCTATAATCCGGAGTTGATAATGCCAATGAAAGCCATAATGTTCTAAGATTAAAATCGTTGAAGCCAATCCAGTTTTTAGATTTGTTTAAATAGTCTGTTCGATGATCCGGGAAGTTTTTCCATAAATAAAACAGAGCAATTTCCTGTGTCTGATAGGATTTATCATCTAGTAAACTTTCGTAATTTGTTCTAAAATCTTCCGGAATTTCCGACAATGATCCTGCAACAGCTTGACGCACTTGCACATTATTGGTTTGTAAAGCGATTAGCAAGAGTTCTTTTTTAGCTTCGTACTTTTCAGTTTCTATTTGATTTACAATTGCTTCTTTTACAGCTTCATAAATATTAGAGGCTAAAGTTTTTCTTAAGAACTCTATTTTTTCCGGCAGGGGCGTTTTTTTTAATTTATCAATTTCTAAACGAATCTGAATTGCTTTGTTTTTGCTTAATAAAGCATTGGCTGTTGGTGTATCAAAAGCTGTAGATTCTAACCAGGTTTTTTGGAATTTATCCAAATCAAAATCGGAAACTTTTTTTATTTCGTCAAAGAAATTTTGTGTATTTACCGTTTGATAAGCGTATTTACTTAAGTAACTTTTCACTGCTTTTTTAAAGGCTTTATCGCCAATAGATTCATGCAAAACAAACAAAGCCCACGCACCTTTTTCGTAAAAAGTCAATGAACTCGCTTTGGCATTCAAAACCGGAACAGAATCAGTTCTTGAAGCAAATTTTATCTGTTGTGCCGTTTCATACAATTTCGAATAGAAAAAATCATCTCCATAAATTTCCCTTTCAGCCAGTGCTGCGTAGTACGTTGCAAAACCTTCCTGAAGCCAATGATGTGTACTGCTTTCGGCTGTAATTAAATCTCCAAACCAGTGATGTGCTAACTCGTGAGCATCAACATTCGTATAATTACGATCTGTAAAACCTATCGAATCAACAACGTAACGCGTTGCAAAAAGTGTTGTGGTGGTATTTTCCATACCGGCATACAAGAAATCACGAACCGGAATTTCTCTGTAAATTTCCCAGGGATACTTTACTCCAATTTCTTTCTCTAAAAAATCAAAAATACGTTTTGAATATCTGTAAGTAGGCTCAAAACGACTGGCATCCTTATTCTCAAAATAATATTCTAGCGGAATTTTAGATTTTGCTTTAAATTCTTTTTTATCATATTTTCCAATGGTCAACATCAACAAATAAGAACTCATTGGCTTTTCCATTTGATATTGCCAATAAATTGAATTTACCTCAGGTTTCTTTTCTTTTAAAACTCCGTTCGAAACAACCTGATACTCTTTGTCATAAGTAATGCCAAGACTAAAAATAACTTTTTCGTTCACATCGTCAAAACTCGGAAACCAATTGCTGGTATATCTTCCTTGCCCTTGTGTCCAGATTTGAGTTTCTGTATTGTCAATATTTATAAAATACAGAGCCTGCTTTGGTTTCACCGAATATTCGAAAGTTAAGCGGTTTTCTCCTTTCTGAAAATTATTCACAATCTGTAATTCCTTACCGGTGTTACTATAAATAACCTCTTTATTATTAAGCTGAACATGAGAAAACTCCATATTTTTAGCATCGATTTTAATGGTATCAATAGGTTTTAAAACCTCAAATCGGTAATCTACAATTCCAGAAACCGATTTTTCTGTGGCATTTAATTTTAATTGTCCGTTAACCGATTTAAAATCGACAAATTGGGTTTGTTGTGCAAAAACGAAACTGGTGATAAAAAGAAAGATGTATTTCATTAAAATAAATTTGAAGGCGAAATCCCAAAGTTACAAAGGTTTCATCAACAAATCGAATGAAATTTGTATGTTTACCTTAGAAAATTACAGCAGCGTGTCAACAATCAAAAAAGCCTTATTTAACTGGAGCAGCGGAAAAGATTCTGCTTTGGCATTATATAATACATTACAAAATCCTGATTTTAAAATCGAATATTTACTTACTAGCGTGAATCAGCAATTTCAGCGAATTTCTATGCACGGCGTTCGCGTTGAATTATTAGAATCACAGGCAAAAAGCATTGGTTTGCCTCTTAAAATCATGCAGATTCCTGAAATGCCAACAATGGAAGTATACGAAAATGTGATGACTGAGACTTTAATCGAATTAAAAAATGAAGGAATTAGGCATTCTGTTTTTGGTGATATTTTTTTAGAAGATTTACGGCAATACCGCGAAAACCAGTTGGCAAAAATGGGTTTTGAAGGCGTTTTTCCGCTTTGGAAAATTCCAACTCAGGATTTAATCCAGGAATTTATTTCGTTAGGGTTTAAAACAATTGTGGTTTGTGTAAACGAACGTTATCTTGATAAAAGTTTTGTTGGCCGAATTATCGATCAGAAATTTATTGGCGATTTACCTGATAATGTAGACGTTTGCGGTGAAAATGGAGAATTTCATACTTTTACTTTTGATGGTCCGATTTTTTCAGCACCTATACAATTTGAAATTGGAGAAATTGTTTATCGTAAGTACGAAAAGCCAAAAAATGAAAATTCTTCTGATACGGCTTGTGACACAAGTGCCAGCGATGCTTTTGATTATGGATTTTGGTATTGTGACCTTATTTAACAAAGATGAAAATACTCTATTTTAAAAAATTTTGTACAATTATATTAGTATTAACTATAACATTTGTTTACCAGAGTTGTTTGGTAAGCCGATGTAAAAGACCCCAAATTACTGGATATATTTATGATTCGATCACCAGAAAGCCAATTGAAAACTGTAACGTTGGAGAAAATCTAACGGACATAAAAGGCTATTTTCAATTAAAAGAATTGCGTTATTCTGAGTTTACTTTTGTTGGTTACGAAGCACCTCCGTTAATGGTAAATGAAGCAATTTATAAAGAAGGCTACGAAAAAAAATCGATCGAATTGTTCAATCCGTTTGGTGGTGGAATCAGAAAAGGAGCTGTTCATAATTGTGATACTATATTCTTAAAAAAAGCTCCAATAATAGCTGTCGATAAATAATTTATTTTTTAGTAAATTTAGAATTCAGTTTGTAATCCAAATATTAATTTCATCAAACCATAATATGCCTGTAAAAGAAATTAGTTGCGAAATAAAAAAGGTTTTAGAATTTCTTAATGACATAGGAATTGATGTCATTGAAAAAGAAGTAAACGAAAGTTTTTTACCCGGATTAAGCCTGGGGCCAAATTGCATTTATGTTGATTACGATAAATTATTATATCCCGGTGATATTTTGCACGAAGCGGGACACTTAGCAGTTACCACATCTTCTGAAAGAAATAAAGTTGGCACAAGCGAAATGTCACCGGAATGGCCCCCTCAGGCTGAAGAAATTGGTGCGATTTTATGGTCATTTGCGGCTGTAAATCATTTGCAATTACCGCTTGAATTTGTGTTTCATCCTAACGGTTATAAAAATGCATCGGAATGGTTTATTTCTAATTTTAATGATGAAAATTATATTGGATTACCATTTTTAGAATGGATTGGAATTACGCTCAGTAAAGATCGTGCACTTAAAGAAGATAAAGAAGCTTTTCCTGCAATGCAAAAATGGTTAAGGGATTAATGCGCCAATTGCGACATTAGAAAATTTTCTAATTTTAAAAACTATTCTGAATACATATTCAGCAAATTCGTAATAGTATTCCAATTTCGCATTGTTACAATAACATTCAGTTTTTTCTCGATATATTTACCTTCCAATCTTGTTTTTCCGGCACCAACGGCATATTTAATAAAAATCCGGTTTCCGTCAATACTGGCTTCATCCGGCTTAAACTGACTAATTTTCAGATCGTTTATATTCTCCTTTTTTAATTCCACCGAAGCAAAAGCAACGTATAGTTTTTTGGTATCTACCTCTTTTTCTTTTAAAAAAGGGCTGTTTTTAAAACACAATTCTAAATCTTCTTTTTTTATTACAATGGTATAAACTTCATGACCAAATACCTTAAAAATTTCCTGTTTGATCATAAAACCCACTTTCGAAGCACTTTCTTCTTCCGTATCAACAAAAACATTTCCGGACTGCAAGTACGTACGCACATTGGTAAAACCAATATTTTCTAACATGGTTTTCAAAGCTTCCATTTTCATCATATTGTGACCAGAAACGTTGATGGCGCGTAAAAGTGCTAAATGTGTTGTCATTTTTTGAATATTGTTTTTTCAAAGATATTATTTTATATACTTTAAATTCTCTTATTTTTAATTTTCCCAACAAAAAACTATCTTCGCTTTTCTGAAAAGAAAGATAATAGAATATAGATTTCGTCTTTGTTCTCTATTCTAAAATCAGTAATCTAAAATCTAAAATAATTAATGTCTAATAATCTCCTTGAAACCCCAATAGAATACTTAAAAGGTGTTGGTCCTAGTCGTGGCCAATTGCTTCGTAAGGAATTGGGCATTCATAAATACAGGGATTTAGTCAATTTTTTTCCTAACAGGTATATTGACAGAACACGTTATTATAAGATTAACGAGCTACAGAATACTGGTGCCGAAGTACAGATTATTGGTAAAATCATCAATATAAAAACCGTTGAATTTGCTAAAAACAAAAAGCGTCTGGTGGCCACTTTCGTGGATGATACAGGGCAAATCGACTTAAACTGGTTTCAGGGACATAAATGGATTCGGGAGAGTTTAAAAATAAATGAGGTTTGTGTAATTTTTGGTAAATGTTCACTTTACGGAAGTCACTTCAGTATGGCGCATCCGGAAATTGAATTGTTAAGCGAGCACGAAAAAAGTCTTCGATCTGCTATGCAGCCCGTTTATCCGTCGACTGAAACGCTGACCAACAGAGGAATTTCAAACCGAACGATCAATAAAATGATGGAGCAATTGTTTCTTGAAACGCAGGCGTTATTCACAGAAACTTTTCCGCCTTATTTAATCGAAGAATTAAAATTAATTCCAAAAAGAGCCGCTTTATTCAATATCCATTTTCCTAAGAGCACTGATGCTTTGGCGAAAGCCCAATTCCGATTGAAATTTGAAGAACTATTCTTTATTCAATTACAATTGATCACCAAAAATCTGATTAGGAAACACAAAATAAAAGGACATCCATTTACAAAAGTGGGTGAACTTTTTAATGATTTTTACCAGAATCATTTGCCGTTTCAACTCACAAATGCCCAGAAAAGGGTAGTAAAAGAAATTCGTTCAGACATGGGAAGTAATGCCCAAATGAACCGATTACTACAAGGAGATGTGGGTTCAGGAAAAACCATTGTCGCTTTTTTAAGTATGCTTTTGGCTATTGATAACGGTTTTCAGACTTGCCTTATGGCGCCAACGGAAATCCTCGCCAATCAGCATTTTATTGGATTATCTGACTTGGCTCAAACCTTAAATCTTAACATAAAAATATTAACGGGCTCGACTAAAATAGCAGCACGAAGAATCATCCACGAGGAACTCGAAAACGGAAGTTTACATATTATAATTGGCACACATGCTTTGCTTGAAGATAAAGTAAAATTCCAGAATTTAGGTTTGGCTGTAATTGATGAACAGCACCGTTTTGGTGTAGAACAAAGATCGAAATTGTGGAAGAAAAATGATATTCCGCCGCACGTTCTGGTGATGACTGCCACTCCTATTCCGAGAACTTTGGCGATGAGTTTGTACGGCGATCTTGATATTTCGGTAATTGATGAATTGCCTCCCGGCAGAAAACCTATTCAAACCGTACATCGTTTTGATAGTAACCGATTGAAAGTGTGGAAATTCCTAAGAGACGAAATCGCGCTGGGAAGACAAATATATATTGTTTATCCGCTGATTCAGGAATCCGAAAAAATGGATTACAAGGATTTAATGGACGGTTACGAAAGTATATCTCGCGATTTTCCATTGCCTCAATATTCGATTTCTATTTTACACGGAAAAATGAAACCGGCAGATAAAGATGCTGAAATGAAACGTTTCTCTGAAGGAAAAACCAATATTATGGTTGCAACAACTGTAATTGAAGTTGGTGTAAACGTACCAAACGCCAGTGTAATGATTATTGAAAGTGCAGAACGCTTTGGATTGTCCCAGCTGCATCAATTGCGTGGCCGTGTGGGTCGTGGTGCTGAACAAAGTTATTGCATTTTAATGACAAGTCACAAATTAAGCGATGACAGTAAAACCCGAATGCAAACCATGGTACAAACCAATGATGGTTTCGAAATTGCCGAAGTAGATCTTAAACTACGCGGACCGGGAGATTTAATGGGAACACAACAAAGCGGGGTTTTAAACCTTCAGATTGCTGATATTGTTCGTGACCGGGATATTTTAGGCTTAGCCAGAAACTACGCCATGAAAATCTTAAAAGAAGACGGCCCTTTACAAAAACCGGAACATGCCGTTTTAAAAGCCGTTTTTATAGAGCTGACTAAGAAAAAGAATATTTGGAATTATATTAGTTAGGAAAGGGACTAAGGTTCTGAGTTTTTTTTTAGAACAAAAATTTGAAATTTGGGATTTTAAAAATTGGGATTTCTAAAAATATTCTTATGCTTCAAGATCTATAACTCCTTCAAAATGAAGTCATTTTTTATATAAAATGCTACAAACTTTGGTTAAATCAGCAACAGATTATCTAATCCAAAAGATTAAAACCTCAAAATAAATTCAACCTCATTAAACCTTTTTCCGAAAAGCATATCTAATTACAAAAAAGAAAGAAACAAAGCTGTTAAAAGACATTTAAAATTAACATTATACAAGTGTTAAATAAAACACAACATCTTTTGTTTTCGTTTCAAAAAGTTAATTTTGTTGGCTTACTAAAAACACATACCAAAAAAACATTTACCTCAATTTTATGAAAGTAAAAAACCTTATTTATGCCCTGCTGATTATATGCATCGGAGGATTTATCACCTATAGAATAGTTTCGAATAAAAAGAAGAATGACGAATCTAAAAATTTTGGAGATAAGGATAAACCTACCACAGTAACGGGAATTATAGTAAAAACTGCCACTTTCGATAATAACTTATCACTTTCAGGATCTATTGAAGCAAATGAACAAATAGAAATTCATAGTGAAGTTTCAGGAATTGTTGAAGGTATTTATTTTACTGAAGGTAGTTTCGTAAATAAAGGTCAGGTTCTGTTTAAGGTAAATGATATCGAACTTAAAGCACAATTAAGACAGGCTGTAACTAAAGAAGGCCTGGCGGGTGAAAATGAAAGAAGAGCAAAATTACTATTGCAGAAAGAAGCTATCAGTCAGGAAGAATTTGATGTCGCTAATGCTGATTACGCTTCGATGAAAGCACAAACACAATTGATAAGAGCGCAAATTGCAAAAACGGCTGTAAAAGCACCTTTCTCTGGCAAAATTGGTTTACGTTCTATATCGCCCGGAACCTATATTACTCCAACCGTTTTAGTAGCCAAATTAGTAAATACAGGAAAATTAAAAATCACATTTTCTATCCCTGAAAAATATGCTTCGCAAGTAAAATCTGGTTCAACAATCGATTTTTCGGTTTCGGGATCTGATAAAGTATACAATGCAAAAATTTATGCCATCGAGCCAGAAGTTGAAGTAGCAACACGTACCTTAAAAATTCGCGCTATTGCTGATAACATGGATGGAAAACTTTTTCCGGGAACTTTTGCTGATGTAAAATTACCTTTAAATATTATCAAAGATGCGATTGTAGTACCTACAGAAGCTATTGTTCCGGTACAAAGCGGTAAAAAAGTATACATCGCCAATATGGGCAAAGCCAAAGAAGTCATGGTGGATGCTACTACAAGAACTGATGCTTCGATTTTGATTTTATCAGGATTAAAAGCCGGAGACACCTTAATTACCAGTGGTGTAATGTCATTAAAAAATGAGGCACCAATAAAAGTTAAAATAAAAAAATAATTTTAAGTTAAGAGTTATGGGTTATGAGTTAGATCTGAGTTATAGGTTTTAAGCATCAAGTCTTATTTCTATTTTCTTTATTCTATTTTCTAAAATCTAAAATCTGAACTCTAAAATATAAAATCTCATCATGAGCTTATCAACTACTAGTATAAAAAGACCTGTTTTAACCATTGTACTGAATCTTCTGATTATTCTGTTCGGTTTCATTGGTTATACTTTTTTGGGTGTTCGCGAATTTCCTTCGATCGACCCTGCGCAGGTTTCCATTAGAACGAATTATACAGGAGCCAATTCTGACATTATTGAATCACAAATTACAGAACCTCTTGAAAAAGCGGTAAATGCAATTGACGGGATTCGAAACATCACATCATCCAGTAATCAGGGAAGTAGTAATATTACCATAGAGTTTAATCTGGACAAAGATCTTGAAGAAGCTGCAAACGATGTCCGTGATAAAGTTTCGCAAGCTGTTAGAAGTCTGCCACAGGATATTGATGCGCCACCGGTAGTTTCTAAAGCCGATGCTGATAGTGAATCAATTATTTCGATGACGGTACAAAGTGATAGCCGAAGTGCCTTGGAATTAAGTGATTATGCTGAAAATGTTATTTCACAGCGTTTAGAAACAATTCCCGGAGTGAGTGGTGTTCAGATTTGGGGACAAAAACGTTATGCCATGCGTTTGTGGATCGATCCGGTAAAATTAAATGCTTATAACTGCACAGTTTCTGACGTTCGGGACGCATTGAACGCACAAAACGTAGAATTGCCTTCCGGAAAATTAACCGGAAACAATACCGAATTGACTGTAAAAACAATTGGAAATCTTTCAAAACCGGAAGAATTTAATAATATTATCATTCGAACAGACGGAGATAAAATTGTTCGTTTGAGCGATGTTGGCGGTGCTGAATTAGGTCCTGAAAATATCGAGACTTCCTTAACATCTTCTGGACTTCCAATGATTGGTATGGCCATTGTGCCAATGCCGGGAGCCAATTATCTTGATATTTCAAAAGAATTTTACAAAAAATATGACGCATTAAAAAAGGATCTTCCAAAGGATATCAAATTAAACATTGCACTTGACAATACACTTTTCGTAAAAAAATCGGTACTTGAAGTAGCTGAAACCTTAGGAATTTCGATTATTTTGGTGATTATCATTATTTATCTGTTTTTTAGGGATTGGGCCATTGCATTCAGACCTTTAATAGATATTCCGGTGTCTTTAATTGCTACATTTTTTATCATGTGGCTTTTTGGATTTTCCATTAATGTACTAACGCTTTTGGCTATTGTTTTAGCCACCGGTCTTGTGGTTGATGACGGAATTGTTGTAACAGAAAATATCTTCAAGAAAGTCGAAGAAGGAATGTCGCCAATTGAAGCGGCTATTAAAGGTTCTAATGAAATTTTCTATGCTGTAATTTCAATTTCAGTAACGCTCGCTGCCGTATTTTTGCCCGTAATTTTCTTAGAAGGATTCGTAGGCCGACTCTTTCGGGAATTTGGAGTCGTAATTGGGGCCGCGGTTTTAATTTCGGCCTTTGTATCCCTGACATTAACACCAATGCTGAATGCTTATTTGATGAAAGGCGGAGAACAGAAAAAATCAAAGTTCTACATTAAAACCGAACCTTTTTTCGAAAAATTAAATAGCGGATATGTTGACTCACTGAGCCGTTTTATGAATAAAAAATGGATCTCCTTCCCTATTCTTATTGCTTGTTTTGGGTTGATTTATTTATTTTTCACCATACTTCCAAAAGAAACTGCTCCTTATGATGACCGTAGTTCTGTAACGATGCGTATGACTACTCCTGAAGGTTCTTCTTATGAATATACCAATCGTTTTATGCAGGAAATGTCAAGACTGGTAGATGATTCTATCTCGGAGAAAAAAGTAAGTCTGGTTATTACCGCGGGAGGTTCCGGAGGTTCTGCAACAAATTCAGGTTTTATCAGGCTTTCGCTGAAAGAACCCAGTGAAAGAACCAAGTCTCAAAAAGAAATTGCTGATCAATTAACCAAATGGACTAAAAAATATCCGGATGCTAAAACATCTGTCATTCAGCAGCCTACAATTGCCGTGAACAGACGTGGAGGTTTACCAATTCAGTACATTATTCAGGCTCCAAATTTTGAAAAACTAAGAGAAAAAATTCCTGTTTTTATGAATGAAGTAGGTAAAAGTGATGTTTTCTCGACTTCAGATGTTAATTTAAAATTTAATAAACCCGAAATCAATGTAAGTATTGATCGTGAAAAGGCAGAAAGTTTAGGAATATCAATTATGGATATTGCACAAACTTTACAGCTTTCGCTAAGCGGACAACGTTTTGGATATTTCATTAAAAACGGAAAACAATATCAGGTAATTGGTCAGTTTGATCAAAAAGACCGTTCGAAACCATTGGATTTAACCTCAATGTTTGTGCGCAACAAATCGGGTCAGCTGATTCAGATGGATAATGTTGTAAAAGTCGAAGAACAAAGTAATCCGCCGCAATTGTATCATAATAACAGATACATGTCTGCCACAGTTTCTGCAGGTTTAGCACCAGGCAAAAGTATTAGCGATGGTATTCAGGAAATGGATCGAATTAAAGCTAAAGTTTTAGATCAGAGTTTTACCACCGATTTAAGTGGTGAATCGAGAGATTTTGTCGAAAGCAGTTCGAATACTTCTTTTGCTTTTGGATTGGCATTATTATTAATATTTTTGATTCTTGCAGCGCAGTTTGAGAGTTTTATCGATCCGTTGATTATTATTCTGACCGTGCCAATGGCAGTTGCGGGAGCTTTATTTTCATTATGGCTGTTCAATCAAACCTGGAATATATTTAGCCAGATTGGTACCGTAATGCTTATTGGTTTGGTAACTAAAAACGGTATTTTGATTGTAGAATTTGCCAACCAGTTACGAGAACAGGGAAAACCAAAACTAGAAGCTATTCTGGAAGCGTCAGAAGCACGATTACGTCCTATTTTAATGACCAGTTTGGCAATTGCTTTAGGAGCATTACCAATTGCAATGTCTCTTGGAGCTGCTTCTACCAGTAGAATCGGGATGGGAGTTGTAATTGTTGGAGGAACTATTTTCTCATTGGCTTTGACACTTTTTGTAATTCCGGCTATTTATCTGATGTGGTCCAAAGCCAGAAAACATTATCCTGAATTTGATCATATTGAAGAATATGAAAGAGAAAGCCATAAATAGATATTTAAATTTGAAATAATATAGAAGCTGGGAATTTCGTTTTAATAAAATTCCGCAGCTAATAAGTCATCATATGAAAACTAAAATAACCTTAATAAGTTTCATTTTATTTTTGTTTTGTATAGCAAAAAGTAGCGCACAAGTCCTGACTATTGAGGATGCTATGAAAATAGCTTTAGAAAATAACTTTGAAATTAAGATTGCTAAAAATAATTCAACCATAAGCGAAACAAACGTTACCGTTGGAAACGCTGGTATCCTGCCAACAGCAACAGCTAATATTGTAGATAATAACAACGTTACAAACTCAACGCAGGTACGCCAGGACGGAACATCAACTACATTAAATAATGCCAAAAACAACAGTTTAACGTATGGGGTTAGTTTAGGATGGACTGTTTTTGACGGAATGAGAATGTTTGCCAGATACGATCAGTTAAAAGAACTCCAAAAATTAGGTGATGCGGAACTGAAAAGAACTATTTTGGTTAAAATTGGTCAGGTAAATTCTGCTTACTATGATTTAGTGCAGCAACAACATCAATTAGCAGCTTTAGATACTACAATTGTAATTTCTAAACAAAGAGTTCAATTAGCACAAAACCGTTTTACCATTGGTAAAGCTTCAAAATTAGAAGTTCTAAATGCTCAGGTTGATTTAAACACAGATCAGGTTGCTTTACTAAGACAAAAAGAATCGTATAAAAATGCCAAGATTTTACTGAATCAATATTTGGCACGTGACCCCCAGATAGATTTTGCAGTAACTGATGTGGTTACAGTAGATAACAAATTGGTTTTGATAGATTTAATGGATCTTGCAAAAAAACAAAATCCTGCTTTAGAATCGCAAATAATCAATAAACGTATTGCCGAATTACAACTAAAACAAGTAAAAGCAAACCGATATCCAACGGTAAATTTAACTTCAGGTTATAATTTTTCTGAAAGCCAGTCAAGTTTAGGATTTACAAGCGAAAACTCTTCAAAAGGTTTTAATTATGGTTTTAATGCTTCGCTGAATATTTTTGATGGATTGAATCAGCATAGAAATGAAAAAGTAGCCAAATTGCAAATTGAAAATTCGCAAATTGCCATCGAACAACAAAGTATGATTTTGAATTCGCAATTGAGCACGGCTTTTCAAACGTATTTAACCAACTTAGAATTAATTGATTTAGAAGAAGATAATCAAGCTATTGCGAAACAAAATTTAGACATTACGCTTGATAAATTCAGAATTGGAACCATAACAACTCTTGATTTCAGAACGGCTCAGCTGAATTATGTGAATGCCAAAGTGCGTTACAGCAACGCACAATACGAGGCTAAATTATCTGAAATTGCCTTGAAAGAATTAGCAGGAAATATTAATTTTTAAAGTAAATTTGTTTCAAAACAAACTAAATGATCTCATATAATACCAAGGATTGGTTTACTTTTATTTTCCATGTTCATAAATCTGACACAGTAAGAAAACTGTTTCCGATAATGATTGCTATCGGAATTTATTCTTCTATAATTGGGTATCTTGAAATCGCCTATTTTAAAGTTGGTAAAAACGATTATATCCATAACATCCCAATCATGCACGGAATGTTAGGTTTTGTGATTTCATTACTACTTGTTTTTAGAACCAATACTGCTTACGATCGCTGGTGGGAAGGACGAAAATTATGGGGAGGTCTCGTAAATAATAGCCGTAATCTGGCTATTAAACTTTCGGCAATGCTTAAAGATGAAAATG
>Ga0247810_10000856_pt1 | contig 24314 bp, 18 predicted proteins | sample UWRJL119311C1_FD_179918 | JGI IMG/M metagenome (GOLD analysis project Ga0247810, IMG submission 179918) | Plant litter microbial communities from Arlington Agricultural Research Station in Wisconsin, United States - UWRJ-L119-311C-1 | ecosystem: Environmental > Terrestrial > Plant litter >... | reverse complement strand
TTTATCATGATGAGAACGGCGATGACTATCCCTACTTCCAGGGAGCACCGGGTTTCGGGCTTCATGTTCAGAACCATTCTTATATCATCAAAACCGATCTACCGTCCCATATTGATGGAAAAGACATACCCGATACGCTGGAGGTCGTGTATTACGGGGACTGCAATCATTGCAGGGAGGCTTTCCTGTATTCGTTAAAGAATGGGGTGATCAACGTAGTAGCCCGCGGCAATGCGAACTATTTTGCACCCAACCCGGCGACGGGTGTGGTTGACCCCGAGACAGAGGAAGGCTATTTCCCCCAGTCTTTTCCCGATAACTGGATTATCAGTGTGGGCGCTTCAGGATACGATGGCAATACCGTTGAGAAAAACGTTAATCAAAGTCATGGCGATTCTATCTATGGGCTCTATTCAGGCTATGGAGGTAACATGGACCTGATCGCTCCCGGTTCCGACAGTATCGTTCGCACTACAGGATCCCTTATTCCCGGTGGCTACAGCCATTTCAACGGAACGTCCTCTGCCGCACCGCATGTTTCGGGTGTTGTAGGACTGCTGCTGAGCTATTACGATAGGGATTGCTATTCCAACAGGAACCTTACGATCGAAGACGTAGAATACATCCTGGAGCACAGTGCCACTGATGTAATGGCTCCCGGTGTGGATGTGGTATCGGCACATGGACGGCTGAATGCGCATGAGGCATTGAAGATGATCGAATTGCCTGAAAAGCAGATCGTACACCCGCAGGAAATTGTTTCCAGTACTATCACGTTAATTGATACGATACGAATTCATTACAACAAGCCATTTTACGATGACAACTGGGGACCGTTGTCGCGGAATTTTCCTCTGTTAATCGATAATTACTACCAGATAGAAGTTGTAAAAGTGGAGAACACTTACGGTTTTAATGATTACTTGACGCCAGCTACAGAACTACTCGAGATCTATTCGTTATCCAGTCGGAGCAACGCGCTTCGTTTGCACAATGACGTGATCGATCCTCCGGGATCACTCATTATTTATGAAGATTTTGATGTAAATCCCTTTTGTGAGATTGTAACTATTGATTCTGCTTTAGGATCAGCAGTCACAAAGGGGTATTATTATCATTTTATTGGGCGACAATTTGGTGAATATGATTTTAATATCGATATTTTACATCCAGTTGACTTCTGGTACCCGACTAATCCTTATTCAGATTCTGCCAAGCTGCCTGTTTCTATTTACTTATCAGATTCCACCTTGACAGCGATCTATGATTTCCCCTGTGATTCCATTAATTTAGCTTATGATGCTTTTTTAGATGTTCCTGATCCGGAAGAAACACTAACTTTCGAAGTCTACCCGAATCCATCTAAAGGAATGTACACTATCCGATTCACGGAAACTGGTAATTACAAAATAAAGGTGGTAGATTTAAGTGGAAGAACAGTGAAAGAAATGAAGTCCGGAAGAAAGAAATTGGTCTGGATCTAACCTCTGAGCAGAATGGAACGTTTATACTGATAGTGGAAAGTGATCGTCAACAATTCCATCGCAAAATTGTTAAACTATGAAGCAGTTTATTATAGTATTAATCATAGGTGTTATGCACGGAAATCTTCTTTCCCAAACATGGCAAACTGTTCGTATCAATACCAGTACAGGTTTAAATATCGCCCCCCCTACCAAGGGATTTAAAATTAATCCATATACTAACGCTCTTTGGTTTTTACACACCTCCAAAGTTTCCTCTATTCATTCCGATGGCAGCGTTCATTTCTTAAACTTATCCGAATATCCAAGCGGATGTAATCCTGACATTACCTTCACGCCATCCAATCCTTATTTCAGAAATGTATTTTCAGGTTTGTACAGGGTGAATGCGGATTATTCGAAAGCAATTGTTTACAGTGGTAATGATCTAGGAAACGTTTATTCAAATGGTGATACTGTTTATATGGGGCTATATGATTCCGAGTATCTTACTTATACAAGCAATGGCATGTTTACAACACCTAACGGGTTTAAAAGAATAGAGGCAAAAGGGACCACTAAATATCCTGCTTATAATCTGAATAGCTCGTTCGTGAAGTATACGGGTTTCAGTTCCGATGGCTATGAGCCTTATAGTTCTATAGATAATGAGTACTTATGCGGTCAATTCCACGACGCCAAGTTCTCCCGCTTAACCGATACTTTCTATGTTTCGTGCACACAGGGAATAACGAAGGCTATCAATTACGACTTCAACGATTCCATCGTTCCTTCCAACACGATCAATATGCCTTCGGCGAATGTGATCGAGTTTGAGTTCGACGAGCAGGACAGGCTGTGGGCGGTATTCGGAGATGTGAATGATGTTCCTTTTGCTATTGCACGATTAGACGGCAATGAATGGACCAATCGCTACGATGCGTCGAATTGTCCGATTAACTTTACACTCCATTTGGGCATGGAGATCGATAGTTCAGGTAATGTGTGGGTCTCTGAACACGCTTATCTTCACACACTGCTTACTCCGAATTCACCGGCCTGGCTGGGAACACATGAGCTTGCTTTGGAGGAATTGGAGGCTTATCCGAATCCGGCCAAAGATCAGGTGACAATTAAACTGCCTAACGCAGGAGGCCACTTGAAGGTGGTTACTTTATCCGGAGTTGTTTTGCTGGAAGAGAAGGTGCTCACAGAACAGGAATTGTCATTGGATATTTCTTCCTGGATGCCCGGCTGTTATGTGGCGACGTGGACAGATGGTGAGCGGAAGCAACAGATTTTGATTGTGAAGTAGAATATGAAGCAGTTCATTCTTATTCTTCTGATCAGTATGGCAGCAAGTCTACGAGCTCAAACCTGGCAAAGTATTCGTTTAACTGGCAGTTCTGGACTTGGCATATTTCGCCCCGGTGAAGCATTTAAGGTAAATCCCTATACGAATGAAATATGGTTTGTAAATTCGAGTAAAGTATCATGCCTTGAGATAGATGGAACCATTCATCATCTGGATATAAGTGATGTATCAGGACCTGGAATAATAATGGATATTGCATTTACTCCAGTACAGACTTATTATCTGAATGAATATACAGGTCTACATCGAGTTAATACTGATTTTACCAAAATACTGGTCTTCCCGGGTAATGACCTTAGAAAAGCTTATTCTAACGGAGATACGATTTATGTTACGAGACCTGATTATTTTGTGAAATACACATCAACCTCAACGACTGTTACAGATCTTAACTTTGACAAACTTTACGGAAAAGGATCTAACTTTTATCCTGCCAATACGCCGATATATAAATATACCGGGCTAACCTCAGATGGATATGAACCTTATTATAATCTTGATCCTGAAATCATTTGCAATAGTTTCCACGATGCCAAATTCTCCCACTTAACCGATACTTTCTATGTTTCCTGCACACAGGGAATAACAAAGGCCATCAACTACGACTTCAACGATTCCATTGTTCCTTCCAATACGATCAATATGCCTTCGGCGAATGTGATCGAGTTTGAGTTCGACGACCAGGACAGGCTTTGGGCGGTGTTTGGAGATGCGAATGATGTTCCGTTTGCTTTTGCACGTTTGGATGGAAACGAATGGACGAATAGGTATGACGCTTCGAACTGCCCGGTGGATTTTTCAGAATATTATGGAATGGAGATCGATACACTGGGAAATATCTGGATTTCATCAGGATATTATCTTCACACTTTGCTTACACCGAATTCACCGGTCTGGCTGGGAACACAAGAGCTTTCCTTGGACACACTGAAGGCTTATCCGAACCCGGCGGAGGATCAGGTAACGATTAAATTGCCTAACGCAGGAGGGCGCTTGCAGGTTGCGGATTTATCGGGGATTGTTTTACTGGAAGAAAGTAACCTAACCGAAAAGGAAGTATCGCTGGATATTTCTTCATGGACGAAGGGCTGTTATGTGGCGACGTGGACAGATGATGATCGGAAGCAGCAGGTTTTGATTGTCAAGTAGGATATAAAACAACTACTTTACTGCTTTTTAATTGAGATGATGATTGATTTGTCCTCAATAAAAAAGAATGCAAACAAGTGTCAGATTAGAAATTAATCATATATTTGATTAAAATTCAATCAAATGGTTTTAGGAAGCAATCTTAAGTTACTGCGCAAACAGAAGAAGAAATCCCAGGAAGAAGTCGCAACGGATCTTGGACTTACACGAAGCAGCTATTCCGGCTATGAGAACGGAATTGCCGAACCCGGACTGGAAAACCTGGTTGCGCTGGGCGCTTATTATTCCATTCCTTTGAATCAGTTGCTGACAAAAGACCTGTCAACGCTTTCCGAAACCCAATGGCAGTCGATAGAAACCGGGATGTACGCAGATGTCAACGGACGTAATCTTCGCGTGCTGACTTCGATGGTCAATGAGAACGACGACGAAATGATCGAGCTGATCCCACAAGCTGCACGGGCGGGATATACGGTTGGTTATTCCGATCCTGATTACCTGAAAGTATTGCCGACATTCAGTTTACCTTTTCTTTCGCGTGACCGCAAATACCGCTCGTTTCCTATTATCGGGGATTCCATGCCGCCTGTTGAGGAAGGCTCTTACGTTGTAGCCGAGTACATTCAGAACTGGGTGAGCATCCGGAATGGAACTCCGTGTATCGTTGTAACCAAAGAAGACGGTATCGTTTTCAAAATCGTTAATAATTCGATCAACGATCATCAGTCACTGGAGCTTTGTTCTACAAATCCTTTATACAAGCCGTACATGGTTCACCTGAACGAAGTACTGGAAGTCTGGAAGTTCGTAAACTACATTTCACCGAAATTGCCTGAAATGCGCATCGATGACCATTCACTGGCGCAATCTATCCAGGAATTGCAGCGGGAGGTGCTGGATCTCAAGCGAACACTCAGTCCCGAATCGAATACTTCCCGGATGAAAAACTGATCTTTTCCTCGATCAGCAAGGTTTTCAATTGTTCGCGGATCTTGTCGTGCAGACTTTCATCGAACGATCCCAGTAATTGCGGCAAGCTCATGGGAGAGCTCAGATGCTGCCTGATCTTGGCCTGGAGTGTTTTGATGTTCTCCATGATCCGCTGGCGTTTGCATACATCGCACTGTCCGCAGGGAGCAAGTTCCTGTCCGAAATAGCGTATCAGCTGCTGGGGGCGGCAAATTTCATTTGTAATGTAATCGCGCATAGCACGGAGCCTGAACAGCGCTTTTTCCTTTCGCTGCAAATAGGTTTCAGGCCTTAGTTCCAGGTAATCGTCCGGAAATCGCTCGTGCAGGAAAGTGATCAGCGGATCAGACGTTCTCCAGTTTATATCGATGATGCCGTGTTCTTCCAGGAATTTCAGCTGCCTGTTCAGCTCGGCCTGGTTGATCTTCAGCCTGCGGCACAATTCACTTTCATTGATCTCGTAAAACTGCTCGAAAATGTTCCCGTAATTCCTGCACAGCAGTGTGATCAGCGGATCCACGGAAGCATTTGAAAGCTGAAAACGGTACAGATGTGTATTATCGATGGTGATCTTTAACCTCGAACCGTGGAACGCATGTTCGCTGAAGACAATATCGCCATTCATTTCCAGGAGCTTAAATGCCGGGTACACAACAGCGGGAGTAAGACTGAAACGTTTGGTGAATTCGGTAAAATTCAAGGCGTAAGTTTCCGATTCTCCGGAACCGATGGCTATTCGAAGATAATTGCAAAGCGCCCGGTAAACAAGCTTAATCGTTTCCAATGGCGGGAACTGAGCAATTACTTTTTCTTCCAGCTCGTCCATGTCTTTCGGCTCAACGAAAGCGAAGGTCCGGGAAAATTGTCCGTCACGACCGGCGCGACCCGCTTCCTGGAAGTAGCCTTCCGGGTTGTTAGGCAATTCAAAATGAGCAACAAACCGCACGTTAGGCTTGTCAATTCCCATACCGAAAGCATTTGTGGCGACCATCACAGGCGTAGCTTCCGAAAGCCAGTCTTTAAGTGATTGAGACCGCTGGGCAGCATCCATTCCGCCGTGATACATGTTCGCTTTGATCTTTTGGGATTGCAGGAGCTTCATCACTTCCTTCACGCTTCTGCGCGTCTGGCAGTAAATAATTCCCACATGGCCTTTCATCCTGGTGCAAAGCGCGATAACGGCTTCGGTTTTATTTTTGACATGAAAGACTTCATAAGTCACGTTCGATCGTTCAAATGAAGCCTCGATCACAGTCGGGTGCTGAAGATCCAGGCATTCGATGATGTCTTTTTTTACTTCGTCGGTTGCCGTGGCTGTCAGCGCTATCACCGGAACTTCGGGGTGCATTTCCCGGATAGTAGAAATCGATCGGTATGGCGGACGAAAATCGTGGCCCCATTCGGAAATGCAATGTGCTTCATCTACAACCAGCAGGCCGATCTCCATGAGCTTTACCCGCTCCTGGAAAAGCCGTGTCTGTATGCGTTCGGGAGAAACATAGAGAAAATCGAGTCCTCCGAAGCGGGCGTTGTCCAGCGTGATATCCATTTCGCGGTAAGACATTCCACTCGTAAGCGCTTTGGCACGAACTCCGCGGCTGGTGAGCTGACGTACCTGGTCTTCCATCAGTGCTATCAAAGGCGAAACAACAATGCAGAGTCCTTCCCGCGCAATTCCGGGAACCTGGAAGCAAACAGATTTTCCGCCACCCGTCGGAAGCAGCGCAAGAACGTCTTTTCCGTAAATAGCAGCGTCGACAATATCTTCCTGTAAAGGACGGAAATTGTCGTAACCCCAGATTTTCTTTAGTATTTCCCTGCTTTTTTCCATTCAGTGCAGGCAAATCTATCAATTTTATCGGTATAGCTCTCGTCAGCGGATGTCGGGATAATAGTTCAGCTTGTTAATTTTCCGGTTTTATCCGCAGGAGCTGTTCCCTGTAGGCCGGATTGAGCTTGCTTTCGAAGGCTTTGAAAGGGATGATGGTCCACCCGGGATTGTCGCAGATGCCAGCATAGCGAGGGAAATAAGCTCCTGCCACGAAGCCTTCATTGGTGATGAGCAAGTCGGAGTAAGCCCAGCGTTCAGGACTATCGTAGTTACAAACGCCGTCTTCATTCAATTCTTCTTCCAGCGCCACTTCATAGTTTTCCGGGTACTGGTTTTTGAAGAATGTGTTGAGCTGTTGACCAAATATGGCAGACCTGTAGTTCGCCCATTCATCAAAATTGGTTTCGTTGCGAATGATGAATCCGTCAAATTGCAGCAATTCTTCGGTAGACAGCGATTTCAGGTTATTCAGGTCCAGGTTGATCACATAGCTCGATCCATCCGGATGAGGGCCGCCGCAATCGTAATAGGTGGAAGCGGCGATCGAAAAGAAATCCGCGTTTATGAAAAGCTGATCCACCGACAAATCGTACCAGACTTCCCGTTCACCTGTTCCACAGCCGCCATAGTTTATGAATTCATGAAGCTGCATGTTTTCCAGGAAATCGTTCACAAATGCAATAGTAGCGGCAGGTTTTCCCTTAATAATTCTGAACATCCGAATATTGCTGTGTGTCTCTTTGAACCATTGTAAAGTCACTCCGTCTTTCATCGTGATCGAATCCGTTCGCTCGAACTGTGCCAGTGAAGCCCTGACGTAGTTGTAATCACTTATCTCCGATGCAGCGAATTGAGTATTTGTTGCTGCAAAGGCGTTTTTGCTGTCGGAACGCTTTATCGCTTTTAGCTGAACGGGCAACGTTTTTCCTTTATAGCTCCAGGTTCCTGTAAAAGTGCCGGCTTTACTCGTGAGCTGAAAATGTTCTTTGTTTTCGTTGTCGTCAAAAGTGGACCCGGCATAAAAAGAAAAAATGCCCTTTACCGTATTTCCCTGGATTGGAATATTAACCGCCGTTTTTTCGTAAAAATAGCTGCCCCAAACTTCATCGCCGTCAACTTCAAGCTCCATTACGATTTTTGATTTACCGACGGTACCCCTGAGTACAAGCGTTTCTTCCGCGAAGGCTCTGAAATGGCCAAGGGTTATGAAAAAGGTAAGGGCGACAACTAATTTCATGAGCTGATTTTTTCTAAAGTTAAGTGATTTGTCAATGTATCTGCAGCAGCTGCTTTTTGTATTCCGGACGCAGGTAGTCGCTGAACACTTCATAAGGAATAACTGACCATTCGGGATTGTTGCAGTACTTGAGGCTCGTTGGAAAATAAGGCTCTGCCAGCAATCCTTCTTTTGTGATGAGCAGGTCGCAGAATGCCCAGATCCCGGGATCGTTATAATCGCAGCGAACATCGTCTTCGCCAACGTTTTCTACGCTGTAGATTTCCTTGAAGGTAGCTTTAAAATAGTCGTGGATCTTCTGACTGAAAACAGTCGTCTGGTACTCACTGTAAGCCTCATAACCGTCGGCTTCATGAGCGGCAAATCCAGGGAACTGAATGAGATCTTCATTTTTAAGCTGTTTCCTGTTGTTCAGATCGTAGTTGAAATCTGCCAGCTCATTATCCGGACGAGCGCCCTCACAGGCGTAATAGCTCCAGGTCTGGAAAGAGAAGAAGTTGCTGTCGGCATAGATAGCACCTATTCCCGTATCGTAATTGCTTTCGTTGTCGCAGTAATAACGTTGGCAGAACGCGTTTACCTGTTCGGCTTCGCAAATATCGTTGATGTAGCGGATCGATTTCACCGGTAAGCCTTTTACAGCGCGCATAACGTAAGATTCCCAGTGACTTTCCTTAAACCATTGAAAAGTTACGCCGTTCACAACCGTGAATGAATCCAGGCGTTCGAAAGTGATCAGCGAATTTCTCACGGCATTGTAAGGATCCAGGGCAAGGTTCCATGGCTCTATCTGCCTGTTCTCTGAAAAAGGATTGGTGATTTCCGAAAGCGGGATTTCCGCGAGGTCTACATTCAGCGTTTTCCCTTTGTATTTCCACGTTCCGGTAAAATGATCTCCGAGCTGTTTCAGGTAGAACCGTTCCCGTTCTTCTTCTGACTCATAAGCCGATCCCGTGTGAAATGAAAACGCTCCTTTCTCCGTTTCTCCTTCGAAGAAAATATCCAGGCAGGTTTTGTTGTAAAAATAGCGGCCACTTACTTCGTCCCCGGTAATCAACAGCTCCATGGTCACTTTCGATTTACCGACACTGCCTTTCAGTATGTAGGCAGACGACCACGATGGCGCGGAAAAAGCACTTGCGTGTTGTATACAGCTGAAAAACAGAACAGGCAGAAAGAAAAGGGCACGTTTCATAAACAGGAATTGATTACAAGAATACTGGTTTTTAGTCCATTTTTCAGTCGTTCATAAAGAGATAATGAACAAACTTATACACGATGAAAACAATCGCTCTGATAAGGTTAAAACCTTGTTTTTTAGCGTAAAACGGAATGATTTACGTCGATTAAAAACCCTTGGATAACCTATGGATACAGGGGAATAAATAAATTTAACAGGCTTTTGCAAATAGTTGATGCCATCGGTTTATTTCGGTATATTCGCACAGCAATACAAATGTATGTTACAAACAGTATCAATTAAGGTAACTCCCACTCAAAAGACGAAAATCAACGCTGTTGACTGGGAGAATTTACCCTTCGGAAAAGTATTTTCCGATCACATGCTGGTAATGGATTACAAAGACGGAGCGTGGCAGAATGCCGAGATCGTTCCTTTTGGACCAATTCCTATGCATCCCGCAATGTCAGCAATCCATTACGGCCAGTCTATATTCGAAGGCATGAAAGCCAATAAAGCCGCTAACGGTGATGTGCTGATCTTTCGTCCCGAGATGAATGCCAAGCGATTTATAGAATCGTGCGAGCGTATGTGTATGCCCGTAATTCCCGAAGAGCTTTTCGTTGAGCTTGTCCGCAAAGCAGTAGAGGTGGAAAGTGACTGGATTCCTTCACGCGAAGGTTATTCCCTTTACATTCGCCCGTTCCTGTTCGCTACGGACGAATTCATCGGGATCCGCCCTTCCGAAACGTATAAATTCATGATTTTCATGTGCCCGGTTGGAGCTTATTACAACGAACCGGTAAACGTGAAGATCGAAGAGTTCTATACACGCGCATCGGAAGGTGGTGTAGGTCGTGCTAAAACCGCAGGAAACTACGGAGCGGCGCTTTATCCGGCCAAAAAAGGCCAGATGATCGGCTATCACCAGCTTTTGTGGACAGACGGAAAAACACACGAGTACGTGGAAGAGTCCGGAACAATGAATGTGATGTTCGTGATCGACGGAAAACTGATCACTCCTTCGGAAGACAGCGACACGATTCTACGCGGAGTAACCAAAAGAAGCGTCATCGAGCTGGCTCAGTCGTGGGGAATGACCGTTGAAGAAAGAAAAGTTTCCGTAAAAGAGATCGTTGAAGCAAATGCAAACGGCACGATGACAGAAGCTTTCGGTGCCGGAACAGCCGCTACCATTGCTCACATCGCAAAAATCGGTTACCGCGACGGAGATCTTATTCTTCCTCCGATCGAAGGACGAACATTCTCCAACAAAGTGATCGCCTACATGGACGACCTGAAATCCGGAAAGATCGAAGATACGTTCGGGTGGCTTTTAAAAGTTTGATAATCAGAAAAATCATAGAAAGAGGCGATTTTATTGCCTCTTTTTTTATGGAATGTAAATCAGGGAAACATCTGAAGGTTATAATCCCCGGAATATGAAATCACTTCTGCTCGCCATTTCAATCGGTGCTTTTGGCTTTGCTTCCAGCGGCCAGACAGTATTGAAAGTTGTTACGATCGATAAGTCCAATAATGATCCCGTTCACCAGGCGCCTGTTTCTTTTTCTTCCAAAAAAGGGAAATCGGCCGATGTTTACACGAACAAGCGGGGAGAAGCTCTCCTGACTGTTCCGTCAGGTGATACGGTTGTGGTTAGCTGCGATCATATTTCCTACACCGAAGCTTCCAGAAAGATCTTCACGAAAGGCGGTCTGAAGGATACGCTGAAAGTAGTGCTTTACCTGAATTTCGTGACCGTTTACAAACCTTTTATCGTTCGCCCGGAAGGTGTTCCGAGTGTACTGTTCAAATCCGAAAGAGTTTCCGTCGACGATTTCGAGTTTCTACCGGATGGCAGAATGGTTTTGCTGACATATGCTAAAAACAAGCGCAAAGGAACCGAGCTTTTCCTTTACGACGGTGAAGAAGTGCTTACGGAAATCTCGCTCGAAGAAATGGGAAATGAGCTGATCAGGGATTACCGCGGGAATCCGCATGTGATCACTGAGAAAAGTGTTTACGGCATCAATTCCGAAGCCAATGTGGTGTCTGTAGGTACGCTGGATAAAAAATACTACATGACCTACATTGCCCCGATCGTGGATACAACCGTCAGCAAGTATTTCTTTTCGAATTTCAATCCCGATTACCCGGCATTCGAGTACTACTCTTACGGTACGGAAGATTCTTCTTACAGGAAAATCGCCAAGATCGAAGACGAGCTCATGATGGAATTGTACCGTTCCGAATACAAATGGGTCGATATCCGCACGAAACTGTGGGCAAAAACCCTTGAGAACGAAACCGGGATCGATAAAGAGATCTGGGTGGGAGCTAATTATTTCACACAGTCGATTTACTACAAAGAACTCTATGCGCCGCTGTTTGAAAGGAATGACACCGTTTTTCTCTTCGATCATTACAAGAACAAGCTCTACCGTTACGACGATACCGGCGAGCTGCTCGACAGTGTTCCGATCTTTCACCATTTCCAGGAAAAAGTCAGCGGCTGGCAGAAACAGCTGATCCAGGACCAGTCTACAGGCGAAGTTTATTCGGTTTACGAGAAAACGGGCCAGGTAACATTGAGAAGAATTGACCTCACAACGGGTGAAATGAAGGAAACGATTCCGCTTTACTACAAGTATCCCGACAAAATCCTCATCCGTTCGAATCACGTTTATTATACCTATCGCCCTTTTGAAACCGCGCAAAAGAAATACCTTTACGACGAAAAGCTTCCGTTCAGCTTTCCCGAAACCGGTGTGCTGCATGGCGACCAGGTAACGAGTCACTAGCTGCGGATTCCGATCATTCATCAAGGTTAGACATACGCAGAAATGAAAAACATTCTCATCATCGACGACGAAGAAAAGCACCGTTCACTCCTTGCCAGGATCATACGATCGGAAGGCTACGATGTGAGTGAAGCCGGCGATTGCGCTTCCGGGATGAAAAAGATCGAGCAGAAATCAGTGGATGTTATTCTCTGCGATGTCAAATTACCCGACGGAAATGGGGTAGACCTGGTTCCGAAGATCAAGGCAAAATACCCGGATCTGGAAATTATCCTGCTCACGGCATTCGGAAATATTTCCGACAGCGTTCAATCGATGAAAGACGGCGCGTTCGATTACATCGTAAAAGGAAACGATAATGACAAGATCATTCCGCTGCTTTCGCGGGCATTTGAAAAAGTAAGCCTTCAGAAGCGCATTCGCGAGCTGGAAAAGCGCGTTGGCAAAAAGTATTCCTTCGATTCGATCATAGGCTCTTCTCCCGTTATTCTGAAAGCCATTGAGCTGGCACGAAAAGTTGCTGCAACCGATGCGAATGTGCTGCTCACAGGTGAAACCGGTACGGGAAAGGAAGTTTTTGCGCAAGCTATTCACCAGGCAAGCGGACGTTCAGCTAACAGCTTCGTAGCCTTGAATTGCAGTACGTTCAGCAAGGAAATTCTCGAAAGCGAGCTGTTCGGACATAAACAAGGCGCCTTCACCGGTGCTGTAAAAGATCAGAAGGGATTGGTCGAAGAAGCCAATGGCGGAACGTTATTCCTCGACGAGATCGGTGAAATGCCGCTGGAGCTGCAGGCAAAACTGCTGCGTCTCCTGGAAACGTCGGAATACCTGAAGATCGGTGACACAAAACCGAGTAAATCCAACTTCCGGCTGATTGCCGCAACGAACAAAGACCTGAAGCTGGAATCCGAAGAGCACCGTTTTCGCTCAGATCTTTATTTCCGGTTAAATGTTTTCCAGATTGAGCTGCCCGCTTTACGCAATCGGGCGAAGGACATCAAACCGCTGACACAGTTTTTCGTAGAGCAGTTTTCCATTAAATCCAGCAAGAAAACGTTCGGAATAGATACCGGTTTCCTGGATAAAGTAACGCATTATTCCTGGCCGGGAAATATCCGGGAGCTGAAAAACGTGATCGAGCGGGCCGTTATTCTCGCAGAAGGCGATACGCTGACAGCTGATTCGCTTCCCGGAGAAATACAATGGGTTCAGGAACAAAACAAGACAATGTCAGCCTTTTCAATGGCAAGTGTCGAAAAGCTGCACATTCAGAAAGTGCTGAACCACACCCAGGGAAATAAAGCCGAAGCCGCGCGTTTACTCGAAATCGGAATTGCTACGCTTTACAGGAAGATCGAAGAATACAAGCTTTAAAGCCATTTCATCTGAATAAAAGCAGATCTGATCTGAAAAACCAGACCTATCATTTTGATACGAGCCTATCATTCTGATAGGTTTTTTTATGCACTGTAAAAAGGGAGTTTAGGTTATGCTCCGTCATTTCAATGCTTTATGAGCGCGTGCCGTTTTCTGGACCGGCAATTGGCATTCCGTGTCAGCAATAATTTGAAAACATGGAAACAATACGCACAAAAAGCAATTACAGGCGCATGAGTCACCTGGCTGAATTAACAAAGGATTATCTCATCAAAGGAAATATCAAGCGGGTGAATGATTGCTTTGCGATCGCCGAATACCAGCTCAGATCCGGTACACTGGAAATGAAGAATGCCGTATCCAATTCATTCATTTTCTCAGTGACCTGCTTCCTCGACTGCCACCGTTTTCCTTTCAAGGTGACGATGCCGGAGCTGCTCAACAGGGAATACATCAAGCAGATCAATTCCTGTGGGGTTTAATAAGATCAACTATGGAAGCAATTCTTTTCTGCCTGTTAACACTCCTGCTGTTCTGGCTGTGTTACAGAGCTGTTCAATTCTTTGAAAACGTATAATCATGACAGCACTCTTTCTATTGGCCATAGCCGTTTTTATCTACCTCGGCTATGTGCTCCTGAAACCTGAAAAATTTTAATTATGACTACAGAACTATTTGGCGTAGTTGCCATGTTCCTGCTAACCGTTGCACTAGCTATCCCGCTGGGGAAATACATCGGCAAGGTATATCTCGGTGAAAAAACACTGCTGGATCCTGTGTTCAATCCGGTTGAGCGTTTCTTCTTTCGTGTCAGCGGACTGGATGGAACACGCGAAATGAGCTGGAAACAGCATATCTATGCCTTGCTGGGAATTAACCTTGTCTGGTTTTTCCTGTGCTTTCTGATCCTGCTCAACCAGGGCTGGCTTCCGTTGAATCCCGATCACAATCCGTCAATGTCGCCCGACCTGGCATTCAATACCACTATTTCTTTCCTGGTGAACTGCAACCTGCAGCATTATTCCGGTGAAACCGGCCTTTCTTACCTCTCGCAGGTAGGTGGCATTATGTTCCTGCAGTTTGTGACCGCCGGAACCGGGATGGCTGCCTGCGCCATGGTATTCAACGCTATGCGCAACCGGCAATCAGACAAGCTTGGTAATTTCTATAACTACTTCATCAAAAGCTGTACGCGTATTCTGCTGCCGGTTTCTCTAGTGGCGGCAACCGTGCTGGTGATCTGCGGCACTCCCATGACCTGGGAGGGAAAAGAGACATTGACCACTTTACAAGGCGATCAGCAGGTCGTTTCCCGCGGACCGGCAGCTGCCATGGTGGCGATCAAACAGGCAGGGACAAATGGCGGCGGGTTTTTCGGAGTAAATTCTGCGCATCCGCTGGAAAACCCGACTTACCTCACGAACATGGTCGAGAATATCCTCATCGTGCTTATACCGATAGCCATGGTCTTTACTTTGGGCTATTACCTGAAGCGAAGGAAAATGGCGTGGATGATCATGGGAGTGATGACCGTTGGATTCATACTGTTGCTGCTTCCGTCCATTTACCAGGAAACGGCAGGTAATCCGGCGATCTCTTCTATGGGTATCGATCAGTCTGCCGGGAGCATGGAAGGTAAAGAAGTTCGTTTCGGATCTGCTGCATCCGCCTACTGGGGAATTACCACAACAGTTACTTCGAACGGATCAGTTAACGCCATGCACGACAGTTTTACGCCCATTACAGGCGGAATGGCCATGCTGGGAATGATGGCTAATTCGTTTTTTGGCGGCGTTGGCGTCGGATTTCTAAACTTCTATATTTTCATCATTCTCGCCGTTTTTATTTCCGGGCTAATGGTGGGCAGAACGCCTGAATTCCTGGGCAAAAAAGTAGAAGCGCGCGAAGTCAAGATCGCAGCATTCATAGCGATCCTGCACCCCTTGCTGATTCTTTCCGGGACGGCGTTGTCGGCTTACCTGGTAGCAACGAATACACAAATGGGCTATTGGTACGACGGAAAAGCCGCCGGCTGGCTCAACAATCCCGGACATCATGGCTTCTCTGAAATGCTCTACGAATACACTTCCAGCGCAGCCAATAACGGCAGTGGATTCGAAGGTTTAAGCGACAACAATCCGTTCTGGAACATTACAACCGGGATCGTTATGCTGCTCAGCCGTTACATTCCTATTATTGGGCCGCTGGCAATAGCAGGACTGCTCGCAACGAAAAAGCACATTCCTGAAAGCGCTGGTACGTTGCAGACGGATACGCCAGTTTTCGGGGTGATGATCTTCGCCGTGATCTTTATCATCGCAGCGCTGTCGTTCTTTCCTGCTTTGGCCCTGGGACCGTTTGCGGAATATTTCGGTCAATTTAATTCATAATAACCATGAGAAATCAACAATCATCTTTAGTTGACGGGCAACTTCTGAAAGGAGCGCTGAGAGAAGCTTTTATCAAGCTCAATCCTGTCAGCATGTGGAAAAATCCGGTCATGTTTACCGTAGAGATCGGAACAGCCGTAATGCTGGTCGTATGTGCGTTCATTCTCTTCGGAACAGACGGACAAGGCGGCTTCGGCTACAATTTTACGATTTTCCTCATCCTCTTCGCAACGCTGCTCTTTGCCAATTTTGCAGAAGCACTGGCAGAAGCACGTGGAAAAGCCCAGGCCGACAGTTTGCGGAAAACACGGGAAGAAACGCCTGCCAAACGCTTACTGGAAAACGGAAGTATCCAGGAAATCAATTCTTCTGAACTGAAAAAAGGCGATGTGTTCGTTTGCGAAGCCGAAGAGATCATCCCAACCGACGGCGAGATCATCGAAGGATTGGCGACCATTGACGAAAGCGCTATAACAGGCGAGTCCGCACCGGTGATCCGGGAAGCAGGCGGCGATAAAAGCAGTGTAACCGGCGGAACAAAAGTCTTATCTGATAAGATCAAAGTGATCGTTACAACAGAGCCTGGAGAAAGTTTCCTCGACAAAATGATCGCCCTGGTAGAAGGGGCCAGTCGTCAGAAAACGCCGAACGAAATTGCACTGACCATTTTATTGGCCGCGTTTACACTGATCTTCATCATTGTTTGCGTCACACTGAAGCCCTTCGCAGATTATGCAAATGCGCCCATTACGATCGGAGCCTTCATTTCCCTGTTCGTTTGCCTCATCCCGACAACCATCGGAGGCTTGCTTTCGGCTATTGGCATTGCCGGTATGGACAGAGCGCTGCGGGCAAACGTGATCACGAAATCCGGGAAAGCCGTGGAAACAGCTGGCGATATCGACGTATTGCTCCTGGATAAAACAGGAACGATTACGATCGGCAACAGGAAAGCGACTGCATTTTATACGCTGGATAATGCCGATATAAATCACCTGATCAAGTGCGCTGTTATGACCTCGCTCAATGATCAGACTCCCGAAGGCAAATCGATACTCGAACTGGCGCAGGAATCGAATGTAGAGGTCGAAAGTATCCGCGCGTCAGTTAAAAATACCTCCGGGCCGGTTACGTTCATCAAATTCACAGCAGAGACCAGGAGCTCAGGAATCAATATCGACGGAACAACCATCCGGAAAGGCGCTTACGATTCTATCCGTACTATAGTAGAAGCGGCCGGAAACGCATTCCCGGAAGAAATTGCAGCCGATGTGCGTACGATCTCGGGAAACGGAGGAACACCGCTGGTTGTCTGTGAAAACGACAAAGTAGTTGGCGTTGTCGAATTACAGGACATCATCAAGCCCGGAATCCTCGAGCGTTTCGACCGCCTGCGGAAAATGGGCGTAAAAACAGTAATGGTAACCGGCGATAATCCGCTGACAGCAAAATACATTGCCGAAAAAGCAGGAGTAGACGATTTCATTGCAGAAGCAAAACCGGAAGACAAAATGGCCTACATCCGCAAAGAACAGGAAAGCGGAAAACTGGTGGCTATGATGGGCGATGGTACAAACGACGCTCCGGCACTGGCACAGGCAGACGTTGGAGTAGCTATGAACAGCGGAACGCAGGCTGCGAAAGAAGCAGGGAACATGGTAGATCTGGACAACGATCCCACCAAGCTCATCGAGATCGTAGAGATCGGTAAACAGCTGCTCATGACACGCGGAACACTCACAACCTTCTCGATCGCGAACGACATTGCCAAATACTTTGCGATCGTTCCGGCACTGTTCATTGCAAGCATTCCTTCTTTGCAGGGATTAAACATCATGCGTCTTCACAGTCCGGAAAGCGCGATTTTGGCAGCGGTCATTTTTAATGCACTGATCATTCCGGCACTCATCCCGCTGGCCCTGAAAGGTGTTGCATACAAACCGATCGGGGCAAGCGCGATCCTTCGGCGCAACCTGCTCATCTACGGATTGGGTGGAATTATCATCCCGTTTATCGGGATAAAATTACTGGACCTGCTTGTGTCCGTATTCATTTAAAAACAAATCATCATGATAAAAAGAATCATTGCCATCAATATTTTTACCTTTCTGTGCATGCTGCTGTTATCGGTGGCTTACCCGATGGTTATCTGGGGAGTTGCACAGTTCTCAAACGGTCACGGGAAAGGAAGAACGCTCTCTTACAAAGGCAAAACAGTTGGCTTTCAGCAGGAAGGCCAGTTTTTTACAGGAAACGGTTATTTCTGGGGAAGGCCTTCTGCCGTTGATTACAACGGAGCGGGGAGCGGCGGAAGCAACAAAGGACCGTCCAATCCGGTGTATCTGGAAGAAGTCGAAACGAGGATCGATACTTTTTTAATGCACCATCCTTACCTCCATAGGTCTGAGGTCACCGCAGAAATGGTCACGGCTTCCGGCAGCGGACTGGACCCTCATATTTCACCGGCTTCGGCTTTTATACAGGTGAAACGCATTGCCGGAGAAAGGAAAATCGGTGAAAATAAAGTTCGTGAGCTGGTAGAACAGCATATTCAGCAGCCGCTTTTAAATGCCTTCGGGCCGTCAACCATCAATGTGCTGGAACTCAACCGGGCATTGGAAACACTAAATAAAAAATAAATAGAATACAACATGAAGAAAATCAGTACCTGCTTAGCAGTAGCGATCAGCTTGCAGCTATTCGCACAGAAAAACGAACAAGCCGAAAGAATTCCGTTTGAAGGAATAGACATGACCTGGCAGAACGGAAGCGACAGAAGAGATTCGGCCATTTTTAACGGGAAGTATTTTACACCGGTGGTCATGCTCGATGTGAATTACACGTATTCCTTCAATAACCCGATCGATAATACGGTGGTCGGATCTACAGCCCTGGCCCGCCACAACGAGATCGAAGTGTCATCGGCAAACATCGGAGGTGATTTTAATTACAAAGGAGCAAGAGCAAGGATCGTAACACAATTCGGAACACGTTCCACAGTTGTTCCGCGAAACGATTACAGTGTTTACAAAGGTCAGTATGATCTTGCTACGGTTTACCGCTACCTGAGCGAAGCTTATGCGGGTTATCATATCAATAAATGGTACGGGATCAATGTCGACGCCGGAATGTTCATGTCCTACGTCGGATTAAACTCCTATTACCAGTGCGAAAACTGGGAATACCAGGCATCGTTCACTTCAGACAACACGCCGTGGTTCTTTAACGGTTTACGCGTTCAGATCCACCCGACCAAAAACCTGAAGATCGAGCCATGGCTTATTAACGGCTGGCAGAGCTACGGAAAATTCAATTCCATGCCTGGATTCGGAGGAAACATTACCTGGTGCCCGAACAGCAACATCAAAATGCTTACGAATAACTACTACGGAACAGATGCTGCCGGAATTCCCAACAGGAAACGTTTTCACTCGGATAACAGCTTGCTGGTGCGCTATTTCAATCGTCCTCAGTCGAAAGGAATCAGCAGAATGGCCTTCTCGCTTACCGGTGATTTTGGTTTTGAAAAAGGAGGAGGCGTTACCGGTTTTAACGGCGATTCGCTCACACCTGAGCAGAATTTCCTGAGCGCCATGTTCTACAACCGGATCTGGTTCGCAAAGAATAAGTTCGCATGGACGATCGGTGGTGGAGTAATGAGCAATCCTGGGCGTTACCTGGTGCTTTATCCTACCGGTCAGGCCAGTCCGCTTCCGAATCCCAATAATCCGACACAAACTGCCGGAGCATTTCCTTTCAGTGCCAACCCCGGTGATCAGTTCAAAGGATGGGATTGTTCCACCAACATCGACTGGATGCCGAATCAAAGCATCACCTTCCGTGTAGAATACGTATACCGTCATTCCAGCGTGCCTTACTTTGCAGGAAGAGGCGGCGTAACGTCCCCGACAGGATATGCAACAACGCCTTTGCCCGCAGACTGGAGGCCGGACTTGGTGAAATCGGAAAGCCGGATCATTTTCGCCATGCTTTTCAGGATCTGAAGCAGCCATCCGAATAACGGTTTTACAAGCAGTCATGCCTGATCGGGCGTGACTGCTTTTCAGGATTTAAAACCATTTGTCATGACAGATAAAGAGAACAATGTGCGGCATTTCCTCGATATGATCAGGAAATCGAGACGGGGAAAATTCAAGATCTATATCGGCATGAGCGCCGGCGTCGGAAAAACCTACCGAATGCTCCAGGAATCACACGCTTTGCTTAAAAATGGCATCGATGTCAAGATCGGGTACATTGAAACGCATGGCCGCGAAGAAACGCACGGTTTACTGGAAGGATTGCCGGTTATACCACGCAGGCGCATTTTCTACAAAGGAAAAGAGCTCGAGGAAATGGACGTACAGGCGATCATTAACCTGCGTCCGGAAGTGGTGATCGTAGATGAGCTGGCACATACCAACATCGAGGGGAGCAGGAATGAAAAGCGCTGGCAGGATATTGTTGAAATCCTCGATGCCGGGATCAATGTCGTGAGCGCCGTCAATATTCAGCACATCGAAAGCCTGAATGCCGAGATCAGGCAGATCACCGGTATCGAAGTCAACGAACGTGTTCCCGACAGTGTACTGAAGCTGGCCGATGAAGTGGTGAATATCGACCTCACATCAGATGAGCTGATCGAGCGTTTGAAAGAAGGAAAGATCTACAAGTCTGATAAGATCCAGCGCGCCCTGTCCAACTTTTTCAAATCGGATAACATTCTTCAGCTGAGGGAGCTGGCGTTGAAAGAAGTTGCCAGCCAGGTAGAGCGGAAGATCGAAAACGAAATCCCCCATGATCTTTCGTTCCGGCATGAAAAGCTCCTGGCATGCATTAGCAGTAATGAGAAAACCGCCCGGAAAGTCATCCGCAAAACCGCGCGGCTCGCCAACTATTACCACAGCAAATGGTACGTGCTCTATGTTCAGATCCCGGCCGAAAGCAATGACAGGATCGCTCTCGATAAACAGCGTCACCTGATCAATAACTTCCGGCTTGCCACAGAGCTGGGAGCAGTGGTGATCCGTCTCGAAGAACGAAATGTAACAAACGGCATCATGCAGGTCGCCGAACAAAAAAAAATAACTACGTTGTGCATAGGAAAGCCGCATTTCAGCTTGTTTAAAGTTATTCTTGCAACCTCCGTATTTAATAAATTACTCAATAAATTAGCCGCTTCGGATATTGATCTCGTGATCCTGTCATAAGCGTAACGACGATATGAAAATAAAAACAAAACTCACACTCGGCGTTGGCTCGCTGTTCCTGCTGATCGTATTGCTGGCAATGGTTTCCGGCGGGGCTGTCAGCATGCTTAAAGCTGATACGGAAAATATTCTCGCGGAAAACTACAACAGCCTGAAGTATGCGCGGATCATGCTGCTGGCCATCGATGAGCAGGAAAACGATGAGACAGCCCGGAAACGATTTCAGTTAAATCTCGGGCTCGAGCGGAAAAATATTACGGAAGCAGGAGAGAAGGAAACCACTCAGCGATTGCAGGACCATGTAGAAAAACTGGATCAGCCGGGAACAGATTCCAAAGCGGTTAAACAATTGATACGGCAGGACCTGCTGGAGATCATGCAGCTGAACATGCTGGCCATTCAGCGGAAAAGTAAGCTGGCAACCGCTTCATCCGGTAATGCCCTGTTCTGGATCATTGGAACGGGAAGTGCCTGCTTCTTTATTGCCTTCATTTTGCTGGTACAGCTTCCGGGAAACATTTCCAATCCGATACGCGAGCTCACGGAAAGTATTCGCCAGATCGCTTCCAGGAATTACAAGCAGCGGGTAGCTTTTGAAAAACACGATGAATTCGGCGACCTGGCAAAATCGTTCAATACCATGGCCCAGAAGCTGGATGAATACAACAGCACACAGCTCGCACAGGTGCTTTACGAGAAAAAGCGCATCGAAACGCTGATCAATAACATGAACGATCCGGTGATAGGTCTGGATGAGAACAGGAAGATCATGTTCGTAAACGATGAAGCCATAAAGATTGTCGGGATGAAACAGGAAGAGCTTTTGGGCGTTGCTGTACAGGATATTGCGCTTTCAAACGACCTGGTCCGGTCACTGATCCGGGATCTTCCCGCTTTATCCGGGGCCCGGGAACCTAAAGCGCATCCACCGGTAAAGATCTTTTCGAATGGAAAAGAGCAGTATTTCGAAAAGGAATTTGTAAGCATTTCATTCGTTCCGACCGGTGAAGAGGTAAGCCGAACCATTGGGGACGTGATCATTCTTCGCAACATCACGTCATTCAAGGAGCTCGAATTTGCCAAAACCAACTTCATGGCAACGATTTCCCACGAGCTGAAAACACCGATCTCTTCGATTAAAATGAGCCTGCAGTTGCTGGAAGCCAAAGATGTGGGAACCGTTAATCCCGGTCAGCAGCAATTGATCCACAGCATCCGGGAAGACAGCGATCGACTGCTGAAGATCACCGGCGAGCTGCTCAACCTGTCTCAGATCGAAACCGGCAACATCAAGCTTGTCAGGAAGCTTTCGGATCCTTATCTGCTGATTGGAAATGCGGTCGAGGCAGTTAGCAAAGAAGCCGAGCGTTACCAGGTAACCATAGCTGTACAAACTGCTGAAAACATCGAGGACCTGCTCCTGGATGCCGATAAAACACAATGGGTGCTGATCAACCTGCTGATCAACGCGATTCATTATTCCCCGGTTGATGAAAGGGTGATCGTTCGCATGGAAAAGGAAGGTAAAATGATCCGGTTTTCGGTAACTGATCATGGAACGGGGATAGCGGAACAATATACTTCCCGCATCTTTGACAGGTATTTCCAGGTTCCGGGAAGCAATAAATCGGGAAGCGGCCTTGGGCTCGCGATCTGCCGTGAGTTCATCGAAGCACAAGGTGGAAAGATCGGCGTGAACAGCAATCCGGGAGAAGGAAGCACTTTTTATTTCCTCATTGAATATAAAGATTGATCTGCTATCACCACGTCATTAATCGCAAAAAGCAACGTACTGAATTGGTTACTTTTAGCCAACAATTATAGAATATTCTTATGAAAGCTCTCTTAGCATTGATACTGATTCCCTTTTCCTTACTCTCACAGGTCGTCAATACCGGGATGACGGCTAATTATGATTCTCTTGAGATAGGTAAAATAAAGATCGGTGGACTGATCGACACTTACTATGGCTTCGATTTCAATCAGCCGGAAACTTCGGATCGCCCTTATTGTGTTTCTTCTCCAAGACACAACGAAATCAATATCAATCTTGCATACATTGAGGTACAATACATCAATGAGCGTATCAGGGGCAGACTGGTGCCCGGATTCGGGACATATATCAATTCCAATTATGCAAATGAAAAAGGAAGTTTGAAAAACCTCATTGAAGCCAATGTTGGAGTTCGCCTGTCAAAAAAACGGGATATTTGGGTCGATGCAGGAATCTTAGGCTCACCATTCACCAATGAAACGGCCATTTCCAAAGATCACCTCATGTACACACGTTCCTTCGCTCCGGAATATGTGCCTTATTATCTGTCTGGAGTTAAATTAAGCGCACCGATCAGGAAAAAGATCAAAGCCTACGCTTACATCTTGAACGGCTGGCAGGTGATTAGCGATGTTAACAATCCACTTTCGGTGGGAACACAGATCGAATACAGGCCCACTAAAACTGTACTCATCAATTGGGATACCTATATAGGTGATGAATACTCAAAGCTCACTCCTGAAAACAGAACGCGTTATTTCACGGATGTTTACCTGATCTACAATTCGCCGAAGAAATTTTCGCTGACTTCCTGCGGCTACATTGGTTTACAGAACAAAAAAGATTCGCTGGGAGTAGAATCCCGGGCTTACTGGTGGCAGGCAAATGTGATTGCATCTTACAAGTTGACCAAAGACGTTTCACTTGCCGGACGTCTGGAGTACTTCAATGATCTGAAATCCGTTCTTGTTGTTCCTATTACAGCGGTCAATGGGTTCGATGCCTACAGCGCAGGTCTGTGCATGAACGTTAAGATTGGAGTCAATGCTATGTTTCGTCTGGAAGGCAGAACATTCTATTCGGACAGAAAAATGTTTATCGGTGAAAATAACCAGGAAAGTAACTGGAGTAATCTGCTCATAACAAATCTGACAGTCTGGTTCTGAAAAGTTCTATGGGATTGAACAGAGATCTGAAAAGCATCATAACAACTGCTTTCTGCCCATAGGTCCCTCGCAGAAAAGCAGGTCCAGAACAGACTGGTTGGGAACAAACGCTTCCCTGCCAAAGTAAACCTGCTTGTAAGGAATACCGGAAAAATCCTCTGGAAGCTCCGAATCGTATTCCTTCGCACGGAAATCATTCGTTGGATAATCCGCCAGGAATGCATCTGTAAACCCGATGCTTACTTCAAATCCGAACGCAGCAAGAAAATAATGGGTAATCTCTGTATTGAGTGCAATCAGACTGGGATAATCCGATTCGATCAATCGCCTGATATCCATTCCGTAATGGTCGAAGTAAGGCGCAGAAGCATAAGCGCTCATAATGG
>Ga0247810_10000855_pt1 | contig 24345 bp, 19 predicted proteins | sample UWRJL119311C1_FD_179918 | JGI IMG/M metagenome (GOLD analysis project Ga0247810, IMG submission 179918) | Plant litter microbial communities from Arlington Agricultural Research Station in Wisconsin, United States - UWRJ-L119-311C-1 | ecosystem: Environmental > Terrestrial > Plant litter >... | reverse complement strand
ATCCGGCACCGTTCCACTGGCTTCCGTAAACCAGCTTCGACATATCGCCCTTTCGCGAGCCGAAACCGCCCTGTATGCCAATAGACAAATTGCTGCTTCTGCCAAGAGGCAAGATCCCCGAAAGCGTTAAAGCTCCGGTCTGGATCCCGAATTTGGCATCTCCGCCAATATCGTTGTAAAATGATAATCCGGCACCGAGATAAGCCGTGTTTTTTCGGGTATTCTTGAAGAAATTGGCATCTGCGGAAACGGAGGTCGACATGAATTGGGTATTCGCCCCCAGCCATTGGTTCCGGTGATGAATGCTCCCGCGCTCCCAACCGTCATAAACGCCCACTGCTCCCGGATTCAACAGTACGGGAGTCTGAAGGATCTGGGAAAAATGCAGGTCCTGGCCATAGCTGTTCAATGCAAAACAGCCTGCCGCAACTAGTTTCAGTGCCTGTTTCATAAGCTATCGCGTTACAGTGATGTTGCCTGAAAGTGTTTCAATTCTGCCGTCTGTGAACTGAACATCGAGCATGTAAGCGTAAACTCCTGTGTTTACCTTCACGCCGTTGAACATACCGTCCCATTCGTAAGCTATATCGGATGATACAACAATTCTGTTCCCCCAGCGGTCGTAAACATACCAGGTGAATTTCGCAACGTCACGGCCTATTTTCGGGCTGATAACATCGTTTAGTCCGTCGCCGTTCGGAGAGAATCCGGTTGGCATGAAGGCACCGTTAAAGCAATTCAGTCCCATTGGAGCCGGATCGCATGGATCGAGCGGGTTGGAGCTGTTCGTTACTTCGAAGCCGTCTGTTAAGCCATCGCCGTCCGTGTCCGGATTCGTAGGGTCCGTGCCGATAATGCCTTCCATAACATCCAGGATTCCGTCGCCATCCGTATCGATCTGGCAGCTTGCATCTGAATCGTCTGGATCGCAGGGATTGAGCGGATCACTTCCGCTGGTAACTTCCGTTCCATCGTTGAAACCGTCGCCATCTGTGTCGGGATTTGCCGGATCTGTACCGTTCGTGGCTTCATCGCCATTCGTGAGGCCGTCGCTGTCGTCGTCGCAAGCTGTATCGTTCGGATCACAAGGGTCGAGCGGATCCGTTCCGTTGGTGACTTCAGTTCCGTCGTTCACACCGTCGCCATCCGTATCCGGATTGGTAGGATCTGTTCCGAGAACGGCTTCATCGGTATTGAGAATGCCGTCGCCGTCCAGGTCCGGATTGTCGATCAGGAAAACAGCAGTCACGTTTTCAGGATTGTTGATCTGCATCGCATTGGTATCCTGGCCAATTGCCTGGACCATTGGCCCGGTCGTATATTCCCAGTGATCGAATACATACCCGGTATTGGCTTTTGCAATGAAATTCGTATTGATTCCTCCGAAATAGGTCGTAGCCCACGGATAGGTCGGTGCCCAGACTGAGTTTACTTTCACTGTTCCGGCCCCTGCAGGGGAAACGTTCACAACCAGGTTGAATGGTCCGGTAAGCGAGTAACAGTCGATCATTCCCTGGGTCAGTGCCGTGCAGCGATTGTTCATGAAGGTCCGCAGTGCCGTTACGTTTGCCTGCCAGCCGCTGACCGATCCGCCCCAGCGGGCGCAGTGTGCGGCCATTTCGGGTTGAATGACAGCGATCATGCTATCTAGCAGGTAGTTCATGTAAGTACACGAGAGGTAGGTATTCGTAAGGTCGGTGTAGCGGGAAATGTAATACTGCTCCACCATCGGGTTTTCGGCGATCAGCTTGGAAAGAATCGCGGTGTGGCCCTGTCCTCCGGGATCCGGAAGGTTTTCGGCCTGGCACGGAATAGCATTTGCCGAATTGTCGGGAATTCCGGTGTAATTGATATAATGTCCGAAACAGGCATCCATGTCCCAAAGAGCGTAACGCCACTTTTTCTTGTCGCCGGCCGGATCCATACCTCGCCACCACATGGTGTTCCAGTTCAGCCAGTCCTGGTTGACGATGTAGGAATTGATCACGAAATAATCGATCAGCGATTCCCAGTTGTACAAACTGTCAACATAATGGAAATTGGCAGCATTTCCCATGTTATTGGTGTTTATATAGCTCAAAAGCGAGTTCCAGGCCGGCTGTGCATTCGGCGCGCCGTAATCTTCCCAGGTGGTTCCCCACGTTTTGAGGTACTGGAGATTGTATTTATCCTGCTGGTAATAATACTCGGTGTAGTCGGCATCATCCGCTTTTTCACGGATCTCGTACATTCCCCAGTATTGTCCGTTGAGGTAAACAACGCAGGGTCTCCATGTGCGCTCATCCAGCTTCAGATCGGCTTTTTGAGACAAAGTATGCACAAATGCATCTCGGATATGTGCACCGCCGGTTTCGAAAGGATAATTATCGCTAGCGCCGGGCTTCAGGATCAGGCGCTGAAAATTCGTACGGCTGGATTCCGGGAAGATCTGGTGCTCGATATCGTTGTTGTATCCGAATTCGTCCCGCATAACGTAATCGAATCCGCGCTGCGAATAAGCCCAGGAATCGTTTCCGTGTTTGTTGAACTCGCCTTCGCCCTTCCCGGCAAAGCTCTGATCGTCTTCCCACAGCTCGAAAAATCCCTGGGGAACGATCTGGTTTCCGCCAAGCAATGAGGCCACGCTTCCATTTCCGGCGCCTGCAATGGAAAGTACCGGAACGGTGTGATTGACGTTGATGAAATAAGTTCCCGATTGCGTAAAGCTGGGTTCATCTGCTGAAAATGCCTTGGCCCGGAGAACAGTCGTTGCAGTGATGCTGACAGCAGCGGAATAAAGTGTCGAAGTGGTCGTTGGGACCGAACCGTCTGTGGTATAGCGAATGGTCGCCGCTCCGTTCGGGCAGGTAATGGAAACGCTTTGAGTGCCACTGTAAAATCCGGGTGCCACGCTGAAAACCGGTGTAGCAGTATAAAAATTGATCCCGCCCGCGTTGGCAGCGTTCGGAGTCGGTGTCATGAACAATTTCCAGGTTGGACTTGCGTTTGTCTCGCGTCCGACAGAGTGATTGTTCTTGGTGATATGGGCAATCTGTATGGAATCACTTACAATCCCGTTCGGCCGGGTCAGGATCACCCATTCATTATCCGTTTGCGTGAGCTTGAAGTTCGGATGGTACTGTGCTCCGTTTACGAGATCCCGACCGGAACAAAAGACCATTTTGTAGCCGTTTGCAGGAATCGATCCCGAAGGAATTTCCCATTTGTCGAGATTGGTAGATTTGTCGGAAAGGTAGTAACCGGTCAGATCGACAGCCGTTGCTCCCATATTGTACAGCTCGATCCAGTCTTCATTTTCGCCGTAAGCATCTGTGGGGCCGGAAATATTGGAACAGGAATATTCGTTAATGATGACCTGGCTGTGGACGAGACCCGGGGAGAAAAGGGCAGCGAACAGGGCAACACCAATTAGTCGTAATCGTGTTAACATGGAGAATTAGTTTTCTTGTAGATGATCAATAATACGAAATAGTTGCCTTCATTCTGAACAAAATGATAAATTTATCACATCGTTTGAGCGTTCAGTTTGAAGTTTTTACCTCAAAACAGGGCGAAACAAGTGCTTTTGACTTAATTTTAATTTAATATTGTCTTCACATAAAACAACTACATGAAACAGGTAATTATAATCGCCGTCACATTTCTGAGCTTAGCCGCGTGCAAAAAAATCGAAGGCGAAGGAGGAACTTCTGTCATTAAAGGAAAAATCCATGTCAAGAACTACAATCCGCTGGGTACTTTAATCAGCGAATACGACGGAGCTAAAGAAGATGTGTACATTATTTACGGTGACGAAAATAACGTGTACGACGATAAAATGGAAGCGAGCTACGACGGGACCTTCGAATTTAAATACCTGGAAAAAGGCACGTACACGATTTTCGCTTACGAAGAATGCGCCTCATGTGACAGCGGAGATTCGGCAGTTATAAAGACGGTAACGATCGATGAGAAGAAATCGACGGTTGATATCGGTGATCTTGTAATAAGAAAATGACAAGATTTCTTCTAATCCCGGCTTGTTTGCTGCTGCTCAATGCCCGGGCGCAGGACCGCTCCCAGGTGTGGTTCGGTGCGGGAATCAAGCGCGAAGTTGCCAGAGATGTGGTCATGGGTGTTCAGACGAACGCCAGGATCCGGACAGACGGCGCGCTTCAGACCTTGTTCCAGGAACTGAGCATCAAAAGCGAACACCTGAAATGGTTCCGCCCTTCCGTGGATTACCGCTTCATTACTTCGTATGATAAGAACGGGAACACGGATTACAGCCACCGGTTGAATTTCAATGCGGATTTCCGGTACAAGATCAAAGAGGTGAAAGTTGGCGTGAGGGGCCGCTACCAGATGTTCCTGGGAAATGCGATCCTCACCGGAACCGACCTCGACCCTTCTTTCAGGATCAAGCCTTACGTCGAATGGACAATTCCAAAAACACGCTTCACTCCTGAATTTTCAACCGAATTTTTCTACAATCCTGCGAACGGCCCGGTGGGTGATCGTTTTAACCGTGTTCGTTTCGGATTAACCTTAGGAATCGATCTTCCGGGTCCGAATACGCTTGGACTCACTTACTATTACGGAAAGCGCTTCAATACAGGAAATCCTTACAACGAGCACATTTTATCGCTCGAATACGGCTTCGAATGGAAAAAAGCGAAAGAAAAAAAGAAGGTTCAGTCGAAAACTAAGTCCGCGAGAAGCCTATAGACATCAGGACAAAATGTCAATTTAAGACTCCGGTTTAACCTCTCTCCGCCAACCGGCGGAAGGAAAATTGTGAGGGGGACTTCCGGGTCGTTTTCACCGATAGAACGTCTTTAAGTTTGCGTGCGCTAGCGCACCAGCGTTTGCAAAAGTTGCCACAAGTCCTCCTGAAATCTTCATATCATGCTGTCCTGCCTCTACGGTCATAGCTGCTTAATAGCTGCACAACTAATGGTCCACTGCTGTCACATAGCTGCATGTAAGCACCCAATGAAAGAAATAAGACGGAGATAAGACGGACGAATAGCGGAGATACAGCGGAGATAAAGCGGCGGAAAGCAATCGTTGGATTCCTAATCCCTATTGAAGGACCAAGGCCTCCTCAACTCTAATATACGAAAAATCCTCTTTTGATGACTTACATCCTGAAATCTTAATGTCCTATTGTCCTGATGTCGATCTCAATAGAGTACGTCGCGGCGCTGGCTGTCGAGCTTCAGGAGAATGAACATCATAATCGAGAACGACATCATCGAAGATCCTCCGTAGCTGAAAAAAGGTAGCGGAATTCCGATCACCGGGGCGAAACCTATATTCATCCCGATGTTCACGGCGAAGTGATAAAAGATGATCATGGCCACGCAATAAGCATACACCCTGTTGAATGCGGAGCGCTGTCGTTCGGCTATAATCACGATACGGATCAGCATGAACATGAACAGGAAAACGATGGCAAGACTGCCCATAAATCCCCATTCTTCTGCCAGCGGACAAAATATAAAGTCGGTCTCGCTTTCGGGAACGTGATTCGATTCAACACTGGCAACACTCGCCTGCTGGTAACCTTTTCCGAACATTCCCCCCGAACCCACAGCCGCCATTGCACGGTTCCGGTTGTAATCTTCCCCGTTCGGATCTTCTTTCAATCCGAGAAACAGCTCGATGCGGTCTTTCTGGTGTTTCTTCAGTCCCTGGAAAGAGAAATTGACGCCGGCACAAAGAGCGGTCGAAAGTAAAAATCCGATCAGTACGATGAAGGTTACTTTACCACGGTCTCGCCTCGAAGAGATCCAGCGCAATAATCCGTAAGCTGCAAGAGCTATCAGGAAAAGCACCACGAGAATGCCGTAAAATCCCGGGATAAGCACTCCGGGCATGAAGCTGAACTCGTAATCATTGTTGCTCATTAGCAAGGTGATCAGCGAAAGAATAACGATGAAAAAGAGAATGGGAATGAAGTGATTTCCGACCCAGGTTTCCTTGAATTTGATTCCCGGGATCATGTTCACGAGCTTCAGTACGAGCGGGTCGAAGGTAATTCCCTCGCGGTAAAGCACGAAGAAGAACGATGTAAAAACGACAAACGTTCCGGCATCCGGCTGAAGCAGGATCATGACCATCGGAACGAGAATGATCCCGAGGGCCAGGAAAACGGTTTGCATGTTTTGCTGCTTGATATTCACCGACCCGATATAGCTTCCCAGGGCGATGGCCGTTCCGATCTTGGCAAACTCGGCGGGCTGGATCCCTAGGGAACCGATTCCGAGCCAGGCATGTGCTCCGTTAACAGCCGGCATGAATAACACGATGATGAGCAGCACGAACGTCGAAAGATAGATGGGTACGGCGAACTTCCGGTAAATGTCGGCATCGATCAGGAAGACGATGAGTCCAAGGAAACAGGAAAAGCTCACCCACAGGATCTGCTTGCCATATTTTTGAGAGAAATCAAAGATGCTCGGATGAGCCGGATTAAAAGCGGCGGAGTACACATTGGCGACGCCCATTCCGAGCATAATGATCAGTATAGTGAAAAGCCACCAGTCCATGTGCTGCGTAAGGGAATCTTCTCTTCTCATTTCGCCGACGGTTTCTTTTTAACGTTCAGCAGGTTTGCTTCCAGGATGCGTTTTTCTTTTTCCTTATCGGTAATTTTCCCGGTGATGTATTTCTCCATCATGAGACTGGCCATAGGAGCGGCCCATACACCACCGAATCCCGCGTTTTCAATGAATACAGCTATCGCGATCTTCGGATTGTCCATCGGTGCGAAGGAAATAAGAATGGAATGGTCTTCCCCCTGCGGATTCTGTGCAGTTCCTGTTTTTCCGCAAACGATGATGTTCTCGCTGAAGGCGGCACGATGCGCTGTTCCTCCCGGTTCGTTCACCGCACGGCGCATTCCTTCGATAACAGGAGCAAAATGTTCTGCATCGATCATCGTCTTATGCTTTTCGCGGAATTGAGGAAGCGGTCCGCCACTGCCGATCGAGCGTACGAAATGCGGTGTGTAATACCAGCCACGGTTGGCGATCAGCGCAGCGATATTGGCCATTTGAAGCGGAGTTACTTTCACCTCTCCCTGTCCGATCGAAATGGAGCGAATGGTTGAAAAAGCCCAGGTGTGATGCCCGTACCATTTGTCGTAATAAGCAGCATCGGGGATCAATCCCGAGCGAAGGCCGGTAATATCCGTGTCGAACTGGCTTCCGAGCCCGAAGCTGTGCATGTATTCCGCCCAGCGGTTCAAACCTATTTCCGCATCGGCGAACATGCTGCGTTTTTTGCCCTGCTGAATGATACGGCGAACAACGTAATAAAAATAAGGGTTGCAGGAGTTCTTGATCCCGTCGGGAAGATTCGAAGCACTAGGGTGATTATGGCATCCCACCATGCTTTTCGTACATGGGAAGCCGGAATTCGGTGTGATCACGCCTTCCTGCAAGCCGATAAGCGACTGCAGCAGCTTGAAAATAGATCCCGGAGGATATTCTGCGGCCAGCGGCCTTGGGTAAAGCGGTTTTCCTTCGTCCTTGAGGAAGATATTGTAGTATTTATCGCGGTTTTCCTTTCCAACCAGCAGATTCGGGTCAAAGCTCGGAGCGGAAACAAGTGCGAGGATCTCTCCCGATTCCGGTTCAATGGCTACGATACAGCCGCGCTTGTTCACCATGAGCTTTTCGCCGTAAACCTGGAGATCGATATCAATCCCGAGTGTCAGCGGCGGACTTTGCTTGGCGATGGTGTCGTATTTTCCACCGGCATAGGACTCGATAGCGTTGTTCAGCGCTGAGGTAACAATGTATTTGATGCCTTTCTGGCCACGCAATTCTTTTTCGTAATAGCGCTCAATTCCTGCACGGCCAATGTAGCTTCCTCCGCGGTAGAACTTATCTTTTTCGATCTCTTCCGGGCCTACTTCCGATAAATAGCCGAAAATATTCGCGCCGCCCGTAAACGGATAGCTGCGCATGGCAGTGAGGTCTTCGTAGAAACCCGGGAATTCTTCCAGGTGAGGAGCAATGCGCGTGATATCGTCTATCGTCATCTCTTTGATGAACGGATAGGCACGTTGTTTCTGGTAGTTCGCCTGGTACTTCCCGGTATGCGGATTCAGGTATTTTCCTTCTTTCTTCTTGATCTCGTAAAAGCGGTATTTTACCTGCTGGGGCGTCCATCCGAGCAGTTTCGCGAAAGCTACCGTGTCGAGGTGCGTAATATCCTCTTCCTTCACCATGAGGTTGTAGTAGCTGCGGTTGGTTACGATCTTTTTGCCTTTCCGGTCGAAAACAATCCCACGTGGAGGTGTGATCTCTTTGCGCTTCTCGGCAATTTCCTGCGCACGGAGCTTCCAGGAATCGTCCACAACCTGCATGAAGAACAGGCGCGTGAGGTAAACGACTCCGACGAGGATCACAAAGACCAGGATCACATATTTTCTTCCGTCCAGATTCATCGCTCGCTTTTCTTCCTGGATACAAAAATGAGCTGAACCAGCAGGCTAAGGGTGAAAGATAAGAGCACGCTCAGCCCGATCTTCCGCATTAACAGCGGGAACTCGTTCAGTTTGAAATGTTCGATGAGGAAAAACCACGTGTGGTGAATGATCAGCAGGATGCCGAACACATAAATGAACCAGCGGTAGCCCATTTCGTAAATGTTGCTTTCGTTCTCGCTTTCGTAGCCATCGCGCGGGGCGAAAAGCTTAAAAATAACCGGCCGGAAATAAGCCATCACCACTGCCGATGAAGCGTGAAGCCCGAATTTATTTGAGAAAATGTCGATACTGAAGCCCAGCGCGAAAGCAACCAACATCAGCGGAACGGTTCCCATTTCGAACGGAAGCAGCATAATGAACAGCGGGTAAAGCATGGCATAAGCGCCAAGTCCCGGCTCAAACTGGTTCAGGATAAGGATCTGCACGAGAACGAACAGGATAAACCGGATGCTATGTACTAAAATTCTCCCCATCTATAATTCTTCGTTCTCTTCTACTTCTGCAGGAATGGATTGTTCGGCCTGGTGCAATTCCCGGAGCATCAGGTTTTTCACGACGTAAACGTGCTGGATATTGCGGAAATCTTCCGAAAAGCGGACAACGATGTCCCAAAGCGGTTTTCCTTCGATGTATTTTTTGCTTTCGACACGTCCTACGAGGATTCCGCGTGGAAAAATGCCCGATCCGCCACGTGTTACTACCCGCGACCATTTCTTCACCACCATGTCGTTGGAAATTCCGCTGAGCGTTCCCCGCCTTGCATCTTTTCCATCCCATTTCAGCAATCCGAAAGCGCCGCCCGGCTCGAGCATGACGTCGATGTTGATATTTTTGGTCAGAACGGTTTTCACGATCGAATAGCGCTCACCGACGAAATGGATCTTTCCAACTACGCCGCGCGAAGAGAAAACACCCATGTTCATTTTGATGCCGTCTATCCTTCCGACATCGATGGTCATGTAATTGTCGCGTTTATCGTACGTGTTGTCGATAACCGTTCCGGGAATGTAAGTGTACTGCTGCTTGTAGGTCGTATCGTCTATCATGATGCTTCCTTTATCGGTCCGGTAAACCGATTGACGAAGCTTTTCACGCAGGCGGATATTTTCCAGCATCAGCTGTTTATTGGTATATTCGAGATTGAAATGTTTGGTGATGCTGTTCCTGATCTTCAGAATTTCCGCATTTGCCGTTCCGGCAGTGGTGAGCATCTGGATTTTCGGGAACTGAGAATAGGTAAAATAGGTATACAGCGCAACACCCTGCAAGGCAGCAAACACAAGGAATATCCGGAATCGAAGGTAAAAAGCAATCAAATTGCGCATGGCACAAAAATAGTGAGATAAACTGATTCACTTTCTGCTTTCCAAAAATAAGTTTCAACGGGATTTACCGCTCAGATTCAGCGGGTAATGCGGAGGATTGTATTTCTGAATCGGCGCAATTGTGACGCATCCCGACTTTACTTCTTTCCCCTTACAAAAATATTCGCCCTTCCTCAGAACAGCGAGCATGTGATCCCGAACGAAATCGGGTTGAGGGCTGTGCTTTTAGAAGAGCTGAATTGCTTCGAGATGGAATAGTCGGCGAAAAGCGCCCAGTTCCTGATCCCGACTCTTGCATGAACGCCGTAGAAGAAGGGCGCGTTGTCGAAGAAGTAACGGTCTTTCACACTGGTCTCTTTGTCGTTGTACCACATTTTGGTGTAGGTCTGAACACGGTAGCCGATATGAAAACCAAGGTGAAGCTTAACCTGTTTCCATTTCGGGGTCCTGAAACGCAGCTCGAAAGGAATGGCAAAAGCATGGCTTCCGAAGACAGACCTGTCGGCACCGGTCATCGTTCCGTCATTCAGCTGCCAGACCGTTGCCCGGTTGGAGGAATCGCGCAGCAACGCTCCGTCGTAACTGATGTGCTGGTAGCGGTAAGACAGTCCTATTCCCAGCCCGACGGAATTTCCAACGGTGAGCGGAATGTCCCACATGCCATGAACATTAAAACCGATGGAGGAAGGCTTTACGAGAAAAAGCGCGGAATCATTTATCCAGTCGTTGTAGGAAAGCTCGAGCATGAGCCGGTCGTATTTCGGAGCGCTGTTCTCTCCGGCAGGTCGCCAACCCGTATTGAACCACATGAAGCCGGGACGGAATCTAGAGGCGATATCCGGATCTTTTCCATCGTATTGAGCGAAGGAAGAAAGGGCCGTCAGCAGGCATATAAGCAGGTTAAATCGTTTCATGTTCCAATCGGTTTTGTTCCCATCTCCAGGAATCTCTTACAGCATCTTCGACCGTGCGCTTTGCTGTCCAGTGCAGCTCTTTTCCGGCCAGCTCCACATCGGCACGGATCTCTACAACATCGCCGACTCTTCGCGGACCGGTTTTCCAGTTCAGCTGCTTCCCGCTTACTTTTTCGAACGCGCGAATGAGCTCAAGAACGGATGTTCCTGTTCCTGTTCCGAGGTTAAAAACGGCCAGCTCGCTATGGCTGTTCATGTATTCCAGGGCTTTGATGTGCGCCGCTGCCAGGTCGACAACGTGAATAAAATCGCGGATGCAGGTTCCGTCGGGAGTATCGTAATCGTCTCCGAAAACCGTAAGCTGTTCGAGCTTTCCGGCTGCGGTCTGTGTGATGTAAGGTAGAATATTATTTGGAGCTCCCTGAGGCAATTCGCCGATCAAACCGCTTTCATGTGCGCCGACCGGGTTGAAGTAGCGGAGGATCACAGCGCGTAATGCTGGTCTTGCAACAACGGTATCGCGAATGATCTGTTCGCACATCCATTTGGTCCACCCGTAAGGAGAATTCGGGATTCCGAGAGGCGTTTCTTCGCTTACTGTGACTGTTCCTTCAGGCGTTCCGTAAACGGTGCAGGAAGAGGAGAAGACGAAATTCGTTACTTCTGCCGCCTCCATTGCCTGTAAAAGGGTAACAAGGCCTGTGAGGTTATTCTGGTAGTAACCGAGCGGGTGCTGAACGGATTCGTTCACGGCTTTGAAAGCTGCAAAATGGATCACGCCCTGGAAGCTGTGACGAAAAAAAACATCCCCGAGAAAATTGGCGTCCAGGCAATCGCCGTTTTCAAAAAGTACGGATCTCCCGGTAATTTTCGCGATCTGCTCCAGCATGATGGGCTGTGCATTCGAAAAATTATCGAGTATCACCGGTTCGTAGCCGCGGTCAATCAGCTCCACAATGGTATGCGAACCAATGTATCCGGCTCCTCCGGTTACCAGTATTTTTTTTGCGAGTGTCATAAGCGGTCTAAAGATAATTATTAGTCGGAAGTGTGCAGCTTTTTAAAAGGGAAAGTAACTTTTGAAATGCGGGTAGCAAGCACTCAAAGTGAACGGCATTCAGTGGAATGCAAGAAATTATTCCGGAAGGATATCGATCACCGGTTCTTCGACCGCTTTTTTGTTTTTGGAAATCAGCTTCAGCAGCACTTTGATCTCGATGATCTTCAGCCCGAAGATGAGAATGGTCCACGTTCCAAGAACCAGCGGCACCCAGATAAGAATGCTGTAGTCGAAGTAAAGCTTGGAAGCCAGCAGCAATCCCATTAAGACGGCCAGTGCTCCGAGTTTGGTCCAGGCCATTGGTTCCAGCCGCTCTTTCATTTTATAGCGAACCACGAACCACTGGAGAATTCCTACCACGAACTGTGTCGAAAAGGTAGCAATGGCCGTTCCGACCGCACCGTAAGATGGAATGAGCAACAGGTTCAGGGAAATGGCGATCAGCAATCCGAGGAAGGAGATCAGGTTGAGCTGTTTGAGGCTTCCGTTGGCAGTTAAAAGCGTTCCGAAAACGATCGTGAAGCAGATCGGGATGAACGACAGCGCCAGGAAGATCCAAGCCTGGTAAGAGGTTTCATTCGCGTCTTTGTAGATTGCGTCGAAGAGCGGTTGTATCATTCCGAAGGTCAGGATCACCATCAGCACTCCGCCACCAACCAGGATATTGAACGCATTGGTCATGATTCCCGAAACGCTTCCTTTTTCTTTCAGCAGTCGCGAGAAAACAGGGAGAAGCAGGCTTCCGAACAGAATGCCGAACATGTAGCACGCATCGAGCAAACGGAACGCCTGGCCATAATAGCCGGCCTGGAGATTCCCCTGCGGATGGATCCGCCCAAGTAGAACGGCATCGAGACGCATGTAAAGCATCATCAGGATAACGAGCAATGCAAATGGAAGCGACTTTTTAAAAATGGCTTTGAAAAAAACCGTGTTCCATTTCCATTTCGGGAAGCCAACGATCGAAAAGTAGACGAACAGGGCAAATATGAGCGATGTAAGCGAGGCGCCGACGAAAATTCCGGTAAACAATGCCAGGCTCAGGTGCTGCACAAGACTGGTGTAGAGCAGCAGCAATCCCAGAACGAGGTAAACAGAGCGTTCCATAACTGAAAGCACGGCATCCATTCCGAAACGCATCAATCCGCCCGTATAAGCCCTGACGTAGTTAACCGTATTGATATTGATCTGGTGCAGTAGGAGCAATCCGAGGATCCACCAGTGTTCCCATCCCAATCCCAAAACGAAGAACAGCGCGGTGCTCCAGGCAATGTAAAAGACCGCAAGAACGATCCGGAGGGTGAAAAGCTGGTTGCTGTAATGACGGATGAGGTGCGGATGCTGCGCGATGAGGCGCGTCATGAAGTTGGTAATCCCCATATCCAGGATCATGGAAAACAGGAAGGTGAAATTGAGGATCTTGTAGAAGATACCGTAGGTTTCCGAGCCGATCCTGTTCTGCATCACAACATCGACGCCGAAAATGGTGGCGGGCTTCACCAATAAATTGAGAACGAGCGTAATGATGAGACCTCTGAGGAATAATTGCTGCATCCGGTCTTACTCAGCTACGAAAATGAAATTCTGAGTGCGTTGGTGCTTGGCCGGAATGAATGGTTCCAGGCCGTTTTTACCAGCAACGAATATAGAATAATTGAATCCTTTCAGGAGATCGAAGCACTGTTTGCGGTTTTCGTTGTCCCAGAGCTCTGCGTAAATGATCGGGTGATGAGTGGTGAGTATGCGCTCTCCGCCTTTTAAAGCGAAGTATTCGAAATTCTCTACATCGATCTTGATTCCCTGTATGACCTGCCCGTTGAGCACATTGTCAAGTCGGTCGAGCGAAACCTCGATCTCTTTTCCTTCATTCCACTCGGTGATCGAATCGTGTTTGATATGGCTCAGTCCCTGCATAACGGTAGAACCATTGATCGGAAGCACCATTTTCACCTTTCCGGGATTGTCTCCGAGGGCTACTTCGTGGATCTTCGCTTTATCGAGCTTAAACTTCGCAATGATGCGTTTCAGGATGGAAGCGTTCGGCGGCATCGGCTCGAAAGCGTGGATGGTCGAGTTCGGAAGATGATTGGCAAGGTGAACGGTCATGATTCCAAGGTTCGCCCCGATGTCCAACACATCGCCCTTTCCGTCCTTTAACAGGGAAAGAAAGGTGAAGAAGTCGTTCTCTTTTTTGTCGGATTTCAGCGTGCGGATCTTGTACAATGCGAAAACATACAAATAGGTTTGTAAACCCAAAAGTTTCTGCAAAATGTATTTGATTCCGTTCTTCATTCCGTTTAAGATGTCGCGAATTTAGGAAAAGTTGGAAAGGTGGCGGGCAATAAGTCCGGTTATTTCTTGGAAAGCTGAATTGTAAACCGTTAAAATTGGGTTATTTTTGGTCCTGAACATGCGAATTGCCATCAATACACGGTTTTTACTGACTTCTAAAATGGAGGGCTTCGGCTGGTATACATTCGAAGTGGTGAAGCGGTTGGTGGAGCAGCATCCGGAACACGAATTCCTGTTTTTCTTCGACCGTCCTTATGCGGATAAATTCCTGTTCGGAAAGAATGTAACTCCGATCGTTCTCGGTCCGCCGGCGCGCCATCCTGTTTTGTTTTACCTGTGGTTCGAATTTTCCGTGAAGCGCGCTTTGAAAAAATACAAAGCAGATGTTTTCTTTTCGCCAGATGGATATATGTCTCTCGGATCAGCTGTTCCGCAGGTTGGCGTTATTCACGATCTGAATTTCGAACACTATCCGGAAGATATTCCCTGGCAGCCGAGACTATATCTCCGCCGATTCTTTCCGAAATTTGCGAAAAAGGCTACAAATATCGTTACGGTGTCGCAGTATTCTAAGGACGATATTTGTAAAACTTACAGTATTCCGTCGCAGAAAGTCGTAGTGGGATGGAACGGAGCTTCGGAAGCTTTTCACCCGATGGAAACGGCAGCCATCACTGCGGTGCGGAGCCGGATAGCGAACGGAAAGCCTTATTTTATTTTCGTAGGAGCATTGCATCCGCGTAAGAATGTGGGTCGCCTGCTGGAAGCTTTCAATGCCTTTTCGCAGGAGAATCAGGAGATTGACCTGGTGATCGTTGGCGAGAATCTATGGAAAAACAAGCAGCTTCCTTCTGACGGAATTTCTAATAACACGAAAGCCAGGGTTCATTTCACCGGGCACGTTTCGCTGGAAGAGCTGACGGAATTGATGGGTGCTGCCTACGCGCTGACGTACGTTCCTTACTTCGAAGGATTCGGGATCCCGCTGGCCGAAGCCATGAAATGCGGTATTCCGGTTATAAGTGGAGGTCTCACCAGCCTGCCCGAAGTAGCCGGAGACGCCGCTTTGTACTGTGATCCTTTTTCGGTGCCTGACATCGCATCTAAACTCCTTCAACTGGCATCCGATCCGCAGCTTTATGCTGACCTGAAGAGTCGTTCGCTCGAACGCGGGAAGCTGTTTTCCTGGGATAAAACAGCAGCCGTTTGCTGGTCGGCCATAGAAAGCGCATCTGCCGCAACAACAAACTAAACAACCATTCGTTTACAGCTCAAAGCCTTTTTATGAAGTATTCAATGCTTATTGCAATCGGGATTCTCGCACTTGCCTCTTGTTCGAAAGAGCGGAAATCGACCCGGGCGGGCGAAAAAATGCAGGATTTTGTCGTTGCGATCAGTGATTATGCGAAGAGCAAAAACGCGAACTTCAATATCATCCCGCAGAATGGCGAGGAATTGCTTTTTACGAAACTGGACGGCGAAGACAAGCTGAATGAGCGCTTCGTTAACGCGATCGACGGTTACGGAGTGGAGGAGCTTTTCTACAACGAAGGCTTTTACCCGGATGATTACCGCCTGCAGATGCTGCTGAAAGCCAAAGAGCGCATTCCTGTTTTTGTGGCCGACTACATTTCGAACGACGCGGATCTGGACCAGGCTTTCCAGTATAACGCCGATGCCGGTTTTCGCGCATTCCCGAGAAGCTCTGCGAATTACGATTACCTGCTGATCCCGCAGACGGTTTTCCACGAGAATACGAATAACATCGTTTCACTGTCGGATGCGCAGAATTACCTCTACCTGATCAGCTCGGGCGCTTATACCGACAAAGCCGGTTACCTTTCGGCCATTCAGCAAACGAATTTCGACGTGGTGATCATCGATGCCTTTTTCGGAGAAGAGCTGCTCACTTCTGCTGATGTTCAATCGCTAAAAACAAAAGCGAATGGCGGCTCGAGGCTGGTGATCGCTTACATGAGTATTGGCTCTGCTGAAAAATACCGCTATTACTGGAAAGAAGACTGGAAGCTTCACAAGCCGCGCTGGCTGAAAAAGGAATACGACGGCTACGAAGATGAGATCTGGGTGAAATACTGGAAAAAAGAGTGGAAAGATGTTATTTACGGAAACAATGATTCGTATACAAAGAAAATCGTAGATGCCGGGTTCAACGGTGCTTATTTAGACAACGTGGAAGCGTTCTACTTTTTGTACTACGAAGATTAGGGGGTTGAAAATAGATAATTGGGGAATAGGAATGGACTGGAGGCATCTCCTGTTATCATTACCTATTCCCCATTTCCTTTAGTCGATTCTTGTAAAACCGGTGTATTTGTGCAGCGCTTCAGGAATGTTGATCCCGTTTGCGTCCTGGTGATTTTCCATCAGGGAAGCCATGATTCTTGGTAACGCAAGCGCGCTTCCGTTTAGAGTATGTGCGAGGTAGCTTTTCTTGTCGGCCGCTTTGTAACGCAGTTTCAGACGATTTGCCTGGAACGTGTCGAAACGGGAAACGGAGCTCACTTCCAGCCATTTTTCCTGGGCAGCAGAGAACACCTCGAAGTCGTAAGTCAAAGCAGATGCGAAACCAGTGTCACCTCCACAAAGACGCAGAATGCGGTAATGCAACCCTAGTTTTTCGAGCAATCCTTTTACATGACCGATCATTTCGTTGAGCGCTTTCTCCGTGTTATCCGGGTGCTCGATGCGAACGATCTCCACTTTGTCGAACTGGTGTAAACGGTTGAGTCCGCGAACATGCGCCCCGTAGCTTCCTGCTTCACGGCGGAAACATGGAGTGTAAGCCGTCATTTTGATGGAGAAATTTTCATCGGGAAGAATGACGTCGCGGTAAATATTCGTAAGCGGAACTTCAGATGTCGGGATCATGTACAGATCATCCACCTCCATGTGGTACATCTGTCCTTCTTTGTCAGGAAGCTGTCCTGTTCCGTAGGCACTAGCTTCGTTTACCACGTGCGGCGGAATAAATTCCTCGTAGCCTGCCTTTTCGGCTTCATCGAGAAAAAACTGGATGAGTGCGCGCTGCAATTTGGCTCCTTTTCCGCGGTAAACAGGAAATCCGGCACCGGTTATCTTTACTCCGAGCTCAAAATCGATGAGGTTGAACTGTTTGGCAAGCTCCCAATGTGGTACAGCTCCTTCGTGAAGAACGGCTGCTGATCCTACTTCTTCGACCGTTTCGTTGTCCAGCTCATTTTTCCCTGCGGGAACAACTGCCTGCGGAACATTCGGGATCTGGTAAAGCAGCTGGGTGATCTGCCCATCGAGCTCGTCGACTTTGGATTTCAGCGCTGTTTCGTCTTCTTTCAGCTGACCGGTTTTCACTTTTGCAGCTTCGGCCTCTTCTTTCTTGCCTTCACGCATGAGTGTACCGATCTCTTTGGCGATCTTATTCAGCTCGGCGGCAATGGTCTCGAGGGAAGTTTTCGCCTCTCTCCATTGTTTGTCTTTTTCAAGGATCTCATCGATCGTTGCAGTAACGTCCAGGTTCCTTTTCTTTAATCCTTCTATAATTTCGTCCCGCCCTGTGCGGATTCTCGTCATCTCTAACATAGCTCTTCTGTTGAAAAGTTTATTCCGCAGCTTTTGGCTGATCGGAGCCTAAAATTAATACTATCGGTTTTTCCTGCAATAGGAAAGGTGCAAACATAAAAAAGGCGAACAACTAATGCTGTTCGCCTTTTTTCAGAATTGTGTCAATTCGATTAAGCCTCAGCAGTCTCAAATGGAACTACCGATACAAACGAACGATTTTCTTTTTTCTTACGGAATTCTACAAGACCATCCGTTAGAGCGTACAATGTGTGGTCTTTTCCAATCCCAACATTTACACCTGCATGGTGATGTGTACCGCGCTGACGAACGATGATGTTCCCTGCGATAGCAGCTTGTCCGCCAAATATTTTCACTCCAAGACGCTTGCTTTCTGACTCGCGACCATTTTTGGAACTACCGACTCCTTTTTTGTGTGCCATGTTCTTATTTTTTTAGTCTCCGCCGTGACGGAAAAAATTTACGCTGTAATACCTGTAATTGTGATCTGCGTAAACGACTGACGGTGTCCGTTGCGTTTAACATATCCTTTTCTGCGTTTCTTGCGGAAAACGATAACAGTATCACCTTTAACGTGATCATTAATTTGGGCGGAAACCGAGGCTCCTGCTATAGCTGGGGCGCCAATACTAACTTTCCCACCATTGTCTACCAACAAAACACGATCAAATTCGATTTTTGATCCTGCGTCGCCAGCCAAACGGTGTACAAAGATTTTTTGGTCTTTTTGCACTTTGAATTGCTGCCCTGCTATCTCTACGATTGCGTACATAACAGTTATTTTAATTTAATTTGGACGACAAAGATAGCATTATTTTTCAACAACAATTGTTGATAAGCAAATTTGTTCCGTTTTTCAAAGTTCAGTTACGAAATTCAGCTTATTCAGGCCATTTTCCCGGAGAACGTCAATAATTTTTTCTGAAGCTTTGAGCTGCGTTTTGGAAGTCTTTAAAATAGTATACGGTCGAAGAGTCCTTAAGGCATGTGACCGGATAAATGAACGGAGACCGTCGGTGTTTTTGACAAGCGTATCGATCCTGATTCCATTGTTATGGAAATTCAGCCGGATGCCATTTTTTTTCGGAGTGATCACAAAAGTCACCGAGTCTTCCAGGGAATGCTCTTCAACTGTAAAGGTTGGTGTATCGACTTGCAAAGGTGCTGTTGACCTGAATCCCGGGTTCGGTTCTTCACTTCGGTTAGTTTCTTCTTTCTTAGCCGGAGTGCAGGCAGTCGTTAACAGCAGGAAGCCAGCGAAAATGAAGATGCCTGTTCGAAGGGAGCGTTTCATGGTGAACTTTTAAATGCAAATTTACACAGCATTTCTTTGTGAATACCGAAGGCGTAGAAAACAATACAAATCTCCTTAGATCTTCGTCTCTTTGCTCCAGTCGCGACTTTACGTCGGGGTGGTTAATAATAACCGCACTGAAATAAAAATTCCCTTTGTTTGTTATCCATAGTGTGAACCCGTAACTTTGTACGTTAAACTTTTGAGCGATATGCATCCATACAAGCCCGGACCGTTACTCGATAAACTGGTTGTTCCGCAGGATCTCAGGGATCAGCTGACAATTGACGACCTTCCGCAGGTTTCAGATGAATTGCGTCAATACATCGTAGACGTTATTTCCGAGATCGGGAATTCACACTTCGGAGCGAGTCTCGGTGTGGTAGAGCTGACTGTTGCTTTGCATTATGTTTTCAATACACCTTACGATCAGCTCGTCTGGGACGTAGGTCACCAGGCTTACGGTCACAAGATCCTTACCGGTCGCAGAGAAGTTTTTCATACCAACAGAACAAAAGGCGGGATCTCCGGATTCCCGAAACGCAGCGAAAGTGAATTCGATACCTTTGGTGTCGGACACTCTTCGACTTCTATATCCGCAGCACTCGGAATGGCCGTTGCCAACCGCTACAAAGGAGAAAAAGACCGTCATCACATTGCCGTGATCGGTGATGGGGCAATGACTGCCGGACTGGCTTTTGAAGGGCTGAACCACGCCGGATTTGAAAAAGACGCGAATCTGCTGGTCGTTCTGAACGACAACTGCATGTCCATTGATCCGAATGTAGGCGCCTTGAAAGAATACCTGACAGACATCACCACTTCGCACACTTATAATAAGGTAAAGGACGAAGTCTGGAAGCTGCTCGGAAAAGTGAGCAAGTTCGGTCCGGACGCCCAGGCGATCGCTTCCAAGATATCCAACGCACTGAAAGGATCTATCCTGAAACAGAGCAACTTTTTCGAATCACTGAACTTCCGTTATTTCGGCCCGGTGGATGGTCACGATGTGATCGGCCTGGCGAAAGTACTGGAAGACCTGAAGGATATTCCCGGCCCGAAAATCCTGCATTGTGTAACGATGAAAGGAAAAGGCTACAAATTCTCGGAAGAAGGAAACCCCACCAAATGGCACGCTCCGGGTGTCTTTAACAAAGAAACCGGCGAGATCATTAAAGTTGTTCCCAAATCACCGCAGCCGCCGAAATACCAGGATGTTTTCGGACATACGATCGTTGAGCTGGCTGAGAATAACGACAAGATAATGGGTGTAACACCCGCAATGCCTTCAGGGTGTTCGCTCACGTTTATGATGGAAGCCATGCCTGATCGTGCTTTCGACGTTGGAATTGCAGAGCAGCACGCGGTTACTTTTTCCGCCGGATTGGCAACACAGGGAATGATCCCGTTCTGTAATATTTATTCCTCGTTCATGCAGCGCGCCTACGACCAGGTTATTCACGATGTGGCTTTGCAGAACCTGCAGGTCGTTCTGTGTCTCGATCGCGGCGGATTGGTAGGAGCCGACGGAGCAACGCATCACGGAGCTTACGACCTTGCTTATATGCGTTCGATCCCCAACATGATCGTTTCCGCACCGATGAATGAGTCGGAGCTTCGAAACCTGATGTTCACGGCCCAGAACGAAAATCACGGACCTTTCTCCATTCGTTTTCCACGTGGAAATGGTGTGATGACCGAATGGAAAACAGCCATGAAAGCCATCAAGATCGGAACGGGAAGAAAGATTACCTCAGGCGAAGACCTGGCAATTCTGACCATCGGTCATGTGGGTAACTTTGCCCAGTCTGCTATTGATGAGCTGAAAAAGCGCGGAGCTTCCGTTGCTCATTACGATATGCGCTTCGCCAAACCGATCGACGAGACAATGCTGCACGAAGTGTTCACGAAATTCGATAAGATCATTACCATCGAAGACGGAACGATTATCGGTGGCTTAGGTTCCGCAGTGATCGAGTTCATGGCCGATAACAACTACCATTCAAAAGTGGTTCGTCTCGGAATTCCGGATAAGTACATTCACCACGGAACGCCGGAGGAATTGTATGAAGAATGCGGTTTCGATGCGGTTTCTATCGGTAAGAAAGTACTGGAAATGCTTGGGATGCAGGATCAGACGGAATCCTCCGAAAATAAAAAAGTAGGGTAATTACCAACTCTTATTGCAGTTTGGAAAGTAGGTGCGGATGCACCGGGATATAATTACAATAACTTCCAGCTTAATATGCATGGTGTTTTCTCCCACTAATACACGAATCATCGTTCACCAAAGCTAATAATGCGCTGCGTAAAGTTTAAAAGCGAAAGTGTATCCGCCCCAGGCGGATTACATAATGAATCTACCCATAAGTGAGCCCGTTAGCCGGGTATTCGTTTTTATCACACTTAGTTTGTCATTCGCGTATTCGTGGTAAAGAAGCCCACTTTAGAAAATTCATGTCACTACAGATCATAGATTTCTTCTTCATTCAGATAATACATTCATCCAATAAACGTTAGTACTTTAGCGCATGCCGGTGTTGTTGAAATGGTTGTTGGTTTTCATGTTGTTTGTCAGCACAAACAGCTACTCGCAGTGGAGCACATTGCGGGCAAGAACCATCGCAGCCAATTCGCGGGAAATCCGCCTCGACACTTTTTCCATTCAACCCCATTCACTTTCCGTTTTCTGTGGAGGACTCCGGCTTTCCGAAACCGATTACACCGTCGATTACGGACATTCCACTCTTTTTCTGAACACACTTTGCTCATCAGACAGCCTGGTGGTGAGCTACCGCATTCTTCCTGTCGACTTCTCTTCCCGCATGTTTCACCGCGATACCAGCCTGATCTACACGATTCAGAAAGGAGACCGGGAAAAATTTCTCATCGATCCGTCGACCGAAGTAGCCGATATTCTCGGAACCGGCGGCTTGCAGAAGTCGGGAAGCATCTCGCGCGGAATCACGTTCGGAAACCGGCAGGACCTTTCTGTCAATTCATCGCTGAACCTGGAGCTTTCAGGATACATTTCTCCGAATCTGCAGGTGCTGGCTTCAGTTACTGATGACAACCTTCCCATTCAGCCGGAAGGGAACACGAACAAGCTGCAGGAGTTCGACCAGGTGTTCATCCAATTGTTCAACGACCAGTTCAAGCTCACGGCCGGGGATTTCTGGCTCTATAAGCCCGAAGGCTATTTTCTCACTTACCGGAAGAGAGGGCAGGGGCTTACCGGTGAATATTACTGGCGGAAAGACGCGAACCGAACCATTAAAACCCAGGCCAGCGGAGCGTTGTCGAAGGGAAAATTCAACCGGCAGATCATCCAGGGAGTGGAAGGAAACCAGGGACCTTACCGTTTGCGCGGAAATGAGAACGAGCCGTTTATCATTGTACTTTCGGGGACAGAACGCGTTTACATCGACGGGAAGCTGCTTACACGCGGACAGGAATTCGACTACATCATCGATTACAATACTTCGGAGGTTACTTTCACGGCGCGGCAGCTCATTACCAAAGATTCCCGGATCGCGATCGAGTTCCAGTATTCGGATCAGAATTACGCCCGCTCGCTTTTCCAGTTTTCCACCTCTTCCATGGGGAAGAAATACGACTGGTGGATCAATGCTTATTCCGAGCAGGATGCCAAAAATCAGCCATTGCAGCAAAACCTGACTTCCGACCAGAAATTCCTGCTGTCGAACATCGGGGATGACCTCGACGCCGCGAGAAGCATCGTGATCGATTCCGTCGGATTCAGTGAAAACCTCGTCGTTTACCAGATGGTCGACTCCCTGGGCTACGATTCGGTACTGGTGGCTTCGGTAAATCAGACACTGGCCGTTTTCAAGGTCAATTTCTCATTTGTCGGCCCGGGAAAAGGCGATTATGTGTTCGAGAAATTCAATGCGCTCGGGCGGGTTTACAAATGGGTTGCGCCCGTTGGTGGTGTTTCTGTCGGAGATTATGCTCCTGTAAGCGTCCTGATTACGCCTAAAAAGCAGCAATTATTCACGGCCGGAGGAACCTACCGCATTTCGGACCGGTTAAAGGTCACCACCGAGCTCGGAATGAGCGGCTACGATCTCAACACCTTCTCACGGCTGGATTCCTTCGACGACCGGGGCTATTCCATCCGGACGAAAGTCGAGCATATTAAACCGTTTGGCCGCGATTCCATTCCGAAATGGTCGTGGGGAAACAAGATCGAAGTCGAAGCGCTCGACCCGTATTTCAGGCCGATAGAGCAGTACCGCGCCGTTGAGTTCGACCGCGACTGGAACACGAGATCGCAGGGATATACCGGAAATCAGTTGTTTTCGACCGTTTCAAGCACGCTGGGGCATACACGCTATGGGCAGATTACCGTCGATGCCCAGCAGTACAAGATCGGGAACGATTTCGCAGGTTACCGGGCGCATACACAGGGGAACTGGAACCAGAAAGGATTAAGGGTGATCACGGAAGCCAGCGCACTGACCTCAAAATCAGAAAACAGCAACGAATTCGTGCGCCATAAGCTGGATGTTTCGCAACAGATCGGGAAATTTCGCATCGGTTACAAGGACGACCAGGAGCTGAACCGTTTTCACCAGGGCGACAGTATGCTGGCGCTTCGTTCTTATTCCTTTTTCGATTACCAGGGCTACGCTTCTGTCGGGGATACTTCCGGGAATGAGTTCCTGGTGAGCTATCGCGAGAGATTGGACAAAAGATCCGACAGCACGAACCTGAAGGACGCAGCCAAAGCACGAACGATCAGTGCGACCTGGACGATGAAGAAGCTTAAGAACCAACGACTGCTCGTGGTAGCGAATTACCGGACGCTGAAGATCCTCGACCCGACCCTCCTGAGCCAGCAGGAAGAAAACACGACCAACGGGCGGATCGATCATGAGATCAAGCTCTGGAAAAGCGCTATTACCTTGTCGACCTTTTACGAAGTCGGTGCCGGGCTGGAGCAGAAGAAGGAATTCATTTACATCAAGGTGAACGACGGCCAGGGCGTTTATACCTGGAACGATTACAACGGCGACGGCGTGAAGGATCTGAATGAATTCGAGATCGCCGCTTATGCCGACCAGGCAAGCTACATCCGTGTATTCACGCCGAGTAACGATTACATCAAGACTTACAGCAACGAATACAACCAAAGCCTGATCATTCGCCCGGAGCGCATCTGGGCCAATGCGAAAGGACTGAAAAAAATGGTAGCTCGCTTATCCACGCAATCGCGTTTCAGGATTCAGCGCAAAACAAACCTTTTTACGGGATTCCAGGCCTATAATCCGTTTGTCGGAAGAGTGGAGGACGCCAACCTGCTCAGCACCTCCAGCAACATGAAGCACACGCTGTTCTTCAACCGCACCAGCTCCGTTTTCGGGATGGATTATTCCTTC